>Ga0307301_10000266_pt1 | contig 14714 bp, 9 predicted proteins | sample ER_DNA_182_FD_194506 | JGI IMG/M metagenome (GOLD analysis project Ga0307301, IMG submission 194506) | Bulk soil microbial communities from the East River watershed near Crested Butte, Colorado, United States - ER_DNA_182 | ecosystem: Environmental > Terrestrial > Soil > Floodplain | place: USA...
TGCAGAGCGGCGGCGGCCTTGGCAGTGGCCGCATCAGCAGTGCCCCCGGCTGGAAGCACGAGAAGTGGCAGCGATCTGGTGGATTCCACCAGCTTGTTGGCGTTTGCTGCAGCATTGAGCACACTCTCCTGGCCATCGTTGACAAGGGCGGCGATGTCAGGTGAGCCGTACAGCAGCCGATAGCCGTCGTGCGAGGACTGCAGTTTCTGGAAGCCCTCCAGCCATCGGGTGGCGTCGGCTTGACCGGTGCCCGCCGACGTCGTGCCCTCGGAGTCCAGCACCTGATAGCCGCCGGCCATGGTTTGCAGTTCCTCGATCAGCGCGGGATCCACGGCGAAGCTCGTCGTCGGTGTTTCTGCCGCCGTGAGCAGTGCCGTCAACCGGCCGTTCTGACCTACCTCAGCGGCTAGATGATCATCAGACAGCACGCCCTTCCGCAGCAGCGAAGGGCGGGTGTTCAGAACCACGAGCGACGTCATTGTCAGGGAGTTCTTGGGCTTCGCCGCTAGCACGGGCACGAATGTCCGGGCTCGGCCGATGGCGACGTTGTTGCCCCGCTGCAAGATGTGGACGCCCATCAGATACACACCATTGGTTGGAGAGAGCTCCAGATCGGAGATCTTGACTTTCAGCCTGAAGTTGACGGACGCATTGGGTGCTAGGAAAGGCTCGCCGGCTGTGAAGAGGTCCTGGTAAGCGCCGGTGTATCGCGCGCCGAGTGGGTCGTTGGACTCAGACGTCAGCGCCTGCTCCAACCCCACGCGGCCGATGATCGGCGCTTGGTTTCGCCAGAGAAGGGCCTCCAACCGGTTGAGCCGCTGTTTGGTGATGTTCGTGACCCGGCCGGTGACGGTGATCTCGCCATCTCGCGTGGGCAGCTCGGGCTCCATCGATGTCAGAGTGATCGCGACAGAGGCGACGGGCTCGGTAGCTGCAGCCGGCGACGGCATCAGCAGAAGGCAGAGCCCCGAAACCGCGACCGCTAGCAGTGCGCGGGCCGTACGCACCACGCACCACCTCCTCACCTAGTCATGGTAATTCGCATTTGTTGGGGCGTTCGCGCATCGTGCTTTGGGATCCGCCTACTCGTCGTCGTTCGCAGACGAAGAACATGTGCCAGCCCGTGACAAGCCGGACGTTACAATCGCTCAGCGTGTCTACCTTCCAGCTGAGCGCAGTGCAGGCCGCGGCAGTGGCCGAGCTGCTGAAGATCGCGCCAGTCGCTGACCGGTTGGGCGAGCTGTTCAGCAATGCCGGACACGAGCTCTATCTCGTCGGCGGCAGCGTACGCGATGCCCTGCTGGGCCGGCTTGGACACGATCTGGACTTTGCGACGTCGGCGCGTCCCGACGCGGTTGAGAAGCTGCTTCGGAAGTTTTCTCCGGCCGTGTGGACCATCGGTAAGGAGTACGGCACCATCGGCTGCAAGGTCGATGTCGGCGGCGCCAGCTGGATCATCGAGGTCACGACCTACCGCTCCGACGTTTACACCGGGCACAGTCGTAAGCCGGAGGTCGCATTCGGCGACACGCTGGACGCAGATCTGCTGCGTCGCGATTTCACGATCAACGCCATGGCGGTGTCGATTCCTGAGAAGAGGTTCGTCGACCCGTACGGAGGGTTGAGCGATCTGGCACGTCGGGTGATCAGGACACCTGCCACGCCGGAGAGCTCCTTTAGTGATGATCCGCTGAGGATGATGCGCGCGGCGCGGTTCGTTGCGCAGCTGGGGTTCCGGCCGACCCCGGAGGTGGTCGCCGCAATGCGGGACATGGCAGATCGCATCTCGATCATCTCTGCCGAGCGGATTCGCGACGAGCTCAGCAAGCTGTTGCTGACCGACCGGCCGCGGCCAGGCCTCGACCTGTTGGTGTCGACCGGGTTGGCGGCGAAGGTGCTGCCGGAGTTGCCGGCTCTGCGGCTGGAGCGGGATGAGCATCACCGGCACAAGGATGTTTACCAGCACAGTCTTACGGTGCTGGAACAGGCGATTGAGCTGGAGGATCGGCTGCCGCAGCAGCCGGATCTGATCATGAGGCTGGCGGCGCTATTGCATGACATCGGCAAGCCGGCGACCCGGCGCTTCGAACCGGGCGGGAAGGTGTCGTTTCACCACCATGACGTTGTCGGCGCCAAGCTCGTCCGGAAGCGGTTGTCGGCCCTGCGGTTCAGCGGCGAGGAGATCAGGGCGGTCTCCAATCTGGTCGCACTGCATCTGCGCTTCCACGGCTACAGCGGCGGTGAGGATCACGACGGGGTGTGGACCGACGCCGCGGTTCGTCGCTATGTCCGCGATGCGGGGGACCAGCTGGCCAGGTTGCATGTGTTGACCCGAGCGGATTGCACGACGCGTGATACGGCGAAAGCTGAGCGGCTGCGGGCGGCGTACGACGACCTGGAGCGTCGCATCGAGGAGCTGGCGGCGCAAGAGGAGTTGAAGGCGATCCGGCCCGATCTGAACGGAACCCAGATCATGGAGATCCTGGGCATCTCCGAGGGCCGCGACGTCGGCCGCGCGTACGCGTATCTGCTGGAGCGGCGGATGGACGAGGGTCCGCTCGGGGAAGAACGTGCCCGTGAGGAGCTGCTCGCCTGGTGGGCCGATCAGCACTCGTGAGCTGAAAGCGAATGAACCAGAGCGAAATCGATGCGGTCCGCGCCCTGCTGGGTGCCAAGCCGCGACCCGTGGGCTGGCCCGCGCGGAGGGCGCGCCTCGACGAGGTCGGCACTTACTGGCCCGTGGCAGATGACGTCGGGCTCGATGCGGTAAATCTCGATGGGGTGCCGGGCGAATGGTCGATCGTCCCTGGCAGCGACGCCTCGCGCGTTCTGTTGTTCTTCCACGGAGGCGGCTACTGCTCCGGGTCAATCCGCAGCCATCGCCGGATGGTGACCGAGGCGGGCCGTGCGGCGGGAGCGCGCACCCTTGCAGTTAGTTATCGGCTGGCGCCCGAGCATCCGTTCCCAGCCGCCCTCGACGATGCACTGACGGCATGGCGGTGTCTGCGCAAGCACGTCGCAGCCACACATGTCGCCGTCGGCGGCGACAGCGCGGGCGGCAATCTCAGTGTGGCGCTCATCAACCAGCTGCGCGCAGCCAAGGAGGAGCTTCCCGCGTGCGCGTGGCTGGTGTCGCCCTGGACCGATCTCACTATGTCGGGCGGGACCCTTGCGACGAAGGAGGCTGTCGATCCGATCATTTCCAAGGACTATCTTGGCGAACTGGCCGACGCCTATGTTCCGGCTGGAATGGACAGGAAAGATCCCCGGCTCGCGGTTCTCTATGCCGACTTACGCGGCCTACCGCCCACCCTGATCCAGGTCGGATCGGACGAGACGCTGCTCGATGACGCCAGTCGCTTTGCGGCCGCGGCAGGTGCCGCAGCCGTGCCCGTCACGTTGGAGATTTGGCCGCACATGATCCATGCCTGGCCTATGTGGAATGCACATCTCGATGCCGGCCGGCGGGCGCTGGCCAGCGCAGGCGCCTTCATCCGTAGCCATCTTTGAGCCAGAGTGCCCTCGCTTGCCGCGATCGACCGGCCGAGACCTGTGTCCCCTCAAAACTTCACCCCAGCTGCAGCCTCTTCGGGCCGCCTACGCCCATGTCGAGGACTGCGAGCCCGGCTGGAGTGAGGTTTCGAGGGAAGCTCGTGCCGCACGCGACAGGAATCACGATGTACGAAGGCCGGGCCGGCCAGCTCCAGCTGCGTAACAGAGAACAGCTGAGCGCCGGCGCCGCCCTCTCGCGATGTCGGTTTGGCTGTGCCCGAGCATGGCAGACTATTCATCCGTGGTCGTGCCCAGACATGTGTAGGACAGAGAAGACGACTTAGGTGAAGGTACGAGAGATCAGAAGGCATGGTCATCGAGAAGGCAGTGCCGCGGTGACCGCCACCAGTCGTCCGCGACATCCGGAATTTGAGCCCGTTTACCACCGCTATGGACCGCACCGGGCCGGCTTGCCTCCGCTGATTCCCTACTTCCGCGAGGTGTGGCGGCGCCGGGCTTTCGCCGCCGAGATGAGCAGAGCCACCATGCGGGGGGCCAATACGTCGACGTTCTTCGGGCAGGCCTGGCTGATTCTCAACCCCCTGCTGCTCGCCGCCGTCTACTACATCCTCGTGACGATCATCCGCCGCCAGAGCGATCCGGCCTTCTTCGCCCACCTCACCCTGGGGATATTCGCATTCCAGCTCGTGGGGCACTCGATCACCAGCGGCGCAACCTCGGTGACGAGCTCCGGCAAGCTGCTGCTGAATACGCCCTTTCCCCGGCTGCTGATTCCGTTGTCGGCGGTGCGTACGGCGTTCTTCCGCTTCCTGCCCACCGTGCCGGTTTACTTCGTCTTCCATGCAATCTTCCTGACCCACGTGTGGTCACCCAAGATGCTGCTCTCTCTGTACTTCCTGGGGACAATGATCGTCTTCTCGATGGGGTTGGCGGCCTTCTTCGCCGCGCTCCAGGTCTACTTTCGCGACACGTCGAGCTTCCTGCCGTTCTTCGTGCGGATCTGGATGTACCTGTCCCCGATCCTGTGGGCACCAGAACACATCGTCGGCCGATTCTCGGGGCCGATCATGACGCTCATCCAGCTCAACCCGATGTATTCCATGATCGGCGGCTACACCGAGCTGTTGCAGAACGACGCGTTCCCGCCTACCTACATGTGGATCTCCGCGGCGGTGTGGGCAATCGCGGCTGTGGTGATCGGGTTCCTGTATTTCATCTCGAGGGAGCGTGAGTTTGCTGTCCGTCTTGTCTAACGGCGAGCACCCGCTGGCAGTCAAGGTCAGTGACCTCTCCATCACCTACCGCACGACCTTCGAACGCAAGCCGACGCTGAAGCAGGCTTTGGTCCGTTTCGGCCGCGGGCAGCGCGCCGTCAGGGAAGTGGAGGCGATCAAGAACGTCTCCTTCGAGGTGCGTACCGGTACCGCCATGGGCATCATCGGCTCAAACGGGGCCGGCAAGTCCACCTTGATGCGTGCGATGGCTGGCATCCTGCCGCCTACTAGCGGTTCGATCGAGGTTTGGGGTCGGGCCAGCACGCTCCTGGCGCTCGGCGTTGGATTCAACAAGAACTTGTCGGGTCGGGAGAACATCATCCTCGGCGGCCTGGCCGCCGGCCTTACCCGCCGGGAGGTCGAGGAGCGTGCCGACGAGGTCGCCGAATGGACCGAACTTGGCGACTTCATCGACATGCCGATGCGGACGTACTCCTCCGGCATGTCCGCACGCGTGGAGTTTTCGGTCGCTGTCCACATGAAGCCCGACATCCTGATGATCGATGAGGCCCTGTCCACCGGCGATGCCCACTTCCGGGAGAAGGCGAACGCCAAGATGGCGGAACTGCGGGACAGCGCTCGGGCTATGTTCCTGGTCAGCCATGGGCTCGGCAGCATCAAGGAGATGTGCAACGAGGCGATCTGGCTGAACCGTGGCACGCTGATGATGCGTGGCGAGCCGGCAAAGGTCGTGAACGCCTACATGAAGTTTGTGAAGGTCAAGAGGTCCGCGTCGGCCATGGAAGATTTGTAGTTCCGCGGCCGATAGGTCCACGGTCTGACGTAAATTTTGTGGCCAAAACTGGCCGCTTCCCTGATTCAAACTGCGTTACCGGTTCGTGTCCAAATTTGGTTATATTAATTCGTAAGACGCTTGAACCAATACGGGTTCCGCTGCGTACGACTCTGTGTGGAAGCTGTGGCCCAAATGAGGGCGGGATGAGAGCTGCTGTGCGTCGCGGGGGCAGCGCACTAGCACCTACAACGGCGCGCAAGGCGCCGTTGCCAGTCGTGTCTATATCCCGTTTCCGGTGTCGGTGCGCGCTTCCGTCGATTGGCCCTAACTCGATTTCTCGGCGGGGAGATATGCGATGTCCACGACCATTGACGTTACGAACACTGCAGTGTTCGACGTTACGAACACTGCAGTGTTCGAGCGTCGGGAATCTCAGGTTCGTAGCTATTGCCGGAGCGTCGATGCGATCTTCGACACCGCGTCCGGCGGCATCATGCGTGACCTCGACGGATGGGAGTGCATCGACTTCCTGTCGGGCACAGGTTCGCTGAACTACGGGCACAACAACCCCGACAAGCGGGCTGCACTCATCGACTACCTGATACGTGACGGCATCACGCACGGCTTCGCCAGTACGGAACCGCCGTCACCGGGCTTGGACCTTGGACCATCCCTAAGGGCACTGCGCTCCGAAGTACTCCGTGACAACGCCGAGACGCAGCGGACTGCGCTGCTGTAGAGACGGAGGCCAAGGTGACAATCATTTCGGCGCCGCAGGGTTTCAACGAGGAGGAGCTCTACGTCGATCTTGAGCCGACGTTGGGGCGGTCGCTGTTTTTGAAGTGTGAGGGCTTCAACTTCGCCGGGTCGATCAAGCTGAAGGCTGCAACCGAGATGGTGGAGGCGGCCGAGCGGGACGGAGTCTTGACGCCGGGGTCGGTGCTGGTGGAGTCTTCGTCGGGGAATCTGGGCGTTGCGTTGAGCATGATCGCGGCGAACAAGGGTTATGGGTTCTTGTGCGTCACCGATTCGCGCTGCAACCTGTCGACCAAGCGATTGATGCAGGCGTTCGGCAGCCAGGTCCACGTCATCACAGAGCCGGATCCGGTCGGCGGCTTGCTCGGCGCGCGGATCAACTACGTCCGGGCGTTGTGCGCTTCGGATGACCGCTACGTGTGGCTGAATCAGTACGCCAATCCGCAGAACTGGAAGGCGCACTACCGCAGTACGGCGCCGGCGATCGCCCGCCAGTTCCCGCAACTGGATGTGCTGTTCGTCGGGGCCGGGACCTGCGGAACCTTGATGGGCTGCGCACGCTACTTCCGGGAGTGGCACCGGCCGGTCCAGGTCGTGGCTGTGGACAGCGTGGGCTCGGTGACCTTTGGTGGCGCGCCGGGACGCCGGATGATCCCCGGGGTAGGCACGGGCGTCCGCCCGCCCATGCTGGACGAGTCCTACGTGGACGATGTGGTATCCGTCGAGGAGGCCGACACCATTCGCGCCTGCCATCGACTAGCAGGCACCGGATTCTTGTTCGGCGGCTCCACGGGCACAGTGGTCAGCGGTGCGATGGGCTGGTTGAGCCTGCACGGCTCGCAAGACCTCACCGCGGTGGCTGTCGCCCCAGACCTCGGCGAGCGCTATCTCGACACCGTCTACCACACCAACTGGGTGCAGGATCTGTACGGCGAGGACGTGCTCAGCTCTGATGAGCTGGTCACCGCTGCGGAGTCGGCCTGACATGGTGCAAGAAGCTCTCGGTGCGTTGACAGTCGGTCTGCCTGATTCGCCTACCAGACAGGACAGCGGCGCTCGCCCGGAGTCGAGCACCGAGAGCATCTTTGTGGAGCTGCTGGCTGATGTCGTGGGCGTGGAGCGGGTGTCGGTGGACAGCAACTTCTTCGATGATCTGGGCGCGGACTCGATGGTGATGACCCGGTTCTGCGCGCGGGTCAGGAAGCGGCCAGACCTGCCGGCGGTATCGATCAAGGACATCTACCAACACCCCACAATCAAAAGCCTGGCCACGGCACTCGCAGACACCACGCCTGTTCCTGTCGAAAGGGTCCTCGCCGACGTACTCGCCGACGTCATCCAGGTCGACCGGGTGTCGGTGGACAGCAACTTCTTCGACGATTTGGGCGCCGACTCGATGGTGATGACCCGGTTCTGCGCGCGGGTCAGAAAACGGCCAGACCTGCCATCGATATCGATCAAGGACATCTACCAACACCCCACGATCAAAAGCCTCGCCACAGCACTCGCAGACACCACGCCTGCTCCTGTCGAATCGCCCGCTCCGACCTCGGTCGATGTGCCGAAACGGGCGGGAACCCAGCAGGTCGTGCTTTGCGGGGTGCTGCAGCTTTTGATCTTCGTCGGATATTCCTATCTCGCCGCGCTGGTCATGGCCCAGGGCTATGAGTGGGTTTCGGCTGGCTCGGGTGTGCTCGACATCTATCTGCGGTCGGTCCTGTCCGGCTGCGCGCTGTTCCTCTTCCTGTTCACCGTTCCGATCCTGGCGAAGTGGATTCTGATCGGTCGCTGGAAGCCGCAGCCGATTCGCATCTGGAGCCTGGCGTACCTCCGCTTCTGGGTGGTCAAGACGCTGGTCCAGCGGAACCCGATTGTGCTGTTCACCGGTTCGCCGCTGTTCAACCTCTACCTGCGGGCGCTCGGCGCGAAGATCGGCCGCGGCGTTGTGATGTTGTCCACGCATGTGCCCATCTGCACCGACCTGCTCAGCATCGGCGACGGCACGATCATCCGCAAAGACTCCTTCATCAACGGCTACCGAGCAGACGCCGGGTTCATACACGTGGGCGCGATCAGCATCGGGAAGAACGCAGTGATCAGCGAGGTGACGGTCATTGACATCGAGACCTCGATGGGCGACGGAACCCAGCTCGGCCACGCCTCCTCGCTGCACTCCGGGCAGACCGTGCCCGCCGGCCAACACTGGCACGGGACCCCGGGGCAGCAGACCTTGTCAGACAACTTCTTAACGGTCCTTCCGGCGGGGTGCGGCACTCTTCGGAGAGTCGCCTACGCCATCTGGCAACTGCTGACCTTGTTGCTTGTGTACCTGCCGGTGGGGATCGGCGGTCTCAGCTTGTTGCTGGTCGCAGTCCCCAAGCTGAGCGAGCTGATGGCTGAGGGAACCGGTGCCGTCACCAGCTGGACGTTCTACCGCGACGCCCTTGCTGTGTCCTTTGTGCTGCTCTTCGGCTCGGTGGTCGCCGGACTGGTCATCGTGACGACCGTCCCGCGACTGCTCAACCTCCTTATCAGGCCCAACAAGGTCTACCGCTTGTACGGTTTCCACTACGGGATCCATCGGTGGATCGTGCGTTTGACCAACGCCAAGTTCATGAGCAACCTCGTCGGCGACAGCTCATGGATCGTGTACTACCTGCGCGGCATCGGGTATGACCTCGGAAAGGTCGTCCAGATGGGTGCGAACTTCGGCGGCAACGTCAAGCATGAGAGCCCGTACCTGAGCTCGATCGGCGGTGGAACGATGGTCGCCGATGCGCTGTCGATGATGAACGCGGAATTCTCGAACACGACCTTCCGGCTGTCCCGGACGTCCATCGGAGAACGCAATTACCTCGGCAACGGCATCGCCTATCCGCCGCGAAGCAGGACGGGCGACAATTGCCTGCTCGCGACGAAGGTCATGGTCCCGGTCAGTGGGAGGATCCGGGAGAATGTCGGGCTGTTGGGCTCCCCACCTTTTGAGATCCCGCGGTCGGTCGAGCGCGACAGCAGCTTCGACCACCTGAGGCAGGGGGAGGAGTTCCGCCGCCGCCTCGCCGCCAAGAACAGGCACAATTTCGTGACCATCTTGTGGTGTCTGTTCGCGCGGTGGATGTTCGTCTTCCTGATCACCGTGCTCACGGGCATCGCCGGGGACTTCTACGCCTCGATGGGCGCGGCAGCGATCGCGTTGGACCTCGTCCTCTCCACTGTGCTCGGCATCGCCTACTGGATCCTGGTCGAACGGATCGTGACAGGGTTCAAGCCCCTGCCCGTGCTGTTCTGCTCCATCTATGAGCCCGCGATGTGGCGCCACGAACGGTACTGGAAGGTGCCCTCGACCGCCTATCTCACGGCTTTCGCTGGCACCCCGTTCATCAACGTGATCCTGCGGGGACTGGGCACCCGGGTCGGGCGCCGGGTTTTCAACGACGGCTGCGGCATCCCGGAGCGGTCGCTTGTCACCATCGGCGACGACTGCACGCTCAATGTGATGAGCACGATCCAGTGCCACTCGCAAGAGGACGGCACCTTCAAGTCGGACTACTCCATCCTCGGCTCCAACGTCACTTTAGGGACGGGCTCCCACGTCCATTACGGAGTGACGATCGGCGACGACGCCGAGCTCACCGCCGACTGCTTCGTGATGAAGGGCGAGCAGGTCCCGGCCGGCGCGCGGTGGGGCGGAAATCCGGCCCATGAGATTTCCGATCGACAACCCGTCGCGAAAGCACTTGAGAGTGAGGGGAAACGCCATGCACTCATCGGCTGAGGCCGACCGCGACTTCTGGCGCGGCGTGCTCGCCGCAGGCGGATTCACCGCGATACCCCGGTGGACCCGCAATCCGATCGCAGGAGTCGCCGTGCACGACGCGGCGATTCCCGAGGACCTCGTGGCGGCGTTGCGCCGGCTGGCGGACGAGCTGGCGGTTCCGGTCAGTTCGGTGTTGTTGGCTGTGCACGCCAGGGTGCTCTCGGCGTTGTCCGGCGAGCGCCACGTCACGACCGGCTACATCGCCCGGGCCGGCGGCGGACCGTTGCCGTGCCGGCCTGTGACCGAGGCCGAGTCGTGGCGGGAGCTGGTGCTGGACACCAACAGCGTCGAGGCGCAGCTGCTGTGGCACGCGGACTTTCCGTTGGACCAGCTCAGGCGCGAACTGGGCGCGACGGGGCCGGCATTCGAGGCCGTCTTCGATGCGACCGGCGTGGACGGCGACCTCGGTGAGGACACCGTGCTGCGGTTGGGGATCGCGCAGCGAGGCGACGAGCTGATACTGCGACTGCGGTATCGGACCGAGGTGTTGGATGCGGACTGCGCAGCCAGGATCGCCGGCTACCACCTCAGTGCGCTGGAGCTGATTACCGCTGACCCCGACGCCGAACACCGACAGCAAAGCCTGCTGTCGGTTGAGGAGCTCGACTTCCAGCGCAATGGGCTGGTTGGGCCGCGGCGGGAGTTGCCGGAGGTGCGGGCACACCAGCTCTTCGAGCAGCGGGTTCGGGCTCATCCCGACCGCGTCGCCGCTGTCTGCGGCGACCGCAGCCTCACCTACGGACAGCTCAATGCCCGCGCTAACCGCCTGGCTCGGGCGCTGCTGGCCCGCAGGTTGGGCCGTGAAGCCGTGGTGGCGGTGGTGGCGGAGCGCAATCTGGATTGGCTGACCGCCGTCCTGGCGGTGTTCAAGGCCGGTGGGGTGTATTTGCCGGTCGAGCCGCATTTCCCGGCTGATCGGATTGCGGCAATGCTGTCCCGGGCCGAATGCCGGCTCGTGCTGACGGAGGCCGCCAGCGCCGCGACGCTGGACCCAGCCCTCGACTCGCTGCCCGGAGTATCGAAGCTGCACATCAACGCCGGGTACGACGAGGACCATTCGGATGGCGATCTTGACGTGCGCGTCACGCCGGATCAGCTCGCGTACGTCTTCTTCACATCTGGCTCGACTGGTGAGCCGAAGGGTGCGATGTGCGAGCATGCCGGCCTGGTCAATCATCTGTTCGCCAAGATCGACGACCTGGGGGTCGGCGAGGGGCAGGTGGTGGCCCAGACTGCACCGCAATGCTTCGACATTTCGCTGTGGCAATTGCTTTCCGCGCTTGTGGTCGGTGGCCAGACTCTGATCATCGAGCAGGACGTGATCTTGGATGTCCAGCGGTTCGTCGACACCATCGTCGATCATCGCGTCAACGTGTTGCAGGTTGTGCCGTCCTACCTCGAGGTGGTGTTGTCCTACCTGGAACGCGAGCCTCGGCCGCTGCGCGACCTGCGCTTCGTTTCTGTCACCGGCGAGGCGCTGAAGTGGGAGCTTGCGCAGCGCTGGTTCGCCTCACAGCCACAGATCAAGCTGGTGAATGCGTACGGGCTGACCGAGACCTCCGATGACACCAACCACGAGGTGATGGACCGGGTGCCCGATGGCGATCGCGTCCCGCTCGGTCGCCCGATCAACAATGTGCGCATCGATATCGTCGACGAGCACCTGGCGCCGGTGCCGCTCGGCGCGCCCGGTGAGATTGTCTTCTCTGGGGTTTGTGTGGGCCGCGGCTACATCAACGATCCGGAACGCACCCGGGCTGCGTTCCTGACCGATCCGGACCGGCCCGGCCGGCGGCTCTACCGCAGCGGCGACCACGGCCGTTGGTTGCCTGATGGCAAGTTGGAGTTCTTGGGTCGCCGGGACTCTCAACTGAAGATCCGCGGTTTCCGGATTGAGCTCGGCGAGATCGAGAACACCTTGTTGCGGGTTCCCGGGGTCCGCGACGGTGCGGTGGTGGTGGCTGAGCGGGCCGACCAGAGCAAGCATCTGGTGGCCTTCTACTCCAGCCGGCAGCCACTCGACATCGACGTGTTGCGGGGCCGGTTGGGTGGGTCGCTGCCCGACTACATGGTGCCGTCGGCCTTCGTCTGGCGTGAGCAGCTGCCGTTGACGGCCAACAGCAAGATCGACAAGAAGACCCTGACCAGGTTGGCCGGACAGCTCACCGTCGTCGAGGACCGCTACGACGCGCCCGCAACCTCGACCGAACGGCGGCTGGCTTCCGCCTTCGCCGCGGTGCTCGGCGTCCCGCAGGACCAGATCAGTCGTCTGGATCACTTCTTCGACCGCGGCGGCACGTCGCTGTCGGCGGTCAAGCTGGCGCTAACCCTGGACCGGGTGGTGTCCCTCAAGGAGGTCACTCGGCATCCGATCCTGGCTGACCTGGCAGGTGTGGTGGACGGCAGGTCCGACGGCCAGTCCGAGCTGCTGCAGGCCCTGTCGGCATCGAGTGGGTCGGGATCGAATGGTGCGCAGGCCGGTGCCCTGGTGTGCTTTCCGTACGCGGGCGGCAATGCGGTGAACTTCCAACCGATGGCGAAGGCACTGCGGGGCAGCGGCATGGCGGTGTACGCGGTCGAGCTGCCCGGTCATGACGTCGCCGCCACGAGCGAGTCGTTCGCTGCGCTGAACCAGGTGGTCGACCGCGTGGTCGCCGAGATTACCGCGCGTGGGCTGGGGGAGGTTCTGCTGTGGGGCCACTCCGCCGGCGCCGCCTTTGCCGTGGAGACGGCCCGGCGGCTGCAGGACCGCGGTGTGGAGGTCCAGCGGGTGTTTCTTGGTGCGCAGTTGCTGGGTGCCGCGGCGGACCGGCGCGCTGCGGTCACCGAGCTGGGGGAACGCAGCAACTCCGAGATCTCTGCCCGGCTGAGCGCCGACAGCGGCTACACCGAGCTCGGTGGGTTGGATGCGGAACGCGCCGAGCATGTCGGTGCCGCCTACCGGCACGACTACGTGTCGGCGAACCGCTATTTCGCCGACGTCTTGGACGACCCGCCGCCGGAACGGCTGTCCGCGCCGGTCACGGTGGTGGTGGCTGCGGACGACCCCGCCACGGCAGGGTTCGGGGTAGGCCACCGGGATTGGGAGTTGCTGGCCGAACAGGTCGAGCTGCACGAGCTTGTTGATGGTGGTCACTACTTCCTACGTACTCGTCCGGCCGAGGCGGGGCAGGCCGTTCTGCAGGCCGCCGGAATGTTGGCTTCTTCATCACCGCCAAAGTGAAGGGAACCCAGATGTCCTCCTCACCCCAGGCATCACTGCTCGATGTGGAACTGCAGCCTGGCAAGCCTGCGACTCTGCGGGTCGAGGCCCCCGGCGACCCGGCCGGCTGGGCGGCCGAGCACAAGGACGCGTTGCGCGCCGTCGTTGCGGAGCATGGCGCGGTTTTGGTTCGTGGCCTGGACCTGCGCGACGCGGCGGAGATCAGTGCTGTCTTCCGGCGACTGGCCACCGGGCTGATGATCGAGAGGGAGGCCTTCGCGGCCCGGCAGGTTTACGCCGACGGGGTGTACTCCTCTGCGACCTGGCCGGCGAATCAGCCGATGTGTATGCATCATGAGTTGAGCTATCGGCTCGAAGTGCCCAGCCTGTTGCTGTTCGCCTGCCTCAGCGCTCCTACCAAGGGTGGGGCCACCGCGGTGTCGGATTCGCCGACCGTGCTGGACGCACTACCCGCCGATCTGGTCGCGCGGTTTGAGCGGGACGGTTGGCTGCTCACCCGGAGCTACAACGACGAGATTGGGGCGAGTTTGGCGGAGTCGTTCGGAACCGAAGACCGGGACGCCATCGAAAGCTATTGCCGTGCCAACGCGATCGCGTTCGAGTGGCAACCCGACGGCGGACTGCGCACCTGGCAACGCCGCAGCGCCGTGGTGCAGCACCCGGTCACCGGTCAGCGTTGCTTCTTCAACCAGATCGCCTTCCTCAACGAGTGGACGATCGATCCTGAGGTACGTGAGTACCTGGTGGAGGTCTACGGCGCCGACGGGCTGCCGTTCAACACCCGGTTCGGCACCGGCGAGCCGCTCACCGAAGAGATCGTGGAGTTGATCAACCAGGTTTATGAGGCCAACACCGTGCGGGAGCTATGGCAGGCCGGCGATCTGATGCTGGTGGACAACATCGGCACCGCGCACAGCAGGGAGGCCTACCAGGGGCCGCGGGAGATCCTGGTGGGGATGGCCGAACCGGTACGCCTTTCCGCCGCGTCGCCCACCAATGAGGTGAGGCCCCGATGACCACCACACTTCCCGCTGCAACCGCGTCCGAAGCGGTCGAGCGGGCAACCGTGCCACAGTTCGCGGTGATCTCTGGTGCCCAGGTTCAGCGGGCGCTGCAGGGCCGGGAGCAAGAGATTGTGGAGCTGGTGGAGGCCACTTATCGGCTGCATGGTGTTGGGGATTCGGTGAACCCGCCGTCGTATTTTCTGCGTTTCCCCGACCGTCCGTCGTCTCGGATCATTGCGTTGCCGGCCTCCATTGGGGGGCCGGCCCGGGTGGATGGGTTGAAGTGGATTTCCAGTTTCCCGGAGAATGTGGTGGCTGGGGTGCCGCGGGCGTCGGCGGTGCTGATTTTGAATGATCATGACACCGGGTATCCGTTTGCCTGCCTGGAGAG
>Ga0307301_10000269_pt1 | contig 14703 bp, 18 predicted proteins | sample ER_DNA_182_FD_194506 | JGI IMG/M metagenome (GOLD analysis project Ga0307301, IMG submission 194506) | Bulk soil microbial communities from the East River watershed near Crested Butte, Colorado, United States - ER_DNA_182 | ecosystem: Environmental > Terrestrial > Soil > Floodplain | place...
AACATCGCCGGGATGCAGCAGAAGCTCTACTTCCCGCCCGACGATCGCGGCGGTGCGGGCGGGGAGCCGGAGGTGCACGTGATCTACACGCCGAACCTCGAGGCGCCCGGTTACCGGGACGACCGCGTGATCGCCGTCGATCTCGAGCACGGCGTGACCCGCGTCCTGAACTCCGACTACTTCGGCGAGTCGAAGAAGGGCGGCCTGCGGATGTGGAACGCGAAGGTGTACGACCTCGGCGGCCTGGCGCTGCACGCGGGACTGAAGGTCGTCCCGACGGCCGCCGGCGAGAAGGTGTTCATGATCATCGGGCTCTCGGGCACCGGGAAGACCACCACGACGTTCACGACGCAGAACGACTCGTTGCCCGTGCAGGATGATTTCGTCGCGCTCATGCCCGGCGGCAAGCCCTACGGGACGGAGAACGGGTGCTTCGCGAAGACGTTCAGCCTCGATCCCGACTTCGAGCCCAACATCTACAACGCGGTCGTCAAGCCGACGACCTACCTCGAGAACGCGTATCAGGACGAAGACGGAAACGTGAACTTCTTCGAGGAGCGCTACACGCAGAACGGGCGCGCGGTGTTCCGCATGGACGACCTCGCGCGGTTCCGCGACGCGATGGACGTCGGGACCGTGGACTACCTGCTGATCCTCAACCGGAACGAGAACATCATCCCCGCGGTCGCCAAGCTCGATCAGGAGCAGGCCGCCGCCTACTTCATGCTGGGCGAGACGACCGGCACCTCCGCCGGCGGCGCGTCCGAGGCCGGCAAGTTCCTGCGGGTCCCCGGCACGAACCCCTTCTTCCCGCTGCCGCACGGTCTGCAGGGCAACCGGATCCTCGAGCTGCTCGCGACCCACCCGATCGAGACCTACCTGCTGAACACCGGACGCGTGGGGGGCGTGGACGACGACGAGCGCTCGAAGAAGGTGAAGATCCCGCACACCTCGGCGTGCGTGAAGGGCATCGCCGAGCGCTCGATCCCGTGGATCGAGGACGACGACTTCGGGTACCGCGTGGCCGAGGCGGTCCCGGACCTCGACGACGAGGAGCTCCTGCAACCGCGTCGCCTCTACGAGCGGCAGGGGCGCCTGCAGGAGTACCGCGAGATCGTGGATCGCCTGAAGGCCGAACGCATCGCGCATCTCGAAGGGTTCCACGAGCTCACGCCCGAGATCGTCAAGGCGGTCGGGTAGGTCTCAGGTCTCGTCCGCGGGCGAGCGCCGACCAAGGAACCATCCGCCCAGCAGCTGCATGGCCGCAAGGACGAGCGGGACCAACAGGTACCAGCGGAACTCCTCGAGATCGTCCAGAGCCGCACGCCCCTGGACCTCGATCGAGGCATAGATCAGGAAGAGGCCCGCGAACGCGAACCACAGGCCGATCCGACCCGTGAGGTACAGCGCGTAGAGCAGGTGGTCGACGACGTCGGTGCCCTCGAACGGCCGGCGGCTCCAGTACCAGATCGCGCGCACACCACCGAGCACGAACAGCCCCGCGACTACGAGTTCGAAGATCCTCACGCGCGCGTGCCCGCCGCGCGGGCGAGCGCCGAGACGACCTGCTCATCGGTGGTCTGGTCGAAGTCCCGGTACCACTCGCCGACCGCGAGGAACGGCTGCGGCGTCTCGAGCACGACCACCTCGTCCGCCTCGGCGCGGAGGCGCTCGAGCGTCTGCGGTGGCGCCACGGGCACCGCGAGCACCACCCGTTCGGCGCCCTGCGCCCGCGCCCATCGGAGCGCGGCCACAGCCGTGCTCCCGGTGGCGACCCCGTCATCGATCACGACCGCCACGCGACCCGCCAGCTGGTGCGGCGGCCGGCCGCTCCGGTACGCGTGCTGGCGGCGTTCGATCTCGGCCTCCTGCGTCGCGATCTCTCGTTCGAGGTAGCGCTCGGTTACGCCGAGCGCGTGCACCATCCTCGGATCCAACACCCGGATGCCGGGCGCGACCGCGCCGATGGCGAGCTCGGGGTTGCCCGGCGCCCCCACCTTGCGCGGGACGACGACGTCCAACGCCGCGCCGAGCTCGCGCGCGACCACGTCACCGACGATCACGCCACCTCTGGGGATCGCGAGAACCACGGCATCGGGACCCAGATGCCGGAGCGCCCCCGCGAGCCGGGCGCCGGCGTCCGCCCGGTCGGCGAAGATCACCGCTCCTCCTCGATCTCGCGGCGCGCCTCCTCGTCCTCGAGCTCGCGTCGCTTGTCGGGCACGATCCGTTCGGGCGGCGGCATCGGCTTTCGGATGCGCCGGTACGCGGCGAGCGGGTCGTCGTCGCGCTTGGATCGCTTCCTCTTGGAGACCACCCTTCGATTATGCGGCGCGCGGGTCACGAGGACGACCGGACCGAGGCCCGCCGGTCCGTTCCGGTTCGATCGATGGCCGGCGGCATGGACGAGCGTTTGTCGGGCTTCGGGGTGCCCGCATAGCATGAGCGTCTCGCGAACGAGGAGGTCCAGCGTGGTCCAGGCCTACATCCTCATCCAGACCGAGGTCGGCAAGGCCGCCCAGGTCGCCAAGGAGGTCCGCGACATCGCCGGCGTCGCCGAGGCCGAGGACGTGACGGGGCCCTACGACGTGATCGTGCGCGCCGAGGCGAAGAACGTCGACGAGCTCGGCAAGCTCGTCGTCGCGAAGATCCAGGGCGTCGAGGGGATCACCCGGACGCTCACCTGCCCCGTCGTCCACCTGTAGACGCGAGCCGGCCTCGGTCCAGAGGCGTCAGACCCCCGTTCCTCGTTTCCGTTCGGCCTCGTGGCGCTCGATCGCGAGCTCGATCAGCCGGTCGACGAGTTCGGGGTAGGGCAGGCCCGAGGCCTCCCATAGCCGCGGGTACATCGAGATGTCCGTGAACCCCGGGATCGTGTTCACCTCGTTGACGAGCACCCGCCCGTCCTGCATGAGGAAGAAGTCGACCCGGGCCATCCCCGCCCCGTCGATCGCCCGGAACGCGGCGACCGCCAGGCGTTGGAGCTCCTCGAGCGTCCCCGCCGAGATCTCGGCCGGGATCACGAGCTCGGCGCCGTGCTCGTCGAGGTACTTGGCGTCGAAGTCGTAGAACGCGTGCCCCCGAGGCACGATCTCGCCCGCGACCGAGGCCACCGGGTCGTCGTTGCCCAGCACCGAGACCTCGAGCTCGCGCGCGCCGGTGGCCTCGCGCTCGAGCACTGCCTTGCGGCCGAACCGGAGGGACGTCTCCAGCGCCCCGCGCAGCCGCGACGGGTCGTCGACCCGTTCGATCCCGATCGAGGACCCGAGCGCCGCCGGCTTGGCGAACAACGGGTACCCGAGGTGCGAGGCGCGCGCCTCCACGGCCTCGGGATCCTCCTCCCACTCGCGCTCGTGCACGACCTCGTAGGGAACGCCCGGGATCCCCGCGGCGGCGAACAGCACCTTCTGCACCGCCTTGTCCATCCCCACCGCCGAGGCCAGGACGCCCGCACCGACGTAGGGCACGCCGGCCACCTCGAGGAAGCCCTGGATCGACCCGTCCTCCCCGAACGGGCCGTGCAGCACCGGGAAGACCACGTCGATCGGCGTTCGCGAACCGTCCCGGAGAACCAGCGCCTGCGCTCCCGGCTCCTGGTCGAGCGCGATCTCGGTGCCCGACCCCGGAGCGACCTCGGCGAGCGCCTCCGGCGTGGCCCGCGACGGCAGTGCCGGCGGACCGGCCGGCAGGAGTTCCCACCGACCCTCCTTCGTGATCCCGATCGCGACGACCTCGTACCGATCGCGGTCGAGCGCGTCGATCACGGATCGTGCCGAGAGCACGCTGATCTCGTGCTCGGCCGAGCGACCGCCGAAGACGACGGCGACGCGCCGCTTCACACCTTCTCCAGCGCGCGCTCGACGTCCTCGATCAGGTCCTCGACGTCCTCCAGACCCACGCTCAGCCGGATCAGACCGTCGGCGATGCCGGCCGCCCGGCGCGCGTCGGCGTCGAGCTGCCGATGGGTCGTCGAGGCGGCGTGGCACACGAGCGTGTGGATCCCACCGAGGCTCGCGGCCACCCAGATCAGCTCGAGCGCGTCGCAGAAGCGCTGCCCGGCCTCGACCCCGCCCACGACCTCGAACGCGGCCATCCCCCCGAACCCGCGTGGGAGCATCCGCCGCGCCACGTCGTGCTGCGGGTGTGACGGGAGCCCGGGGTAGTGCACGGCCTCGATCTTCGGTTGACGCTCGAGCCATTCCGCGAGCTCGAGCGCCGTCCGGCCGTGGCGGTCCATCCGCACCTGCAGCGTCGACAGGCCCCGCATCGACAGCCACGCCTCCAGAGGTGCGAGCGTCCCACCCGTCTCGATAACCGTGGAGCGCAGACCCGCCATCCGCTCCTCGGACGTGCAGACGATGCCGCCGATCAGATCGTTGTGGCCGCCGATGTACTTGGTCGCCGAGTGCAGGACGTAGTCGAACCCGAACGACGCCGGCGTGCACAGGTACGGCGAGGCGAACGTGTTGTCGACCACGCTCGCCACCCCGGCGGCCGACGCGAGCGGTCCGAGCGCCTCGAGGTCGGACACCGTCACGTTCGGGTTCGCGATCGTCTCGACGTAGAGCAGGGCCGCGCCGGGCAGCGCCTCCCGGATCGCGTCAAGATCGTGCGGGTCCACGAACCGCACGTCGATCCCGTAGCGCGGCAGCACGTGCGCGAACAACGAGTAGGTGCCGCCGTACAGCTCGTTGCTCGCCACGATCGTGTCGCCGTTCGCGGCCAGGGTCGTGGCGACGGTGTGGATCGCCGCCATCCCCGACGCGAACGACAGCGCCGACTCGGTCCCCTCGAGCTCGGCCATCACGCGTTCGAACGCGAGGAGCGTCGGGTTCCCGTAGCCGCGTGTATACGTGTACCCAGGCCGCCGGAAGTTGATCGTCTCGGCGAATCCGTCGGAGGTGTCGAACCGGAACGTTGAGGTCTGGAAGATCGGGACGCTGGGTGTGTCCTGCTCAACGGGTGGCAACGCCTGGCCGTGGATCGCACGTGTGGCGAACCCTCGATCTCGTTCCTCCGGATCGTGGACGCGCGGCATGACCCCAGCCTACCCCGGGGTCCAGCGCGCCGGATATCGGTCGCGGAGGTCGTCCACCAGCGTGCCGAGCTCGGCCATCAGGTCATCCGTGGATGCGCGGAGCGCCCGGCCGTCTCGCTCGCCCCCCAGCCGCTCCGTCGGGTCGAACGGCTCGCCCGCGGCAACCCAGATCGGTCGTCCGAACGCGAGGCTCTGGCGCCCCGACTTGCGCCAGACGAACTGACCCCCCCACGTGGCAACCGGGAGGATCGGGACCCCCGTGGCGATCGACAGACGGACGGCGCCGGTCTTTCCTCGGCCCGGCGAGAAGTCCTCGTTCGTCGTGGTGGTCGTTCCCTCCGGGTAGATCACGACCACCTCGCCCCGCCCGACCGCGCGAGCCGCGTCGTCGATCGGCGAGCGGTCACCCGTCCCGCGCTGGACCGAGATCTGGTGCGCCCCGCGCAGCACGGTCCCGACGAGTGGGGCATCGAACAGCTCCTGCTTGGCGAGGAACCGGGGCCGGCGCCCCGCCCTGACCACGAAGAGGCCGTGCGCGAACGGGTCCAGGTAGGAGAGGTGGTTCCCCGCGATGATGGCGGGGCCCTCCGGGGGAACCCTCTCCAGCCCCTCCCACCGCCAGTTGAACCAGAGCTGGAAGGGAGAGACCAACGCGAGCTCGGCCGCCCGATACCACGGTTCCACGACTCGCCTCCTTCGGGGCGGCGATGCTACCGCGTAGCTCCGCGGGCCGATCGCACGGTCCTCCGTTCGACACGCCGCCGGGGTACTAGCCTCTGGTCATGCGCGTCGTGGCCGTACCGGTGAAGTCGCTCTCGCGCGCGAAGACGCGGCTGTCCCCCGCGCTGACGGGGCTCGAGCGCGGCGCGCTCACGCTCGCGATGCTCGAGGACGTCCTGGACGCGGCGCTCTCCGTGCCAGGTTGGGAGACCTGGGTGGTCTCGCCCGACGAGGTGGCGCTCGAGATCGCGGCCGGCCGCGGCGCCCGACCGATCCCCGAGGCCAAGCCTCCGCTCGCGAATGCGATCCGGCAGGTCGAGGCGAAGGCGAGGCAGGACGGCGCGAGCGCGCTCGCGGTGCTGCCGGCCGACGTTCCGCTCGTCACCGTCGAGACGCTTCACGAAGCACTGCGGACGCTCGGAGCGGTCGTTCTCGCGCGCTCGGCGGACGGATCGGGAACCAGCCTGCTCCTGCGACGCCCGCCGCGGGCGATCCCCGCCAGGTTCGGTCCCGACTCGTTCCGGCGGCACGTGGAGCTCGCCGAGGCCCGCGGCCTCCCTGTGTCCATCGTCGAGCGCCGCGAGCTGTCGTTCGACGTCGATCGCCCCGACGATATCCTCACGCTGCTCGCCGACGGCCGGCGAGGGCGGACCCGGGAGGTCTGCCTGCAGATGGATCTCGGCGCGCGCCTGCGGGCGTAGCTCGGAGGGCTCGATGCCACAGGGGACGATCAAGGACTTCGAGGACGAGGAGCGGGCGGGCAGCCTGCTGATGGAGGACCGCACCGAGGTGGCGATCGACGCCGTGTCGGTCGAGGGCTCCGGCCTGCGTTCGCTGCGGATCGGGCAACGCGTCCGGTTCGACCTGGTGGACGAGGCGGGTCGCAAGGTCGCGAGGAACCTGCAGATCGTGACGCTCTAGCACGGCGCCGCGAAGAGCCGTGTCCGGAGCGCCTAGCGCCCGGCGCGAACGCGTCGCCGCTTGGACGCGACCATCTCGCGGAAGTCCTTCCCGGCTGTGAACCACGGAAGGTCGCGCGCCGGCACCACGATGGGCGTCGTCGGCTTGCGTGGGTTCCGCGCGATCCTCTTGTTCCGGCGCTTGCGCTCGAAGGTCCCGAACCCGACCAGCGAGACCCGCTCACCACGCGACACCGACTCCCGGATCACGTCCATGGACGAATCGATCATGCGACCGACGTCCGCCTTGCTCGCGCCCGTGCGCTTGGCCACCTCAGCGATCAGTCCGCTCTTGTTCACGTCGCCACCCCCAGGATCCGCTCCGGCACCGTACGCACCCGACGGGCCGCTGGTCAATGCCGCGTTGGCGTGCAACCATCTTGCCCATGAAAAGGGTGCCGACGCTACTCGTTTCCCTGATCGCCCTCCTTCCATGCGTCGCCTGTGCGCATGACTCCGGACGCGAGTTCGCCCGCTACTACGACGAGCAAGGCATGTTCGCCCTGAACCTGCCCGCGGCCAACGACATCACTGTCACCCCGCCGCAGCCGGCCGAGAGCGGGCCCGGTCTGCTCACCGGCGTGGTCTCGAGCCCGCCCGCGCCGAGCCCCTCCCCGGCCTCCGGGGCGTTCGGGGGCGGCATCGACGTGGCCGCGCAGGAACCCGACCAGACGATCTACCAGGCCTTCGCCGTGACGGCCGACGGCTTCGACGACCTCGATCAGATGGCGCTCTACTTCCTGACCGCGAACCCGATCGTCGACGTTGCGGTCGACGATCCGACGCGGGTGGACGGCGAACCCGGTCGACTGATCGTCGCGGACATCGTTCGGAGCGGCGAGGTCACCTCGAGCGTCGCCGCGGCGATGACGCTCGGCGACGGGGCGACGGGCTACCTGATCGTCGCGATCTTCCCTCCCCGCGGCTGGGATGACGAACGCGACGACTTCGAGCGGATCGTGCGATCGTTCCGAACGGACGTCCCGCCCGGACTCGAGACGTTCCCCGTGGACGGTCAGGCCTCCTCGTAGCAGCGGACCCCCACGGTCCGTTGCCCCGATGCAGGCGCCCAAGGCAATGATCCCTTCTGAGCCGAGCCTCGCTCCTCCTTCGGACAGATCAGCGAGGAGTCAGGAAGACCTCCCCGACGCCTCCAGGCACCTCCGCGATGGTGCAGGTCCAGAGATCCGGCCGACCAACCTGGCCCGGAATCTCGAAGACCACCTGGCCGTCGACGAAGATCCGGACGAGGACGACCACGGCGGTCGAGTCCAGGACCTGCCCGGCGAGCTGCCGGCTCTGCGCGATGCCGGCTGCCTGGAACGTGGTGGTCTCCGTCCCCCGCGCGCAGTTGAAGGTCAGGACGCTCGTGTTCTTGTTGGTGGGCGGCGGATCTGCCAACGCGGGGCTTGTCGAGGCCACCGCCATCGCCAGCACGACGCCGAGGAACATCCGCTTCATCTGTCTCTCCCTCCGCTGATCCGGGTCACGCGCAAGGCTGCTAGGCCGGTGAGACGCCGAACCCCTCCAACCAGTCCAAAACCGAGGCGATGTCCGTCCGCTGGGTCTGATCGTTCGAGCGACAATTCGCATCGCCCCAGCTCGTGACTGACACGAGGATCAACGTGTCGTTCCAGAAGTGCGGACCACCGGAATCGCCGAAGCACGTTCCTCCCGCCCCATCCGGAACGGGGTTCTGGAAGAGATGAAGATTGTTCTTCTTCAGTCCTTGATAGGGGGATGTCGCGTACCAACGGCTCTCGTTGTCCACGAGCTGGGGTGGCGGGAACCCATTGAGTAGCCCGTAGCCAACCGCCACGAAGATATCGTCCTGGATCTCGTGCGCAACCTTCAGATCGGTCAGGAAGTCCTCCGGCGCCAGCGTGGGGTACTCGCTCACACTCACGGACTCACCAAGGACGACGACGCCCACGTCATTTCTCAAGTTGGTGCTGAACGCAGGATGGGTGAACGTCGCGCCAAGGACGCCGGTCGGGTTCTCCCTGAAGTCATCGGGCACGTCGACCGAGAAGTAGGCGTACGCCGTAGCGGTGCCCTCGGTGCAGTGTGCCGCGGTCAAGACCACCGTTGGCGAGAGCAGGGTGCCGGAACACCGGTGCATGTATGCACCCTCGGCGTCGTAGAAGGCGAGCAGGCCGACGAAGGGATACAGGTTCTGTTCGTCCTTCTGTCCGTTCGTGATGGCGCCGGCCGATCCAGGCACCTGAACGAACAGCAGGCACCCTGCGATGAGCGCGAGCAACCGCCTCATGTGGTCTCCCTTCTGGTATCGCCCCGATCCGACCCGAACCGGGTGCATCCGTCGCCTCGGAGTGTGCGCATTCCCGGCCAGCGCAGTCTCAAACCAAGAAGGATCAAGCCCAGAGCACCTAGGGAAGCCAGGTGTCGAGGAAGGCGCGTGAGTAGGCCGTGTCGATACGCTGGTAGCTGCCCGTCGCGTTGCAGGCGAATGAGTTCACATACGAGGCATCGCCGAGCAAGAAGCCGTTGAGGAACACGGCACCTCCCGAGTCGCCGAAACACGACCCGCCACCCGCCTTGGAGTCGTTGTCGTTGATCTGGAAGACGACGACCTCACTCTGAACGTTCTTTAGATAGGAGGTCGTCGAGCGACGCTCTGGAACGATGATCTGAGTCTTGTTCCCCGGGCCGATGTCCACCCCGTAGCCGACAAGTGTGAAGGTCTGGTTCTTGAGCTCCCCTTGGTTGCCGTCCAGGTACCCGATCGGGGGAAGCGGCGCCGGGGCGATCGTTGGCCACTTGGTCGTCGCGGGTGCGCTGAGCACCACCACGCCCTGGTCATGCTGCTTGGAGATGCTGAGTTTGCCCGTCCACCCCGGATCGGGGTGCGCCGTACCGGTGATGTAGTGGCCCTCGCGGGCAGCTCTTTCTGCTGCGGTGATCCCCGGCTGCAGTGGATCACCGACGAGATCGTCATCGAACGAGACGAAGACGTCGGTCGCTGGTCCCTCGGTGCAGTGCCCGGCGGTGAGCACGACGGTCGGAGAGATCAGGGTGCCCGAACACCTGAACCTCCCGACGTCGGGGATGGTGAAGCGCACGAAGCCGACGTTCGTGTGGACGGTGTCTCGCGAACCACCGGTAATGGCCAGGACCGGCGTGGTGGCAACGAGCATCGCGAGCGAGGCCGAGGCGAGTGCAACGAGCATCGACTTTCGAGTCATCGGGGGAAACCTCCGATCATCACTTTTGGTATGGCATATCCCACGAGACCTGCGGGGGTCATGCGTCGGCTGCCGTACTCGCCGTACGCCGTTGGAATACACGCTCACGGACCCGTCGTCGTACCACGGAGACCAGTGCCGACGAACGGGTAGCCGTGGCTTCGCGTGGTAGCGTTCGAGCCGTGTCTGCGGTCATTCCGGCCTCCCGAGTTATCTGGGCTACAGGCGGTGTGCTCGGCCGGTGTGAAGCATCACCGCAGGTCACCCACTGGCCCGTGGGGTAACGGTAGCCCGGCTGACTCTGGATCAGTTAGTCCTGGTTCGAATCCAGGCGGGCCAGCAACCACGGATCCGCCAACGGATGGGGACTAGGGTCTGGGGTCCAGGATCAGCGGCGGCATCGGGTCCTGCGCGAAGTCGAAATCCTTCAGCAGGTTGCCCAGGATCGAGGCTTTCTCGCGGACCGTCGGGCGCGAGTCCGGACGGCTGAGGGTCGCCGGGTTCAGCCGCTCCTTGCTCAGGAACAGATCCTCGATCAGCTTGAGGTAGGCGTCGAACGACAACGTCTGTGAGTCGATGAGTCCCCTTCGCGCCCAGGGGCTGATCACGATGCCCGGAACGCGGATCCCGTAGCCGTTGAGATCGACGCGCGGTGGCTCGACGTGGTCGTAGAAGCCGCCCCAGTCGTCCCACGTGAGGAAGATCGCGGTCTCGTTCCAGTCCGGGCCGCGCATGAGGGCGTTCACGACGTTGGTGACGTGTCGCTGGCCCTTCCAGATCGGCGCGCCCGAAGCCGGGTGCTCCCCCACCCCGTTGTACGGCATGACCCACGACACCGACGGCAGGTCCCCATTCGCGGCCTGGCGGAAGAACTGGGTGTGCGTCTGGATCCGATCCATCTGGCCCGTCTCCCGGATCGTCGTGAACCACGGGAGCGGGTTCTGCTGCGAGACCGTGCCCTCCCGGGGATGACCGGGGCACGGATCGAAGAAGCACGTGTCGTCACCGACGTAATACCCCCACGAGACCCCCTGCTCGTGAAGGAGGTAGGTGATGTCCGTCCATGCCCACAGTGGGACGTCTCGGTGCGCCCGCATCGTCTGGAACTCGTCGTTCAGGTACAGGTCGGAGGAGCAGGACATCGGGTCCCGAGGGTCGGTGCAATGGGCGGCCCACGCCGACACCAGGAAGAGATGCGCCGGCAGCGTCCACGAATCCGCGGGTGCGAACATGTGGTCCTGCAGGACGAACTCCTTCGCGTACCGCCAGTAGTTCGGGATCTCCTTCGCGGTGTGGTAGCTCATGACGTCCGGTTGCCCTTGCGGGCCGAGGTACCCCGCGCACGCGGGATCCGAGCGGTGATCGGCGCAGTACAACGGGCTGTCGATCACGGTCCTGACGAACCCGTCCATCTTCCCGCCGTCGACGTCGAGCTCCGAGTGGCGCTGGCCGTGCGGACCCCCCTCCTGGAGCTGCTCGCTCGTGTGGTAGGGACGGACGCAGGTGTGGGCGATCGGATCGGGGACGCACACCGTGGGCCTCCCGTTGCGCATCGGGATGCCCTCGGCCCCCGGGAACGTCCCGAAGTAATGATCGAACGAACGGTTCTCTTGGACGATGAAGACCAGGTGCTTGAGATGCGCCTTGGCCTGTTCGAGCTTGGTCAGGTCGGGACCCGGCGAGAGAGAGCCCGACGGCCCGACCGCGCTGGTAGGCGCCGAGTCCGTCCGGCCTGAGGCCTCCGTGCAGGCGGCGGCGAGCATCGCGGCCAGGACGAGCGCGACGAGGAGGAGACGCGGACGGGTGGGGTTCGAACGCATGAACCGCCCGAGGGTACCAATCGTCGCCCGTTTGGGCGGGACTAGCCGCCGACCTGCGGCGGTCGCGGCGAGGGCTCGGCGCTAGGATGACCGCCCACCTCGACCCGAAGGAGCTCATGTGACCGCGACGCCGTCCGACCCGACCGTGGTCACGCTCATCCCCGGCGACGGGATCGGGCCGGAGTGCGTGGGCGCGGCTCGCCGCATCATCGAGGCCGCCGGCGTGCGGATCATCTGGGAGGAATGCGAGGCCGGCGCCGAGGTCTTCAAGAAGGGTCTGCCGTCGGGCGTCCCGCCCGAGACGATCGAGTCGATCTCGCGGACCCGTGTCGCGCTCAAGGGGCCACTCGAGACCCCCGTGGGCTTCGGGGAGAAGTCGGCGAACGTCACGCTCCGCAAGCTGTTCGAGACCTACGCCAACGTCCGGCCGGTCCGCGAGATGCCGGGCGTGAGGACCCCGTACAGCGGCCGGGGCATCGACCTGGTGATCGTCCGGGAGAACGTCGAGGACCTGTACGCGGGGATCGAGTACATGCAGACGCCCGGCGTCGCCCAGGCCCTCAAGCTGATCAGCGAGAAGGGCTCGGAGAAGATCGCGCGGTTCGCGTTCGAGTACGCCCGGAGCGAGGAGCGCACCAAGGTGGCCTGCGCGACCAAGGCCAACATCATGAAGTTGTCCGAGGGCACGCTGAAGCGCGTGTTCGAGCGCGTCGCGCCCGAGTACCCGGAGCTCGAGTCCTGGCACGTGATCGTCGACAACTGCGCGCACCAGCTCGTGAAGCGGCCGGAGCAGTTCGACGTGATCGTCACCACCAACATGAACGGCGACATCCTGTCGGACCTGTCCTCGGCGCTGATCGGCGGGCTGGGGTTCGCCCCCTCGGCGAACGTCGGCAACGAGGTGGCGATCTTCGAGGCGGTGCACGGCTCGGCGCCCAAGTATGCCGGCAAGAACGTGATCAACCCGACGGCGGTGATCCTGTCGTCGGTCCTGATGCTGCGCTACCTCGGGTTCTTCGAACAGGCGGCGGCGATCGAGCACGCGGTGTTCGTCACGCTCGAGTCTGGGGTGCTCACGGGCGACGTACTCGGGTACGACCGCGGGACGCCGACCACGGACTACACGAACGCGATCATCGGCAACCTCGGCAAGCGCACCGAGACCTGGACGATCCGCGACGTCAAGCCGCTGCAACTTCCGAAGATCGACCCGCGCCCGGACTACGTTCGGCCGGCGAGCCGATCCGTGGTCGGCCTGGACGTCTTCGTCGAGTCGCCGCTCTCGGCCGCCGAGCTCGGTTCGTCGCTGATGGAGCTCACGCTCGACACGAAGCTCTCGCTCAAGATGATCTCGAGCCGGGGCACGAAGGTGTTCCCGCCCACCGGCGCGATGACGGAGACCGGCGACCACTTCCGCTGCCGGTTCATCATCAAGCAGGAGCCGGGCGACCTGTCGGATGAGGACGTCCACGAGCTGCTGGTGCGGATCTCGAGCGCGCACTCGTGGATGCACATCGAGAAGCTCCAGGAGTTCGACGGCGAGCTCGGTTTCACGCGCGACCAGGGCGAGGACTGAGGGTCTATCCGGCCTTCTGCGTCAGCTCCACCTCGCCATCGCAGCACGCCGGCTCGGGGGCGCGTTCGATCAGGACGCGGATCTCGGCGTCCATGCCGTAGGGGTCGCCGTCGCGATCCAGCTCGGCACGTCGGCGCCGCTCGTTCTCGGATCTGCTCCGAAGGCGCTCAAGAACCCGGCTAAACACGCCCTCCACCTGCCCTGGGTCCAGGAGGCGCGGACCGCGATCGACGGCCGGGACCTCGGCATCCTGTTCGCGCTCACGTCGGGGTCGCATTACGTGCCCGACTTCGTGACCCCGCCCCCGACGACACCGTTCCCGGAGCTCGAGGAGGAACTCGAGCTCGTGGCCGGCACGCCTGTGGAGCGGGTCCGGATCGAGCTCGACAAGCTCGTCGACGCCATCGACGGCCAGGTTCCCGAGCGCGTTCGGCTGATGGCCCAGGATCCGGCGGCGTGGCTCCCCAGGCTCGTCGACCAGATGCGGGAGTACTGGAAGCTGTCGATCGAGGAACACTGGCCCCGAATCCAGGCGCTGCTCGAGGGGGACGTCTTGTACCGCGCCCGGCAGCTCGCGCTGGGCGGTGCCGAGCTGTTGTTCGGCGATCTCCACCCGTCGGTCGCGTGGCGAGACGGGGTGCTGGAGATCGACAAGCCCCACGAGGCCGACGTCATGCCGGCCGGCTCTGGGATGATCCTGATCCCGGCGGTGTTCGACTGGCCCGGCGTCGCGGTGATCCACGACGAGGCCTACCGGTTCACGCTGTCCTACTCGCCCCGAGGGATCGCGAACATCTGGGAGGCCGAACCACCGAAGTCGGGGGCGATGGACGTCCTGATCGGCGGCACGCGCGCCGACATCCTGCGGATCCTCGAGGTCCCCATGACGACCTCGGAGATCGCCACTCGCCTCCACCTGACGCCTGCGGCGGTATCGCAGCAGCTCGGCCTCCTCCGTCACGCCGGCGTGGTTGACGCCCACCGGCAGGGTCGGGGCGTCTACTCCACGCTCACGGCTCACGGAAGGACCTGCTCGAACTGCTCGGCTCATAGCGTTGCTACACTCGCCGAACCGACGGTCCCATCGTCTAGTGGCCTAGGACACCACCCTCTCAAGGTGGAGACACGGGTTCGAACCCCGTTGGGACTACAAGTGAGAACCCGCAGGTCAACGGTATGGTCCTGTGGCGACGGGCTCGTTGAATGGCGACTCAAGCCCCGGATATCCCGCAAATATCCCGCACGAGATCGTGCGTAGCGAACTCGCGAAGTAGCGCGCGCGTGAAGGGTGGATACACTGCGCTTCGGCGAGTCCCGCGGCGTCGCGCTGAGGAGAGATTCTGCCGAGCAAAGTGGTACTGGACGACCGGAAGGAAGCTCGGGA
>Ga0307301_10000275_pt1 | contig 14598 bp, 13 predicted proteins | sample ER_DNA_182_FD_194506 | JGI IMG/M metagenome (GOLD analysis project Ga0307301, IMG submission 194506) | Bulk soil microbial communities from the East River watershed near Crested Butte, Colorado, United States - ER_DNA_182 | ecosystem: Environmental > Terrestrial > Soil > Floodplain | place...
CTCCTGGACCGTGGCGACGGTTGGCGCGTCGACAGCTATCGCCGAGTCGGACAGCGCGGCTAACGGGTTCGGTGCCGGCCCAGTCAGCGCCCAGACTGTGACGCCCAGGTCCAGCCCAGCCTTCGCGGCCGCAATGACATTTGCGCTCGTGCCACTCGTGGAGAGTGCGACCAGCACGTCGCCGCGTCGGCCGTAGGCCTGCACCTGGCGGGCGAACAGCTCCTCGGTGCCGTAGTCGTTGACGATGGCGGTGACGGCGGATGAGTCAGCGGTCAGGGCAATCGCCGGGAGCGCTCGGCGCTCCTCCCGGAAGCGACCCAGCAGTTCGCCGGTCAGGTGCTGTGCCTCGGCGGCGCTGCCGCCGTTGCCGCAGGCCAGCAGCTTGCCTCCGGCCGCGAAGACAGCCGCTAGGTGCTGTCCCCACTCGTGTACGACGGGCGCGGCCGATGCCGCCTCGCGGGCAGCGATGGCCAACGCGTCGAGGTGCCGGCTGACAAGCTCCTCATTGCCCTGGCTCACAGCCATAGCGCTCCTTTCGTAGCGGCGTTCGCCGTATCGGTTTCGCGGTGCGCCCGCAGCTGCGCTACGGCCGCAACCACCTCACTGGGACGAATCGACGTCAGGCATGGATGGCCAGGCACCGTGCAAGTGCGCACCCGGGTATTGCGGCATGGCGCCTGCTGATCACCCAGCACAACCCGCGGCACGCCGTACGGTGCCCACTGCTGAGCCGACACTACGGGGGCGAAGAGCGAGATAACGGGCGTACCGACAGCGGCGGCCAGGTGGGCCGGGCCGGTATTCGGCACGATCACGACATCCGCTCCACCGAGAACGGCGGCCAGTTCGGAGAGCGACAACTGGCCTCCAAGGTCGCAAGCCTGGCCACCGGCAACAAAGCCCGTCAGCGTGGCCTCATCCGCCGACCCCGTAACGACCACACGATCTCCGGCGGCCGCCAGCGCCGCAACGATGGCCTGGCTGTGTCCTGCTGTGGGCCGCCTGGCCGGAACCGCCGCACCGGGATGAACTACCACGAACGGCGCTGTGCCGACGCGAGCGGTGACATCGGGCAGCGGCCCGCGTACGGCGAGCCGGGGACCCAGCTCGTCAGGAGGAAAGCCGGCGGCGCTGGCCAGCGAGAGGCTGCGTTCGGACTCGGGCAAGTCTTCTGGTACGCGGTGCCGCAGATCCAGCAACGAGCCCGGATAGTCCTCGCAGATTGCACCGATCCAGGGCACCTCGGCCATCCGCAGCAGCAGGGCGAGCGGCAGAGGTGACTGGTGATACGAGGTCAGTACGAGTGCAGCGTCGAAGCGCCGAGCCTCGACGGCGCTGAGCAGGTCGGCGACGGCGTGGGCACGCACCGGTGGCGGGTCGAACAATACCCAAGGCGCGTCGTATTCGATGACGTCCTCGACCCCCGGCAGCAGCTCAGCCGCCTCGCTCAGACCGGTGCGGACCAGCATGGTGACCCGCGCACTGGCGGCCACGGCGCGGACCGCTGGCCCGGCCAACAGCACATCACCGAGGCTGTCGAGTCGAGCCACCAGAACGCGTCGCAAACCGCCATCCCCTGTGCGGCTCATCGTGATCTTCCAACGTGGCGTCGTACGGCCGATCGCAGGTTGGGCGCCACAGCGGCGACCCGCTGGGCATGATCGATTTCTCCGACCCTGGTGTGCCGGGTGGGTACTAGCACTGCTCGCGCCCCAGCGGCGAGCGCCGCTTCCACGTCGCTGCCAATGTCGCCGATCATCAGGCACTCATGAGGAGCGACGCCCAGCTCGCGGGCGGCCGCGATCACCAAGCCTGGCTCGGGTTTGCGGCAGCTGCAGCGAGCATCCGGAGCGTGCGGACACACCTGCCAGGTGTCAAAGGGACCGAGCAGCGATTCCACCCGGGCATTGACCTGCGCGAGCTCGTCCGGATTGATCAACCCGCGGGCGAGGCCGGACTGATTGCTCACCACCCCCACTGCGACGCCGCGACGACGCAGACGATTCAGTGTGCGCCGAGCGCCCGGCATTGGCCGGACCCGCTGCGGATCCGCTAGATAGGGCACATCCTCAATCAGTGTGCCGTCCCGATCGAAGAGCACGGCCCGTGGGTTGCCGGACGGAACTCGAGAGTCTCTCCGCCCGGCGAACCGCACGTGAAGCTCCCCTCGCAGTCGATGCGCAACTGCGAGGGGCGGTATCAACGCACTCGTCACCAGCACGGTGCTGATCTCCCGTGCTGTTTTCGGTCCGGACAGGATTCGGCCGGCGGCGAACTCCGCGGCCAACCCCGCCCACACCACACCAGCCGTCGCCGCGTAGCGCGCCCAACGAGCCCGGCTAGGCGCAACCCGGCCGGCCGCTAGAGCCGCCAGCGCTGCTGTCGCGCTCGCGGTGGTGAGCAGATGGCGGCCGGTTCGTCCGGGTGAGGTTCCGATCAGCGAGCGCCAACGGCGCCCATACTTGGCGCGCAGCAAGGCATTGTCGGCATTGCCCGCCTGCGCCCTCAGGCTGCTGCGCCAACCAGCGGAGGAGGCGAGCGGGTGGGTCGTTACCCGCTCGCCCCAGACAATGGCGTACCCGAGGCGCACGGTACGCAAAGCCAGGTCGGCGTCCTCGCGGAAGGCCCGCGGGAAGCGCTCATCGAAGCCGCCCGACGCTAGCAGAGCGGATCGCCGGTAGGCCATGTCGGCGGTGATCCACAAGGCTCCGGTGAGGTTCGTGGTGCCCCGCTCGGCGTCGGTCGGTAGCCGACCCTCCGGCCCTGGCACGAAGATCCAGGCCTGCGAAGCGGCAACCTTGTCGGGCAAGCCGACCAGATCCTTGGCCAGTCGTCGGCACCAGTCAGCCGGGATCGCAACGTCGTCATCGAGGAAGGCGATCCAGTCGGCCTCCGCTGCGCGCCAGCCGGCGTTACGCGCTGCCGCCGGTCCGCGGCCGTGGGTGCGCACGACGATCAGCGGCGCTGCCGTCGCAGGGAGATCAAGCTCAGCTGCGGCAGCGCGCCGGTCGTCAGCGACCACGATGCACGACGGCGCTGGGTTACCGTCGACGTTCGCTACCAGCTGGGAGAGCCCGGGGCGTCCGATGGTGGGAATGACAACGGCGTAGCTGATCATGGCCGACGTACCAAGAAGGGGCCGATGGCGAGCGCGTCGACCGGCGCCGAGCCGAAGAGCTCGAGCACATCGCGCGGACTGTCGACCATCGGCCGACCTGCGGTGTTGAGGCTAGTGTTCACCACGACCGGGATGTTGGTGAGCTGCTCGAACGCGGTCAGCAGGCCCGCCGTCAGGGGGTCGTCGGCTGCGTCGACCGTCTGGATCCGGGCCGTGCCGTCCACATGGGTGACTGCTTGCAGGCGGTCCTGCCAAGCGGGATCGACATCGTGCACGAAGAGCATGTACGGGCTGGGGACTGGTCCGCGGCTGAAGATCTCGCCTGCCCGCTCGGTCAGCACCATGGGTGCGACGGGCCGGAATTGCTCGCGTCCCTTGATGTCATTGAGCCGCTCGATGTTGTCACCGCGGGCCGGGTGGGCAAGCAGCGAGCGGTGCCCGAGCGCCCGCGGCCCGTACTCGGCGCGACCCTGGAACCAGGCGACGATTCCGTTCTCGGCGATGATCTTGGCCGCGGCGGCGGCAATGTCGGGTGGCCGCTCATAGCGGATCCGGGCGGTATTCAGGGCCGACTCAATCTGCTCCTCGCTCCAGCCGCGTCCCAGGGCGGCGGTGGTCATCGGTGCCAGATCGTCACCGGCCTCCGCAGCCACGGTGAGCGCAGCGCCCAGGGCGGTGCCGGAGTCGCCGGCTGCCGGCTGTACCCAGATCTCGGCAAAGGGGCCCTCGGCTAGCAAGCGCGTGTTCGCCACACAGTTCAAGGCGACGCCGCCCGCCAGGGCCATCCGGCTGCTCCCGGTGCGGCCGTACAACCAGCCGCACAGGTCTAACAGGACCTCCTCGAGCACTGCCTGCACGCTGGCGGCCAGGTCGGCGTGGCGCTCGTCAAACCCCTCCTCCGACCGGCGTTGGGGGGCGAAACTGGTCCAATTCACCGGCTCGGTCTGGAAGCCGCCGTCATGCGTCGCGTACACCAGCTTGCGGAATTGATCAACGTATCGCGGCTCCCCGTACGAGGCCATCGCCATCACCTTGTACTCATCGCTCGACCGTTCGAAGCCAAGGTGAGCCGTCAAATCCTCGTACAAGAGGCCGAGCGAATGCGGCAATGACTGGGCCCGGAGGATGTCCAGCTTGCGGTCGCGATACTCCCCCGCCAGCATCGAGGTGGCTTCGCCACGGCCATCGGCAACCAGTACGGCGCAGTCGGCGAGCGAGCCGTCCGGACCCCAAGGTGCCGCCAGCGCGGCAGAGGCGGCGTGGGCGACATGGTGCCGAATGAAGTGGAAGTCCTCACCTGCGTAGCCAGGCAAGGCGGTCTGGAGAAACTGGGGTGCCCGGGCGGCGTACGTGGTGCGCAACTTTTCCCAGGCCGGGTCGAGGCCGCCTGAAGTCGGGTCAACTAGAGCGGGATCGTAGGAGTAGGCGACCGCGTCGAGATCCTCCGGCGTCAATCCGGCCTCGGCCAGGCACCACGCGATCGCATGCTCAGGCAGTTCCCAGGCAGAGAACGGGACCGGGCGCTTGCCGTGCTTGCGACGGCTGAAGCGTTCCTCCTCGGCAGCGGCGACCGTACGCCCGTCGACTACCAGGGCGGCAGCCGAGTCGTGGAAAACCGCATTGATGCCGAGGATCCGCATGCCTTTGTCCACCCCGCTTCGCTCCTCTTGCCCCACCCCATTACCCCCGGCGGATACCCGGACTACTTCTCGCCAAACGACCTATAGGTAATTTGCCTGCGTATCACCCCGCTTACGTGTCGAAGGCTCCGTCAGCCGAGCGGTGCGCTCAATGCGTGTCCCGCGCCCCGGCGCCCGGCGGCTTGCTCGTACACCGCCGCAGTGTCGGCAGCGACCCGATCCCAGGAGTAGCGGCTGCGTACGCGCTCCAGCCCGGCGCTGGCGAGCTCAGCGCGGCGACTTGGTGAATCAAGCAGTGGGCCGATCACCTCCGCGAGAGCGACCGGATCGCGTGGTGGCACCAGCGCGCCCGTGACAGAGTCGACGACCGTGTCCAACATGCCGCCGACGGCACTGGCCACGACCGGCACACCGCAGGCCATGGCCTCCAGCGGCACGATGCCGAACGGCTCGTACCACGGCGAGCACACAACCAGATCCGCCGAGCGCAGCAGGTCGGGCATGTCTGCACGCGCGACCTGCCCGATCAGCCGTACCCGATCCGCCACCTCCAGCCGTTCGGCGACGGCTACCAGCCGATCATGCTCCGGGTCCGGAGTCGCATCGCCACTGCCAGCCCCTCCAGCGATCAGCAACTCAGCCTGCGGCAGTCGGGTGAGAGCTCCGATGATGGTGTCGTAGCCCTTACGCGGTACCAACCGGCCGACGCTCAGCAGTCGGTAGCAACACCTGCGCTCCGGGACGGCCGGCGAAGGATTCGTCGCCCGCACTGGCGTGAAGTGCTCAAGATCGACACCACAGGGCACCACCGACACTTTCCCGCTCGAGATCCCGAGCCGCTCGAGCTCCCGCACCTCATCAGTTGCAGTGGCCACAATGCGGTCCGCCGTCCCGGCCACCGCCACCTCCACTCGGATCCGGTTGAGTGGACTCGTGTCCGCTGGACCCTGATAGCGACGCTTGACCGATCCGAGCGCATGGAAGGTCACCAGCAACGGAAGGTTGAGCCTCATGGCGGCGCGGGCGGATGCCCAGGCGGACATCCAGAAGTGTGCGTGCACGACGTCTGGCTGCTGGAACTTCAGCATCTCGGTCAGGTGATCGGCAAAGGCGGCCATGTGGGGCCACAGGTCATCTTTGGGCACAGGCGCCGCCGGCCCGGCGGGCACGTGTACCACCTCGTAGCCCGCGGATGGAGTCACCCGCTCGGCCAGATCCGCGTCGTCACGCCTGGTATAGACCGAGACTGAGTGCCCGTTTCGGACTAGCCCGGCCGCGAGCTCGGCGACGTGTACGTTCTGACCGCCGGCATCGACGCCACCAATGGCAGCCAACGGGCTCGCGTGTTCAGAAACCAGGGCTATCCGCACAGCAGGTCCCATCCTTCGGCAGTATCTTGAGGCACCTACCCGGCTCTTCTTTGACTAAACCCTTAGGTGCCTCCGGTCGACGTCTGCCGCAGCTGCGGCAGGACCTTCTCCCCGAAGATTTCGATCCAGTCATCCTGGCTTTGCCCAACGTGGTGCAGCGCGATCTCGTCGAAACCCAGCTCCGCGTACGCGGCGAGTTGGGCGGTGTGCCAGCCGAGGTCGGAGGAGATCTGCACGACCTTTCGCACCTGCTCGATCGAGACGTCCTGCGAGACGGCGTCGAAGGTCTCGACACTGTCGATGTCCCAGCAGGCCGGCGGTGGGAACACGTTACTGCGCCACTGCTCATGCGCGATCGCCTTGGCCTGCGCCTCATCGGGCGCCCAGCTCAAATGGACCTGCAGGTGCAGCCGTCCCCGGCCGCCCGCCGTCCGGTAGGCGTCGATCAGACGGCGCAGCTGCTCGTGGTCGGCGTTGACCGTGATCAGCCCGTCCGCCCAGTCTGCGCACCAGCTGGCCGTCTCAACGCTGACGGCTGCGCCGAGCAGCGGCGGCGGGTCGGGCGGCCGGGTCCACACCCGCGCCCGGTCGACGCGGACCAGCCCGTCGTGGCTGACTTCCTCGCCGCGCAGCAGCGCCCGAATGATGTCGACGCACTCCCGCAGCCGGTCCTGGCGTACCTGCTTGGGCGGCCAGCCCGTGCCGGTGATGTGCTCGTTGCTGGCTTCGCCGGTGCCGAGTGCCGCCCAGAACCGGCCGGGATACATGGCGCCGAGCGTGCCGATGGCCTGGGCGATCACGGCAGGGTGGTAGCGCTGGCCTGGCGCGTTCACCACCCCGAATGGCAGCGCGGTCGCCTGTAGGGCGGCACCGAGCCACGACCAGGCAAACCCGGAGTGGCCCTGCCGCTTGCTCCACGGCGAGAAGTGGTCGGAGGACATCGCCGCATCGAAGCCGGCCTCCTCGGCGCGCTGCACCGCGGCCAGCAGTTTGCTGGGATGGACCTGCTCGTGCGAGGCATGGAAGCCGAAACCGGGCATGCCCGACATGTACCCGTTCACCCGATTCCGAAGCCGTCGCGACCTGTCAGGATGTCCGCCATGGCGCAGACTGCTCTCATTACCGGCGTCGGACGGCGGAGGGGAATCGGCGCCGGTATCGCGGCTGGCCTGGCTGCCGACGGCTGGGATCTGGCTCTCTCATTCTGGCGGCCCTATGACGAGCGGCTCGGCCTAGCCGGCGATCCTGAGGATCCCGAGCGGCTCGCAGGCGAGCTGCGACGTCATGGCCGAACAGTCGAACTTATCCCAGCCGATCTCGAGGATCCGAGCGCAGCTTCGGCCTTGGTCGACGCTGCCGCCGAACGGCTTGGTCCGCTAAATGCACTGGTGATGTCTCATTGCGAGAGCGTGAGCTCCGGTGTGCTCGACACCTCGACAGAGAGTTTCGACCGGCACTACGCCGTCAACGTACGCGCTACCTGGCTGCTCATTGCAGAGTTCGCCGGCCAGCTCGGTCCAGACGGCGGGGCCGTGATCGCGCTGACCAGCGACCACACCGTTGGCAACCTCCCCTACGGTGTCACCAAAGGCGCCCTCGACCGACTGGTACTCGCCTCGGCACACGAACTGAGCGGACTCGGACTGCGGGCGAACGTGATCAACCCCGGGCCTGTCGACACCGGATGGATGGACGATGCAACTCGCGCCAGATGCCTCGCCTCACAACCGACTGGACGCCTCGGAACGCCAACAGACGCCGCCAATCTCGTTCGTTTCCTACTCTCCGCGCAAGGCGCCTGGATCAACGGCCAGCTGCTCTATAGCAACGGCGGCTACCCGAAGGGTCATCTCCCACTCTGAAAGCGTCGCTGAGATCTGCGAATGGAGGATCAGATGGCTTTCGCCGCTAATGCGGCCTGGATGGTTTGTGCGAGTAGGACGGCGATGGTCATTGGACCGACACCGCCGGGGACTGGTGTGATCAATCGCGCACGGCTTGCGGCTGCGTCGTAGTCGACATCGCCGATGTTGCCGGGGTTGTAGCCGGCGTCGATAACTATGGCGCCGGGCTTGATCCACTCGCCTTGAATGAGTCTGGGCCGTCCGGCTGCAGCCACCACAATGTCGGCGCGTCGAACTGCCTCAGCAAGGTCAGCAGTTTTGGAGTGGCAGAACGTCACAGTCGCGTCCCGTGCGAGCAGCAACATGCCGACGGGCTTGCCGAGGATGGGGCTTCGGCCGATGACGACGGCTTGCTGGCCGGCGAGCTTCACGTCGTAGGCATCAAGCAGCCGCATGATGCCGGCGGGAGTGCAGGAGGCGAAGCCCGGTTCGCCCAACGACATCGCTCCGAACGATGCTGTGGTCACGCCATCGACATCTTTGCCTGCAGCGATCGAGTCGAACACGTGTCGCTCGTTGATGTGCGACGGCATGGGGTGCTGAACGAGGATCCCGTCGACCTGAGTGTCCTTGGACAGGTCTCGGACGAGCCGGGCGACGTCCTCGGTATTGGCCTGGGCGGGAAGTTGGCGACTTTGCGAGTCCAGTCCGGCCGCTCGGCACCGATTGGCCTGGTTAGAGATCGTCGAGGTGCTGGCCGATCCAGCGGGCGTCGGCAAGGTAGGGCTGGACGTGACCGGCAACGTGGTCGGCTCCGGCGGCAGCACGTCGTGCCGTGAAAGCCGCTAGGTCCTCCAGACGCGTAATGATGGTGTGCAGCACATCCCGAGCCGAGACGTCGGTCTGGTTGCCGGCACTCGCGTAGGACCGGCAGAGCTGTCGAAGCCGGTGGCGCCGAGCGGCCATGCTCAGCACGCCGGCACCGGTGTCCTCCAGCTGGGTGAGTGGCACCAGCCGATAGGCCATGTAGCCCAGGTCCCAGACTCGTGGGCCGGGGGAAGCGGTGTCGATGTCGATAAGTCCGCGGAGCTGGTGATCGTCGTCGAAGACCATGTTGTAGGGGGCTACGTCGTTAAGGCAGATCACCTCGGCTGGCTTGTGCACGGGAATCTGCCAAATGGCTCCGGTGGTGTCGAAATTCGTGCTGGCCTGGTGGAGTTGCGCCAGGCGATCGCCCGCGTCGACCAGCCGTGCTCCGACCACACCCACGGAGGCATCGGGTAGCTTGGCACGGTTCCGGGTAGGTAGGTCAGCACCTCGCGACCCTGCTTGTCGAGACCGCGTGGGCGGGGTAGCCAGGTGATGCCGTGGGAGTGGAGGTGCTCCAGCAGCCGGTGAATCGTTGGGGTCCAGGGACCGGCGCCGCGGTGCACGGTCTGCCCGCGGCGGACGACCGTGCTCATACTTCCACCGGTCAGCGCGAACTCCTGCTCGCCGCCACCTTGATCAACCTGCATTGGGCCATCATTCCGTGAGTGGTCAGCGCGCACGCCGCCCCGGGCATCGACCACAACCCAGCAACTTGTCGAGCTTCAGCGCCACCCCACATAGGTTCGGCCGAACATATGGCTTTGCTGAACGCCAGTCGCGATGGCGACGAAGGCGTGTTATTCAGTTCGGTGATGATCTGTCGAAGCTCGACCGATAGATCGAATGTTTGTTCTATTTTTGTCGGTGGGTTTCCGTAGAGTCATTGGCATGTCAGCACTCCAGGATGTCGAGGGCAGCGAGCCGCCAACGGCGGATGCCGTGGTGGTGCGGCTGGATCAGATCTTGGAGGAACTGGCCGCGATTGTCCCCGACAGCACAGCGGTTTCGGATGCGGCTCGGATTGATCGGATTGCCTGGTTGGAGAAGCTGCGGGCTGTCACCGCGGCATTGCAGGCTGCCGAGTCGGTGCGGTTCGCCCAATCCCAAGTCGCTGAGCAGCTTGCTGCTGAGGTGCACCCGGAGGCGATCGGTCGTGGTATCGCCGAACAAATCGGGTTGGCCTGCCGGATCTCCCCTGTCACCGCGGCCCGCCGATTGAACACCGCCCGGGCGTGGTGGTTCGAACTACCGAACACCTACAACCAACTCAGTGCTGGGGAGTTGAGTGAGCGGGTCGCCGAAACCATCGTCACTGAAACCCGCCACCTCGACGCTGAGAAGCGACGCCAAGTCGATGAACAGCTGATAGCGGCTGGGGTCAGCAAGTTGGGGTTCAAGGCGGCAACCCTGTGTGTCCGCAAGATCACCTATGAGGCTGACCGTCAGGGTTATGTGCAGCGGGGCCGCACCGAACGCAAACACCGCCGGGTTGGGATGCGGCCAGCACCAGACACCATGGCCATCCTCACCGGCTACCTGCCGGTGGAACAAGGAGTCGCCTGCTACACCGCACTCCAACAACACGCCGACACCACCGTCGCCACCGGGGATAGTCGAACCCGGGATCAGATCATGGCCGACACCCTCGTCGAACGACTCACCGGACAAACCACCGCAGCCGATGTCAACATTGAACTACAACTGCTGATGCCGCTGGACACCCTGACCAACCCGGACAAGGACACTGCTGCGGTGATCCCGGGGCAAGGCCCGCTGCCCGCCGAACTGGCCCGAGAAATCCTGACCACCAGTCAGGGACGCAAATGGTGGCGCCGGCTCTTCACCGCACCAAAAGGATCAACCGGCTCGGGGCCGATTGTGGGTGGGGATCCGACCCGGCGACACTTCGACGGCTGGCTAGGCCAACTCATCCGACTCCGCGACCAAACCTGCACCGACCCCTACTGTGATGCACCGATCCGACACCTTGATCACATCATCCGCCAATGCGACGGCGGCCCCACCGTTCTGGAGAACGGCCGCGGCACCTGTGAACGCGGCAACTACGTCCGGGAGATGCCCGGCTGGCACATCAGCCTCATCGATTGCGGCTTCCACGACGGACCGCACACCATCCACATCACCACACCCACCGGACACCACTACCTCAGCCGCACCCCCGACCCACCATGAGCGTGGGAGCATGTGGCGTTATGCGCGTCCTGTTCTCGACGACAGCCGAGACCGGACACTTCGGACCGCTCATTCCCTTCGCGAAGGCCTGCGTGGCTGCAGGCCAGACGGTCGCCGTGGCCGCCCCCGGCAGGTTTGCTGAAGCCGTGACCGGAGCGGGTTTCACCCACCTGCCTTTCGACGAGCCGCCGCGTGAACTGATCCGTGAGGTATTCGGCCGCATCGCGCAGCCAACCTTCGAGGAAATGAATCGTGTGATGGTGGTCGAGGTCTTTGGTCGCCTCTATGCGCAGGCAGCGTTACCGGCACTGACCAAAATCATGACCGATTGGCGACCAGACATTGCGCTCCGTGAGACCTACGAGTTCGGGTCACTGGTTGCCGCCGAACGCGCTGGCATCTCGCAGCTAGAGGTTGCGATTGGCATGGGCCAAATCGGTCCGGCACTCGTCGGCCTCCTTGAGAAGTCGCTGACCCACTTGAGCACTATGGCCGATCTGGCGCCGGAACGCGGCGCCGAACTTTTGCTTCATGGTGACAGCCTGACCTCGGTTCCGGCCGCGCTCGATTCGGGCGAGTTGATGCTGGGTGAATCGGAGGGCGAACAGGCGGTGAGCCACCGTGGTCGGATATGGCGGTTGCGCACGGAGGCACCGGCCGAGACCAGGCTGCCAGCGGCGTGGGGAAATCCGGCTGAGCCGCTCGTCTACGTCAGCTACGGCTCGGTCACTGCGCGCCAGGCGCGGTTTGCCCCGCTGTACGACGCGACTCTTCGTGCCCTGGCCGACCTGCCGGTCCGGGTTCTGATGACGACTGGACGCGATCTTGATCCGGCCGACCTCGAGCCAATCCCACCAAACAGCCATGTCGAGCAGTGGTGGCCGCAAGAGGCCGTCATGGGTGAGGCGACCGCTGTGATCGGACACGGCGGATTTGGTACGACGATGGCAGCACTGTCCGCAGGCGTACCTCAAGTCGTCCTCCCTCTCTTCTCCTTTGACCAGGTCGTACACGCCAAACGGGTTGCGGAAGTCAAGGCTGGCCTCGAGCTGCCCGGCGGCTTGGGAGCGGTCGCCGACCTTCCAGCGGCACTGAGCAAGATCTTGGATGAACCGGCCTTCACGGAAGGAGCCCGCGTCATGGCAGCAGAGATTGCCGCCCTTCCTGATGTTTCCGAGTGCACACCGATCTTGGAACAACTCGCCAGTCAGCACTCAAAGGAAGATCCCGACGATGACTGACGCCCCGTCCATGCGGGAGCGGATGCTGGCTGGCGAGCTGTACATCGCTGATGATCCAGAACTTGGCCAGGAGTCGGCCCGGCCCGCAAGCTGATCCATCAGCTCAACATCTCTGATCCCACGGACGCCACGAGACATCGCGAGATCCTGACCGAGCTGTTAGCCGCGTTCGGTGACGGCAGCGAGATCCGGCCGCCGTTCTATTGCGACTACGGGTACCAGACCTCGATCGGAGCGCGCTGCTTCCTGAACTGGGGTGTGGTCTCGCTGGATGTAGCGACGGTAACGATTGGCGACGATGTCCAGATCGGTCCGAACGTTCAGCTGCTGACCGCCACTCACCCGATCAATCCAGGCTTGCGCCTGGACAAGTGGGAGGCGGCCGAGCCGATCGTGCTCATGGACAACGTCTGGCTGGGCGGCGGCGTGATCGTCGGCCCGGGTGTCACGATCGGAAGGAACACCGTCGTAGGCGCCGGCGCGGTTGTGGTCCGCGATCTGCCCGCGAACGTGGTGGCTGTGGGAAACCCGGCTGGGGTGATCCGCATCTTCGAAGACTGATCAAGACGACGCGTGTCCAGCAGGTCAGGACCGCCGTCTGGCCGCTGCGCGACGAGTGACGTAGCGGCGAATCTTCTCGTGAGTGCCGCAGTCGTTCATGGCACACCAGCGGCGGCTGAGGTTCTTGGATTGATCAAGAAACAGCCATGGACAGCCGCCGCACTTCTTGAGCCGAGATAGCTGCGGACTGGTGAGTAGCGCAAGGGCCGCCAGGCCGATCGGCCGAAGCATCGCGTCCAGCCGCGTAGTCTCCGGCCAGGTCAGCTGATACGTCGAATCGCCCGGCGTCAGCTCGGCATGAGCCATCGCGTCCGTCACGAAGGGGCGCAGGTCGGCCCAATGCGCCGTTGGCGTCTCTCGTTCAGTGCCTTCCGGCTTGTCGCTGTTGATCAAGGCGATTTCGGTAAAGATGTCGATCAAGATGCGGCGCAGGGCTTGCGCTCGTCTCAGCGCAGCAGTGGCAGCACGCGGGTGCTGGTCAGCTGCAACAAGCAGCGCAGCCGCCTGATCGGGCGTCAGAACGCCGATGCGAGCGGACCACCCGACGAGCTCGGCGTACGTCCCGGCATGGTCGTAGCGCTCTCGTCCCTCGGGATCGTCGACCGTGTTGGCGAAGTCCAGCGCGAGATGCCCGCCCACAATGGGCAGCTCACGTGGGGTCTGCGTCGCGTTAATTGCTGTTTCCACCAAAACTCACTTTACCAGTCGTATACCGTCAGAAGCTATGGGTATGTTTCCAGCATGAGCACTTTTGCTGGAAACACTCCGGCGAGCGCACGAATGTGGGCGCTTGCGGTTATCTGCGTCGCCCAATTCGTCGTGGTGCTCGACGCAACGATCGTCACCACCGCCTTGCCCGCGATCCGTCAGGCGCTGGGGTTCAGCGATGCTGGACTGCAGTGGGTGTTCACGGCGTACACGCTGGTGTTCGGCGGTCTGTTGATCTGCGGCGGCCGGGTGGCCGACCTGGTGGGTCGGCGCCGAACCTTCCTGATCGGTCTAGGCCTGTTCGCGGCCGCCTCCGGCGGCTGCGCGTTGGCGTGGTCGCCGGCGGCGCTTGTCGCTGCCCGGGTCTTCCAGGGCGCCGGAGCGGCCTTGCTCTCACCTGCCGCGCTGGCCTTGCTCACGACGCTCACCGAACCTGGTGAAGGGCGGCGGCGCGCGGTGGGTTGGTGGACCGCCGTCGCGGCCGGTGGCGGCGCCAGTGGCTGGGTGCTCGGGGGGCTGATCAGCGAGTACGCAGGATGGCGTTGGGTCTTCGCCGTCAACGTGCCGATCGGGTTGATAGCCCTAGTGATCACGCCATGGCTGCTGCCTGCGGATCGGAAGGAGACTCCGACCTCGCGGCTGGATCTCGGCGGTGCCCTAGCCCCGACCGCTGGACTGGCGCTGCTGGTCTACGGCCTGACCAGTGCCGGCGACCGAGGTCTGGGTCAGCTCTCGAGCTGGGGGACATTGCTGCTCGCGGCCACGGCCTTCGTGATCTTCGTACGCCACGAACGACGAACGGCCGATCCCCTGCTGCCGCCGGGTTTGCTGCGATCGCGGCCGGTCGCTGGCGCGAATCTAACCGCTCTCGCCATCACGGCTTCAACAACGCCTGCGATGTACCTTTCGGTCCTGTATGTCCAGGAGGTGCTCGGTGTACCGGCCGGACGGGCGTCGCTGCTTTTTCCCGCCGTCGACCTGGCCGTCATCGCCGGATCGCTGCTAGGCCCACGGCTGCTCGTTCGGCGGGGCGGGCGGCGCACCCTGCTGGTG
>Ga0307301_10000276_pt1 | contig 14542 bp, 19 predicted proteins | sample ER_DNA_182_FD_194506 | JGI IMG/M metagenome (GOLD analysis project Ga0307301, IMG submission 194506) | Bulk soil microbial communities from the East River watershed near Crested Butte, Colorado, United States - ER_DNA_182 | ecosystem: Environmental > Terrestrial > Soil > Floodplain | place...
ATGCTGACGATCAAGTATTGGTCGTCATCGGTCACCTCTCCCCAGAACATCAGCTGATCGTTTTCGGGGAACCCCAAGATCAGTTCATCATGATCTTGCGACTCGCCGATGCGATGGATCCGCAGCTTTGGTCCGGAAAGCGCGGTGGTCTGGGTACCGTCCGCATCTCCGACATGATCAAAGTGGGTATAGACATAGGAGCGATGATCTCCCAGCCATTCCGCTTGGGAGAACTTGGTCTGGATCGGCGCGTCGTCTTTCCGATCTCCGCTAGCCAGATCGAGCAGCTGAAATGTGGTCCAGTCGCTCCCTGCCTCACTGAGCCCATACGCCACGAGCCGGCCGTCCCCGCTGACCGTGAGGCTCGTCAGCGAGCTGGTGCCGTCGACGGCAAAGGTATTGGGATCGACCAGCACTCGCCCGCCGTCCAGCAGCTCCGCGAGCGACGTCGCGACGAAGATCACATCCTGGTTCTGGCTACCGTCGTTCCTCGAGACAAAGTAGTGCCCGGCCCGTTTGAAGGGCACGCCTGCCCGTGGCTGCCTCACAACCCGCTGCATCGTTTCGAGAAACCATCCGCGCTCCGGCAGCGACTCCAGGTAGCGAGTAGTGGACTCGTTCTGGCGCTTCACCCAGTCGGCGCTCTCGGCCGAGTCAGGGTCCTCCAGCCAGCGGTACGGATCCGCGATTCTTGTGCCGTGTAGTACGTAGACGGCGTCGTCCCGACGCGTTTCCGGAAAGCGAGCCACGTCGTGGAAGCGTACCCACCGCGTCTCGGGCAGCTCACGCGAGAAACTTGTTCACCTAGAATTCATCGTTTGTTGAATTTCTCGTCACTTACCTTTATCGTCTTGTCATGACGCTGCTCGTGGACTTCTCGGACATCGATTCGACCATGATCAATGCGGTCGGCGGCAAGGCACTCAATCTCGGGATCATGAGCTCAGCGCGGCTGCCGGTCCCGACTGGCTTCTGCGTGACCACCGCGGCGTACCGCTTGGTCATTGCAGACCGGCTGGACGATCTGATGGGAAAGCTCGCCGATGCCACTAACCCTGGCGGAGTGGCGGCCGCCGCCGAGGAGGCCCGGCGCCGCGTGCTGGCACTCGAGCTCCCGGCCCAGCTCGGCACCGCGATCACCGAGCGTTATCACACGCTCGGAGACAAACCCCTTGAGGGCCCTGGGGAGCCGGTCGCCGTACGCTCATCGGCAACAGCTGAGGATCTGGCGTACGCCAGCTTTGCCGGGCAGCAGGATACCTACTTGAACGTGCTGGGTGCGGCTGCGCTGCTCGATGCGGTCCGGCGCTGCTGGGCGTCATTGTGGACCGATCGTGCCGTCAGCTATCGCAATGCCAATGCGATCGATCACCACAGCGTGACGCTCGCAGTCGTCGTGCAACGCATGATCGATGCGACCGCAGCCGGCGTGATGTTTACGGCGAATCCGATTACGGGTACCCGCCACGAAACCGTCATCGACGCCAGCCCCGGCCTCGGGGAAGCAGTGGTCTCCGGAGCGGTCAATCCAGACCACTTCGTAGTGAATGCCCTCGACCGCAGCATTGTCATGCGTCGACTGGGCGACAAGCGAATGATGATCACCAGCCGGCCTGGTGGTGGCACCGAGCTTCACGAGCTCACCAGTGGGAGCTCCGAAGCATGCCTCGATGACGAACAGGTATTGCAGCTTGTTGATCTTGGTCAACGGGCCCAGCGGCAGTACGGCGCACCTCAGGACACCGAATGGGCGCTGGACGCAAGCGGCAGCTTCTGGCTGACCCAGGCACGACCGATCACCACCCTTTATCCGCTGATACGCACCGATCGACCGGGCCTCCGGGTTTTCATGTGCCTCAGCCTGGCGCAAGGCCTGACCAGACCAATCACTCCGATGGGAATTGCGGCCATTCGTCTGATCGGCTCGGCAGTAGCTACCGAAGTCAAGATGCCGCCCACCCAGCCATTGGCAGGCCCAGCCGCCATGCATGCCCCTGGCCAGCGACTCTTTCTGGATCTGACGAGTGCGCTGCGTAACCGGGTCGGTCGCCGGGCGATCCTTGGCGCCTTTGGAGTCATGGAAGCACGGGCGGCGACTGTCCTGAAGAGGCTCGCAGAGCGCCCTGAGTTCTCGATCGTCGAAACGCGGGACCACACGGTACTGCGGCACATTGTCGCCGCCCTGATCCGCAATCGGGTGCCATTGCGCGCGATCGCCGGCCTGATCAACCCAAACCTGGCCTACCGCGGAGTGACCGCAACGGAGCGACGGTTGCGCCAAAGACTGACGCTGCCAGCTAATGCGACAGCGACGCAACGCCTGGACTTCGTCGAGCAACGGCTCGGCAGCGTGTTCCTGTTGATGCCGCGAACCTTCGCGTACGCGGTGGGCGGCCTGTTGATGCTCGCGGCATCACGACGGTTGCTGGGTGACGTCGCGCGGCCGGACGAGCTTCAAGAGGTGCTGCGCGGCTTGCCCCACAACGTGACCACCGAAATGGATCTCGAGCTCTGGAGGCTCACCGAGCAGATCCGCGACGACGAGCCGTCCCGTGCGGCTTTCACGGCATTGGCGGTGCCCGATCTGCTTCAGCGTTATCGCGAGCGAAGCTTGCCACCGGTCGCGCAACGCGGGTTGCAAAGCTTTCTGCGCCGCTACGGCCATCGCGCCGTCGCCGAAATCGATCTCGGTATGCCGCGCTGGTCAGATGATCCGAGCCACCTGCTCGGTGTGATCAGCAACTATCTGCGACTGGATACTGATGATCTTGACCCGGTCGCGCAGTTCCATGCTGGCCAAGCCAAAGCGGAGGCTATGATCACCAGCCTGACCGGAAGGATGGCCGAGCGCAGCCGGCTGCGCGCGCGACTGGTCGGCTGGACACTACGGCGAGTTCGTCAGCTCGTCGGCCTGCGCGAGACACCGAAGTTCTTGCTGATCGTGGCGCTCGCAACCATGCGAGAGCATCTCAAGGTCCTTGGCCGGGAGCTGGCTGCCAGCAAGGTGATCGATCAGGTTGACGATGTCTTCTTCCTCGACCTGGGTGAGGTTCGTCGCGGTCTGTCCGGCGAGGACATGCAGCACCTGGTGGCCGAGCATCGGGAGGCGTACGAGCAGGAGCTGAAGCGCCGGCACATTCCCCGCCTGCTCCTCTCTGACGGCACCGAGCCCGAGGCGGTCGCCACGGAGGATGCCCGCGCGGATGGAGCGTTGACCGGCAGTCCCGCATCGACGGGCACCGTGACGGCCCGGGCTCGAGTCGTACTCGACCCGGTGGGTGCCCATCTCGAGCCGGGCGAGATCTTGGTCGCGCCCTCAACCGATCCCGGGTGGACGCCGCTGTTTCTCACGGCTGGCGGCCTCGTGATGGAAATGGGCGGCTCGAATTCCCATGGCGCTGTGGTGGCGCGAGAGTACGGCATACCTGCCGTCGTCGGCGTGCCTGAAGCAACCCACAAGATCGAAACCGGTCAGCTGATTACGGTGGATGGCGCGGCAGGCTTGGTAAGCCTTCCCGGCTAGCGACTTCGCGCTTGCCGGGGTCAGCAGCCCAGTACTCTCCGTTGGGAACGCACGTGCACGTGCGTTCCCGCTGCGATACATACGTTGCAACGTGTGTATCGCGAGTGGACGGAACGTGCACGTGCGTTTCCAACACGGCGGTTCGTGTGCTCGTACGTGCTGAGTGCGCAGTGCGCGTCTACTTGCGCCTTACTGCGGTTCCACGAGCTCGCGTGTTTCGGGCTTTCCTTGAGCGTCCAAGGCAGCGAAGACCCGATCGGAGACTTCGTCGATCTCGCCGAGACCGTTCACCTCGACGAGCAAGCCGCGCGAGCGGTAGACCTCGAGGAGCGGCGCGGTCTGATCGGCGTAGACCTGCAGGCGTACTCGGATGGTTTCCTCGTTGTCGTCGGCGCGACCATCGATCTCTGCCCGTCTGAGCAGCCGCGCGACGACTTCCTCGGTGTCGGCCAGGAGTGAGATGACGGCGTCGATCGGACGATTGGCCTCGGCAAGGTGGTCATCGAGGGTCTGGACCTGCTGCAACGTACGCGGATAGCCGTCCAGCAGAAAGCCCGAGTCGCAGTCCGGCTGCGCGAGCCGGTCGGCAACGATCTCATTGGTGATCTCGTCACTGACATATCCGCCAGATTCCATGATCGCCCGTACTTGCCGGGCAAGTGGGGTATCGGCGGTTTGCAGCGCGCGAAAGATGTCACCGGTCGAAATCGCCGGGATCCCGTAGTGCTCGGCGATCTTGATCGCCTGGGTACCTTTGCCTGCCCCCGGAGGGCCCATGATGAGGAGTCTCATTAGCGGAGGAAACCTTCGTAGTTGCGTTGCTGCAGCTGGCTCTCAATTTGTTTCACTGTATCCAGTCCGACCCCGACGATGATGAGGATCGATGTGCCACCGAAGGGGAAGTTCTGGTTGGCGTTCAACAAGATGAACGCGACCGAGGGTAAGAGCGCGATCAGCCCCAGGTACAGGGAGCCAGGGAACGTCAGCCGGGACAGCACGAAAGCAAGGTAGTCCTCGGTCGGCTTGCCGGCACGGATGCCAGGAATGAAGCCGCCGTACTTCTTCATGTTGTCGGCGACCTCGTTCGGGTTGAATGTGATCGCGACATAGAAGTAGGCGAAGAACACGATCAGCAGGAAAAAGCTGATGAGGTAGACCGGATGGTCGCCCTTGACGAAGTTGGCGCTGATCCAGGAGGAGAACTTGTCTTCCGGTCGGAACTGGGCGTAAAGGGCCGGAAGATAGAGCAGCGAGGAGGCGAAGATGACCGGGATGACACCGGCCTGGTTGACCTTGATCGGGATGTAGGTGGTGGTGCCGCCGAACATCCGGCGGCCGACCATCCGCTTGGCATATTGCACGGGGATCCGACGCTGCGACAGCTCGACGAAGATGACACCGAGCATGACGAGCAAGCCCAAGCCGATCACCAGCAGGAAGATGATCCAGCCCTGTGAGCCAGGACGGGCGACCTTGAGGCTCCACAGCGCAGTCGGGAACGTCGCCGCAATTTGGGTGAAAATCAGCACCGACATGCCGTTACCGACACCGCGTTCGGTGATCAGCTCACCTAGCCACATGATGACGCTGGTGCCAGCCGTCATGGTCAAGATCATGACGATGACAGGAAAGATGTCCTTGCTGTACACCAATCCTGGGCATCCGGTGAACAGCCGGTCGTTGACAGCAACGGTGACAAAGGCAGTCGAGTTCAAAACTGCCAGCACCAGGGTGAGGTAACGGGTGTACTGGGTGATCTTGGTCTGGCCCGCCTGGCCCTCTTTCTTGAGAGCCTCCAGACGGGGAATGACGACCGTCAGCAGCTGCAGGATGATGCTGGCGGTGATGTAGGGCATGATGCCAAAGGCGAAGATGGTCAGGTGCAGCAGCGCCCCGCCGGAGAACAGATTGATCAGGGAGTACAAGCCCTGTTGGTCCCCCGTTGTGGCCTGCTTGAGGCAGAAGCTCACCTGTTTGACGTTGACGTTGGGCGTCGGCATGGTCGAGCCGAGACGGAAGACCGCGAGGATCGCGAGTGTGAAGAAGATCTTCTTGCGTAGGTCCGGAGTTCGGAACGCGTTGGCAAACGCCGCGAGCACCCGTGCCCTCCCTTTCTCGTAACAATCCCGTAAGCTGCGCTGAACTGCTGCGCCTCGCCACTCTAGGCGGCTGATGCGAACAGGACCGACCGACTTTATCAAGGACCGGCGCGGAACCCTGCATCGTCTCGGTAGCCTCCGAGAAGCCGTTCCCTGAGAACTTCACTTTAGGTGACTCGCCAAGACCCCAATGATGCTCACTCAGCAGGGGTTATGCGTCACTGGAGTGAGCTTTCGGGGGGTGGAGAACGTCTTATCCGAAGACCCTCGAGCGCCGATGACAGGACTTGCCATGATGCGTCTGTCCCCGCAACGGCCGATCATCGCGACTCTCGGGAGGGGTCTAGCCGACGCGCTGGCCTGCTTGCTCGTCCTGCTGACCCTGCTGGCTTCCCCTGATGTCAGCCGACTCACCGTCGGCGTTTTCGTCAGCGTCCCGCTCGAGGCACTCCTGGGCGTCGCCATACTGCTTCTCTCCCCGGTTCGGGCGCGCCCGGCGATCGCGACACTGTTCGGCGTCGCTCTCGGCCTACTGGCCTTGATGAAGCTACTGGATGTGGGCTTCCTGGGAATTCTTGGCCGACCATTCGACCCGGCGCTCGACTGGAGCCTGCTCGAGGACGGCATGAGATTCCTGGCCGGCGCCATCGGACCCTTCGCAGCGATCGGCTGCCTCGCCGCAGCAGTTGTGTGCTGCACTGTCCTGATCATCGTGCTGGCGTGGTCATGCCAACGCCTGAGCCGTTTCCTCGTCCGCCATGACGTGGTCGCCGGTCGCACCGTCACTGTGGTCGCAGCTTTATGGCTCGCCGCCGCCGTCAATGGCATCCACGTGCTCCCTGGAGTTCCGCTCGCGGCCGAGACCTCAGCCATGTACGTCAAAGATCGGGCCCTGGCCAGGAACGCGGAGGCTCAAGGTCAGGAGCAGTCCGCCTCACTCGGCGTAGCGGATCCCTTCGCGAGCACGCCAGGGGACCAATTGTTGACGGCGCTGCGGGGCAAAGATGTAATTGTTTGCTTCGTCGAGAGCTACGGGCGTAGCGCAGTGGAGGATCCAGAGTTTGCGCCGGGTGTCGATGCGGTGCTGGACGCCGGCGATCGTCAACTACGAGCCCGCGGTTTTGACTCTCGGAGCGCATTTCTCACGTCGTCAACGGTGGGCGGCGGCAGCTGGCTAGCGCACGGAACCTTCCATTCAGGCCTGTGGATCGACAATCAGCAACGCTACGACGAGCTCGATGCCAGTCAGCGCTTGACGCTCACGCGTGCGTTCCGCCGGGCAGGCTGGCGCACGGTTGGCGTCATGCCCGGCAACGACGCCCCCTGGCAACAGAGCGAGTCGCTGGGCTATGACCGGGTCTACGACGCCAACGACCTGGGTTATCGCGGGCCACGATTCAGCTGGGCCAGCATGCCTGACCAGTACACCCTCTTCAGGTTCGAACACACCGAGCATGCCGCTCCGAACCGCCAGCCAGTCATGGCCGAGATCACCCTCGTCTCGAGCCATGCGCCCTGGGAACCGATTCCGCGACTTGTCGACTGGAAAGACGTCGGCGACGGCTCGGTCTTTGATGGCATGGCCAAAACGGATGACCCACCGCAAGCCATCTTGACCAGAGCTCCCGGGCGCGTACACGCCGACTACCGGGCCGCGATCGAATACTCGCTGAGCAGCCTGATTTCGTACGTTCAGACCTACGGCGACAAGAATCTCGTCGTGATCTTCCTGGGCGATCACCAACCCTCGCCGATCGTCACAGGCTACGGAGTCAGCCGCGACGTACCTATCACCATCCTCACGGGAGATCGATTGGTGCTGAACAAGATCTCGTCATGGGGTTGGCAGGACGGCCTGAGACCCAACACGCACGCCCCGGTCTGGCGGATGGACGCGTTCCGGGACCGATTCCTCACCGCATTCGGGCCGCAGAACGACGAGCCCGTCAGTCACCGCCATTAACGGCGGTCTCGACCTCTAGAGCTCGGTAGCGCTGCCGCCGGCAGCGGTGATCTTTTCCTTCGCCGATGCGGAGAACGCGTGCGCGCTCACCTGCAGCGCGATCGAGAGGTCGCCGCTGCCGAGGATCTTGACCCGAGTTCCGCGGCGTACGGCCCCCGCTGCGACCAGATCCGCTACGTCGACCGCACCGCCGTCTGGGAACAGCTGGCTCAACCGATCCAGGTTGACGATCTGGTACTCCACGCGGAACGGATTCTTGAAGCCACGCAGCTTCGGCAGTCGCATGTGCAGCGGCATCTGGCCGCCCTCGAAGGTCTCCGGCACCGTGTGCCGAGCTCCCGTACCTTTGGTACCGCGACCGGCTGTCTTGCCGCGCCGGCCGCCTTCGCCTCGACCCACCCGAGTCTTCGCCGTCTTGGCGCCCGGTGCTGGCCGAAGGTGATGGACCTTCAGCGTCATGTCAGTCGACCTCCTCCACGGCCACCAAATGAGCAACCGTCTTGATCATGCCACGCACCTCCGGGCGGTCCTCGCGCGTCGTTTCGTCACCGACTCGCTTCAAGCCCAAGGTCCGCAGCGTGTCCCGCTGGTTCTGCCTGCCTCCGACGGAGCTGCGCACCTGCCGGATCCGTAACTGCGTCATCATGAGCTCACCGCCTCACGAGCTCTCAGCAGTGCGGCCGGAGCGACATCCTCGACAGCCTTGCCGCGCCGTTTGGCCACCGCCTCCGGCTGCTCGAGACTCTGCAGCGCGGCCACTGTCGCGTGCACGACATTGATCGCATTTGACGAACCAAGCGACTTCGCCAGCACGTCGCGTACGCCGGCGCACTCAAGTACTGCACGAGCAGAACCACCTGCGATAACTCCGGTACCAGGAGACGCCGGTCGCAGCATCACCACACCAGCGGCCTTTTCGCCCTGTACGGGATGCGGGATGGTGCCCTGAATCCTTGGCACGTTGAAGAAATGTTTCTTGGCCTCTTCCACACCCTTGGCGATCGCGGCAGGGACTTCCTTGGCCTTGCCATAGCCCACGCCAACGTTTCCGTCACCATCACCCACCACGACAAGCGCGGTGAAGGAGAACCGGCGACCACCCTGGACGACCTTGGCCACCCGGTTGATCGCGACGACGCGCTCGATGTAGTTGCTCTTCTCGGAGGCCGGGCCACGACGATCGTCACGGCCACGACGCTCTCCACCGGCACCACCACTACGGCGCTGGGTTCCCGTCATTCGCTCTTACCTTTCGAAGTTTCTTGCATATCTAGAAGCCGAGGCCGCCCTCGCGGGCGCCATCTGCAAGGGCCGCAACGCGGCCGTGGTAGGCATATCCGGCACGGTCGAACACCACCTTCTCGATGCCGACGGCCTTGGCCCGCTCGGCAAGAAGACCGCCAACCTGCTTGGCTTTCTCGGACTTGTCACCACTTGTCGTGCGCATCTCCGCCTCCATGCTGGAGGCCCAGGCAAGCGTGCGGCCCTGGGTGTCGTCAATCACCTGAGCAGAGATATGTCGCGCCGATCGGGTTACGACCAGCCGCGGGCGCTGCGTCGCGCCGAACACCTTTTTGCGTACCCGAATCTGCCGGCGCGCACGGGCGGCGCTCTTGGGCGCCATGCGCCGGTGTTGGGACAGCGATACCGCCATCGTCACTTACCAGCCTTTCCAACCTTGCGGCGAACCCGCTCGCCCGCGTATCGGACACCCTTGCCTTTGTACGGCTCGGGCTTGCGGATCTTACGGATGTTCGCTGCCACCTCGCCGACCTGCTGCTTGTCGATGCCCAAAACCGAAAACCTGGTCGGCGCTTCGACGTTGAACGTGATGCCCTCCGGCGCGGTCACTTTCACCGGGTGGCTGAATCCGAGCGCGAACTCGAGCTCCGTTGGGCCCTTGGAAATGACTCGGTAGCCGACACCGACGATCTCGAGCTTCTTCTCGTAGCCGGTAGTCACCCCAGTCACCATGTTTGCGACCAACGTACGCGTCAGGCCGTGCAGCGACTTGCTGACCCGCTCGTCGTCGGGCCGAGTGACCTGCACCTCCCCGTTTTCACTGCGCGCGACCTTGATCGGCTCAGCGACGCGATGCTCCAGTGAGCCTCTTGGGCCGAGCACAGTAACGAGCTGGCCGTCGAGTGTCACCTCGACACCGTCCGGAACGGTGACCGGCAACCTGCCAATGCGTGACATTCCTCTACCTCCTCGTCCCGCTGCTCACCAGACGTAGGCGACGACTTCGCCGCCTACGCGGTTGCGGTGCGCCTGCCTGTCGGTCAAGAGACCTTGAGACGTTGAGATGATGGCAATGCCGAGACCGCCAAGCACCTTGGGAAGTCCGGTCGACTTGGCGTAGACGCGAAGGCCAGGCTTGGAAATCCGGCGCACTCCCGCAATAGAACGCTCCCGGTTTTGGCCGTATTTCAGGGTGATCGACAGCGTCTTGCCGACCTGGCCTTCGGCGGGCTCGTCCACGGTGTAGCCGGCGATGTAGCCCTCGTTGGTCAAGATCTCGGCGATCTCCACCTTGATCTTGCTGTGCGGAATCGTCGCGGTCTCGTGGTACGCCTGGTTAGCGTTCCGCACCCGCGTCAGCATGTCCGCAATCGGGTCAGTCATAGTCATGAGTTTGCGTGCTTCCTTCTCGGAGCGGTTTCCGTCACCGGACCTGCCCCGTTGTCAGTCTTCTTGGGCCTCGAGATACCGGCGTTAGCAAGTCGCCTGGTGAGGAGGCTTTCGTCGCTCTTCGGTGCTGATTTCCGGACATGGATGGGTTTGGCCCCCGGCCGTAGCCTGCGAAGGCCGGGCGGTTGTCCGGGAGTCAGCACCGAAGAGCGGCGAAGGCCGATCATCATTACCACGACGACTTCGTGATGCCGGGCAGCTCGCCCCGGTGCGCCATTTCGCGCAGGCAGATCCGGCAGAGGCCGAACTTGCGATAGACCGCCTTGGGCCTGCCGCATCGCTGGCATCGCGTGTAGGCGCGTACGGGGAACTTCGGTTTGCGAGCCTGCTTGACTCGAAGCGCTGTTTTGGCCATGGGTTTCCTCCTTCTCAGTTCGCCCGGAACGGGAAGCCCAGATGGCGCAGCAACGCCCGGCCTTCATCGTCGTTGGTTGCTGTAGTGACGAACGTGATGTCCATGCCGCGTACCCGGTCGATCCTGTCCTGATTGATCTCGTGGAACATGACCTGCTCGTTGAGACCGAACGTGTAGTTGCCGTTGCCGTCGAACTGCTTGGGCGACAGGCCGCGGAAGTCCCGGATGCGGGGTAGAGCCAGGGTCAGCAACCGGTCGGCGAATTCCCACATCCTGATGCCCCGCAAGGTGACATGAGCCCCGATCGGCATGCCGGCCCGCAGCTTGAACTGGGCAACCGATTTGCGGGCTCGGGTTACGACAGGCTTCTGCCCGGTGATCGTCGCGAGATCACGGACGGCGCCATCGATCAGTTTGGAGTCGCGAGCCGCCTCACCAACGCCCATATTGACCACGATCTTGACCAGACTGGGAGTCTGCATCACGTTGGCGATCTTGAACTCATCCCGCAATGCGGGTGCGATCTCCTCGCGATAGCGCTGCTGCAGTCTGGGCAGCGCGCGCTCCGGGGCTGACGCGGTGTGCTCAGTGGTCGGAGTCTCAGTTGTCGGAGTAGACATCAGATCTCCTCTCCGGTCGCCCGGGCAACGCGTACGCTGCGGGTCGCCTTGTACTCAGTGCCGTCGGCGCGGCGCTTGGTCACGTCGACGCGGTCGTAGCCGACCCGTGTGACGACCTCTTCGCCTTCAGAGTTCTTCACCACCAACTGGACGTTCGAGGCATGGATCGGCGCCTCCGAGGAGACGATGCCGCCCTTGGTGGTCTGGCGTGCCTGCGGCTGAGCAGCGGAATCGCGTAGATGCCGCTTGACGATGTTGACCCCCGCCACGGTGACCTTGTTGCGCTCGGGATACACCGCGATGACCTCGCCAACGAGACCGCGATCTTTGCCGCTGATCACCTTGACGCGGTCGCCCTTACGGACGTGCAGCGTGGGTTTCTTCTCAGTGTTCTTTTGAGTCATGGTTTTACAGCACCTCCGGTGCAAGCGAGATGATGCGCATGAAGCGTTTTTCGCGGAGCTCCCGCCCAACCGGGCCGAAGATGCGGGTGCCGCGGGGTTCGCCATCGGGCTTCAAGATCACCGCTGCGTTTTCGTCGAACTTGATGTACGAGCCGTCGGCGCGGCGACGCTCTTTGGCGGTCCGTACCACCACGGCCTTGACGATTTCGCCCTTCTTGACGTTGCCGCCCGGGATGGCGTCCTTGACGGTGGCGACGATGATGTCGCCGATGCCCGCGTAGCGGCGACCGGATCCTCCGAGCACGCGGATGCACAAGATCTCCTTGGCACCGGTGTTGTCGGCAACCTTGAGTCGCGACTCCTGCTGGATCATCTCTGCTCTCTCTTCTCAGACTTGTCAGCCTGGGTGGCGGCTATCGCAGCCACCGGCGCTGACAAGTCGGTGTCACTACTTGGCCTTCTCGAGGATCTCGACGAGGCGCCAGCGCTTGGTAGCGCTCTGCGGCCGGGTCTCCATGACGCGTACCCGATCACCAACGGCGGCACTGTTCTGCTCGTCGTGTGCCTTGAGCCGGCTGGTCTGGCGCAGCACCTTGCCATACAGACGGTGCTTGACCCGGTCCTCGACCGCAACCACAACGGTCTTGTCCATCTTGTCGCTGACGACGTAGCCCTCGCGGACCTTACGTCGGCCCCGCTCTGCGGCGGGCGCATCAGCGCGCCCGCGGTCATCAATGGGCCCTGAGCTTGTCGAAGGATCTTCGACAGACTCAGACCGCACATCCGTCGTTTTTTCAGTCATGCTTGAACCTCCTCGGCGTCGGGATCGTCGATGATGCCGAGTTCACGTTCGGTCAGCACCGTATAGATCCGCGCGATGTCTTTGCGTACGGCGCGGAGCCGGCCATGCGACTCGAGCTGACCGGTAGCCGCCTGAAAGCGAAGCGTGAACAGCTCCTCTTTCAGCTCGCTCACCTTCGTGTTCAGCTCGCTCCCGCTGAGGTTGCGCAGCTCGGCCGCGGTTGCAGCCTTGGCCATCAGATATCACCTGCCTCACGCTTGATGAAACGCGCCTTCATCGGCAGCTTGTGAATGGCCAGACGCATCGCCTCGCGGGCCACGTCCTCATTGACCCCGGAGAGCTCGAAGAGCACCCGGCCAGGCTTGACGTTCGCGATCCACCACTCGGGAGAGCCTTTGCCTGAACCCATCCGGGTCTCGGCCGGCTTCTTGGTCAGTGGACGATCCGGATAGACGTTGATCCAGACCTTGCCACCGCGCTTGATGTGACGGGTCATGGCGATACGCGCCGACTCGATCTGGCGGTTGGTGAGGTATGCACTCTCCATTGCCTGGATGCCGAAGTCGCCGAAGGCCAGCCTCGTGCCGCCTTTTGCTGCACCGGTCCGTTTCGGATGATGCTGCTTGCGGAATTTGATCTTGCGTGGAACAAGCACGGCTCAGCCCTCCTGTCCCGATGTCTCGGTCGGAGCAGGTGCCGCCGCAGTGACCTCGGCTGGCGCTGGCGCAGGCGTAGCGTCGGGCGCAACTTCAGTGCGTGTCGACTCAGGCGCACTTTCGGTGCGAGTCGATTCAGGCGCACCTTCGGTGCGAGGCGATTCAGGCGCACCTTCGGTGCGAGGCGATTCAGGCGCACCTTCGGTGCGACGCCGCGCTCCGCGATCCGGACGATCAGCACGGACCGGCCGATCACCGCGACCCGGGCGACCTGGACGGCTACGACCACCTGCCGCGTTACGCGCGGCCTTCTGGGCCGCCCGCTCAGCGCGCGTGCCGGAAACATCGCCTTTGTAGATCCAGACCTTGACCCCGATCCGACCGAACGTTGTCTTGGCCTCGTGGAAGCCGTAGTCGATGTCTGCCCGCAAAGTGTGCAGTGGCACCTGACCCTCGCGATAGAACTCCGAGCGGCTCATTTCCGCACCGCCCAGACGTCCCGAGCACTGAATTCGAATGCCGCGGGCGCCGGCGCGCATGGCACTTTGCTGTGCCTTGCGCATCGCGCGGCGGAACTGCACTCGGGATGCGAGTTGCTCGGCTACGCCCTGAGCGACCAGCTGGGCATCGGTCTCGGGATTCTTGACTTCGAGGATGTTCAGCTGGACCTGCTTCCCGGTCAGCTTCTCCAGATCGCTACGAACACGCTCGGCCTCGGCGCCATTGCGTCCGATGACGATGCCAGGGCGAGCGGTGTAGATGTCCACCCGAACCCGATCACGAGTCCGCTCGATCTCCACCGAGGAGATGCCGGCACGCTCCAAGCCCTTGGTCAACAGCCGGCGGATCTTGACGTCCTCGCCGATGTAGCTGGAGTAGAGCTTGTCGGCGTACCAGCGGCTCTTGTGATCAGTGCTGATGCCGAGGCGGAAACCATACGGATTGATCTTTTGACCCATGCTCATTTCTCCTTCGAGCGGGTGCTGGCCTGCCCGCGGGTTGCCAGTTCGGTTCTGGGCTCGACGACGACGGTGATGTGACTCGACCGCTTGAGAATTCGGCCCCAACCACCTCTCGCCCGTGGGCGGATCCGTCGGATGGTAACGCCCTGGTCGACAAATGCCTGGGAGACGTACAAGTCCGCCCGCCTCAGGTTGTCGCTCCGCTCGGCGTTGGCGGCGGCGCTGGCGATCACCTTGTAGACCGGCTCACTGGCCGCCTGCGGCGAAAACCTGCAGGTGTTCAGCGCATCCTCGACATCCATGCCGCGAATCATGTCCACGACGCGGCGAACCTTGGTCGGCGACATCCGGACCTGGCGCGCGATCGCGTACGAACCAGGACGGTCGCCGAGCAACGCCTGGCGGCGGGTGGGACGTATGTCCTTGCTCATCTAAGTTCAGATTCCTTCTCTGTCAGCCGTTACCGC
>Ga0307301_10000306_pt1 | contig 14043 bp, 16 predicted proteins | sample ER_DNA_182_FD_194506 | JGI IMG/M metagenome (GOLD analysis project Ga0307301, IMG submission 194506) | Bulk soil microbial communities from the East River watershed near Crested Butte, Colorado, United States - ER_DNA_182 | ecosystem: Environmental > Terrestrial > Soil > Floodplain | place...
GATCGCCGACCGGGCACCGACCGATCCCGGCTTCCCGGGGCTCCAGCCACCGATCGAAGCGCCGGCCGTGGACGGGTTCGACGAGGAGACCAGCACGGAGGGCCCGTCCGACCAGGCCGAGCGGGCCTGGTCGGCGATCGAGGCAACCGGCGATCTCGGCCTCTACGGCTACTACACGAGCGGAGTTACCGAGCTCGGCGTGGCCTCGACGACCGGGCTTTCGGTCTCCCAGACGATGACGGACGCGACGGTCCTGGCGCTCGCCGCTTCCGAGAGCTGTTCCGGCTACGCCGAGGCCACATCCTGGAAGGCCGGCGAGATCGATCCTGCCCGCGTCGCGCACGAAGCGGCGGAGAAAGCAGCGCGAACGACCGGCGCTCACGACCTCGAGCCCGGGACGTATCGCGCCGTGCTGGAGCCCTACGCGTTCGCGGAGCTTCTCTGGTACTTCGCGTACAGCTCGCTGGGGGCTCTCGCGCTCCTGGAAGGGAGAAGCTTCCTCTCGGGTCGAGTCGGCGAGAAACTCTTCCACCCGGCATTCTCGCTCTACGACGACGGCGGTGACCCCCGCGGCCTCCCTAAGGCCTTCGACTTCGAGGGGGTGCCGAAGCAGCGGGTCGCGATCGTCGAGAGCGGCGTCACGAACGACGTCGTCTGGGACCGGCGTACCGCAGCGCAGGCGGGTCGCGAGTCGACCGGCCACGCGCTGGCTCCTCCGGCACAGTCCTTTGGCCCGGTCCCCTTCAACCTCTCCGTACCCGGCGGTACCGCGGGCGTGGACGAGCTCGCCGAGCTGGTCGGCGACGGCATCTACGTGACCCGGCTCCACTACGTGAACCTCGTAGACCCGCGGGAGGGCTTGATCACCGGCATGACGCGAGACGGCACGTTCCGGATCGAGGGCGGCCGCGTGACGGAGCCGCTCGCCAACCTGCGCTTCACTACGTCGTTCCCGGCGCTCGCTGCGTCGCTGCTAGGCCTGGGGCGGGACGTGACGCTCGTGAACGGAAGCGATTTCTACGGAGACCGGTATCCGTTCGGATCCCTGGTGCCGGCGGTGGCTACAGAGGCTTTCACCGTGGTCGGAACCGGCTCCGGGCCCGGCCTCTAGAGCATGTAGAAGAGGGCGATGGTGGTGATCGTGAAGATCGCTGCGACCACGACCGTCAGGCGTGTCAGGTTGCGCTCGACGATGTGCTGGCCGCCCTGCGAGGCGGGTGTGTAGCCAAGGCCTCCAAACCCTGCGTCTCGCCCCGAGTGCATGAGGACGAGCACGACCATGAAGATCGAAACGAGGACGTGGAAAGCCGCAACGACTCCGAGCACAGGCTCAGGATAGCTAGAACCCTCTACCCGTCGGATCCGGCCGCTCCGCGGATGGCCGCCACGAGCTCGGCCGCGATCTTGTCCTTGCTGATGTAGCCGGTGGCCCCCACCTCGCGCGCCCGTTCGAGGTCCTCCTCCGCGTTCGAGCCTGTAACGAAGAGGACGCGGGTACTCGGAGCACGCTTCCGGATGGCGCGCGTGGCCTCGAATCCGTCGAGCACCGGCATGCTGACGTCCATTAAGACCACCTCGGGCTCTAGCTCCACCACGCGTTCGACGGCTTCGAGGCCGTTGGGCGCCGTCGCGACCACGTCGATCCCCTGCTCTGTCTCGAGCAGCGCCCGTAGCGCGTCGACGAAGAGGTCATGATCATCCACGATTAGAACCCGTACTGTGCCGGCGGCCATTAAAGCTGACATTAGCTCAGAAAGAGGAGGATTTCGATAGATTCAGTCGGGGCGGGACCGGCGCGCGATCTCGAGACCGCTCTGCACGCCGACGTGCTCCACCTGAAGGGTCGTGTGGTCGAGCCCAAAGCGCTCGCGGAGAAGATTCTCGAGCTCGAGTCGGATCCGGTGGCAGTCCCCGCCGGGCTCCACCAGCACGTGGGCGGACAGGGCAGGAAAGCCACTCGTGACCGTCCAGACGTGCAGGTCATGCGTCTCCACCACACCGGGGTGCTCCGCGATCGCCCGGCCCACGTCCGCCGGTGGCGCAGACTCAGGGGCCGCCTCGAGGAAGATACGGCCCGACTCCTTCAGCAGCGTGTAGCTCCCCAGGAACATGAGGCCGGCCACGAGCAGCTAGGCGACGTGGTCGAACCGATCCCAGCCGGTGAGGAGGATGAGCCCACCGGCGAGGGCCGTCCCGGCGAACGCGGCCAGGTCGGTCGCGATGTGGAGATAGGCGCCGCGAACGTTCAGGCTGTCCCTACGGGCACGTGAGAGGAGCGCGAGCACCCCGAGATTGACTGCGATGCCGGCCAGGGCGACGATCGAAACGATCCCGCCGCGCACCTCGGGCGGCTCGAGCAGGCGACGAATGCCCTCGAAGAGGATCCAGACTCCGATCAGAGCAAGCGTGATCCCGTTGGTCTGGGCCGCGAGGATCTCGGCCCGGCCGAAGCCGAACGTCCACCGACCGCGCGCCGGTAGTTTCGCCGCCCAGGCCGCGAGGAGTGCAAGTCCCAAAGCGGCCGCGTCGGTCAGCATGTGCCCGGCGTCGGCCAGGAGGGCGAGCGAGCTCGAGGCGACCGCAAAGACGACCTCCACCACCATGAAGGCGAGGATCAGCACCAGGGAGACGGTGAGAAGGCGCCGGTCGGAGTCGGCCGCTGGACCGTGATCGTGGCCGTAGTGCATTGGGGCTATTGTGCCGCCGCTGCCCGCTTCAGCACCGCTTCGATGCGCTCGGCCTGAAGCCGGACGTCGTGCGCCGAAGCGGCAGCGCGCGCGGAGCGATTCGGTCGGGGGAGCTCCGCGGCCCGGCGAAGCCCGTCGGCGATCGCCTCGACGCTCAGCGGGTCGACCAGGACGCCTGACTCGGCGCTCACGAACTCAGGTGGCCCTCCGACCTTGGTCGCAACGACGGAGCGCTCGCTCGCCATCGCCTCGAGCAGCGCCTGCCCGAACGGCTCCACCAGGCTCGGCTGGCAGAGGACATCGCAGGCGGAGATCCAGGTGGCAACCTCGTCGTGCGAAACGCGGCCGATCAGACGTACTCCGGGGCGGCCCTCGAGGGACGGTCGCAAAGGACCATCGCCGACGAAAGCGAGGCTTCCCCGACCCAGACGTTCGAAAGCCTCGGCCAAACGAAGGACGTTCTTTCGCTCGTCGAGCCGCCCAACGCAGAGATAGAACGGCTCCTCTCCCTGCCAGCCGAGCTGTCCTCGGGCCTCCGTCGCGTCGCGCCCGCAGAAGCGGTCCAGGTCGACGCCGCTGTCGATCACCTCGATCCGGTCTTCCAGGCCGGGAAGCTTCCGGGCCAGCTCGCGACGTAGGTAGTCGGAGACGGCGACAACCGTGTTCGCCCGTCCCACGGCGAGCGCCGTCAGCCTCCGCACGCCCCTGATCCCGTCCACGTTTCTGACGTCCCGGCCATGAGCAGTCAGCACCAGGCCGGTACCGGCGAGCCGCGCCGCGGCCGCCGCGGCAAGCCCCGCCGGAACGAGGTAGTGCGCGTAGACGACGTCCGGGCGAAAGCCGCGCGCCGCGCGCAACGCGCGACCCGTGAGGCGAGCGTGCTTTCCCAGCCCTCCGGACCTGCGATCGGAAACGGCGTATGAGATCTCGTGCCCGCGAGCCTCGAGCGCGTCCGCGATCTGCTTCACAAAGACGCCGTAGTCCGGCTCCTCATGCCCAGGAAACATCGATGAAACAAGAAGAATCCGCATGATTTTGACTCTTGTCAGGGATAGCCCAAACGGGGGTCGCCGTACTTCACCACCCGCGCTACACCTATTCCATGAGCGCAACTCTTTCAGGAAGCATCGACGTCGCCGCTGTCGAGGCACACCTGGGGCGCTACGTGGTCTCGTGTCCACTCTGTCGAGCCGTCGACCGCATGAGCGTTGCGAAGCACCTCTGCGGACTCGAGGCATGCGACGGCGTGGAAGACGAGGTGCCCGTGGTTCTCGTGGTCTGCCGACGCTGCGGCTACCTGATGCCGCTGGCCGCCGACCGCATCGACGGCGCCGATCCGCTCGCCGCTTAGCGGCGCTCGATCGGCCACCGCCGATTCAAACGATCCTACGAGGTCGCCGTCGAGGTGAACGACGGGCGACTCGACGCTGCCGGCGCAGAGCTCGCCGGGCGCCGTCACGCCGGTGCAGCACCGATGCGCTCACGGTTGCCCTAGGCAGCGCGGATGTAGCGCCGCTCGGATTCACGATCGAGTCGGTCCTCTGCCCGGGCGCGAGCGATGATCTCGTCGGCAGGACCGAAGCGGGCGTGCACCTGGGCACGTCGCAGCTCGTTCCAGAGCTCCTCGATCAGCTCGGAGAGCTCGGCCGCCTGCGCGGACTTGACCGCGTCATGCTGGTCGGACAGGTCTTCCCAAATCTCGGCCCGGCGCTCTGTGGCCTGGGCGAGATCTCTACGGATGTCAGTTGGCGTTCTCATTACCTTTGAGAACGAATCTGGCGCCCCCGACATTCCCATCAGCGGCCGGTCGCGGAGAAGTGCTGGTAGTCCGTCGGAGACGCCCAGTATCCGCCCCAGTGCCAGCCGATCGCAGCGAAGGCGCGGACGACTGCGTCGCCTGAATGAATCATTCCCTTGGCCCGCTTGGAGCGGTCGACGTAGGCCGCTCCGCTGGGCGGCGAGACGTGTCCGCTCGAGGACACGTATGGGTTCTGAACGGGATTGATGTCGATCGCCCGGCCGTACGCATGCTCCGACCACCGGGTCGTGCCCGCCACGAAGCGGCAGTTGAAGGCGGACGTGTTGTTCGCGGCGAGAGAGCGGTCGTCGCTTGATCCGTAGGCGTCGACGAGCCATATGCGCCGGATCGGAAACCGGATCGCGTACAGGCGTCGCATGACCCTGACGACCGGCCAGGCTTGCCACCGGTTGACGATCAGACGGCCCCGGTGCACCTCCCCGTCGTAGCCCCAGTGGCTGACGCGCAGCAGGCGGAGATTCCTGATGTGAACGGGGCAGCCCGGCCGCCACGAGCTCATCCGGCTCTGGAGCAGCGGTGAAATTCGCTGCACGCTCCCCTGGAACTCGGGCGCCGCAGACCCTGCCGGGACGAACACGGCGAAAGCCAGCAGAACGAGGGCCAGTCGCTTCATAGAGCCGGAGGCGGGATTCGAACCCGCGACATCGCGCTTACAAGGCGCGCGCTCTGGCCAGCTGAGCTACTCCGGCTTGGTATCGAGAAAAATGCGACGCATTTTTCTCGGGGCAAATCTTGACACATCGCTTCGCCACCCCTCATCGGGGCCGGGCTCGCCCTGCCCGCGCGCCTACGACAGGACCTGGCGACTCTGCTGGTGTGTGAGCACCTTCCGCTTCACGCGCTGAAGAGCATTGTCGATCGTCTTCGTGTCGCAGCCCAGCTCGACTGCCATCTCCTCGTAGGAGAGCCCCTCCATGTAGCAGCGAAGTGCATCGCTCTCGAGCGACGACAGACCGGTTCCGAGGCAGAAGACGAGGCTCTGCAGCTCCTCGGTCGAGATGACGCAGATGGCGGGATCGTCGATACCCGGCCCCGGAAGCGCGTCGCCGAGGGTGCAATCCGAGTCGTCCTGGCCGGCGGGTGTCTGGCTGAACGACACGTACTGGTTCAGCGGAACGTGCTTGAAGCGCGTCGCGGCCTTGATGGCCGTGATGATCTGCCGCGTGATGCAGAGCTCCGCGAAGCTCCGGAACGACGTGTCCTTGTCGGAGCGGAAATCGCGAACGGCCTTGTAGAGGCCGAGCAGGCCCTCCTGGATCAGGTCGTCGGACTCACCGCCGGCGATGAAGTAGGAGCTCGCCTTGAGCCGGACGAAACCGGTGTAACGGCGGATTAGCGAGTCGAGGGCGACATCGTCCCCGTTCCGCGCGCGGATGACGAGTCGGACGTCATCTTGCTCGCGCTGGAGCCTCTCTGGCGACCGGGCGGTGGCGAACTGGGGACGCGGCATGTCTCCTCCTGGGGCAGGGTGGAGGGAAGAGCGGCTTCACCTTCGCAACTCTAACCCTCAGGTTGAGGTTGCTTGAGGCTAGCAGCAGCCTGTGGATAATTCAAGTCCGGCGCCGACGCCACTCTTCCAGGCGGCGCCTCGTCTCTCCTCCCACCGAGTCCCCTAGCTTCGACCCGGACCTTGACGCCTGGCCTGACGGCTCGCCCCCGAGCTCGCTCATGAAGTCCGCAGATCCCACCTTCCTGACCTCCTGCCCTGCGGTTTCCCTGATCGCCCGGTCGCTCGACACGAGGAGGACGCGCTCCGTCCGCCGGTGCTCAGCAGCAAGGCGCTCGAGCAGCTGGTCTGCAGGCTGCGCAAACCGGACGGCGAGGCTTCCGTACGAGTGATCCTCGCCCACGCCGTCGAAGACGACGACGCCGCGCGCGCCCCGCAGCGCGACGAAGGAAGCGAGACGATCGACGAGCTCTTGCCGCTCCGCATACTCCCCGGCGTGCAGCAGGTTGTAGCCGTCGAACAGGTAGAGCGTCGGGTCAGGCATGGCGTTGCCGGGCGGCCTCGAAAAGTGCGATGCCGGCCGCGACGCTCACGTTCAGCGACTCCACGCGGCCCGCGAGCGGAATGGCGAACGCGTCGTCGCAGGCCCGGCGAACACCAGGCCGGACGCCCTTTCCCTCGGAACCGAAGACGAGGACGGAGCCTGCCGCGAGGTCGGCCGACCACACGGGCGTTTCGGCATCTCCCGCGGCCGCCCAGGCCCAGACGTCGTCCCGCTTCACCTCGTCGATGTAGCGCGAGAGGTTGACGACGACTCCTACCGGCAGGTGCTCGACCGCGCCTGCAGACGCGCTGCACACGGCCGCTGTCACACGCGCCGAGCTGCGCTCCGGAACGACGACGCCGTTCGCCCCCGCGCCTTCGGCGCTCCTGCAGACCGCGCCGAGGTTGTGAGGATCTGTGACCTGGTCGAGGCAGACGACGAGCGGGCGGTCACCGGCTGCGAGCTCATAGGCGTCGGCGTAGCGATAGGGCTCGACCCACGCTACGACTCCTTGATGCTCGCGCGTGCCCGCCGCGGCCGTGAGCGCGGACTCGGGCCGGACCTGGACCCGGAGGCCGGACTCATCACGGAGCCATTGTTCGGCCTTGAGTGCCCGTTCGGTCGCGAGGATCTCGAGCAGCTGGCGCTTCCCGGCGCGCAGGACCTCCCGAACCGGACGACGCCCGTAGACGAGCTCACGGGTACTCACCGTTCGACCAGGACGAAGCCCTCGGCTGCGTCGCGGACCTCCCAGCCTCGAGCTTCGATCTCCGTTCGCAGGCGGTCGGCTTCGTCGAAGTCCCCCCGTGCACGTGCTTCCTGGCGGCGTTCGGCCAGCGCGCGGAGCTCCGCGGGAGCAACACGTGCAGCGGTCAGGGACTCCAGCCCGAAGAGATCGAGTGCCCTGCGCAGGAGCTCCGACTCCCCCCGCGCCCGCCAGTCGTGCAGGAGCGCCAGGGCATCCGGCGTGTTGAAGTCCTCATCGAGGATCTCGGCCAGCCGGGACCACTCGCTATCCGACCCGCCCCCGTCCTCGAGCCCGACGAAGTGGTTCTTGAACGTCTCCGCCTGCGCCTGTGCCGCGGCCATCGCCTCGTCCGAGAAGTCGAGAGGGCTGCGGTAGTGGGCCCCGAGAAAGAGAAGCAGGACGGCCTCCCGGCTCCAGCGGTCGAGCACGTCCTTGAGCGACACGATGTTGCCGACTGACTTCGACATCTTCTCCGCATCCATCTGCAGCAGACCGTTGTGCGCCCAGATCCGCGCGAACTCGCGGCCGGCTCCGCGCGACTGCGCAAGCTCGTTCTCGTGGTGCGGAAAACGCAGGTCGAGCCCGCCGCCGTGGATGTCGAAGGCGGCGCCGAGATGCTTCTCGGCCATGGCGGAGCACTCGATGTGCCAACCGGGTCGCCCCCGGCCCCAGGGCGACTCCCATGAAGTGTCCTCGTTCGGCTTCGTCGCCTTCCAGAGGGCGAAGTCGCGCTGGTCCTCCTTCAGGTCGCTGGGCTCTTGGGCGACCATGTCGTCGAGCTTCGCGCCTGAGAGCTCGCCGTAGCTCGGCCACTTCGCCACGCGGAAGTACACGTCGCCGCCGGACTCGTACGCGAGCTCGCGCTCGACGAGCTCCGTGATCAGAGAGACGATCTCGGGCATCGTCTCGGTGGCGAGCGGCTCGACGTCCGGGCGGCCCAATCCCAACCGATCCGTGTCCTCCACGTACCACCGCGCAGCCTCGGCCGCGAGCTCGGCGCTCGGCCGGCTCTGCTTCGTAGCGGCGTCGTAGATCTTGTCGTTCACGTCAGTGATGTTCTCGACGAGCTTCACCCGGTAGCCCGTCTCCTCGAGCCAGCGCTTGAGCCAGAGGGAGACGAGGTAGGGCCTCGCGTTGCCGATGTGAATGCGCTGGTAGACCGTCGGCCCACAGACATATATCCCGACCGGGCCGGGTGGCGGCGGCAGCTCCTCAAGCGTTCGCGAAAGCGTGTTCTGCAGTCTCATCGTCATGTCTCGGCGGGCCGGCGCCACCGTCACCGGTTCGGCCGGCCGGTGTCATGATGAATTGAGCTTATGGCAGAGGTCGCCGCACAGACGCGCACGCGGGCACGGCGCGAGCGCTTGAGCTTCCCGAGTCTGCTCTTGGGAGGGGCTCACCTGGCGGTGCTCTCCGCGTTCGCCCTCGCGCAGCCGCTCTTCGACCTCTTCTCGAAGAACGCCGAGTTCTTCGCGGTCCGGCGGTCTTCACCGAAGGAGATCGTCGTCTTCGCGCTAGCAGTCACATTTCTCCCACCTCTCGCGATGCTCGCCGTAGAGGCGTTGGCGGGGCTCGCCTCGCCCCTCCTTCGCCGCGTGCTCCACCTCGTCTTCGTGGCCGGTCTCACGGGCCTGATCGCGATCCAACTCGTCAAGCGCGCCGGAGACCATTCAAGCGCCCTCGTGATCGCGCTAGCTGCGGCCGTGGGCATCGCGGTCGCGCTGCTCTACCTCCGCGTTCCGCCGGCTAGGAGCTTCCTGACGATTCTCTCGCCGTCTCCGATCGTCTTCCTGGCGCTCTTCCTGCTGACGTCGCCGATCGAGAAGCTCGTCATGCCGGAGGACGTCAACGCAGCCGTCACCGACGTCTCCGCGCGAACTCCGGTCGTCATGATCGTCTTCGACGAGTTCCCCGAGTTTTCACTGATGAACCGGAGTAAGAAGATCGATGCCGACCGGTTCCCGAACTTCGCGCGGCTCGCCCGGAACGCCACCTGGTTCCGGAACGCGACGACCGTCAGTCACTCGACGACCAAGGCCGTGCCGGCGATCATGACTGGGATCCGGCCCCAGCCGAACAAGCTGCCGATCTTCGCCGACCACCCCGACAACATCTTCACGCTCCTCGGCGGCAGCTATCGAATGAACGTGGTCGAGTCGCAGACCTCCCTCTGCCCAAAGCAACTCTGCGGGGACGACCGCCCGCGCTTGACGAGCAGCGGAGCGAAGCCCAAAGAGGCCTCGCTCTACTCCGACGCGTCGTATGTCTACCTCCACCTGATCGCGCCGCCCCGCCTCGAAGAGAGGCTCCCGTCGGTCTCGACGGCCTGGGAGAACTTCGGCAACGAGGGCGGCACGCAGACGAGCATCAGCCTCAGCGGCGACGACAGCCGGGCCCCGACAGGGCATCCCGAGGTCTGGGACGACCGCGGCGGCGCGGCGCGCTCGTTCTTCTCGTCCATCCGTGCCACGTCGGCGCCGACGCTCAACTTCGCCCACCTCCTGCTCCCGCACGGCCCGTACCAGTACCTCCCGTCCGGACGCCAGTACGTGCTCGGGAGCCTGGTCGCCCTCGGAAAGGACGGCGACAGCTGGGGACCGCAGACCCACCTGGTCGTCCAGGCCTACGAGCGCTACCTCTACCAGCTCGAGTACACCGACCGCCTGCTCGGCCGGCTCCTGTCCCGGCTGAAGGCGATCGGTCTCTACGACAAGGCGATGATCGTCGTGACCGCGGACCACGGGGTGAGCTTCCGGCCGGGAGATCGCCGTCGGGGCCCTACCAGGACGAACATCCAGGACGTTGCGTACGTCCCCTTCTTCATGAAGCGGCCGGACCAGCGCCAGGCGGTGATTGTCGACGACCACGTCGAGACCATCGACATCCTTCCGACGATCGCGGACGTGCTCGGGATCTCGATCCCGTGGGAAGCGGACGGCCGCTCGGGCTTCGGGGACGAGCACACCACCCGCGTCGACGTCTCGGGGTTCGTGAGACCGCTCGCATCCGTTCTCGACGCCCGGGACAAGGCGCTCCTGCGCCAGATCAGGCTCTTCGGGACCGGCACGACGATGCCGGTGCTCTACGGAGTCGGGCCGGCACCGAGCATCCTCGGCCGCCCCGTGTCCCGCGTGCGGGTGGTCGGAGCCGGATCGGCGAGCGCCGTGATCGACGCCAAGCCGCTCGCCCTGCTCCGTTCGCTCCCCAGGGGATCCCGGTTCTATCCCTCCCAGGTGACGGGCCGGGTCAGCGGTCTGGGCGCGGGCCGACCGGTGGCGATCGCTGTGAATGGGCGCATTGCGGGCACCTCGACGACGATCGACTCTGCCGGCGCGGTCCGGTTCTCGATCCTCGTGCCGGAAGAGTTACTCCACGTCGGCCGGAACCCCGTGCGTGTCTTTGCCGTGAGCAGGACCGGGATCGGCATCACACTCGCACAGCTCGCTTCGGCTTAGCTCCTACCTAGAGGGCGGCCGTCACGCGGCTGAGAGCCTCGTCGCGCGAGAGCGCTGCGAGGACGGCCCACAGCTCGGGCCCGCGCTCCGCGCCCGTCAGAACCCTGCGGAGCGTTCTCAGGTCGCCGCCGACGGCTTTCAGCTCCCGGAGGATCGCCTTCGCCTGGGCCGGGTCGAGCTCCTCCGGCGCGCCGCCGCGGAGCTCCAGAAAGCGCTCGAGGGTGGGGCGCTCGTCCTCGGTCGCCCCCGACGACTCCGGCGCCCGCTCGAGTGACCTTGCGGTTTGGCGGGCCTCGGCCAGCGTCCGCGATCCCCTGAGCGCGGGCACGAGGGTCAACGGCGCTTCGGCAGCCGCGGCGAGCTCCTCGTCCGGCATCGCCGCAATCGCCTCGACCGCAAGCCGGCGCACCCGCCCGAGATCCAGCCGGACGTCGGACCGTGGCAGCGCGAGCTCCCGCAGGTAGCCGCGTACTGCCGCCGCAGGGATGCCTTCCGCGCGGAGGTCGGCGACGGTAGCCCCTTCCGACCGCTTCGAGAGCTTGCCACCGTCCGGGGAGAGGATGAGACCGTGGTGGAGGTACTCCGGGGCATCGGCACCAAGGGCCTCCGCCAGGCCGCGGTGGAGTGCCTCGTTCGGAAGGTGATCCTTGCCGCGGATGACGTGTGTGATCCCGAGATCGATGTCGTCGACGACGGAGGCCAGGTGGTAGGTCGGGCTGCCGTCCGCGCGCAGGAGCGTTGGGTCGTGCTCGCCCCGGAAGCGGACCGCTCCCTCATCGTCGTACGCCGCCCCGCTCTCGACCAGTCGATCGGCGGCCGCACGGTAGAGGTCGCTCCGCTCACTCTGGCGAACCGGTCCCTCCTCGAAGGGGACACCGAGCCAGTCCAGGTCGCGCAGGATCCCTGCTTCCGACCCTTCCTCGTTCCGGGAGGCGTCCGTGTCGTCGATCCGCAAGACGAGAACACCGTGCTGCTCATCCGCGAAGTCCCGGTTCGCGACGGCTGTTAGCGCGCCCCCAAGGTGAAGGGAACCGGTCGGGCTCGGAGCGAATCGAACCCTCACCATGAGCTCAATCTACAGCGGCCTCACCCTCTACAGTCGTGTCGTGGAGGCGGCTCTCCTTTCCTGGTTCCACGAGCACGGTCGCGACCTGCCGTGGCGACGGACTCGCGATCCATACGCCATCCTCGTCTCGGAGGTGATGCTCCAGCAGACGCAGGTGGATCGGGTCGTCCCGCGTTACCGTGAATGGCTCGCCCGGTGGCCGACTGCCGACGCTCTGGCGGCTGCTCCGCTGGCCGACGTCATCCAGGCCTGGCAGGGCCTCGGCTACAACCGGCGCGCGGTCAGCCTGCACCGGGCCGCCAGGCGGATCGCCGACGGCGGCTGGCCGGACGACCTGACCGAGCTTCCCGGAGTCGGGCCCTACACGGCGGCTGCCGTCTCGAGCTTCGCCCTCGGCCGGCCGGTGCTGCCCGTCGACACGAACGTCGCCCGCGTCCAGGAGCGGACAGGCGAGACGTTCTCGCACGGCTCCGGCCAGGCCCTCATGGATCTCGGCGCAATGATCTGCCTGGCGCGGATACCGCGCTGCGAGATCTGCCCGCTTGCCTTCGGGTGCCCTTCTCGCGGGCGCCGGTACGAGCCACGGCGAACGCAAAGCCGGTTTGAGGGGTCGTTTCGCCAGCGTCGCGCGAGCATCCTGCGGCTCGTGGCTGAGAAGCCCCGCCCCCGCTCCGAGTTGGACGCGGAAGCCGTGGCGGCGCTGGAGCGGGACGGCCTCGTACGACGGAGCGGCGAGCTCGTCGCGCTCCCGGCTCGTCAGGGGTCGCGGAACCAATCCGGTAACCCGCTGTCTGAGACCCGATAGCTCGCGGGCTCACTCAACCAGAAGCCGAGCGCCGTTCCGCCCCCCAGTAGGAGGAGGATCGCCAGCCAGAGGCCGTAGCGGCGATCGGGAAAAGGAGGGTGGAAGGGCGTGCTCGTCCCCTGGAAAAGGGCGAGGAGCGCCAGGACGCCGAGCACCGACACCACCACGGCCGCGACCCAGCTCACCCGCGAAGGGAGCAGCGCGAGGACGAGCGCGAGCACCGCGAGCGCGAAGGATGGGATCGCCCAGAAGCGCCCGTTCCGGACCACGGTCTCGACGTCCCCCTCATACGAAGCGTGCAGATACTCCCCGCGATAGGAGGCCGAGTCGGTGACGAGCTGGATCCCGGTCGCGCTAGCGCGACGCGGCTCGAAGTCGACGGCGAGGAAGGGGAGGAAGAAGCATCCGACCGCCCCCGCGAGGAGTGCGAGCGCGAGGAGCCGGGGCCAGCGACGAAGCCGGGTCCGCAGGGCGATCCGACCGCTAAGCACGACGAAGAAGGGCGACCGCGTGAGCTGCGAGGCCCTCGCCTCGTCCCGTAAACCCGAGCCCGTCCGTCGTCGTCGCGCGAACCGTGACCCGATCCGGCTCGGTGCCCATGGCACCGGCGAGCCGAGCGCGCATCTCGGCACGGACCGGCGCGATCCTGGGCCGCTCACCCACGAGTACGCAGTCCGCATTCACGAGGTCGAAGCCTGCTCCGCGGACGACCTGACAGGTGTGCTGGAGAAGGCTGATCGACGAGGCGCCGTGCCAAGTGGGCGTCCCCGGAGGGAAGAGCTCGCCGATGTCGCCGAGCCCGGCGGCCCCCAAAAGGGCGTCGATCAACGCGTGCGAGATGACGTCCCCGTCCGAGTGCCCGACGAGTCCCGGCTCGCCCCGAAACTCGACGCCCGCGAGGACCAGCGGCACGCCTTCGCTCAGGGCGTGTGCATCGACGCCGATCCCAACCCGCAGATCGCTCATCCGAGCGGCTCCTGCCTGGCCTCGCGGCCGTCGAACACCGTGATCGTCTCGTACCCCGCTTGCCGCAGGTGCTCGACGGCGCGATCGAGGTCACGCCCGACGTTCTGGGAGAGGTGCGCGTCCGAGGCCGTGGTAGCGGCGACCCCGCGCTCCTGACAGAGAGCGAGGAACTCGGGCGCGGGATAGATCTCCCCGACAGGCCGATGCAGGCCTGCACTCGAGACCTCCACCGCGACCCCGCACTCGTCAAGCACGTCGACGGTCTCCTCGTACTGCGCTCTCGCCTGCTCGGGCGCCGGACGACGTCCGAAGATCTTCACGAGGTCGGGGTGGGCGAGAACGTCGACGATCCGGCTGCGCGCCAGAGCGCGTAGCTGGTCGAAGTAGCGATGCCAGACGTCGCCGACCGAGCGGTGCTCCCACGCGCCCGGCTCGAGGTCGATCGCCTCTCCGTCGACGATGTGCACCGACCCGACCAGGTAGTCCCAGGGATAGGGCTCTAGTGC
>Ga0307301_10000308_pt1 | contig 14024 bp, 8 predicted proteins | sample ER_DNA_182_FD_194506 | JGI IMG/M metagenome (GOLD analysis project Ga0307301, IMG submission 194506) | Bulk soil microbial communities from the East River watershed near Crested Butte, Colorado, United States - ER_DNA_182 | ecosystem: Environmental > Terrestrial > Soil > Floodplain | place: USA...
CTTTTTCTTATTGGCTTCACGTATCTCTTTGAGTTCCTTGGTCGCCTTCGAGACGGCCCGATCCAGGTTGGACTTACCCTCCAGGCTCTCGTGGCGTCGATTTCCCAATTCTCCGACCATCGCTCCCAGCTTCAGCTCACTGATCTCACCCCTGTCGAATCTCTCAGCAATCTTGGCCAGAAGATCCATCTCAGACTCTCTGTCACCACCCATCCGGACACCACCACGAGCCAGAGGGTTCTGACTGAAAGCCTTCATGAGATCAATGACCGGCTGTGGGGTACCATCCGGAAGTTTCAGAGGGGAACGAGACGGAGAATCTATCTCCTCGATAGCCTCTGCCAGAGCTGAATGAGCCTTGGTCCCAGCCGGGATCCTGGTGTTCAGTTTCTTCAAAGAGTCGACTAGCTCCTGCGGGGATATCTCACCTCTCATCTCCCTGGTCGTTATCCGACCAACCACATTGGCAAGAGCGTCATCATCTACCGCAAGCTTCTTGTCTTCGCCCATGTCTCTGAGTGCGCGCCCTATGGCACCACTGCCATGGAAGTTGATCTCTCCTCCACCGGTACTTCTATCCCAGTGGTTCTCCAGGATCGGTTTCGTGGAGAACTTACCCGCCTGGATACCTGGCACATTGTTACCTGGAGTCCCTGGTAGAGGAACTCTCTGGATGGCGTCCGAATCCAGTCGACGACTGACATGGTGATTGACCAAGTCATCGATCAGCTTGGCCTTGGTCAGCTTCGTTCCAGGTTCAACACCAGTCACCCGTGAAACCGCCTGAAGATCCTGCTTGGTCAGGTTCTTCAAGGCGTCACGACCCTGCTGCTCGGTCTTGGCCTCTTTCAGTCTCTGGAAGGCATCGGTGGCGATACGGTCCTGGAGCTTCTCGACCTTCGCCTCAGGAGTACCAGGAGCGGCGGCCTTCTTAACCGGGGGTCGACGCATCTTCTTAAGGCGGTCGGCCAGTTCCTGCCACCGATGACCCTGCTCGACCAGCTTCGCTGCGTCAGGTTCTGAACCTCCAGCTGCACGAAGAGTGGCCGCTCGGTATGCCGGACCACCAGCACCATTGGCACGACCCTCGACGTAACGACCTACCTCCGCTAGCGATGGCCTCTTCTCGTCATCGAGCATCTTCTGTACGGTGCCGAGGAGTTCCTCGTCTTCAGGTGTGAAGTCGATCCCGGAACCAACGATGCGGGCATCGACCTTCTGCGGATCACTGAACGGCTTGATCTCTGGAGGTTTGGCCGGCTCTGCTTTCTTGACAGCCTTCTTGGTTGCCTTCTCAGCACGCTTCTGGTCCACAATCTTGCGTGCCAGGTCAGTGACTATCTCTTCGTTGGTGTCACCCTTGACGTCAGCGAAACCGGCCTCTCTAGCCTGCCTCTTCAGTTCTTCCGGAGCGGTATCCTGCAGTTCCTTAAAATGCTTCGGATCAAGCTCAAGTTTGATTTCTTTAACCGAAACAGGAGCCTCTTCGCTGAAGTGCTGGCGCAGGAACTTGGAGGCCTTCTCCTGGGCGTCGATGCCCTCCTGGAGAACCTCAAGACGTTCCCTGGTGGCCCGACGCTTGATGGGTTCCATCGGCTCGCGGAGGGTAGCCTCGTACTGACCAGCCTCGATCTTGTGGAAGGCGATCCGGTCTTCCAGGAAGGTGACAGCCTCGTCAGGCGACATCCGGCCAGCACGGAGATCGGTGAAGGCCTTGTTCAGGTCAGCGTTCTGCTGTCCTTTCGGAGCATGGATCCCAGCATCGATCCAGGCCTTCTTAAACTCACTGGACCGCTCGTTGTCCAGGGGAACGTTTGACTTCGGAGCCTCGGCGATCTTTATTCGCGGCTCAGCCTTCTTGGCCGGCGCCGGCTTCTCTGCCCCGATGACCTTCGCCTTGGTCAGCTGGATCTTCTCGCCGTCGTGCTCGAAGCTGTAGCCAGGACGGAGGACATCCACCTGATCCCCGGGGGCGATACCACCACCAGCGGCTTCGTGCTCAGAGCCTTTGAACCCCTGGGCTCCGGTGCTCGACCGCTGCAGGCCGAGCTTCTTCTCCGTCTTGGTCAGCTCAGCGTTGATCCTGGCGTGGTCACCAGACCGGACCGCATCGAGGAGGTCAGGCTCATCACTGAGGATCTTGCCTGCCGCGTCGGCGCGGTGCTGGAAGACCGCCGGGTCGTCCTGGCCGTCATTGAGGAGCTGGTGGATCTGGCCCAGGACATCGGCCTTCTGCCGAGTATCGTCGATGACTTTCTGCCGAGCTCGGGCAGCATCTTCAGGGTTGGCTGGAGCGGCCTTCTTAGCCGGAGCGGCTTTCTTGGCTGGAGTAGCAGCTTTGGCCGCTTTCTTTGCGGCTATCCCCTCCATCCGGGCCTTGTGTCGAACCTCAGCTTCCTCGATGAGCTTGCGGTCCTCGGGAGAGACATCTTTGAGGACGTCTTCCCGTAGACCTGGGAACCGCTCGGTCTTCTGGAGGAGCATCGTGACTACTGCGTCCTCAGTGACGTTCGGCTTCCCAACCTTCAGTGGTGCGGCAGCCTTCTTGACTGCTGTGACTGAAGGTGCGGCAGCTTTGGCCACCTTGGCCGGCTCAGGCGTTGGTGCCTTACGACCCTCCAGGATCGCATCGACGAGGTCAGCCTTCAGGGGCCGAGCCTTGCCCACATGGATGTCATGGTCCTTGGCGTACTGCTTCAGGTCCGCGACGGTGGGGTTCTTGCCGATCAGCTCCTGTATGCGCTGCTCTTTGCCGAGTGGGGACCCAGCCTCTACCGGACCAGCCTTCTCGGCCTGCTGGATCGCAGCCTTGATCTTGTCCTTGGTCCACGAGCCACGAACGTCAGCCTGGACAGTCTTGGCGTGCTCCAGGAGTTGAGCCTTCGTCATCTTGTCGATGTCAGCGGCCCCACCCGCCTCTGGAGTAGGAGCGCCTGGTGCGGCGGCCTTCTTGACGGCAGCCTTACGAGGAGCCCGCGCCTTCTTCGCCTCAGGGCCAGCCTCGATGATGTCCGCGACCTTGCGAAGGAAGTCATCGGCGGGAGTGCTGCGGTCTTTGGCCAGATCCCGGAGCTGTTGGGCACCCTCCTGCTTGCTGATCTCCTTCTTACGTACCTGCTCCGCCGTCATGTCGAGCATGGTCTTGTGGAGATCAGGCAACGACGGGTTATCCCCGGTGGCATCCTTCCACCGCTGAATCTGGTCGTCGTTCAGCTTGTCGTCGGTGATGTTGGCCGGGACCTGGGCGATGGCGGCACCAGGTGGCAGTTCCTTGGCCCCCGCCTTCTTCGCGACTGTCTTCTTCGGCGCGGCGGCCTTAACCGCTGGTGCGGCAGCCTTCTTAACCGCCGGCTCTGCGGTCCTCTTCATCACCGCAGGGGGTGCGGTCTTCTTAGCGAAAGACTGTTCTCCGACTGCGACCCTGCCTGGACCTGGAGTTGCGGTCTTCTCAGCTGTTGACGGTGCCACCTTCTTCACGGCAGGTGCGGACGGTGCCTTCCCGGCGGCCTTCTTTGCGATAGCCCCGGTTACCTGCGCCTTCTCCAGCACCACCTGGTTGTCTACGGCATTGGGGCCGGGACCGTTGGGGTGGTACACCACTGCTGGCCGGATGACCTGAACCTTCCCACTCTCCGGGATGTCTCCCACCGGATCCATGAGGGTCTCGTCGAACTGCACCACCTTCCCGGCGCGCTGCTCCCGGTGAGTGAGCTTGCCTTCCCGTGGACCTCCAACCAGCTCGATATTGGACTGGTCCAGGGAACGGGCCATCCGCTGCTTACCCAGGGTCGGCTTGTCTGCCTCGAACGCCTCAGCGACCCGTTCAAGCTCATGCCGTACGCGGTCTTTCTGATCCTTATGGACCTCATCCATAGAGGGGTGACTGGCCCAGGCCCGGATGTGCTCAGCGATGGTCTTATTGTCGGCACCCTTGTGGACCAGCTCAGCCAGCTCCGCACCAGCGTTGCCTTGAGGGACCCGGTCAGCGATGGCCTGGAACCGGGCCCGGGCCTCGCGCCGGCCCCGGAGCTTGGCCACATCCGCGTCTTCGGGAGATGGCCCCACACCAGGGACCTGGGGAGTTGGTGGCGCCGGGGCAGCCTCCGGTACGTTGCCCTGGGGGGCCGGAGGTGCTCCAGCAGGCGCAGGTGCTGCCGGCCCCCCTCCAATAGACTCAGCCGCCACCGGTTCGTTGCGGGGCTGGGTGCCATCGGGGAGGGTCTGCTGGGCCTGCGGGGTGTTGTCGGCCTGAGGCTGGCCACCGTCACCCACTGGCGTCGGAGCCGCTGACGGCTGATCGCCTTCAGCCTTCATCGACTTGGCCTGGCCACGCTGGGCCTCTTGTACGACGCTCTCTCGGTTCTTGGGCCGCCCTGCCCCTACGTGCCCACCAAGAGGTTGCGGAGTCTGACCGGCGGTGTGAGGCTCAGCCACGGCCAGGACGTAGAAGCCACCACGGCCATCCTCTTTGACCTTGGTGATCCGGTATGGCTGGTCCCGCTGCAGGTACATGGTCCGGTCGTTGCCACCCTGACCGGGGATGGTGGCCTTGGTGCCTTTCGGTACAGCAATGGACATGGTGATCTGGCCGGAGCCACCACCGAGGGGGGTGCCCAGGTTGACAGCCGAGTACCCACGGTCCGCAATGAGCTTCCCGGTGAAGTCAGTCAGACCACCGTCTTCGGCGTGCATCGTCTCGGGGGTGAGACCGAACGCATCGGGGCCAACGACACGGGACACGATGACATCGTCAGGTAGGTCAACGGCATGACTGTCCATCATGGCCACGAACTTCTTCGTCGACGGCTCATCGATGATGCCGTCACGTAGATCTTCTTCAGCCGGTCCGTAGTCTGCGTGGAGACGGGCCAGCTCACCAAGACTCAGACGCTTTTTGGTGGCCAGGTTCTGGTTGTATTGAGAAGCCTGGTTGTCGGACTGAAAGGTACGTGGCCGGAAGCCAGCCAGGAATGAGGTGATCCGGTTGACCACCCCTTCTGGCATCTTCCATTTCGTACGGAAGCGACCATGCTTGTCACGAGGGTGGAGTAGTTCCTCCCTCGTTCCCCATGCGTCACCGATACCGGCCACGTGTCATCCCTACTGCGTCGGTGGTGGAGCGGCGGCTGGCGCTGGTGCGGCAGGAGCAGCAGGGGCCGGCGCGGTGACGGGAGCCTCAGTGGCTGGCTGTACCGGCTCGGTGCCGGCCTCAGGGACCACCGCGAACCGGGCATTCATCTGCTCAGCCAGCGCTACGGCGGTGGGGTCTTCGGCCGGTTGGGCTGCCATGGCCGGTGCGGCGGCTCCTGAGACTGGCGGAGCAGCTGGAACTAGAGCAACCGCCGCAGCGGCAGGCGCTGGTGTAGGTGCGGGAGCGGCAGCAGGGTCCATGGCGAATAGCCGCTGGAGTCGGTCTGCCCGGGTTCGGGACGCATAGATCTCCTCATCTTCCAGCAGCTCCGAAAGACGCTGGGCCCGGTCGTTGTTCTCGTACTCCTCCACTGCCCGAGCCACGGCCGCCACAATCCCGGTCGGTGGAGGCTCGACCGGGGCAGTGAAGACCTCGTCCGGGTCGTCATCCCACACCGACCCAGCCGCCACCAGGGCCAGGCGCTCCTCGTTCTCCATTGCATACACCGGGAACGCGGGGGCGTTGACAGCCAGGGCGGCGGTCAGCTCCAGGGAGCCCTTCTCCCGACGCCAGTCCCCTGATAGTGGCGAGCGACGCAGCTTGGCCACTCTCTTCTTGGTGGCCTCCGGGACCACGGAGCCGGCCACCCAGATGCCGAACTGGTCTTCCCCGGCCCGGACCACTGCGATCTCGTCCCCGGTGTTGTCGTAGTGAAGGGCCGCCGCCGCATACCCGAGGTTGATCGAGGCGTGGCGCGTGTCCTGGACGATCTTGCCAACGTCGATGAGGTCACCCTCAGCGGTGTATACAGCACCCAGGTGGAACGGTGCGTAGTCCTGCTCCGAGTGCGGGGCCATCACACACTCCCGCATGGTGACGTCGCGGTGGCACTCGTTCCAGGCCGCCAGGTGGCCGTAGACGCGACCCTCTTCGGTGACGGTGAGTTTGGTCTTGCGGTCCAGGCCAGGGTCGCTGAACCAAGCGGCTGGAGGCTCCAGCGGGTAGCCCTCACCGGTGGTGGCGTACTCGATGGATGCCTGGGGGTTTTCGGTGCCCTGGATCTCCACACCGTTCTTCTTGGCAGCAGCCATGATCCGAGCCTTTATCTTGGCGAGCTGGGTCGAGTCGTACTCCCCAGCGTTCTTCGGGACATTGATGTACGCCCACGCCGCCCGGATGTGCTCTGGCGTGTCGATGGGGTAGCGCTTCTTGCTGTCTCGGTAGCCCGGGTCCGCGTAGGCCACGTCCCCGTACGGCTCCTGTGTCGCCATAGCGAGCTGTACTCCCTCCTGTGCGGACCGGTCCCACGGGGCCCGGATAGTGCTGTCACCGTATGCGGTGGCCATCTCCGGGTAAATAGAGGAGATGACGTTCCGCAGTTCCCCCCGGTCCTTTTCGTCGATGCCAGGGAGACCACCGTGGGCACCAGAAAGCAGCGCCGCCGCCGCATAGATGGCGTGGTACACCATCGTGAGGCGGCCGTTGATGACGTCCCCTACCGGTAGCCGATACGAGGTCGGGTCTGTCGCCGAGAGCTGGGGGTTGTACCACATGAAGGCCCGGCGAAGCTTATTGACATCCGGACCTTGTCCACCCGCATTGGCCCAGGCAGCGATCCTTTTGACCGCGTCATCATTGTCGAAAAGCGCGTCACGAGGAGCGAGGGGTAGTCCGCGCCACCCCGTGGAGTTAACCGCGAACGTCTCTGTCTCCGCACCCAGTGCCATGTAGCCACCCAGGGGCTTGCTTCCTCCGGCGGAACCCGCACAGCCACAGTCGTCATCGGTTGGGAGGGCCATATCCGGGTCGTCATCAGGCCAGTCTCCATCGTTGTTGAACACGGTCTGGCGCAGGGCCGCGAACGCTGGGATCGACACCAGGGTGGCGCCACCGATGGCGTACAGGGTCATGTGCTCGAAGCCGGTCTCGGGGTTGACCGTGACGTTGACCTTGCCACCGGGGTCCAGGGACGGCCCGGCCACACCACCTTCAGCCAGGATCCTGGCCTTCTTGGCGTCGTTGAAGGTCTCTTCGTCGAGATAGTCTCCCCACCCCCAGGCATAGTCCTGGCCGGTGTGGTCTGGTCCGTAGGTCAGGCCGAGGATCCGCCCCACGGTGACCGCCCCGTCGTGGCCCTGACCGGTCTTCTCCCGCCAGTCCAGGGGCAACGGCAGCATTCGATGGGTGAGGGCTCCAGGCTCGAACACCCGGGTGCGGCGCGGCTCCCCAGTCGGTTTCCCAATCGGTGCTAGCGGTCCGGCCCACAGGTACGCACCCAGATATGGCTGCTTGTCGATGAGTTCCTGGGCAGCGGTCAGAGCCTCCAGCTCATCAGTGGCCACCATCGAGGCGGTCAGGCTGTGCCCGTGACCTTTGCCGGGGGGGGCCCCGACTGCCTTCTGGTGCAGGATGTTGCACAGACCCTGTGGGTTCTTGGGGAAGTACTTGCGGAGGTTGCGCACGCACCGATCGAAGTCGTGGGGCAGACCCCACCGAATCTTGGCAGCACCTTTACCGGCCAACCAGTAACGTTGGAGCTGGAGCGGCATGCCCCGCCCGGGGTTCGGATCGACCATTAGCGCCCCTCCTCGTTTCTGATGGCCACATCGCACCGACAGCCGATGACATTGTCTGGGCTCCCGCTCGGGTCTCCCGGGAACATGAGCGGCTCATCGCAGACCTGGAACGGCATAAAGATGGGGACGGTCTGGTTGTTGGCAGCCTGGTGACATGGACGTACACGCTGATCTTGCTCCGTACGCCAGGTCTTGTTCAAGACCCTTCCGGTGATTCGAGACTGTTCGATACCGGCGGCCATAGTCCCGGCCCCATAGGCTCGGGTTACCTCAGTGACAGCGATGGTGTGCGCCCGTCCCGGCCACCGATCGCTACCCGTGTAGGACAAGACACGATCGACTCTGTCAGCGAGCTGATCTAGAGACTCACCAGCGTTGATACCGTCGGTCAGCTCAGCAAAGATCAGGTTGGCCACTTCATCCGGGATCCGCACCAACAGGTTCCGGACGTCAGCCAGGTAGGCCACGACGAAGGCATGCCGGGACACTGGCGGCACATCGGTGGCCTCCGACCAGGCGCCCAGCGCAATCTCCCCGATGGTGGTGAGGATCGTGTCCACCTCCCGGTCCCACATCGGCTGCGTGGCGTAGACAGCGGTCGGGTCAGGGACCATCTTGTGACTGCGGAACGGGGCCATCACCGCCTCCCGGGCACGGTCAAGCCACCGCCGGAGTGCGCTCGATACGACGCTTTCCAGGCGGGACTCATCGGATGCCCTACTCCCCATCCAGCAGTCCCATTCGACGCAGGTACTCGGCCAGAAGCTCAGGGTGGTGAGGCTTCTCCCGTACCAGGAGCGTGGTGCAGTACCCATCCAGTGCGGTGCGTAGCGCGGTCGTGTCCATGTCTGGGTCCACATGGGCGGCCAGGAGTGAGAGGTGATCCCAGGCTCCGGCCAGGAGCTTGTGGGCGTGCTCCTCGTCGTTGACATGGATCTTGGTGTGTAGCTCGTGCGGCTGGATGTTGAACTGAGTGCACAGCGACCGGTTCACATTGCCGGCCAGCTTCTTGCCAGCCAGCTCCATGGCTCGCAGGACCGTGGCGTTGGCGAGGAAGAACCTGCTCACCGTGCTGGCCGACGCGGTAACGGCGGCTGGCGCTGCTGGTGGCCCACCGGGGGCGTTGATGGCCGAGGTCTCCTGCGGGATCGGAGCTCCCGGGGTGGCACTGATCCCGGTGGGCGGTGCCGGCGGAGGCGGCGGACCGGCTCCGCCCATGCCAGGGGCAGGTGTCTGGGGGGTGACGACAGTGCCAGCGGGGAGGATCTCCTCGGTGAAGCCAGCCACCTTCCGGACTGCCGCGATCTGGAAGAGGTTCGGGTCGCGGAGCATCAGTTCCCGGGTGAAGCGAAGTAGGTCTTCGGTGTCGTCGGGGGCGTCGGAGATCTTGTAGTCACCGGACAGGAGAACGGTGGCCTTAGAGACCAGACCCGCGTCGTACATCTCCCGGGTGTCTTTGAGACGCTCTGGCCGCACCGTCAGTGGTGCGGTGTCGTACCAGAAGACGTAGCGATCCGGGTCTTCCTTGATCGCCTTCAGCGCCGGCTGGAGATAGGCAGTCGTCAGGGCGTCACAGATCCGAACCATCAACGGTACAATGTGGACGTTGATCTGTCCTTCCATGATCTGCCACGCTCCCCAGTGATTGGCTTCCCCGGCTCCTGTCAGGATCGACGGGTCGATGTCCATGGCGAGGGCGAACCGTCTCAACGCCTCAGCCCGCAGATCCATGGCCTGCTTCGACAGGTCAGAGCCGAACGTGACCAGCTCGATCTTCCCGAGAGCTTCGGTCGGCATCTCCACGATGGTGGGCATGACCCCGGCCGCCGTGCCCTCACCTTTCAGGCCGGTGGATCCGACCTTCATCAGAAGACTGGTCAGCCCCTCAGCACCCGGGATCTCTGTGTCGTCGTCCGGGAAAGAAGTCTCTTTGGGGATGGGCAGGAGGCCGGCACTGAACAGCCGGGAGTCAATCTGGGCGAACACATATCGGGTGAGGCGTTCAATCTCCCACAGCATCGGCATCGCGGCCCGGGTCGGGGAGTCAGCCCAGAGTCCTCGCCGGGGATGGGGAGTCCACATCCGGATGATGATGTCCGTCTCTGGGTTCAGCTTCTCCGGTGTTCCGTCGTAGGTCGTCATCTCTACGACACCGGTCCGGGCGTACCGTTTCAACTCCGAGCAGGACAGCACGAACCATTCGTCAGACTCATAGTCGGTGCCCCGACCGATGACGTAGGCGTCACCAGCGATGGTGAGGTTGATCCCCAGAGCTCGGAGAGCCTCCGCCTTGTGGGGTGGACCACCGAAGAGAGAGTCAGCGAGGCCGGCGATCTTCTTGTTGGTGACCTCTTTCTGGACCCGGCCGTTCTCATCCACCTGGGCGACATAGATACGGACCCGGGAGCAGGCTGAACCGATCCAGTTGGCGACAAACCGAAGCTCACCGATGATGTCGTAGAGTCGCCACGCCTCCGTCTGCCACGTGTCATCACCGAACTTGTAACTACGCCATCCCATCCCATCGAGGGAACGAATCCGGGCGGCCGAGGCTACGAGACTGGGTGGTGAATCGTGGGGGGCCGGTGAGGCGACTGTGTTGGCCTTCTGCCTGCCCAGACGCATGGGCTACTCCTTCCGGTCCGCGAATAGACCGGTCACGTGCGAGGCGGCAGGGATAGCCAAGACGGCGATCACCCATTGGTTAGGAAACAGGACGGCGACCGGCATTACCGGGACAGCCACCCAGACAGAGGTACACCAAGGACAATGAGCAAGGTAGGCAGCCATCGACTTCTCGCCCCACTTGTTCACCACCCAGCGTCGGTAGCCGACCGTGAGCTGATCCTCCACGAGGAGGCGCGTCAGTCGCGCGACCGCAAGGGCACTAACGACTAAAGCGATGATCAGCATGGACATAGCATATGGTCCAGCTGGTATCAAGGGATAGTTCTCAGATCAGGTTGGCGATCCCGTAGACGCCCTGATCCCACCCGAGGTTGTACTTCGACGGGTCCCCAGCACCCATTCTCCGACGCTCCCCAGCCATGAGGTGAAGGCAGGCATGAACGAGGGCATCCATCCGGTCCGGGGATTCTCGGGTGCTCTCCGGGTCGAACATCACCATCTCGTTTTCCAGCTCTTCAAACGTGCCCACCATGTGGAGGCGTCCCTGCTCTCCACGTAGGGCCACAGGCTCCGCACGAGTTTTCTTACCGTGCTTCGCGTGCACTGCTTTCATGGGGGGAGACGTGTGCCGTGGGAACAGTCCTATATCTATCGAGTCCTGGTAGGTGTCACGGAGCACCTCGAACAAGTACCGCTTCCCCAGGTTCTCCTCGTATACGACCAGGTCAGCTTTGAAGTCTGCGCAGGCCCGCCAAATAGCCATGGCGGCTTGGCGACCAGTGAAGTTCACCGACGAGTCGGACAGCACGTACATCTCGTTCTTGGTTGTCCGGGCGGCCACAATGATCCCGAAGGTGGCGTCTTCCCCGGTCAGGTTAGGGTCACAGCCCACCACAGTGGAGATGATCTCGTCTGGAACCTCCGTGACCCGGTTGCGTTCAATGTCCCCGCGCTTGAACAGCGCACCAGAGCCGATCTCCAGCATCTTCCCGTACAGCTCCTGCTGGCCCAGGTCGGTGCCGGCGTAGCGGAGCTTCAGCTCCCGCAGAACGTGCGCGGACAGGTTGGTTGCGTTGTCGAAGGTCGACCCACCCATCAGGTGGATGGTCCCGTCGGCTCTCTTCAGCCACTCCTGGAGGAGCTTGATCGGCTTCGGGGTGGTGGTGGCGAAGCACCGGGGGTGATCATCTATGAGGTCTGTACGTAGAGAGGGGAGGATCCCCTCATACCAGGACTCATAGGGCTTAGGCCACTTACAGATCTCATCGACCCAGGCTCCGGCGGCGTTGTAGCCACGACCAACGTCCTCGTCGTCCGCTCCCTCGGCATAGATCTTGGCGCCGTCCGGGAACAGGATCATGGGACGGGGTGACTGTTTGTACCGGTGGTTGACACCCTTTCGGTTGAGTACCCGCAGCAGTCCGGCCGGTCCCTCCAGGCAGATCGTCCGGGTGTCCGCCAACGTTTCACCGATGAGTAGCCATTCGGTTGGCTGGCCGGACCGGTCGAACGGGTGCTTCAGTACCTGCTCCGTCAACCACTCCGACCCGGCCCGGGACTTCCCCCAGCCACGACCGGCCAGGGCCAGGGCTACCAGCCAGTCACCCTTGGGTGGCATCTGTTCGGGCCGGGCGACATACCACCACTCGTTGCGGAGCATCTCCCCGACGATCTCTGAGGGCAGGGTCGCGATCCACTCGTCCCGGAGGTTTCTTGGGAGAGCGGCGACACGTTCCGCTAGGGAATGTCCCACATGATCACAGTACGGGCGTTCTACTGGTGGACGCAAGACTGAGCTGGTATCCCAGGGGTGGGTGGGGGTAGCATGGGCTTCTCACACACAGCTCGCTGGTCCGAGTGGGTGAGAGAACAGGGGATCGGGTCCCTCCGTGCCCGGTCCCCTGTTTCCATCGGAGAGGAAACGGATATGGCGATACCGATGCAGAAGCTGGGCTGGATGGCCGGCATCATCGACTTCAAGGGACGTGTTGTATACAAAAACAATAAGACTCGTAAGACCCTCCAGATTGTCCTCATCGTGGAGACCAAGGAAATGGCCATCATCCGAGGACTATCTGAACTAACCGGTACCAGTCCGGAACTCCAGTCGGCACAGGTGAAGCCAGAGTTCATGCGACGTAGTTGCCACGAGCACTGTCCCGAGGCCCACATCCATGTGGGTGACCAGGATCTTGTAATGCCTGAGATCGCCCGCTGGACCATCACCGGAGCCGCGATGGTTGTGGTCCTGTCGAGCCTCCTCCCATTCCTCAGGACGGATCGAGGATGGACGGAAGCTATCGAGTCTGCTACCAACCAAACGGTCTTCTGGGGTCGTGGCGCCACGGCTGTCCGGGCATCCCTGCGACGTCTCCAGGAGATCGGGTGGGACATGCCCATCCTCTACAGCCAGGCGCTACTGGAAGACGACAACGAAGACGAAGAGGAGTAGATTAGACAAGACATGGTTCCCCGGGAAGATCCCCTCCGTTGTTGGCGGAGGGGATCTTCCTTTTGTCGTAGAGTCGATGATAATTGGTCCGTAGACACGTTAGGAGGGACCAGCCATCGATGTAGACCTGGGCGATGCAGTCCTGTCCGTTAACCTCCACGTCAAGGGACTCCGTCGTTTCCGCATCAAGTGGCACATCGGCGTCGCCACGGATACCACACCAGCGGACAGGGTAATCAAACCCCCACCGTACTTTGCCTCAACAGGAAGGTTTGATGTTGCCATGGATCTCCAGGCAGACAAGCAAATTCCTCTATCCCTCCAGTTCACCGACGAGATGGACAACCCGGTTCCGACGCCAGCCGGTACCACGGCCGTATACACGGTTGACGACCCGACCGTCATCAACCTGACTGACAACGGTGACGGCACCGCCGTGGCGGCAGCGGTGGGTGTGCTCGGTACCGCGACGGTCCATGTTGCGGTCTCGGTCGATGGTGTCCCCGTCATCACCGGAGACCTCCAGATCATCGTCATGGCAGGTCTCGCGGAGCGGGTCACGATCGTGGCTGGTCCTCCGGTTGAGGTCACGCCCGACACCCCCTGAGCGACGGTTCCAAGAAGCACCCCCAGGACGTCCCCGGGGGTGCTTCTTTTTGTCGTACCTCCCCGCTAGAGTGATCACACCCCACCGTGGGGTGGGAAGAGGGGAGGGTCCAGTTGACTGCCAAAGAGGAGCAGCTCGGCCGCGACATCGTGGCTAGCGGGCGCCTCAAACAGCTCCGGGAGGAGCTTGGCCTGACCCGGTCAGCCATGGCGGAACTGCTACACACGTCACCGATCACTTACACCTCCTGGGAGAAGAAACCGGAGGTGAACCTGTGGGCGGAGACCGCGACCAGGCTCGGCCGGTTCTACAGCAACTCTGTGGCGGAGCTTGACTACGTTCGGTCAGTCCTGAAGATCGACATGACGGACCTGGTTCCCCTGTACATCGCCTCGACCATGATGGGGATCTCCCAGGAGCTGCTCCTGAAGCAGTACCGCGACGAGAAGTTCAATGCCGTGGATCTTGGCATCCTCGGCCTGTGGGTGGAGAAGAAGGTCCTCAACGTCCTTAGGCAGGGCGAATGATCGCGTGCGTCTACTGCGGTCAGGAGATGACCCCGCTCATCGAGGAGGGACAGACCTCGCACCCCTCGTGCGCCCCACCGTTCGAACCTCTCGGGAATGAGTA
>Ga0307301_10000312_pt1 | contig 13991 bp, 14 predicted proteins | sample ER_DNA_182_FD_194506 | JGI IMG/M metagenome (GOLD analysis project Ga0307301, IMG submission 194506) | Bulk soil microbial communities from the East River watershed near Crested Butte, Colorado, United States - ER_DNA_182 | ecosystem: Environmental > Terrestrial > Soil > Floodplain | place...
CTTCTTCACCCTCGTCGTCGTGGGCCAGCTCGCGGCGTCGAACCTCATCAAGTTCGCGGTCGAACGGGTCCGCCCCGACCTCGGGCCGCTGGGCCCGCTCGGGACGCCCTCGTTCCCGAGCGGGCATTCGACGGCCGCGGCAGCGACCTACGCCGCTCTCGCCCTCGTGCTCGGGCGCGATCGCACACCGCGAGCGCGATCGGTGCTCGCGGGGATCACGGTCGGCATCGCGGTGGCCGTCGCCGGCTCCCGCGTGCTCCTCGGCGTGCACTGGTTCTCGGACGTCGTCGCGGGACTGGCGCTGGGCTGGACCTGGTTCGCCTTGTGCGCGGTCGCCTTCGGGGGAAGGGTGCTCTGGTTCGGGGCCCCGGCGGTGGCCGCATCAACGCCTGCCCCGTCGCGCGACTCGGTGGGATCCACGAGGTGAGCGCCACCACAGGGCCGGGGGCGGTTCACGGGCCGAGCGACTGGTTTTTGACGGCGACCGAGCGGGGCAACCCCTCCACGGCGGTCGACGCCGGACGTGAGCCGGCCGCCTGGACCGTCGGCAACCGCGTCGAACCGCTGATCCACGGAGCGGACTATTTCGCACGTCTCGCGGGCTGCATCGCGGAGGCGCGTGGGGGCGACCAGCTCTTCATCTCGGACTGGCGTGGCGATGAGGACGAGCTCTTGTGCCCGGAGGGTCCGCGGCTCGGAGACCTGCTCTCCGCCGCAGCTCGGCGAGGCGTGAAGGTCCGGGGTCTCCTATGGCGATCGCACCCTCAGGCGATGGGGTTCAACCAGGCGGAACAGGGCGATCTTGCTCGCACCGTCAACCAAGCAGGAGGCGAGATGCTCCTGGACGCGCGCGTCCGTCGCACGGGATCCCACCACCAGAAGCTCGTTCTCCTTCGCTCCGGCCGGCACCACGAGCAGGTCGCGTTCGTCGGCGGGATCGATCTCTGTCACGGCCGCAGGGACGACGCCAAGCACCTGGGCGATCCGCAAGCGGAACCCTTGGATCCCGCCTACGGGCCACACCCGCCATGGCACGACGTCCAGGCGGAGGTGCGAGGACCCGCCGTCGCCGATCTCGCCGAATCCTTCCGGGAGCGGTGGAACGACCCGACGCCGCTCGAGCGGCGTGGGTTCCGGCTCCCCCGGATCATCGCGCGGGCGACGGAGGAGACGCCGGTCCCCGACCCCATCGCTGTCGACGGAACACCGCCGGCGCCGGTGGGCCGCCACGCTGTCCAGGTCCTCCGGACCTATCCCGCGAAACGACCTCCCTACCCCTTCGCACGCGACGGCGAGCGAAGCATCGCTCGCATCTACGCGAAGGTGCTCGGCCGCGCACGTTCCTTGATCTACGTCGAGGACCAGTACTTCTGGTCGGACGAGATCGCGCATCTCTACGAGCAGGCGCTCCGGCGCGCCCCCGACCTCTGCGTGATCGTGGTCGTCCCTCGCCACCCCGATCGGAACGGCATGGTCTCGGGTCCGACGAGCCGGCTCGGGCAGCTGACGATGATGGAGCACCTCATGGAGGTGGCTCCGCATCGCGTCGCGGTCTTCGACCTGGAGAATGAGCAGGGGGACGCGATCTACGTCCACGCGAAAGGCGTCATCGTCGATGACGTCGTCGCCCTGATCGGCTCGGACAACATGAACCGCCGGTCTTGGACGCACGATTCAGAGCTTTCCATCGCGGTCCTGGACGAAGAGGAAGATCTCCGGGAGCCCCGCGATCCCGGCGGCACCGGCGATCGAGCGCGACGGTTTGCGCGTGACCTGCGGTTGCGCTTGTGGCGGGAACACCTGGGCACGGACGATGACGGTGACCTCATCGACCCGATCCGTGGCCTCGAACGGTGGCGGAGGACGGCTGCGGCCCTCGATGCATGGCACCAGACCGGCGGCCGGGGACCAAGGCCACCCGGCCGAGTGCGGTTCCATACGCCCCGCCCCGTCGCATCGTGGCAGCGGTTGTGGGCGTGGCCGCTCTACCGTTCGGTGGTCGACCCCGATGGCCGTCCTTGGTCTCTCCGCCGCAAGCACCGGTTCTGAGCGCGCGAGACGCCTGCCGTCCTCGGATGTTTGAGAACGGCTCTTCCGGTGAAAAGACCGCAGCATGGGATACCTGGCGGTAGAGGGCGCGGGCGCACCTAGTCGTGCCATCGGCGAGCGACTTCGCTCGTGGCGGCTTCCGGCCGTTGCCGCGACGCTGTCGATCGCGGGCTCCCTGATCCTCGCGATCGTCCTGGTCGCGATCGGCTTCGTCATCACCAGGTCGGCCCTTTCGCCGCGGATCGTCGGCTGGGACTCGAGCGTGGAGCGATGGGTCGAACTCCATCGGACGACGACACTCGATACCTGGACGGATCTCGGCTCGATCATGGGCGGCACCGGCACGATCCTGGCAGTGGCGGGGCTCGCGATCATCGTCCTCCTGATCCGCCGGCTCTGGTACGACGCCGCCTTCGTGGGTCTGGCCCTCTTCATCGAGTTCTCGGCCTTCCTGTCGGCGACGACCATCGTCGATCGCCCACGTCCTTCGATCACCCCGCTCGATCCGATCCCGGTGACCTCGAGCTTCCCTTCGGGGCACACGGGCGCCGCCCTCGTCACGTACGTCGCGGTGGCGATCGTGATCTCCTCTCACCTGCGGAACACCGCCCTCAGGGTCGCCGTCTGGATCCTGCCCGCCCTGCTTCCGATCTACGTCGGCCTTTCCCGCGTGTATCGCGGGATGCACCACCCGACCGATGTGATGGCCAGCGTCGTCCTCGGAGTGGGAGCTCTCTGCTTCGCGCTCCTCGCCGTCCACACGACGGCCGTGGTCGCGGAACGCCGCCACTCCCCTCGGGTCGAGGCGCCGGCACCTCGCGAGCGTTCCGAGGTTCGCACGTGACCTCCGTCGCTGTGCTCGCGCATACGGGCAAATCCCTCGGAGGAGGCCTCCCGGAGTTGCGCGACGTCCTCGCGAGGGAGGGCGTCGACGCACCCCTTTGGTACGAGGTCCCGAAGAGTAAGAAAGCCCCGAAGAAGGTGAAGGAGGCGGTCGCCGACGGCGCGGATCTCCTCTTCGTTTGGGGTGGGGACGGGATGGTTCAGCGCTGCATCGACGCCGTCGCAACGACGTCGACCACGATCGCCATCGTTCCGGCCGGCACGGCGAACCTCTTGGCGAAGAACCTCGGCATCCCCGAGGACATCGAGCGTGCCGTCCACATCGGCCTGCACGGCTCGCGCCGGATGCTCGACGTCGGCGTGATGAACGGTGAACGCTTCGCGGTGATGGCGGGAGCCGGGCTCGACGCGCTGATGATCCGCGACATGGGGGACGGCCTCAAGGGACGCGCCGGCAAGTTGGGCTACGTCTGGGCGGGGGCGAAGAACCTCGGTGAGCAACGATTCGTGATGAAGGTCCGTGTCGACGGTCGGCGGTGGTTCTCGGGCAAGGCGAGCTGCGTCCTGGTCGGGAACGTCGGGACGGTCCTCGGGGGCCTCTCGTTGTTCCCCCACGCACTTCCCGATGACGGGAAGCTCGAGATCGGCGTCGTGACCGCGAAGGGCCTGTTGGATTGGGCTCGCACACTTCGACGATTGGTGATGAGCCGTCCCGAGCGGTCACCGTTCGTCCACGTGTCCTCGGGTCGAACGTTCGACATCCGCCTCGACCGCAAGCGTCCGTACGAGCTCGATGGGGGCGATCGGACGTCCAAGAAGCGCTTCCGAGTTTCGATCGAGCCAGCAGCTGTCGCTATCTGCGTGGGGGGGGATGCGAGTTGAGCACGGCCGCCGCGGTCCCGGAGACGTGGGAGCTCTCGGGGGACGACGCATGGGAAACGCTCAAGACCACCGGCCGCGCCCGTTTGGCGGGCGACGCCTTCCGCCGGTTCCGAGCAGCCGACGGGACGAGTCACGCTCGCAGCATGGCGTTCGTCTCGATGCTGATCGTGATCCAAGGGGTCATCATCGTGCTCGGTCTCGCCAGCGCGATCGGCCAAGGCAACCTCACCGACCTGATCGTGAAGACGCTTCAGAGCGCCGCGCCGGGTCCTGCGGGCAAGCTGATGACACAGGCCGTGGACCAGGCGCATCAGGCCGGCGCGTCGAATCGCTCGACGGCCCTGATCCTCGGTCTCGTGGCCGTCCTGATCTCCGGCATGATCTTGATGGGCCAGCTGGAGCGCGGACTGAACAGGATCTACGGCATCGAACAGGATCGCCCCACCGCAAGCAAGTACGTGCACGCGTTCGCCCTCGCCATCACCGCGGGGCTGTTGATCACGGCCGCCTTCATCACGCTCGGCGTGGGCCACTCGGTCGCTGCATCGCTCGGGTCGCATACCTCGGTGCAGATCTGGAACGTGATCCGGTGGCCGGTCGGACTCGCCCTCGCGATGGCGGCGATCGCCCTCCTATACCGGTGGGCCCCACGTCGCCGCCAGCCTGCCTGGTCGTGGCTCGGCTTCGGATCGTTCGTGGCGGTCGGCATCTGGACGCTCTCGACGATCGGGCTGAGTCTGTTCTTCCGACTCAGCTCCTCGTTCGGTCAGACGTACGGACCGCTGGCAGGGATCATCGCGCTCGGGCTCTGGGCGTTCCTGACGTCCGTGGGAGTCCTCTACGGCGGTGCGGTCGCAGCGCAGCTGGAGGCGGTACGCGCCGGCACGCCGGCGCCTCGAGACGGCGAGGTCAGTCGCCGTCCCGTCCGCGCCGCGACCGCTGCCGTCTAGCCGGCAGTCCCCTCGCGTGTTTGAGCGTCGCGACGTGGGGAACGTTCGATACAACGACACGATGGAGGTGGCACGATGGCTGGGAGCAAGACGCAAGCGAAGGGGAAGAAGAACAAGGCGGTCGGCAGCGTGAAGAAGGAGGTCGGCCGCGTGACGAAGAACCGGAGCCTGCAGGCGAAGGGCTCGATGCAGAAAGCGAAAGGCTCCGTGCAAGACGCCGCGGGGAAGACCACCCGCAAGGTGACGACGAAGAAGAAGTGAGGGAGCGTCCTGGCGACGACGATGAGCGAGCGTGAAGCTCGGATCGCGCGGAACGAGGCATCCTCACGTGAGATCAATGCAGGGATCGAGAACGCCCGTCCGGCAACCCCGGGGGATTACGTTCGGATGGTCTGCGAGTGCGGCCGTCCGGACTGCTCGAGCTTGATCGCCATCACGATCCAGGAGTACGAATCTGTGCGAGCGGACCCTCGTACGTTCGTGGTCCATCACTCGCACGTCTCGCCCGATGTGGAGGAGCCCGTTCGGACGGATGAGCGGTTCGTGATCGTCCGGAAGCGGGAAGGAACACCTGCCGCGATCGCCGAGGAAGAGGATCCGCGGTCTTAGTTCTGGTCCCGGCCCGCGGGGGGCGACCCATCGAGTTCGAACCAGTACCCGGGGGCCCCATCGTGGATCGCTCCCCAGCGGGTTGCCAGCCGGTTGACGATGAACAGACCCCAGCCCGATTCCGCTCCCGGAGCGGGCCTGATGCTTCCGGCGATCCCCACGGGTTGGCTCGGTTGGCCGGGTTGGCTGCGGTCGCGATCGCGGACGATCACCTTCAGACGGCGGCCCGACCACTCGGCCCAGATCCGGATGCGTTCTTCCGCCCGCAGCTCCGCGTGCCGGATGCTGTTCGACACCAGTTCCGTCACGAGGAGCTGCGCATCCCCCCGTACGCGGGGAGGCAATCCGAAGGCATCGAAGGATCGGCGCACCTCTGCGAGCGCGCTCAGATCCGGGGGGACGCTCAGCTCCAATCGCCAGGTCGTCCCCGCCGCTGAGGCGGCACCCTGTTGGCCCATCTCCGATCACCACCCGTCGCTGACCCTCCTCTACCCATCTGCTCGGAACCGAACCGCGTTCAGGCGCAGGGTGGTTCGACCGGCTCCATCCGGGGAATGAGACGTGATGAGTCCAGGAAGGGCTCAGAAGAAGGAGCGGAACGCCATGATCCGACGGATCCTCGCGGTGGTCGCCATCGTTCTCGGCGTCCTCGCGATCTTCACCAGCCACGCGTTCGGCGTCAGCGCCCTGCACCTGCTGGCGCTCGGCGTCGTGACGCTCGGCGTGGCACTCGTCATCGCGGGCTGACGGCGCACTCCCCCCGGTGTTTTGCACAGGAGCTCCGAGGGAACCCTCTCTCGGCCGAGGATCGAGAGCCGAGGATCGAGAGAAGGAGCAGGCGAGCGATGACCGAGATGATGAAGACGCTCTGGGCATCGGTCCAAGGCGACCCGGTGTTCATGCGCCGTGTGAACGGATGGCTCACGCTCTTCTGGATCGTGATGATCCCCATCTCGATCGCCACCGGGTGGATCAACAGCGTGGCGTATGTGGCATCACTCTCGCTGTGGGCGCTGGTATCCGGCCACTGGTCCGCGTGGCAGGCTGCCAGGGTCGAAGTGAAACAAGACGAGGAGGCCGCGCTCGGACGCGCCGACGCCACGTGAGTCCATCGCCTGCGTGCGGATCAGGCGTCGCTCCGTTCGGTCATCCATCCCCGCGCGGCCCCCTTCGCCGGCTCCTCGGCCGCAGGGGGGCCACGCAAGAGATACGCGATGACCCCGCGGCCGATCCGTGGTCGGACAGTTAGGCGTGGTGGATGCCGCCGAGCACCGCTGAGACGTGCACGATGCCGCGACACGCGTCCAGCCGCGCCGGGATGAACAATGACGCGGCCGCGTTCGGGGGCGTGATCTGGATCACCGCCGACGTCTGGCACGCGTGCGAACCGGAGGGCACGTCGTTGTAGCTGGTGTAGAACGTGGCGGATCCGCCCGGCGATAGCTTCACGTGGCTGGGCGCCGGCGGCAGGTTCCGCTTCACGGTCGTGGGCATCGGACGTCCGGCGCGACCGTAGAGCTGCAGGTCCGGGTATCCATCCAGATCGCAGGCCCTCGTGGAGAGGTTCGTGAACACCCAGGCCCCGTGGATCGTGCCGGCGGCGCCGTTGATGCCGTTCACTCGGACACCGAGTTGGTTCCGCAGGCAGTTGGCGGGCGGCGCGGCCTGGAGCGCGGCCGAGACAACGGGCAGGGCCGCCAGGACGACGATCGCGCCCAACGTGGCGCCGACCAACGAAGCACGTATCCGTTTCATCAGATGGTTCCTCCTTCTTCCAGGCGTCGGCTCAGGCGCCGGCGCGGGGTTCGAACGGCCCGACCTCGAGCGTCGAGGGCTCGGAAGGCCCGTTGCAGGGAGGCACGAGGCTGGCCCCCGCACCGGACACGTCCAGGGTTCCGCCACCGTTCCCGAGGTCGAGCTTCCACGACGCGGGACCCGAGAGTTGCGGACAAGCGTTCGACCAGCGGACGCGGACGGATGCCGCCGATCCGGGCCGCAGACTGACCACCGGCCATCCTGCTGGTTCCGGCGCGCCGTCCGCCTGCCACTGAGGCTCGCTCGCGGTGACCTGCAGGACCACCTCGTGTCCCTGAGAGCTGAAGATCGACACGGTCGGTCGGCCCGAGAGGGTGCAGGTCGCTCCGCCGACGTTGGTCAGCCGGATCGAACCCTCGACGGATCCCATCGCCCCTCCGAGCGAGACCTCGGCTCGCAGGTCCGGGGCCGCACATGCGGTCGAAGGAGCCGAGCTCCCCGAGTCTCCGGGGATCGCGACGCGGGGGCCGTGTTGCGCCCCGAGGGTGGCGAGACCCGCAGAGGCACCGACCACGATCACCGCGGCTCCGAGCACGAACACCACGGTATTCCGCGCAACCCTCCGCCGAGCTCGCGCGACCATCGTCGGGGGGACATCCTGGACCTGCGGGACCTCCGCTGCCCGATCCCTGAGCACCCCACCCAGCTGCCTCAGATCGTCATCCATCATCATCGCTCCTCACGTGGACACGTAACTCCGCGAGGCCTCGAGACACGAGGGATCGCACCGTCCCCGGCCGGCAACCGAGGATGTCGGCCACTCGATCCTCCGGAAGGTCCTCGTAGACGCGGAGCACGATGGCCGTCCGCTGACGGATCGGCAGCCGCTGGAGGCCCTTCCACAGTTCGTCACGGCGGCCGGTGTCCGGCGCCTCGCCGAAGACCGGCGGCTCCGCCGCCGTGCGGCTGAGATAGGTCCGCTCGACCCGCTTCCTCCGGAAATGAGAGTTCGCCAGGTTGACGACCGTCCTTCGCAGGTAGGCGTCGAAGGCACCCGGATCCCTGAGGTGCACCAGCCGCCCGGCGAGCTTGACGAAGGCATCCTGGACGAGGTCTTCGGCGAGCTGGCGATCCCCCGTCAACAGGTAGGCGAGGCGGGTCGCCTCAGCCGCATGGCGGACATAGAGCTCGCCGAGACGGCCGCCCGGCACATCGGTCACGTCCGCATCCTCCCGCGTTGCGAGTCGGCTCATACCTGGTAGACGCCTACCACCCACGAGTGGTTGCGGTTACGGGTCCGGCTCGGTTCACTGGGACAGCAGCGCGAGGGCCTCACCGAACGCGCGGATCGCGCGTTCGGTGTTCGGGCTCGGGATCACGATCACTTCGTCGGCGCCGGCCTCCGCGAACGCGCGGAGGCCGCCCGCGATGTCCACCATGGAACCGGTGAGGGGAGGAGCATCCTCAACCACCGGCTCCTCACCGGGCACGAGGTCGATCGCGGTGAAGACGCAGACGCTTCGCGCGACGGTCTCCGGATCCCTCCCGAGACGGCGCGCGATCCGCGTCACGCGTTCGTCCTGCTCCTCGAACCCGGCCGGATCGTTCCCGCACCACGGCCCCCAGACGTTCCACGTATCGACCGACGCCAAGGTCGCCTCCAGGACCCGTTCGCCCATGCTGCCGATCATAAGGGGGATACGATGAGCCATCGGAGGCAACAGGACCGCGTCGTCCGTGCCGTACCCATCCCCCTCGAACGTCACCCGCTCCCCCGCGAGCAACCCGCGGACGATCTGGAACGCCTCGATGGATCGAGCCGCTCTCCCGTCGAACGGCAGACCGAACGCCTCGAACTCGGCGCGGTTCCACCCGGCGCCCAGACCGAGGGTCAGCCGCCCTCCACTGATCTCGTCCACGGTGGCTGCCACCTTGGCGAGGACCGGCGGGTGGCGGAACGCGGTGCAGGCAACGAGCGGTCCGAGTCTGATCCCGGTGGTCGCCGTCGCGATCGCGGCGAGGAGCGTGAACGCTTCCAGGGGTCCTCGTTCCGGACCCTCGTCGCGGTAGAGCAGGTGATCGCCCACCCAGATCGAGTCGAACCCGGCCTCCTCCGCCGCTCGGGCCATGGCGAGGTACTCCCCGATCGAGACCTTCCGCTCGGCTTCCGGAAGCTGGATCCCTATCCGTGGCCCTCCAGGCATCCGCCGGAGCATACGGCTGGTACCTCAAGGCGGCCGGTTCGGCGCCGATGAGACGAGAACCATGGGACGAACCGTTCCTGCACGGCCGCCGCGCGCCCCGGAACCAGCTGGGGAAGGCGCGACGGTCGAGGCCGCCCTCCCGTCGCCCAACGGCAAGCCACGCCGCCGGCAAGACGACGGGTGGCTGGACCGATGGGCGTTGACGGTCTCGGACCTCACGCGGCTCACGAACACCCACCCGATGATGGACGCGATCATCGAGGAGCAACGAGGTCGGAGGATCCGGATCGGGGATCGATGGCTGGCTGACTTCGCCAGCTGCAACTACCTCGGTTTCGACCTCGATGACGAGATCATCGCGTCCGTCCCCGAGTACCTCGCGAAGTGGGGAACGCACCCTTCGTGGTCTCGCCTCCTGGGCAATCCACGGATGTACCCGGAGATCGAAGAGCAGATGACCGAGCTCCTGAACGCTCCGGATGTGCTCGTGCTGCCGACGATCACCCATATCCACACGTCGGTGATCCCGGTGCTGGTCGGCGATGGGACGATCTTCCTCGACGGTCGCGCCCACAAAACGATGTACGACGGAGCGATGTACGCGGCCGGACACGGGGCCTCGATCGTCCGGTTCCGGCACAACGACCCCGAGCACCTGGCAGAACTGCTCGACGACGCGATGTACCCATCGCCGCGGGTGATCGCCATGGATGGTGTCAACTCGATGACGGGGAACGCGCCCGACCTGGCCGCCTTCTCCCGCCTGGCAACGGAGCACCACTGCCTGCTGTACGTGGACGACGCGCACGGGTTCGGTCTGATCGGTGAGCGCTCGCCGGAGGAGCTCTGTGACTACGGAACGTCGGGCAACAGCGTCTTCCGTCACCTCGATGTGCCCTACGACGACGCAGTGCTCGTTGCCGGCTTCTCGAAGTCCTACTCCTCCTTGCTCGCGTTCATGTCGCTCACGACACCGTTGAAGGACGCTCTGAAGGTGCTCGCCCCTCCCTATCTCTACTCGGGTCCGTCACCGGTCGCGTCGCTCGCGACCGTGCTCGCCGGACTCGAGGTGAACCGGAGACGGGGAGATCTCGTTCGTCTGGATGTGTGGCGGAAGACCGCACGGGTGCTGGACGCCATGCGCACCCTGGGCATCCACACACCGAACACCTCGGGCCACCCCATCATCGAGATCCCGCTGGCCGATCACGAGGAGATCGACGAGGTCGGCCGATACCTGTTCGAGCACGGTATCTACGTCACCATGGCCGCCTACCCCCTGGCACCGAAGAGCGAGGTGGGGTTCCGGATCCAGGTCACGGCGGCCAACGGGGATGACGAGATCGAAGAGCTCATCGCGGTCTTGACCTCGTTGAAGGAGCGGTTCCAGCTCGAACAGCTCCACCCCGCCACGGCCTGAGTCGCCGCGCCCAGCGGAGCGGAACTACCCGGAAGGGACTAGCCCGAGCCGGTTCCCCAAAAAGCAGCTCATCCCCGGCCGTGAGCCGCCGATAGATAAGGGTCATGAGGAACCGGCTGTGGCTCATCTACGGAGCGATCGCTTCGGTTGCGACGCTGGCGTACTTCGTCACCGGGCACGTCAGCTACGTGATCAACATCATCGGGCTCTCTTCACCGGTGATGATCGTGGTTGCGCTCCGTATCTGGAAGCCGGAGAAGCGGCTGCCGTGGATCATGTTCTCGCTCGGGATGTTCACGTTCATCCTGGGTGACGTCGTCTCCTACAACTACGACAAGTTCCATTCGATCGCGCCGGCGCTGTTCCCCTTCGACGCGGATGGCCTGACCCCGTTCCCGGGCTGGGCCGACGGCTTCTATCTGGCGGTGTATGTGTTCCTGGTCGCCGGCATCTTGCTGCTGATCCATGCCCGCGATCCCAGCCGTGACCGCTCGAGCTTCGTCGACGCCTTGATGCTGTCGCTCGGCATCGGCGTGGTCTCGTGGGTGATCCTGATATCGCCGCAGGCCTACCAACAGGACGTGCCGCTCTCCGTGAAGCTCACGTCGATGGCGTACCCGCTCGCGGACCTGCTGCTCCTTGGCGCCGCTTTCAGGTTGGCCGTGGGAGCAGGTCGCAAGCCCATGGCGTTCCGCCTGATCGTGGCCGCGATCGTCACCCTGTTCATCACGGACGCCTTCTACGCATGGATGAACCTCTACACGGACGCGGGTTACCAGCCCGGCAGCGGCTATCTGGAGGCCGGCTGGATCGCCTTCTACGTGCTGTTCGGTGCGGCCGCTCTCCACCCCTCGATGCGCGAATTGTCCGAACCCGTCGCGGACGTCGAGACGAAGCTCACCCGCGGCCGTCTGCTGGTGCTTGCCGGAGCCTCCCTCATGGCGCCGGTCCTCATCGCGTACGAGGGCGCGAAGGGCGAGAACACCGACCTCCCCATCTTGATCGCCGCGACGGTCCTGTTGTTCATCCTCGTCGTGATCCGCATGTGGGGCCTGATGCAGCGGCAGCAGCAGTACGTGCGACATGAGCAGGCGCTGCGCGAAGCCGGGATGGATCTGGTCACGGCCACGAACCGGGACAGCATCCACACCGCTGCGGGCCGCGCCGTCCTCGCGCTGGCCGGTGACGACGTTGCCGTGAGGATCTTCGAGCAGCAGGACGTCCCGGGCGAGCTGGTGGTGGTCGCTGCCCCGGGCGGCGACGACGGCGCGATCGGAACCTCCGTCCGCTTGTCCGAGCTCGAGGCCTGGAAGCGGGAGCGTCTGGAGGGACGCCACGCGTACCAGGTCACCGTGCGGGACGACATCGCGCAGACGCTCCAGCTGCCGGAGACACACCGGTCCCTCTTCGTCGCGCCCCTGTTCATGCGCGACGAGCTCCGTGGGCTCCTGGTCGTCTCGGCCGTCGACGAGCTGTCACGGCAGGACGCCGACTCGCTCCAGGCCCTCTCCGCACAGGTCGCGCTCGCGCTCGAGAGCGCCGCCCTGACCGAGGACCTGCTGATCGAGCAGAGCCAGCGGCGATTCGCCTCTCTCGTGAAGAACTCGTCGGACGTCGTCATGGTGACGGAGCCCGACACGACGATCCGCTACGCGAGCCCGTCGGCGCATCGGGTGCTCGGGTTCGAACCGGATGAGCTGGAGGGCCGCCGCTTCGCCGAGCTGATCGCGCCCGACGATCGCACACGTGCGTTGTCCTTCTTGACCGCGATGGCGGACGGGGAGGCTCACGTGGGTCTGACGGAGTTCCGGGTGCGTCACCGGGACGGGAGCGATCTCTACGTGGAAACGCTTCGCACGAACCTGTTGAAGGACCCGAACGTGAAGGGTATCGTGCTGAACACCCGCGACATCTCCGAGCGGAAGCAGTTCGAGGAGCAGCTGTCGCACCAAGCCTTCCACGATCAGATCACCGGTCTCGCCAATCGCGCGCTCTTCCAAGACCGTGTGAGCCACGCGCTGGAACGCCAGACGCGCGACGGGAACCCGGTCGCGGTCCTGTTCATGGACCTCGACGACTTCAAGACGATCAACGACTCGCTCGGCCACGCGGCGGGCGACCAACTCCTGGTCGCGCTCGCCGAACGCCTGGTCGGTCGCCTCCGGACGGCCGACACGGCCGCGCGCCTCGGCGGGGACGAGTTCGGGGTGCTCTTGGAGGATGGCGGCGACGAGGGCCTGACGGCCGCCGACGTCGCGGGCCGGATCCTCGAGACGCTAGAGGAACCGTTCGACCTCGACGGGACGGAGGTCTACGCCCGCGCGAGCATCGGGATCTCCGTCGCCGAACCCGACGACCCCGTGGGGAGCGCCGACGAGCTCCTGCGGAACGCAGACGTGGCGATGTACATGGCCAAGGAGGGTGGCAAAGCTCGGTATCAGCTCTTCGAACCGGCGATGCACGACACCGCGCTGCGACGGCTGGAGCTGCGTGCCGCGATGCAGCGCGCGATCGATCACGACGAGTTCCGTCTCTTCTACCAGCCCGTCATCGAGCTCCCGACGGGCAAGATCACGGGTGTCGAGGCGCTGATCCGCTGGTTCGACCCGGAGAAGGGGATCGTCCCGCCGCTCGACTTCATCCCACTCGCCGAGGAGACGGGGCTGATCGTCCCGATCGGGCGATGGGTACTGATGGAGGCATGCAGCCATGCCGCCCGCTTGGCGGAGGCCTTCACTGCCCTGGATCTCCATATGGCGGTGAACCTCTCCGCGCGACAGATCGCCCGTCCGGAGATCGTCGAAGAGGTGCGTGAGGCGCTCTCGGCGAGCCAACTGGATCCGTCCAAGCTGGTGCTTGAGATCACCGAATCCGTGATGATCCACGACATGGACCTTGCGATCGGACGGCTCAAGGAACTCAAGACGCTCGGCGTGCAGCTCGCGATCGACGACTTCGGCACCGGGTACTCATCGCTCAACTACGTCCGACGCTTCCCGGTCGACATCTTGAAGGTGGACAAGTCCTTCATCGACGGCGTGACCGAAGGCGGCGAGTCCTCCGCGCTCACCGCGGCCGTGATCGAGCTGGCATCGATCCTGAACCTCAAGCCGGTTGCCGAGGGGATCGAGCGCGCCGACCAGCTGGAACAGCTCATCGCGATGAAATGCGATCTGGGCCAGGGGTTCCTCTTCGCGAAGCCGCTCCCCACCGACGAGCTCGAGGATCTGCTCACGGAGCACATCGCGATGCGGCTCGAGGCCGACGCGCTCGCGGACC
>Ga0307301_10000316_pt1 | contig 13905 bp, 12 predicted proteins | sample ER_DNA_182_FD_194506 | JGI IMG/M metagenome (GOLD analysis project Ga0307301, IMG submission 194506) | Bulk soil microbial communities from the East River watershed near Crested Butte, Colorado, United States - ER_DNA_182 | ecosystem: Environmental > Terrestrial > Soil > Floodplain | place...
GCCGCCGGGGGCGTCGGAGTACTGCCTGACGGACATCGGGAACACCGAGCTGAAATGCTATCCGTCGCGGGGCGACGCCGAAACGGCTCGCAAGGGCATCACCTCCAAGGTCACGAAGACGACGTGGTGCATCCAGGCACCGACGACGTCGTCGAGCCCGAGTGCGACCCCCACGCCAACGCCGAGCGCCTCGGCGTCGCCTTCGAAGAAGGCGAAGGCGAGCGCGTCCGCCAGCCCATCGGCATCCTCCGCACCGGCCACCGCGTACACCGAACTGGATGTCAGCGGGGCCCAGCCCTTGCCCTGCGACTTCACGACGAAGCAAGCAGCGGAGACCGCGCTCGCTGCTTACACGACGCCGCACGTGACGACGCAGTACTGCGTGTACAGCTCGCAGAACGAGAACCTGGGCTGCTACACGACGCAGGCCGCCGCGGCCCAGCGCCAGCGCGAGACGGGGCAACAGTCCCTGCTCGACCTGATCGGGAAGACCGCGCGCCTCGAGGAGCGGCCGACCCTCCAGATCGTGGCGCCGACCGATCCGAGCTACGCGTCGATCCCTGTCACGTGCTCCACACCGCAGGAGCAAGCATCGAAGGACTGCCAGGGCGCCGCGCAGGACCAGAAGGACGTCTGGTACTTCTCGGACGCCGCCGGCTCGCCGCCCAACTCGAAGGCGCATCTGGGCCCGGTCGTGATCATCGGGAGCAACATCACGAAGGCTTCGGCCCAGCTGACCGGTGGCACTCAGACCGACCCCATCACGCAGTGGGCGGTGGCGTTCACCCTCGACGGCCCGGGGGCCAGCAAGTTCGGTGCGGCCACGACCGCTGCCGTGAACCAGCCGCCCCCGACGAACCAGATCGCGATCGCGGTCGACCGGAGGATCATCTCCAACCCCGTCGTGCAGAGCCCCATCACCGCGGGCAACGGCATCATCACCGGGAACTTCACCGAGCAGCAGGCCAAGGACCTCGCTTCCCTCCTGAACGCGGGTGCCCTCCCGGTCGAGCTGACGCGGCAGTCGGTCCGTACCGTCAGCCCGACGCTCGGTGAGCAGTCCTTGAAGCAAGGCGTCGTCGCCGGCATCGCGGGGTTGATCCTGCTGTTCCTCTACCTCTTGCTGTACTACCGGCTGCTCGGCATCGTCGCGTGGTTCGGGATGACGATCTGGGCGATCCTGGCCCTCGCCCTGATCTCGATCGCCGGCAAGAGCTTCGGGTACGCGCTCTCGCTCGCCGGCGTCGCCGGGCTGGTGATCTCCCTCGGTGTCACGGCGGACTCGTACATCGTGTTCTTCGAACGATTGAAGGACGAGGTCCGCGCGGGCCGCACCCCACGGGCGGCCGTCCAGCCCGCGTTCAAGCGTGCGTTCCGGACGATCGTGGCGGCCGACATCGTCACCGGGATCGCGGCCGCGGTCCTCTACCTCACGGCGGTGAGCTCGGTACGAGGGTTCGCCCTCACGCTCGGGGTCGCGACCGCCCTCGACCTGTTCGTCGTCTACTTCTTCAAGCGCCCGACCGTGTTCCTGATCTCCAAGACCACGAGGCTCGTGGAGATGCGCGGCTTCGGGCTGACGTCCGCAACGGCGGCCGACCACACCGCGCTCGACACCACGGCGGAGCCGGACGTATGACCTTCCGGGAGTTCTTCGACGTCTACCGGGGGTACCGGATCCCCCGGTTCAAGCTGATCGAGCACCGCAACTGGTGGTTCACCTTTTCGGGCATCCTGATCGTCCTGTCGGTGCTCGGGATCGCGATCCGCGGGTTCAACTACTCGATCGACTTCGAGGGAGGGGCGCAGATCTCGTACCCGCTGCACACCGGGGAGACGGTTCAAGACGTCGAGGCGACCCTCGCGAAGTACGGCCTCACCGGCGAGGTCCAGGTCGTGAGCGGTGACTCCGTCGCGATCCGAACCGAGTCCCTCACCGGTCTGCAGGATTCCGCGAAGCTCCTCAACGATCTCGCCTCGCAAGCGGGGATCGCGAACACGGATATCAACGTCGAGGACATCGGTCCGACGTGGGGGTCGGAGATCTCGAAGAAGGCGGTCCGGGGGCTGATCCTGGTGCTCGTCGCGATCGGGCTCTACATCGCGTTCCGGTTCGAGTGGACGATGGCCGCGGGCGCCATGATCGCCCTCGTCCACGACGTCACGATCACGGCCGGCGTCTACGCATTGACCGGGCGGGTCGTCACGCCGGAGACGGTGATCGCGATCCTCACGATCCTCGGGTTCAGCCTCTACGACACGGTCGTGATCTACGACAAGGTCAAGGAGAATACGGAGTCGGCGGCGCTCCTCGCGCGCATGGGGTACACCAAGGTCGTCGACCTGTCGCTCAACCAGACGGTGATGCGATCGGTGAACACATCGCTGGTCGTGCTGCTCCCGATCCTGTCGCTGCTGCTGTTCGGCGGCGAGACCCTGAAGAACTTCGCGTTCGCGATGTTCGTCGGGGTCGCGATCGGCGCGTATTCGTCGATCTTCATCGCCGCCCCGGTGCTCGTGATCCTCAAGGGCCGTCAGATGGCCAAGCGGACGCCGCAGCGGGTCCCGGGCCGGCCGGGCGCGCCGCGCCCGCGGCCGGCCCGGGTCCCAGCGGCCGACGGAGCGGAGATCGCGATCGCGTCCGACGCCGCGGCGCGGAGCGCGACCGCGAAGCAGGGCGGCGGGGGTGCGCGCCCTCGCGCGGGTCAGAAGCGGCGCCCGCCGGCCAAGCGCAAACGGAGGTAGCCGTGGAGATCGACCAGATCAAAGCCCTGATCCGCGACGTCCCCGACTTCCCGGAGCCCGGCATCGTCTTCAAGGACATCACGCCGGTGCTCGCGGATCCGATCGCGTTCTCGACCATCGTCGACCTCATCGTCGTCCACTTCGGCCGCGGCAACGTCGACAAGGTGGTCGGCATCGAGGCGCGCGGCTTCATCCTCGCAGCCCCGGTCGCCTACCACTTCGGTGCGGGGATCATCCCGGTCCGGAAGAAGGGGAAGCTTCCCTCCGAGACGATCGGCCAGGAGTACGCCCTGGAGTACGGCACGGCATCCCTCGAGATCCACAAGGATGCGGTCCGTCCGGGCGAGCGCGTCCTGGTGGTGGACGATGTCCTCGCGACCGGCGGGACCGCGCAGGCCGCGGCCACCTTGGTGGAAGGGATCGGCGGCAAGGTCTGCGGGATCGCCTGCCTGATCGAGCTCGACTTCCTCCACGGACGCGACAAGGTGCGGGACTACGACCTCCTGACCTTGATCCGTTTCTGAGGCCGGCTGCGGAGTCGCCGCGGACGCCCGCCGTACACTGACGGTGTCCGTGGACAGCAAGGAAGACCTCCAGCTCGAAACGCCGCCGTCGCCTCCGCCGCAGAAGCGAAGCGGACGGCTTCCCATCCCACGCCTGCGTCGCGGCGACTCCTCGCCTCCCGCCGGGCTTCCGACCCTGCTGAAGAACGTCCGGTCCTACAACCCCAAAGGCGACCTGCGTGGGCTCGAGGATGCCTACCGCGTCGCGGAAGAGGCGCACGAGGGTCAGGTCCGGAAGTCGGGCGAGCCCTTCATCGAGCATCCCCTGGCGGTCGCCGAGATCCTCGCCGACCTGCGGCTGGACACCACCACCCTCACGGCCGCGCTGCTGCACGACACGGTCGAGGACACGGAGGTCACCCTCGGCCGCATCCAGCAAACGTTCGGCGAGGACGTGGCGCGCATCGTCGACGGGCTGACGAAGCTCGACCGGCTCGAGTTCCGGACCCGGGAGCTGGCGCAGGCCGAGAACGTCCGCAAGATGATCGTGGCGATGGCGGGCGACATCCGCGTCCTGCTGATCAAGCTCGCCGACCGGCTCCATAACATGCGGACCGTCCAGGCGCTGTCGCCGGGGAAACAGCGGCGGATGGCGACCGAGACGCTCGAGATCTATGCCCCGTTGGCCAACCGGCTCGGTGTGCAGGAGGTGAAGTGGGAGCTCGAGGACCTGTCGTTCAAGACGCTGCATCCCGGGCCGTACAAGGAGATCGCCCGGTTGGTGGAAGCTCGCCGAGACGAGCGGCGTGCGCTGATCGACGAGCTCACCGACTCGATCCGCCAGAAGCTGAAGGAGCTCGGGGTCAAGGCGGACGTGGAGGGTCGTCCGAAACACCTGTACTCGATCTACGAGAAGATGGTGATCCGCGGCAAGGAGTTCGAGGAGATCTACGACCTCGTCGGGATCCGGATCCTCGCCGGGTCGCTCCGCGACTGCTATGCGGCGCTGGGCGCCGTTCATTCGCTCTGGAAGCCGATCCCCGGACGGTTCAAGGACTATGTCGCGATGCCCAAGTCGAACATGTACCAGTCCTTGCACACGACGGTCCTTGGACCCAACGGGACACCGCTCGAGATCCAGATCCGGACGCGGGACATGCACCGCACCGCGCAGTACGGGATCGCGGCGCACTGGCGGTACAAGGAGGGTGGCAAGCAGTCGAAGGACACGGCCGACCTGGCGTGGCTCGGACAGATGATGGACTGGCTGAAGGACATGGCCGATCCCCGGGAGTTCATGGAGGGCCTGCGGATCGACCTATCCGGCGGACGCGTGTTCGTCTTCACGCCCAAAGGGGACGTGATCAACCTGCCCCAAGGCGCGACGCCGGTCGACTTCTCCTACGCGATCCACACCGAGGTCGGGCATCGGACGATCGGCGCGAAGGTCAACGGGAAGCTCGTCCCGCTGGACTACGAGCTCCGTACGGGCGACTCGGTCGACGTCCTCACCTCGAAGGCGCAGGGGGAGGGGCCGTCGCAGGACTGGCTCCAGTTCGTCGCGACCCCGCGCGCGCGGAACAAGATCCGGCAATGGTTCGCTCGGGGGCGCCGTGAGGATGCGCTCGACCAGGGGAAGGACCTCCTCCAACGGCAGATGCGCAAGCAGAACCTCTCCTTCAAACGGCTGACCACGGAAGAGGCGCTCGAGCAGGTCGCGACGGATCTGAAACAGCCCGACCTCGATGCGTTGTACGTCGCGGTCGGGGAAGGCCACGTGTCACCGCAATCGGTCGTCGCCCGGTTGTCGAGACAGCTGAGCGGCAGCGCGGAGGAAGACGTGACCGACGTTCCGCTCGCGCGTCCCGTCCGCATCACCCAACCCGACGTCGCCCGGGGCGTCATGGTCAAGGGACTCGGCGACGTCTGGGTTCGGCTCGGCCGGTGCTGCACGCCGGTGCCGGGCGATCAGATCGTGGGCTTCGTGACGCGCGGGCAAGGGGTCTCGGTGCACCGTGCCGACTGCCCGAACGTGAAGACCCTTCGGCGGGAACCCGAGCGCATGATCGAGGTCTCCTGGGCAGAAGGGAAGTCGACGTCGTTCGTCGTAGCGATCCAGGTCGAGGCGCTCGATCGAACCCGGCTCCTGTCGGACATCGCCACGATGCTCTCGGACCAGCACGTCAACATCCTCTCGGCCAACTCGTCCACCGGGCGCGATCGCATCACGAGGCTCCGCTTCAGCTTCGAGCTCGCGGACATCACGCACCTGTCCTCGTTGCTCGCGTCGGTGAAGCGTGTCGAGAACGTCTACGACGCGTACCGCGTGGTCCCGAGCTAGATGCGCATCCTGCTGCAGCGGGTGTCGCGCGCGACCGTCTCGGTCGATGGAGAGGCGATCTCGTCCATCGGCATCGGCTACGTGCTCCTCGTCGGCGTCGGACGTGGTGACGAGACGTCCCAGGTCGACCGGCTGGCCGACAAGATCGTGGGTCTCCGGATCTTCCGCGACGCCGATGGGAAGACGAACCTGCCGATCGCGGACGTGGACGGCGAGGCTCTGGTCGTGTCCCAGTTCACGCTCTACGCCGATACCCGCAAGGGTCGCCGGCCGTCGTTCGTATACGCGGCGGATCCTGGGGAGGCGGAAGAGCTGGTGGAGGCGTTCGCCCAAGCGCTGGAGACGCGTGGTCTGAAGGTGGGCAGAGGCGTCTTCGGCGCCGAGATGGAGGTGGAACTGGTGAACGATGGGCCGTTCACGATGTGGCTCGATGCGCAGGCGCCGTGACCGAGGAGCGTCGAAGCGTCTCGTCGGGTTCCCCGTATGAAGCGACGATCGGGTTCAGCCGCGCCGTCCGCGTCGGTGATCGCGTGGTCGTCTCCGGGACCGCCCCGATCATGCCCGATGGCAGCGTCGATCCCGACCCGGCCGCCCAGGCTCAACGGTGCTTCGAGATCATCGCCCGGGCCCTGGCCGAGGCCGGCGCGACCGTCCCGGACGTGGTGCGGACCCGGATCTACCTCGTCGATGCCGGAGACGCCGAGGCGATCGGGGCGGTTCACGGGACGGTCTTCGGGGACGTGCGCCCGGCGTCGACGATGATCGTCGTCGCCGGGCTCCTCGATCCCCGCTGGAAGGTCGAGGTGGAGGTCGAGGCGGTCGTCCCGTGAGCGCGGGCCGCGTCAGCGGCCCGCGCGAACCCCTCCGGTAGCATGGCCACTCCATGTACCTCGACGTCTTCGATCGCAACCCGTACGGGACGGATTGCTGGCTCCTAGCCGCCGACGGGACGGATCGGGCGGTCGTCGTCGACCCCGGTTTCGAGCCGGAGGCGGTTCATGCGCTCTTGGATGCCGCGGGCAAGACACCCGCCGCCGTGCTCCTCACGCACGCCCATCTGGATCACGCGGGCACCGCGGGTGTCTTCGCCGGGGACGGGATCCCCGTGTTCTGTCATCCGGCGGACGCCCTCGCGTTCACGGATCCGGTGGCATGGCGACGCGATGGGTTCCCCAACCCGCTGGAACCCGTCAAGGATCTGCGCTCGGTCGAAGACGGCGATGTCCTTCGGCTCGCGGGCGTCGACGTGGAGGTCTGGCACACCCCCGGCCACACGCCGGGTCATTGCATCTTCCGCGTCGACGGTGACGTGCTGGTCTTCTCGGGCGACCTCGTCTTCGCGGGTTCGGTCGGACGGTCGGATTTCGCGAACTCGGATCCGGCGCAGATGCGCCGCAGCCTCGAGCGGTTCCTGACGCTTCCCGACGGGCTGCGCGTGCTTCCCGGGCACGGTCCGGACACAACGGTCGGGCGTGAGCGCGCGACCAACCCGTACCTGCGGGAGCTCGCCTGATGTCGTTCCAACCCCCGCGCGGAACGCAGGACGTCCTGCTCGACGACGCCGATCAGCTGCACGCCCTGTACGAGGCCTCGCACACGACGGCCCGGCTGTTCGGGTTCCGGTACGTGGAAACGCCGACCTTCGAGCACACGGAGCTCTACGTGCGCACCTCCGGGGAGACGTCCGACGTTGTCACGAAAGAGATGTACACGTTCCAAGACAAAGGGGGGCGATCGGTCACGCTCCGGCCGGAGAGCACGGCCGGGGTGGTACGCGCGTATCTCGCCCACGCGCACGACCTGCCGACACCGTTCAAAACGTACTACGTGGGGCATCACTTCCGACTCGGCAGGCCGCAGGCGGGCCGCTTTCGCGAGTTCCGCCAGTTCGGGGTCGAGATCGTCGGCGTCGGCGGTCCCGAGGCCGACGTCGAGGTCCTGGCGCTGGGCGAGCGGTTCGCTCGGGAACGTGGGCTCCGAGCCTACGCGCTGCATCTGAACTCGATCGGGGATGCGCAGTGCCGCCCCGCGTATCGCGAGGAGCTGATCCGCTATTTCGAGCCGTACCTCGATCAGCTGGACGAGGATTGCCGCGTGCGGCTCGGGAAGAATCCGCTCCGCGTCTTCGACTGCAAGGTCGACGGCCGGAAGGACTTCGTGCTTGCCGCTCCGACGATCGTGGACCACTTGTGCGGTCCCTGCAGCGAGCACTTCGGTGCGGTCCGGTCCGGCCTCGACGAGGCGGGCGTCCGCTACGAACTGGATCCCCGGCTCGTTCGCGGCCTCGACTACTACACCCGGACGGCCTTCGAGTGGATCTCGACGAACGAGGCCTCCACGCAGGCCGCGACGTTCAACGCCGGGGGCCGCTACGACGGTCTGGCCGAGACGCTCGGCGGACCGGCGACCCCCGGCGTCGGATTCGCGCTCGGGCTCGATCGCGTGGGGCTGGCGATGGATCGTGAGGGTGTCCCGCGGCCGGCAACGCGCGCGACCCGGTGCTTCGTGGTCGCCGTGGGCGAGGGCGACGCGCGCGCGGCCGCCCGCCGGCTCGTCGAGGAGCTCCGCGACGCCGGTGTGCCGGCGGAGCGTTCGTACGAGGATCGGCCCCTGAAAGCGCAGCTCAAGATGGCGGATCACGCCGGGGCGGCGTTCGCGGCGATCGTGGGGGAGCGCGAGCTCGCGTCCGGTGTCGTGACCCTCCGGCGACTCGCGGACGGCGAGCAAGAGACCGTCGCGACCGAGCAGCTCGCGGAGCGACTCGTCGGGGAGGAACGATGACGGATCCTGCCGCGATGGCCACCGGGATGCGGACGCACATGTGCGGCGAGCTCCGCCTGGCGCACGCGGGCGACCAGGTAACCCTCTGCGGCTGGGTCGCCCACCGACGCGACCACGGGGGTGTGACCTTCGTGGACCTGCGCGACCGAGAGGGTGTGGTGCAGGTCGTGTTCCATCCGGACGACGCTCCCGACGCGCACGCGGTGGCGCAGGAGCTCCGCGGCGAGTGGGTCGTGCGGATCACCGGGGCCGTCCGCGAGCGCCCCTCCGGTATGGCGAACGACGATCTGGCGACCGGCGCGGTCGAGGTCGCGGTTGGGTCGGTGGAGGTGCTCAACCGCGCGGAGACACCGCCGTTCGTGATCGAGGATCGGATCGAGGCCGATGAGTTGCTCCGGCTCGAGTATCGGTACCTCGACCTGCGACGACCCGAGATGACGCACGCGCTGCGCTTGCGTCACGAGATCAACCGGACGATCCGCGAGCACATGGACCCGCTGGGGTTCCTCGAGGTGGAGACGCCGGTCCTGACGACCGCCACCCCCGAGGGCGCACGTGACTTCCTGGTGCCCTCACGCATGTTCCCAGCATCGTTCTACGCCCTCCCGCAGTCTCCTCAGCAGCTCAAGCAGCTGCTGATGGTCGCCGGCCAGGACCGCTACTACCAGATCGTCCGATGCCTCCGGGACGAGAAGCCGCGTGCCGACCGCGGTCTGGAGTTCACGCAACTCGACGTCGAGATGTCGTTCGCCGACGAAGAGGACATCGTGGCGGTGATCGAACCGCTCTACGCTCGGATCGTTCGGGAGACCCAGGGGGTCGACGTCACCACGCCCTTCCGTCGCATGTTCTACGACGAGATGCTCGACCGGTACGGGTCGGACAAGCCGGACCTCCGGTACGGGATGGAGCTCTCGACGCTCACCGACGTCTTCGCGGGCTCCGGGTTCACGGCGTTCGCGAAGGTCGCGGCCGACGGCGGCATGATCAAGGGGCTCGCCGCTCCCGGCGGCGCAGCCCTCTCGCGGAAGGAGCTCGACAAGCTCGTCGAGGACGCGAAGGGCCGGGGCGCCGCCGGCCTCGTGTGGATCTCGGTCGAGGAGGGTGGAGCGCTGCGCTCGCCTGTGGAGAAGTTCCTGAGCGACCAGGAGCGGACCGGGATCCTCGAGCGCACCGGTGCCGGTGCCGGGGACCTGGTCTGCCTCGTCGCCGACCGGATCGACCGGACGAACGTCGCGCTCGACGGGCTCCGGCGGGACCTGGCCGCGCGGCTCGAGCTGATCTCGGAGGACCTCTGGGAGTTCGTCTGGTACTTCGAGCCGCCGCTGTTCGAGTGGAGCGATGACGAGGACAAGTGGGTCTCGAACCACCACCCGTTCACCGCACCCCTGACCGACGACCTCGAGCCCCGCACGGCGAAGGGCCGCGCCTACGACCTGGTCCTGAACGGGTTCGAGCTGGGTGGCGGCTCGATCCGGATCCACGATCCGCAGATCCAGGAGCAGGTCTTCGAGGTCCTCGGGTTGTCGCACGACGAGATCGAAGGCAAGTTCGGCCACCTGATCCGCGCGTTCCGGTACGGCGCCCCGCCCCACGGGGGGATCGCGATGGGCATCGACCGCTTGGCGATGCTGATGGCGGGGAAGGATGCGATCCGTGACGTCCAAGCCTTCCCGAAGGCGCAGTCGGGGGCCGATCCGTTGATGGGCGGGCCTTCGCCCGTCGACCCCGCGCAGCTCCGCGAGCTCGGCATCCGCGTGATCGAGCCGCCGCGGACGGAAGGAGAGCGCTGATGGCTTCGCTCGAGTCCGACGACCTCGAACTCCTCCTGGGGGAGAACTACGCATGGTTCGTGACGCTCGACCCGGACGGGTCGCCCGTCGCGTCGATCACCTGGGTGGACGCCGACGAACGCCACGTGCTCGTGAACACCGCCGAGGGCCGCCGGAAGGACCGGAACGCAGCACGCGACCCACGCGTGGTCGTCGCCGTGCAGGCGTTCGGCGATGCCTACCGGTGGATCTCCGTGGAGGGCATCGTCGAGGAGCGGCTCACGGGGCCCGAGGCCGAAGAGCACATCGACGCGTTGAGCCGTCGGTACGACCACGAGCCGTGGACGCCGAAGCCGGGGCAGGTCCGCGTGCTCTTCCGGATCCGTCCCAAGAACATCGTCCGGTACGACTGAGGCCGTGGCCGACGTTCCCCTCGCCGCCCGGATGCGTCCGCGGACGCCGGCGGAGTTCGTCGGGCAGACGCACCTCGTCGGACCCGGACGGGCGCTGACGAAGCTGATCGAGACGGGCGCGTTGCCCTCGCTGATCCTGTGGGGGCCGGCCGGCTCCGGCAAGACGACCCTCGCGTACCTGCTGGCCGATGCGGTCGGTGCACACCTCATGCAGCTCTCTGCCGTGAACAGTGGCGTCGGCGACGCGCGCAAGGTGATGGACGGCGCTCGCGGCGGTCTCTTCAAGACCGTGCTGTTCGTGGACGAGGTGCATCGGTGGTCGAAGGCGCAGCAGGATGTGCTGCTGCCGGCCGTCGAAGAAGGAACCGTGACGCTGATCGGTGCGACGACGGAGAACCCGTACTTCTCGCTGAACACCCCGTTGCTCTCCCGATGCCTGTTGATGCGCCTCGAGCCGTTGCCGCCGGACGATGTGGCCGCGCTCGTTCGGCGCGCGCTGAACGACGCCGAGCGCGGGCTCGGCGGACACGGCCTGTCGATCGCCGACGGCGCGCTCGAGCATCTCGTGACCATCTCGGGTGGGGACGCGCGGATGGCGCTCATGGGGCTCGAGGCCGCCGCGCTCGCGGCCCAGGCTGCCGGTGAGACGGAGATCACCCGAGAGGTCGCAGCGGACGCGGTGCAACGGAAGGCGGTCGTGTACGACCGGCAGGGCGACGCCCACTACGACGTGATCTCGGCGTTCATCAAGTCCATCCGGGGGTCGGACCCCGATGCTGCGCTCTTCTGGCTCGCTCGGATGATCGAGGCGGGGGAGGACCCGCGCTTCATCGCGCGCCGGCTGATCGTGCACGCATCGGAGGACATCGGGCTCGCCGACCCGATGGCCCTGCTGCAAGCCGTGGCCGCGGCACAGGCCGTCGAGCACGTCGGGCTGCCCGAGGCACGGCTGAACCTCGCCCAGGCGACCCTGTATCTCGCGCGTGCCGCGAAGTCGAACAGCGTCTACACGGCGATCTCGGCGGCGGTCGATGACGCCGCGTCGACCGACCCCGTCCCTACTCATCTCCGCGATACCTCCTACGCCGGAGCGAAGAAGCTCGGCCACGGGAAGGGGTACGTCTACCCGCACGACGAACCCGGCCACTGGACCGACCAGGAGTACCGTCCCGTCCGCTACCGAGGCAACCGCTATTACGAGCCCTCCGAGATGGGGGACGATACGAAGGACTGGCTGCCCGGGAGCGGTCCGGCCGGACCCTCCCGGCGGGATCCCTCGACCGGGTAGGCTACGGGGCTCCGGCCCGGGCACCCAGGAGGTACGAAGCATGGTCGCGACCGCAGGGGATACCGCGCTGATCATCGTCGCCGCCCTGTGGGGGGCCCTCGTCCTGTTCCTGTGTCTCGTTCTGGCGAACACGTTCCGCGTCCTGGAGAGCACGAAGATGACGATCGACGCGATGCGCGAGGAGACCGTTCCGCTGTTGCGCGAGGTCAAGACCTCGATCGAGAAGACGAACCGCGAGATCGACCGGGTGGACATCGTCTTGGAGTCGGCCGGATCGATCGTCGGGCGGGTCGAACGCCTCTCCGGGCTGATCGAGGAGGCCGCGACGAGTCCGATCGTGAAGCTCATCGCCTTGGGCGCCGGGGTCCGCAAGGGGTTCGCCAGGGCCGCTTCCAAGAAGCCGAAGAAATAGGACCGGAGCGACGTGCGCCGGCCGTTCTGGGTCGCTCTGGGCGTCGGCTTCGGCGCCGCCGGCGCGATCCTCGTTTCCCGCTGGACCCGGCGGCAGGTCCAGCGTGCCAAGCCAGCAGCGATCGCGCGGGAGACACGCGGCGGGCTGCTCGAGCTCTCGAAGCTCGTCGCCGAGTCCGTGGAGGAAGGGAAGCGCGCCGCCGACGAGCGCGAACGAGAACTCCGCGCGAAGCACGACGTGCCTGGTCCGGGCGCCGCCTGACCCGCCGGTAGACTCATCGCCGTGGAGGGCAACCGGATCCGTGAGCTGTTCCTTTCGTTCTTCGAAGAGCGTGAACACGTCCGCGTCCGCTCGTCGTCGTTGATCCCGCCGCCCGAGTCGGGGCTCCTGCTCACGAACGCGGGGATGAACCAATTCATCCCGTACTTCCTCGGACAGGCGGAGCCGCCGTACCGTCGGGCGACGACCGCCCAGAAGGTCATGCGCACCAACGACATCGAGAACGTCGGACACGATGCGCGGCACCTCACCTTCTTCGAGATGCTCGGCAACTTCTCGTTCGCGGACTACTTCAAGGTCGAGGCCATCCGGTGGGCACACGAGCTGATCACGGAGGGTTACGGGATCGAGCACGATCGCCTGTGGGTCACCGTGTTCGAGGATGACGAGGAAGCGGCCGCGGCGTGGGTCGATGTCGCGAGGCTCGCGCCGGACCGGATCATCCGGCGGGGGATGTTCGACGCCCAGGGCGAGCCCGCCAACTATTGGTCGACGCACGCCGCCGGGCCGGCCGGCCCCTGCAGCGAGATCTTCGTGGATCGTGGATCGAAGTACGGACCCGACGGCGGGCCCGACGTCGACGAGGAGCGCTTCATGGAGATCTGGAACCTGGTGTTCATCCAGGACCAGGTCGACGCGGATCTGACCATCATCGCGCCGCTGCCGGGCAAGAACGTCGACACCGGTTCGTCGCTCGAGCGGGTGGCGACGGTGCTACAGGCGGTCGACAACGTCTTCGAAACGGATCTGTTCCGCCCGACGCTGGAGGTCGCCGAGCGGCTCTCCGGCCGGAAGCACGGCCAGGATCCGCACGACGACGTCTCGCTCAAGATCATCGCCGAGCACGGGCGGGCGGCAACGTTCCTGATCGCCGACGGGGTCCAACCGTCGAACACCGGGCGCGGCTACGTCCTGCGCCGCATGCTGCGGCGCGTCGTCTCGCACGCACGCCGCCTGGGCATCCAGCGCGGGGTCTTCGACGACGTGATCACGAGCGTGATCCAGGGGTTCGGCGACGCGTACCCGGAGCTCCGGGAGAACGAAGCGTTCGTCCGTCAGGTCGCAGACTCGGAAGAGGAGCGATTCGCCGCCACGTTGCGCCAAGGCATGGCCTTGTTCGACGACGCGAAGACGCACGCCGAGGACGCGAGGATCTCCGGTGACGCGGCGTTCAAGTTGCACGACACGTTCGGGTTCCCGATCGAGCTACTCGAGGAGATCGCGGCGGACGAGGGGCTGTCGGTCGATACCGACCGGTTCGCGATCCTCCTCGAGGAGCAGCGCGACCGCGCGCGCTCGGCCGCTAAGAAGGTCGATATCGGTCTGGAGGCCGGAGCGGTCCCGCCGACCGAGTTCGTCGGGTACCGGGAA
>Ga0307301_10000318_pt1 | contig 13885 bp, 10 predicted proteins | sample ER_DNA_182_FD_194506 | JGI IMG/M metagenome (GOLD analysis project Ga0307301, IMG submission 194506) | Bulk soil microbial communities from the East River watershed near Crested Butte, Colorado, United States - ER_DNA_182 | ecosystem: Environmental > Terrestrial > Soil > Floodplain | place...
AACCAGAGGTAGCGGTCGCGCCCATCGCTAAGGGGCACGAGCGGACGCTGGACCGCCGCAGCGATCGTCTGAAACGGCGCAAGGTTCACCCTGAACGGCGGCGAGACGGTTCGGCTCCCGGCCGCTCGCGTTCGTTTCTTCTGAACCGCCTTGGTCTGGTGCTTGGTCCGGTGCCGCGGCGGGGCAACCCGGGCCGGTGCGACTGCGGCCGGCGGTACATAGTGCGTGGTCGGTGAGGTCGGCGCCGACCTCACGGCCGGGGTGACGGAACGAGCCGCAGGCTTCGGTTTGGTCGTCCGCGCCGGTGGACTGTACGGGTCCGGAGGCGGTGCATCCGTCGTGGTCGTCACCCCCGGACCTGGCGGCACGTCATCGGCAACCGCAGGAGCCGCGCTCCACAGTGCGGTCGCGGCGACGACGCACGCCGCCAGGCGAAGCGCAACAACCGACGCGCCGCGACGCCTCGCGCGCGAAAACGGTCGTTGCTCCTTGTGACGCCCCAGCGTCAGCAGCATCCGCAGGCCGCGCTTCGCTATCAGGGCCGCCCCTCGGGCCCAACGCGGTCGCCGCAGTAACGATCTTCTTCGCCGAGGAGCCGTGTTCAAGGACTCCTCCTCCCCGTTCGCGATCGTTACCCGCACCGAAGGTACTCCTGTCTTTCATGGATTTCAATGCCGATTGTTAGGCCGCTCCCCCGTGTCGCTCGAGCGCCGGCCCCGGCGCCGTTCCCGTGATCACCGCTCCGATACCCGGGAGATACGTCTCCATGGCGATCCCATTCGCGCGCACGACCCGCTTCAGCGTCGCGGCGTCGAGCCCGTCGTCGTGCCGCTGAAGGGCTGTCTTGTAGCGGACTTCCCCGTCCGCAAGGTCGAGTTCGAAGTTCCCCGCCGCAAGCCCGTAGTTCGCCCGGGTCAAGTACTCCGAGACCTCGGCGCGCCGCTCCTCGGGGACCCGAAACGGGCAGACCGAGTAGAGCAGGATCAGGTCCTGCTCCTCGACAACGTGTGCGTAGAACTTCCAGCGACCGAGGATGCCGGACAGCTCGCTGAACAGCACGGGAGCGCCTCGGACATCGGAGAACGGCCAGCCGTTCTCACGGAACAGAGTCCGAAGGTCGGCGAGCAGTGCACCTGCAATGGGGTCACCTGAAGACTCAGTCCCTTTCGGCGCACTCTTCGAGAGAGCCCTCAGGTCGTCGCGCAATCTCTCCGATCCTTTCCACGCCGCGTCTGGAACAGACCGGGGCCGACGGCCGGCACGGAACCAGAGACCGGCTCCGCAGCTCGCGCAGCACCGCAGGGCGGACCGGCCGCTCGGCCAGAGCCGAAACTCGAGCTCGCGTGATCCGCAGGCCGGGCAGCGAAGGTCATCGGGCGAAGCCCATGGAGGCACCCTGGGCGCGCGCTCGGCAGCCCCCCAGGCAAGGTCTGCCGCTGCCAACGAGACGTCGAATGCCGTCTCCTGTCGCACGTATCCGCTCTCGGCGGCTCTTGCAATCAGGGCAGCAGTCGCCCTCACCCGCGCGGCAGTCTCTGCGTCCCCTCGGCGATTCCCGGCCAGAGCCCGAACGACCTCGAGCACCGAGCGAGCCCCCAGGACGTCAGGATCCTTTCCGACGCGACGCAGATCACGCGGCTTCAGCTCGAAGAACAGCCGCGGGCCTCGTCGGGCGTCCACAAAGCTCGCGGCGATCCACAGCATGCCGCCGGAGCTCCCGTCGAGCCGCAACTCGTCGTCCGCGAAGCCACCGTCGGCCAGCGATTGGACGAGCGCTCGTGCGCGTTCGCGTCCGAGTGACGAGATGACGGTCGCCGCGAGATGGGCAAAGCTGATGAGCTCGGCCTGCAGCTTCAGCTCGCCGTCCGCATTCGTCTCGACCGCCACACCGGCGAAGTTGTCGTCGGAGAACGTGATTTCGAGTGTGGTCTTGATCATCGTTTCGGCACCTACGAAGACGATCCGGGGCGACCGCTCTGCGGCGGGACGGCCGCCCCGGGCTTTGGCGCCTCGCGGCGCTTCGTCTCTCGAACGTCTTCGTTAGTAGGTCATCACCCCCCGCTTGCCTCTCGGGTCACGCCCGTACGAGAGAGCGAACGGGACGTCGCTGTTCAGCAGGTACTGCTTCGCCCACGCGTCCGCGTCGGCGTCCTGCTTGGTCTTGCCCTTCTGCCGGACGTTCTGCGACTGCCCGTGTCCGCCGCAGCCGTACCAGCAGCTGAAGCTGCCGGCGGTCTGCGTCGGCGTCGCCGTCTGCGATGTCGTGCTCGAGTTCGGCGCGTTCGCAGTGGCGTTGTTCGTCGCCGTCTGGTTGGAAGTGCTCGAGCCGCCGTAGACGTTGCCCCCGGAGATGTTCAGGGGAACGTTGGCGTTGACCGCATCCTGCTTGGCCCTGGCGTCGGCGTCGGCGTCCTGCTTGGTCTTGGCCGACTGGTGGACGTTCTGACTCTGGCCGTTACCGCCACAGCCGAACCAGCAGCTCGTGCTGCCGGCGGTCTGCGTCGGGGTTGCGGTCTGCGTCGTGGTGCTCGTGTTCGGCGCAGTGGCTGTCGCGGTGTTCGTCAGCGTCTGGTTCGCCGTGCTCGCACCACCGAGGATGTTCCCTCCGGCGATGTTCACCGGCACGTTGGCATTGACCGCGTTCTGCTTGGCCTTGGCGTCAGCGTCGGCGTCCTGCTTGGTCTTGGACGACTGGTCGACGTTCTGACTCTGGCCGTTGCCGCCGCAGCCGAACCAGCAGCTGGTGCTGCCGGCGGTCTGCGTCGGCCTCGTGGTCTGCGTCGTCGTGCTGGAGTTGGACGCATCCGCAGTCCCCGTGTTCGTCAGCGTCTGGTTCGCTGTACTCGCACCACCGAGGATGTCTCCTCCGGCGATGTTCACCGGCACGTTGGCATTGACCGCGTCCTGCTTGGCCTTGGCGTCAGCGTCGGCGTCCTGCTTGGTCTTGGACGACTGGTCGACGTTCTGACTCTGGCCGTTGCCGCCGCAGCCGAACCAGCAGCTGGTGCTGCCGGCGGTCTGCGTCGGAGTTGCGGTCTGCGTCGTCGTGCTCGAGTTGGACGCATCCGCAGTCCCGGTGTTCGTCAGCGTCTGGTTTGCGGCGCTGGATCCACCGTTCACGTTGCCTCCGGCGATGTTCACGGGAACGTTCGCGTTGACCGCGTTCTGCTTGGCCTTGGCGTCAGCGTCGGCGTCCTGCTTCGTCTTGGACGACTGGTCGACATTCTGACTCTGGCCGTTGCCGCCACAGCCGAACCAGCAGCTGGTGCTGCCGGCGGTCTGTGTCGGGGTTGCGGTCTGCGTCGTCGTGCTCGAGTTCGACGCATCAGCGGTCCCAGTGTTCGTGGCCGTCTGATTCGCCGCGCTCGAACCACCGTTCACGTTGCCTCCGGCGATGCTCACGGGAACGTTGGCGTTGACGAGGTCCTGCTTGGCCTTCGCGTCGGCGTCGGCGTCCTGCTTGGTCTTGGCCGACTGGTCGACGTTCTGACTCTGGCCGTTACCACCACATCCCGAGTAGCAGCTTGAGCTGCCGCCCGTCTGTGTGGGGGTTGCGGTCTGGGTCGTGTTGCTCGTGTTGTCAGCGGTGGAGTCGGCGGTGTTCGTGGCCGTCTGGTTGGCCGCGCTCGAGCCGCCGAGCACGTTCCCGCCCGCGATTGCGATGGGGACGTTCGCGTTGACAGCGTTCTGCTTAGCCAGTGCATCTGCATCGGCGTCCTGCGTCGTCTTTGCCGACTGATCGATGTTCTGGCTTTGCCCCGCACCACCACAGCCGGCCGTGCAGCTGGAGCTGCCGCCGGTCTGCGTCGGGGTCGCGGTCTGCGCGGTCGTGCTCGTGTTCGACGCGTCAGCGGTCCCAGTGTTCGTGGCCGTCTGATTCGCCGCGCTCGAGCCCGGGCTCGGTGCGAGAATCGTGCCGCCGTAGGCGTAACCGGTCGGCAAGCTCGCATCCGACGCCGTCTGCCCCGCCGTGCCCGCTGCCGGGGCACCTTGCAGCGTCCCGGCCAGTTGGCCGACAAGCTGGTCAGCGCCCGGCGGAGGATCACCGGCGGCGGCCGAAGCCGTCCCCACCCACGCGGCCAGGGCAATCAATGCGATGCCCACCGCAATGAGATGGCGTTTCATGGTTTCGAATGTCTCCTTTTCTTGTCGTCGTTGCGATCCGTTTTTGCCGGGGCGCACCGGAGCACCACGGCAAGGTCCGACGGGACGAAGCTGTCCGTCGGACTCGCCGGGGCTACCCCGGGCGCTCGAGTCGCAAGACGACGCTCAGCAGCCGCCGGAAGGCCGCCGAGCGATGGCGACGAGCCCACCAAGGGGCCGTCAAGAGGAACGGAACAAGCAAAGCTGCGAACGCCCAGAGTGAGACTCCCGGCGCGCCGTTTCCGGGTGCGCCGAGCATGGACGACTCCTGCGGTGCGGGCTCACGCGGATCTTGTGGCGCGCGCCGGGCGTCGCGCACGTCACGTCGTCCACTCTCCGAGCGGATCGACCCGGACTCGACCGGACTGCCACTCGATGCCGGGAGCCAGGCAGTGTGGGCATTCCCGCGAGACACGGCGAGCGAGGTCGCGCGGCTCTTGTCGCACGAGTGCCTGCCGGCGTCCTGGTCGACGACCTGCACCTGGCTGCCTTCGCCGACCTGGACCTGCACTGCACTCTGCGAGATTGCACTCGAGCCGCTGTTCGTCGAGCTCGAGGACGAGTGGCTCTCGCCTGAACCTCCGGTCGACTCCGCGTTCACCCACTGGGTGGTCGGAGCTTCCTGGCGGATCACCTGGACCTGACTTCCCCCGACTCCGCCGTGCTGGATCTGAGTGGCCGACTGCGTGACCTCACTCACGTTCGACGCCTGCGCGGCCGCAGACGAGATCGAGGTGGGACCGGTGCCCCCCTGAATGGAGGTGGCCTGTGCGTTTGCAGACTGCGTCGTGGGTGCGCTCTGTTCGAGTACCTGTGTCTGGGTGCCTCCCCCCACCTGGGTGGGGCCCGACGACGGGCGTCCGCCGGCGTCCTGCTGTTGAACGGCCGACTGCGTCACGTGGTTCGCGTTGCCGGCGGATGCCGTCGCGGTCGAGCTGTTTGCCCCCACGACCTCGCCGGCTGCGGGGGAGCTCGCCGGCGAGGTGTCGGGGTCGTTGGGAATCCAGACCTGAATCAGCGTTCCGATCGCCCCCGAACCGTTCGGATCGGGTGCGGCGGGGTCGATCGTCACACTGGTGTTCGTCGGAGCACCCTGTAGCGAGGTTGCCGTCGCGCCGGCCGTCTGAACGGTCGGCGCGCTCTGCGTAGCACCTTGCGACTGGCCGCTCCCCGCACCGCCGGCGCCTTCAAGCTGGCTCGCTGCCTGATCCACCGCGTTCGAGTTCGCGGCTCCCGCCGTCGAGTGCACAGAGTTCGTCTGGGTGACCGGCCCTTCGTCGCCAGGGCTCTTGTTCCGGATCACGATGTTGGCGTTCAGCGGGTTGACCTGCGTCGAGGTCGCCGTCGACTGGGAGCTCTGCGTCGTCGGCGCGGCCTGACTCGACGTCTGAGACTGGCCTGCAGCCGATCCCGCGCCGTTCTGGGATTGACCGGATCCCTGCGAGAGGCTGTTCGTGTTTCCGGCATCGGCGTTTGCTTCTGAGCTGTTCGTCTGAGCCACCGGGCCGTCGTTCCCGGGGGAGTCGAGCCGGATCACCACGTTGACGTTCGTCGGTGCGACCTGCGTCGAGTTTGCGCTCGCGTTCGCAGCCTGGTCTGTCGGCGCGCTCTGCTGGGCCGACTGCGACTGGCCGCCTGCCGACTGCGGCGCGCCGGCCTGCTGGGTCTGGGCGCTCTGTTGGGTCGTGTTGTTGGTGTTGGCGGCCGTGCTCGAGGCCGCGGCGTGATTGTCCTGGCCGGGGGAGCCCCCAGTCGAAGCGTTGGTCGAATTCTGCTGAGAGACCGAGTCCGCGGTAGCCGTTTGCTCGGTCGGTGCGCTCTGAGTGACCGTCTGCGACTGCCCGGCATCGGTGCCGGTCTGGGTCTCCGTGCTGGTCTGACTCGTGTTGCTGACGTTTTGCGCGGTTGCGGTCGCGCCGTTCGAGCTCGTCTGTGCGCCGGAACCCGCATCCTCACCCGCTGCGGCGGCGTTGGCGGCGTGCAGGCCCGCTCCAGCGAGCACGACGCACGCCAGTAGCGCGAAGCGGAACCGCCCCCTCCCCATGCGCTTCACGATGGGCTTTCCGCCCGTCCATCGCTAGACCCCGGGTGGCGGGTCTTCCATCCCCCCGATGAGGTGGGTCTACCATCACCGGTATGGCCACTCGCGTTCTCGTGGTCCAGCCGAACCGGATCGTCCGGCGCGGAATCTGCGCGGAACTGGTGGCGAGCGGCGCAAGCGTGGTCGCCGAGGCGGAGAGCGGGACGGAGGCTGTTGCCACGGCAGTCGAGCTTCGGCCGGACGTCGTGCTGCTGGACTCCAGGCTCCCCGATGGCTCCGGGGCCGAGGTCTGTGCGGCGATCCTGAAACGACAGCCGGGAACCGCGGTCATCGTCCTCTCGGCGGAGCGCGACGAGAGAGCTGTCGAAGCGGCGCTCGACGCCGGTGCACGCGGCTTCCTCGTCACGGATGCAGAGGACCTCGATCTGGGGCGTGCGATCAAGCGGGTGCTTGCAGGCGAAAGCGTGATCGATCCACGCGCTGCGGCGCTGCTGATCGATGCGGGCAGAACAGAGGAGCCTAAGCTGAGCGGCCAGGAGCTGAGCGTTGTTCGGCTCGTCGCCGAGGGTCTGACGAATCCTGAGGTCGGCGAGCGCCTGCACCTCAGCAGGCACACCGTGAAGGAGTACCTCAGTCATGCGATGCGGAAGCTCAACGCCGGCAACCGCATCGAGGCTGTCCGGAAGGCTGCTGCGCTCGGTCTGATCGACGGAGCCGGTCCCTCACCGGCGGATCCCACGTCGAGCCCAGACACGGTCGTCTACAACGACGAGAGCGCACCGATTCTCAGCTCCGAGCTGAGGGTCACGCCCTTCAAGGTCGACAAGCTCGAAAGATCCCGGGAACCGCAAGACGGCTCGACTAATCGCGATACCTGATCGCGTCCGACGACTCGTCCTTCGACGCTGCGCGCTTGCTGCCCGCCGCCCGCGAGAAGCCCTTGCTCCGCAGGCGCGCCGTGAGCTCGAGGGCGACCGCCGGCACCCACAGTGTCAGCGAACCGGCCGCCGAGAGACCGACGGCCGCGGCGCCGGCCAGCAGCACCGCGAAGACGAGGAGCCAGGCATCGCCGAGACCCCCTGGACCACGTGAAGAGACCGGAACGTTCGCCACGTTGCCGAGCGGCGGCGCCAGTGCGAGACGGAACTCCCGCGGCTTTACGGAAGTGACCGCTGATGGCTCAGCGCGGAAGGGAACATCGCCGCGTGGCGCCGGGTCGGGCCGAGTCACGGCAGCCGGCCGAGACGTGGACGTGGACGTGGAAGCCGCAGCCGCAGCCGCAGCCGCAGCCGCAGCCGGGTCCGCCGCAAGGCTCGTGCTCACCTGCGACCAACCCTCTGTGTCGCCGCCTGCTTCCTGTTTGGCCTTCGTGAGCGGGGATTCAGCGCGACCGTCAGTACCGCCACGGGGCCGCGCGACCGCCGGTGCTGTCGTCGGCTGCTCAGCAGGCTGGGGTTGGTTCGGCGAAACGTCTGCAGGCACCGGTGCAGTGGTCGAGACCGGAGGGGAGACCGCCGGCGTAACGGCACCGACTGCAGCGCAGCCGGTGTCGACCGGAGCCGGCTCACACGTCGGGTCGCTTTGATACTGCCCGTCTGCTTGCTGATACTGGCCTGCGCTCGGTGTGGAAACGACGCATTCAGGTAGCGCCGGGAGTGTCTCGACCGGCGGGATCTCGGTGCTGCAGTACGCGATCCACTCACAATTCCAATCGCTGTTATGAGCACCACCTTCGGGGCAGATTGGCGCACTATCTGTGGACACATCCGCGCAATTCGCTCCGTAATTGGAACCGTTGCCGGTGCTCTCACCGTTCGTCTCCTCAGGGCTGTCGGGCGCGGGAGGTGAGACGGGCGGTCCGGCTTCGGAGGGCGCCACGCGGTCGACTGGCGCGCGGCGCTCGGGCGATGGCTGATACTGCGGTGCGACGCCGTGATACTGCCTCGGCGTTCTCCGTGAGAGCCCCGGATTAGAGGACGCGCGAGGCCCGTGCGGTTGCACGACCGCAGGGAGTGATATCGCTCCCGTCGGCGTCGTAGCTTCCTCCGGCGCAACTGCGTCGTCCCCCGAGGCCATCTCCTGGGAGACCTCATTTGCAGGTGTTTCCATGGTCACCGACTCCGGAGCCGCAGCGGTCGGCGCTGCGGTAGCGGACGCCGGAACGATCACGTCCGGCACCGCTGCCGCATCGACTTCGGCAACGACCACGGCTGCCGATCGATCGATCCGCAGCGGCGGTGTCGAGCTCGTCTGGAGGTTCTCGTCGGCACGCGCAGGCGCAGTAAAGGCAATCGCGGCAAGCGCAGCGACGAGAAGCAGGGCGAGCAGTCCCCAGCTTCTCGTTGGCCCTCGCGAGTGTTGCCTTCCTCCCACCAGTCCTCCGTGCGAAAACGAGACCACCGGAGAAACAACTACCCAATGCTCATTGCGTTCACCCGCGCGATTTGAAAATGCATTTGGAAATGTCTACAGTGTCGATGAGAGAAATGACGATCGTTGCGGCGGAACGGTTGGCTCGCTCGTGCAACTCGTCACCGGAGTTGCTGCGCGCGTATCGGGAGGAGGGGGACCTCTCCGCTCGAGAACGCCTGATCGAGGCGTACATCCCGTTGGTCGTGTCGATCGCCCGCCCGTATGCGTACCGCGGCGAAAGTCTCGAGGATCTCGTGCAGGTCGGGTCGATCGGCCTCATCAAGGCGGTCGATCGTTTCGAGCCCGACCGAGAAGTCCAGTTCGCCGCGTTCGCGATCCCGAACATCCTCGGGGAGATCAAGCGGCACCTGCGCGATCGCTGCGGCGCAATCCGGATACCACGGCGTTATCAGGAGGCGAGCGTCCGCGTGCGCACGTCTCGTAGCCAACTCACCGCCGACTTGCGCCGAGACCCGACCTCGTCGGAGCTGGCAGCTGCGGCGGAGCTCGACGAGAAGGAACTTGCCGAAACACTGCGTGCGGAACAGGCACGGGCGCCGCTCACGCTTGCGGACGCATCGAATGCCGCCCGGCCGCAAGACGACTTCGACGCCACCGATGATCGTCTCGCGATCGAGAGCGGCCTGCGCTCGCTCGACCCCCGTGAACGGCAGGCGTTGGGCTTTCGCTACTTCGGCGATCTCCAGCAAAGCGAGATCGCGGCGCGGCTCGGTGTCTCGCAAACGCACGCATCAAGGCTGATTGCGTCCGGGCTGGCCAAGCTCCACGACGATTTCGAGGGAGAATTGCGTTGTGCGGGCCGTGAGAAGCCCCTAAACTCGTGGCATGGCGACTCCAGAAGCCGTCGGGGAAGCGCCGCAGGAAGACGCCGCCGCCAAGCCGCGTCAGCGGTCGGGGAGAAATAGCGGACGCCTGCTGCTACGCATGCCCGCCGGCCTCCACGAAGAGCTCGCGCGTGCGGCGGACCGCAGCGGCATCAGCCTCAACCAGTTCATCACCAATGTGCTCGCCGGCGCCGTGGGCTGGGGACGACCGGCAAGCGCAGGTGCCGGGCCTTCGAAACGGCGACCTCAGACGCTGACGATCCTGCTCGCCCTGAACCTGCTGCTCGTTGCGGCGGCAGCCGCGGCTGCGATTGCGTTCCTCGTCGCGGCCTGGCTGAACTGAAGCTCGAGCGGACTAGCGCCGACGCCGCCAGAACCCGGCTCGCGATTCGTCCGAGCCATCCTCACCCAGTGCCCGGGCAGCGGCAACCAAGTCCTCCCCGCGAAGCGTCATCAGCTCCGACCGCTCCAGATCTGCGAGCTCACCGCCCTGCACGCCGGCCAGCCGTAGCGCCTGCGCATTGAGCGCCTGCTCGAACAACGTGCGGGCAAAGCGCGCGTTTCCGAAGCCTTCGCCGCGCGCGGCGCGGCCGAGAATCTGTCGCAGCGCCTCGACGGCCTCCTCGTCGAGCGAATACTCGTACTCCTCGCCGAGCTTCCTCGTGATCTCCACGAGATCGTCGGTCGAGTAGTCGGGAAACGTGATCTCGCGGGAGAAGCGTGAGCGCAGCCCGGGGTTCGACTGCAGAAAGCGATGCATCAGCCGGGGATAACCGGCGACGATCACGACGAGGCGGTGCCGGTAATCCTCCATCCGCTTGAGCAGCGTCTCGATCGCCTCCGGCCCGAAGTCCTGGCGTTCGTCTCCCGGCGCGAGCGCGTACGCCTCGTCGATGAAGAGAACGCCGTCGAGCGCGCGCCGGATCACCCGGTCGGTCTTGATCGCCGTCATGCCGACGTACTGCCCGACGAGCCCGGCCCGGTCGACTTCGACGAGATGGCCGCGGCTCAGCAATCCCATCGCTCGATACATCTCGGCGAGCAGCCGCGCGACCGTGGTCTTGCCCGTCCCCGGATTCCCGAGGAAGACGAGATGCTGCGACGTCGCAACCTCCGGGAGCCCGTGCCGCTGACGCTCGGCCTGCACCTGGAGAAAGGCGACGAGCGCCCGCACCTGCTCCTTCACCGTCTCGAGCCCGACGAGGGCGTCGAGCTCGGCCTGGAGCTCGGGCATCGTCCGCGCAGGCTCCGGCCGCCGGAGCTGATCCGAGATCCATTCCGCCGGATCGCCGGCGCCCGTCGTCTGGGACAGCCGCTCTCCCAGCACCTTCAGACCCCGGGCGACGTCCTCGAGTGGTTTTCGTGCCACGGACGCCATTGTGCCCCTCCAAAGGGGGATTACGCCTCAAGTCCGCGGGAGGTCGGCCCGATTAGTTAACCTAGTTAACGAAATGCCAACCGTCGCGTCCGATCCAACAGTCCTCGCAAACCGCCTTCGCCCGGTTCTCCTGCACCTGAACCGGCAGCTCCGGCGGGAGATCCACTCGCTCGGGGTCACCGGCGGCCAGGTCTCGCTTCTCGTTCAGATCAAGTTCCGTCCGGGAATTGGGGTGCGCGAGCTCGCCGCCCTCGAGCGCATGTCCGTGCCCGGGATGTCGAAGTTCGTCGCCCGGCTCGAGGAAGCAGGGCTCGTCGGCCGCGCGCCCGTCGAGGGCGATCAGCGCCGCGTCGGACTGACGCTGACGGCCGCAGGCCACAAGGTGCTCCGCTCGGTGAAGTCGAAGCGCACGGCGTGGCTGTCGGCGCGGCTGCGCTCGCTCGATCCGGACGAGCTCGAGGCGATCGACGCCGCGATCGAGCCGCTCACGCACCTGCTGACGGAAGACGAAGCTTGACCGCAGCCATTCTCAGGGCAGGCGCCCGCACGTTCTCAAGCGTCCGCAAGCACCGCAACTACCGCCTCTTCTTCGCCGGCCAGGTCATCTCCAACACCGGGACCTGGATGCAGCGCGTCGCGCAGGCATGGCTCATCCTCTCCCTGACCCACTCCCCGGTCGCGGTCGGGATCCTGGCGCTCTGCCAGTTCATGCCGTTCACGCTCTTCAGCCTGGTCGCGGGAGTCATCGTCGACCGGCTCGACTCGTGGCGGACGGTGATCGGGACTCAGGTCACTCAGATGGTGCTCGCCTCCACGATGGCGGTCGTCGCCCTCACCGGAGTCGTGCAGCCGTGGCAGGTCTACATCATCGCCGCGCTGATGGGCCTCGTCCAAGTACTCGACGCTCCTTCCCGCCAGTCGCTGACCTTCCGAATGGTCGGCCCGGCTGAGCTGCCGAACGCGATCAGTCTCAACTCGGGGCTCTTCAACGGCGCACGCATCTTCGGCCCGGCCCTTGCAGGCGTCCTGATCGCGACGACCGGCACAGGTATCTGCTTCGCGCTCAACGCGGTCAGCTACGTGGCCGTGATCACCGGGCTGCTGCTGATGCGGCCCGCGGAGTTCCACGCGGTCGAGCGCCGTGAGCGGCCCAGGACGCTCCTCACGGGCCTGAAGGAAGGCATCTCCTATGCACGGCACGAGGAGCAGATCGCGCTCATCCTCGTCCTCGTCTTCGTGATGAGCACCTTCTGCCTGAACTTCAACGTGCTGCTACCGGTGCTGGCGAAACACACGCTCCACGCGGGCCCCCAGACCTTCGGCGTTCTGTCCGCCGTCTTCGGAGTAGGCGCGCTGATCGGCGCGCTCGTGTCTGCGCACGTGAGCCGTGCCACCGTCGGAACGACCGCGCTCGGCAGCGGTGGCTTCGCCCTCAGCGAGCTCTTGATCGCACCTATGCGCTCCACCGTCGTGATCGCGCTACTCCTCTTCGTCGGGGGAATCTGCTTCACGACCTGGTCGTCGAACTCGAACTCGCTCATCCAGCTCGCATCGCCCGACCACCTTCGCGGCCGGTTGATCGGCATCTACTTCTTCGCCTTCGCCGGCACCGGCACTCTGGGCGGAATCCTCTCCGGCTGGCTCGCAGCAGCCGGCGGGACGGAGCTCGCGTTCACGGTTGCCGGCGTCGCCGGGTTGTCCGTCTCGTTGTTCGTGTGGCTTCGCTCTCGCGGCGGGGTCCTCGTCCACGAGCGGGCGGTCGAAGAGCGGCTCGCTGCTTAACGAAATCCTTGCGGGAGCGATACCGCTCCCACACACCCAGCGGGAATAACGGGAGCACTGGCTTCGCAACAGGGGGAATAGCGATGAAACGCAGGCTCGGACTCGCGATCGCGGCTTCGCTGGCGCTCGCCGCAGGAATCGCCGTTGGTGCCCAGCACCATGGAAGCACTGCACAGGCGGCCGCAGCTCCACAGCGGCCGAACGTCCTCGTCCTGGAAACTGACGACCAGACTCTCGCGGAGATGGCCGTGCTTCCGAACGTCCGTCGCCTGATCGGTGATCAGGGTGTGACGTTCGACAACAACTTCGATTCGTTCTCGCTCTGCTGCCCGTCGCGCGCGACGTTCCTGACGGGTCAGTACTCGCACAACAACAACGTCCGCGGAAATGCACCGCCACAGGGTGGTTACCAGGCGCTCGACAAGTCGAACACGCTTGCGGTCTGGCTGCAGCGGGGTGGGTACTACACCGTCCACCTCGGCAAGTTCCTGAACGGCTACGGCCGCCAGAACCCAACGGAGATCCCACCGGGTTGGAGCGAATGGCACGGGTCCGTCGACCCGACGACCTACCGGTACTACAACTACACGCTGAACGAAGGCGGAACGCTGCACACGTTCTGCGCCACCCCGCAGCCGTCGTGCTACCAGACCGACGTCTACCGGGACAAGGCAAACGAGATCATCAAGCGCCGGGCGACTCAGGGACCGTTCTTCCTCTGGGTCGCGTTCCTCGGAGATCACTCAGGGACGCCCCGCGAGCCCGACGATCCGCCCCAGCTCGGCACCCCCGTTCCGGCACCGCGCCACCACGACGCGTTGAAGGGGACACCGCTGCCACGGCCGCCGAGCTTCAACGAGGCCGACGTCTCCGACAAGCCGCAGGTCATCAGGCGCCGGCCGCTGCTGAACGCGCGCCGGATCGCGGCGATCCAGGAGAACTGGCAGCAGCGCCGCGAGACGCTGATGTCGGTGGACGAAGCGATCTCGTCGATCGTCGAGACGCTCCGGCAGACCGGCGAGCTCGACAACACGTTGATTCTCTTCACCTCCGACAACGGCTTCTTCCACGGGGAGCACCGCGTCGCGAACGGCAAGGTGCTCTGGTACGAGCCGTCGATCCACCTGCCGCTCCTGATGCGCTGGACGGCGAACAAGTCGCTGCCACGCGGCGTCCATCGCAGCCAGCTGACGATGAACGTCGACGACGCCGAGACGATCCTCGACGCCGCAAACGTGCAGGCGGGTCGTACCGAGGACGGCGTGTCACTCCTCCCCTTTTGGC
>Ga0307301_10000323_pt1 | contig 13841 bp, 14 predicted proteins | sample ER_DNA_182_FD_194506 | JGI IMG/M metagenome (GOLD analysis project Ga0307301, IMG submission 194506) | Bulk soil microbial communities from the East River watershed near Crested Butte, Colorado, United States - ER_DNA_182 | ecosystem: Environmental > Terrestrial > Soil > Floodplain | place...
CTTCCCGGACGAGACGAGCGGCAGGAGAAGGAGAGCTAGGAGCTCGAGCCGGGAAGCGAGTCGAAGTCGACGACCAGTGACTCGGGCGGCGCGGCGATCGGCGTGCGCTCGCCGAAGTCGTAGAGCTCCTCGGTGATCGACATCGTCATGGGCGTGCCGAGTGCGGCGCCCATCGTCATCGTCACGCTGAGGCGGCGGACGCGACCCTGCCTGTCGATCCACGCTTCGGCGGGAGCCGAGACCGAGCCGGTCTTCTCGGTCAGCTGCCTGAGCGCCTTGTTGTCGTGGGCGAGCTTCTTGAAGTCGATGTTGAAGGCGTAGCGCGTCGTCTCCACGCCGCGAATCCGCTCGGCCCCGGTGACGCGTGCGTTGCTCGATGCCATCAACATGCGGAGCGACTGGGACGGGTCGGCCTGGTTCGCGTTCATGAGCGCGCCGAGGTCCATCCCTTGCTTCTTCGCCAGCTTCGCCACGTCCATCTTGACCCACTTGCCCGTCGGGACGGCCTTGTCGAAGAGCTGCGAGCGCATGTACATGATGAGGCCGTGACGGCCGTCGAAGATCATCTCCATGCTCGGGTCGGCGGAGCCGAGCTGCATCTGGGCCTGCGCCGGCAGCGCGAAGTGCATGTTCATCCAGCCGGACTTGTTCTTCCCGTCGAAGATCCCGTTCCCGTGGAACGAGAACGAGCCGGCGGTGCCGGCGGTCATCGATGCCCGGAAGTCGAACCGTGACGACTGCGTCTTCGCGGTCGTGCTTGCGGCCTCCGCCACGGGGTCGAGCGCGAGTGCATCGCCGCCGCAACCGACCAGCGCTGAGGCACAGAGAGCGAGAGCGAGCAGGGAGAGGACGCGGCGCGGGGTCATCCAACCCTGAGATCGTCGCGCGTCTGCGGGCTTGTTATCCCTCGAACGGGGCAAGGTCGGCCCGCCAGCGCTCGGTGTGCTCGCCGAGAAGGGGCGCCTTGCCCGTGGCGACGGGCGCGCCGAGCCATTCGGATGCCTCGGCGAGGGTTGCGACCGGGCCCACCATCACGTCCTCGCCGTCGAAGAGCTCGAGCCAGCGGGCCAGCGGCCGCGCGCGAAAGACCCCTGCGAGCTGGGCGGCCAGCGCTTCCTGGTCCTGCTCGTAGTGACGGTCGACGAGGTCGGGACGTTCGATCAGCTCGCAGAGCCGCCGCCAGAACTTCGGCTCGACGGGAGTGACGGTGAGGAAGCGGCCGTCGGCGGTCTCGTACGTGCGGTAGCACGCGAGCCCGCCGGTGAGCGTGCGCTCGGGCTCGCCGTGCAACCGGTGCGCTGCGAATGAGTGGGCGTTGTGCGTCATCGAGACGACGAGGTGCGCCCCGAGTCCCGTGCGCTCGCGTTCGAGCAGAGCGGCGAGGATCTCGACGACGGCGAAGAGCGAGCCGCCTGCGAGGTCGGCGATCTGCACAGGCGGCAACGCGGGGGCGGTGTCGGCGAGCAGCCCGGCCCAGCCCTGGTAGTTGAGGTCGTGACCTGCGCGCGTGTCGCCCGCGCCGAAGCCGGTGATCGAGCAGTACACGACCGAGTCGGGAAGATCGGCCGCGGCCAGCCCGAGTCGCTTCGCGACGCCGGGGCGGAATCCCTCGAGCACGACATCCGCGCGAGCGGCGAGCGCGTGGCCCAGGCCAGGGTCTCGATCGAGGTCCCACACGACCGACTCCTTGCCTGTGTTGAGCGCGTCGTCCCAGCCGGGAGCGACCGAGCGGAGCGGGTCCCCCTCGGGCGTCTCCACCCGCACGACCCGTGCGCCTAGCCGCAGGAGCTCGCGGCTGGCGAAGGGGCCGGGCAGGTAGCGCGTGAAATCGACCACCAGCGCGCCGCGTAGCACCACAGGGCGAAGCTACCACTACACTCCGACCGTTGAGCGACCGTTCAACAGGCCAGGAGGACAAGCGTCGGCTCATTCTCGACGCCGCCGTGCGCGTCTTTGCGCGCAAGGGCTACCACACCTGCAGGGTGGGTGACATCGCCGAGGAAGCCGGTGTTGCACACGGTCTGCTCTACCACTACTTCCGTTCGAAGGAAGAGCTGCTCGAGACGATCTTCCGCGAGACGTGGCGCGACGTGCTCGACGCCGTGCGCTCGGTCGAGGAGACCGACGAGAGCGCACGCGACCGTCTCGCCGGGATCGCCAAGATCCTCTTGCGTGCTTGGCGCCGCGACCCGGACCTCGTGCGCGTGCTCGTACGCGAGGTGACCCGCAGCTCGCACTTGCAGCAGCGCATCGACGAGATCGAGTCCGCGTTCGCCGGGCTCGAGCGGATCATCGCCGGCGGGCAGGCGGAGGGTGAATTCCGTTCGGACCTCGATCCGCGCATGGCCAGCTATGTGTTCTACGGCGCGCTCGAGGAAATCCTCACCGGCTGGGTGCTCGGCAAGCTCGAGGACGGGGACGAGGCGATTGCACGCGCAGAGGAGACGGTCGTTCAGGTGATCTGCGGCGGGCTCGCCGCCGACCGCGTAGCCGCCAAGGTCTGACGCAGTGACACAGGCCACCGCGGAAGCCGCCCGGGCGTCGGGCGTTGTCAGGCGGAGCGTCTTCTGGGTTCTCGGGGCCGGCGCGTTCGGGCTCGCGTTCTCGATCACGACGACGGCGGCCTATCTACCGCCGCTGCTGCACCGGTTCACCGAGTCGGGGACGCTGATCGGGCTCGTGCTCGGCGCCGAGGGTGTGTTCGCACTCCTGCTGTCGCCGGTGATCGGGCCATGGAGCGACGCCTTCCACACACCCATGGGGCGCCGGCGTCCGTTCATGCTCGCAGCGCTCGGGCCGATGGCCTTCTGTCTCCTGCTGATGCCGTTCATGCCGAATCTCTGGACGACGACGCTGATCGTGCTCGCGTTCTTCTTCGCGTACTACGTGTACGAGCCGCCCTACCGCGGGCTCTATCCCGACGTGCTGCCGCCTTCCACGTATGGTCGCGCGCAGGGAATCCAGCACGTTCTCCGCGGCATCGCGCTCGGGACAGCGCTAGTCGGCGGCGGTTTCCTGCTCAAGGCCTGGCATGCGGCGCCGTTCGTGCTGGCGGCCTTTATCACTACGGCGGCGTGCGCCATTCCGATCGTCTTCATCCGCGAAGACGGTGGGCACGGCCGCGTGTTCGAAGGGGTCCGCGCGTATTTCAAGCAGAGCTGGAGCATCCTCCGCGGGGAACTGGAAGTGCGGCGCTTCCTGTTGTGCAACGCGGCCTGGGAGGGAACGTTCGCGGCGGCGCGCACTTTCGTCGTCCTCTACGTCCTAGACGGGCTGCACGAGACGAAGGCGATCTCGTCTGCACTACTCGGCGCGGTTGCCACCGGTTACGTGATTGCCGCGGTGCTCGCGAGCAAGCTCGGGGATCGCTTCGGCATCGCCCGCGTCATCTTCTGGTCCTCGTTCTTCTACGGCGGTGGCTTTCTCGTCGCTGGGTTCGCGACAACGTGGCAAAACTGGTACTTCGCGCTCATTGTTCCCGTCGCGATCTCCGGCGGGCTCGTGATGACGCTTTCCTGGGGACTGCTCTTCAAGCTGATGCCTCCGGAGCATCGCGGCGCGATTTCGGGGCTCGCGACGACGACCAAGGGACTGGGTCTCCTGCTCGGCGCGCCGGTGGCAGGCGCGGCGATCGATCTTGCGCGGCCGTACCTCCCTGCGACGAACGGGTACCAGATCCTGTGGCCCGTCTGCGCCATCCCGATCCTCGCCGTGATTCCGTTCGTGTACAAGCTCATGCGCATCGAGCAGTCCGGTCCCGTCGAGCCCTCTCTCGGCTGATGGCGTTCTGGGATCGACTTCGCGGGCTGGAGTTGAACGTCGAGGGCTTCGGCACCGAGCGCAAGTCGGTCGACGTCTCGTCCCAGTTCACGCGCGTCTCGACGACGGTCGTGGTGGGTGGCGACGGGGCCGAGGGCCGGGGCGAGGACATCACGTACACCGCGCCCGATCACGACTGGTTTCCGCAGCTCGAGCCTCCCGGGCGGACGACGCTGCAGGAGCTCTCGGCGCAGCTCGACGGGCTGCAGCTGTTCAACGGAGAGCCGGGCATGGCGGCGTCTCGCGATTACCGCCGCTGGGCGTTCGAAAGCGCCGCGCTCGACCTCGCGCTGCGGCAGAACGAGCTCTCGCTCGGTGCCGCGCTCGAGCGCGAGTACGGCCCCGTCCGCTTCGTGGTCTCGACGCGAGACGACGCGTTCGCCTGGCTCGAGCACAACCCCGAGCTCGAGCTGAAGCTCGACCCGGAGAACGACTGGGACAGGCCCTTCATGGAACGCCTCGCCGCAACGGGCCGGGTGCGTGTGCTCGACTTGAAGGCGTACTACACCGGGACCCCGGTCGACGTCGTTCCGGATCCGGAGCTGTACCGGGCGGTCGTGGAGCTCTTCCCGGACGCCGTGCTGGAGGACGCTTCACTCGACGGCGAGTGCGGAACGGTGTTGGAGGGGCAGGAGAGCCGGCTCAGCTTCGACGCGCCGATCCACTCCGTCGCCGACGTGCGCGCGCTTCCGGTCGAGCCGGGGTGGCTGAACATCAAGCCGTCGCGGTTCGGCACGACCGCGCGGCTGCTCGAGTGCATCGAGGACTGTGCCGCGAGGGGCATTCAGATGTACGGCGGCGGTCAGTTCGAGCTCGGTGTCGGCCGGCGGCACATCCAGGTGCTGGCATCGCTCTTCTATCCGGCCGGCCCGAACGACGTCGCCCCTAGCGAGTACAACGCCGGCGGCCCGCGTCCGGGGCTTCCTCGGTCGCCACTCCCACCGCCGGAGGCGCGCGGGTTCTAAAGTCGTCCTCGTGCAGACGTTCAACCTGTACGACGGTGGCGACTGGGACAGCGAACACGATCGCGACGGCTACCGACACCGGGCGACGGCGTTCGGGAAACGTCTCGGGGCCGATCTCCTCGGCGGCAGCCTGTACGAGCTCCCTCCCGGCGAGAAGACGTGGCCGTACCACTACGAGCAGGGCTGTGAGGAGTGGCTGCTGGTCGTCACGGGCAAGCCGACGTTGCGCTCATCGGAAGGAGAGCAGGTGCTCGAGCCCGGCGACGTTGCCGTGTTCCCGGAAGGCCCGGCCGGAGCGCATCAGGTGATCAACAAGACGGACGAGCCGGTCCGCGTAGTCCTGTTCTCGTCGAAGTCGCCGCTGGCCGTCGTGCACTACCCGGACAGCGGCAAGGTCGGGATCTGGACGGAGGGCAACGGCTACGAGTCGATGCTCCGCACTGAGCCGGAGCTCGACTACTGGGAAGGCGAGGCGTAGTCCGAAACGCACGTGTGCTAGGGACAGTCCCTGGCACGTGTCCGGCGCAGCCGGCGCCCGAGAAGAGTGGTTCCAGGGACAGTCCCTGGCACGTGTCCGGCGCGGCCGGGGCCCGAGAAGAGTGGTTCCAGGGACTGTCCCTGGCACATGTCGTTACGGGCGGCGGCTCGGATCGGCATCTGGTCGTGCGGCCGCGGGCGCGCTAGTTTCGTTTCATGCCACGCAGGCTGCGCAGTGAACTGCCTGACGGAATCTTTCACGTCACTTCACGCGGCGTTGCGCGGGCGCCGATCGTTCGTGACACACACGACTACATCGCACTGAGAGCACAGTTGCGGGAGGTCATCCGCAAGTTCGCCTGGAACGTCTACGCGTACTGCCTGATGCCGAACCACTACCACCTCGTCCTCTCGACCGAACGGGAAAGCCTTTCCAAAGGCATGCACCGCCTCAACTTCCTCTACGCACAACGGTTCAACCGACGCTACGGCCGGGTCGGCCATCTCTTTCAGAACAGATTCTCCGCGTACGTCATCGAGAGCGACGCGCATCTCGTGAGCGCGATCCTCTACCTCGGAGACAACCCGGTGCGAGCTGGGCTCGCCGCGCAACCGACCGACTGGCCTTGGATGGACATCGCTCTCCTGTAGGCGTTACGGTCTACTGGACGTGGCAGGCCTCACGAGGGAGGTCAGATGGACTGGGAGCTCAAGGGAACGGTCATCGTCGCCTGTAACTGCGACTACGGCTGCCCGTGCAACTTCAACGCTCTACCGACGACCGGGAAGTGCGAGGGGACCTGGACGTGGCACGTCGAGCGCGGCACCTTTGGAGAGACCTCGCTCGACGATCTGAATTTCACCGTGTGCGTGAACTGGCCGGGAGCGATCCACGAAGGCAACGGCGAGGCGCTGATCCTGGTCGACGAGCGCGCCGACGAAGACCAGCGCAACGCGATCGAGACGCTCGTCGGCGGTGACGTCGGAGGGCCCTGGGGCGTGCTGGCCTGGACCTGGCCGACGATCCACGGGCCGAAGCCGGCGCCCTACGACCTCCACCTTGACGGCGTCAAGACGAGGGTGAAGGCGGGCGATTCGTACGAGGTCGTGTCCGAGACGATCAAGAATCCAGTCAGCGGCGCAGAGGTCCGCCCGGGCGCCGTCCTACCCGAGGGAATCGTGTTCAAGGAGGCCGACTTCGGTTCCTCGACGGCGTTCCGCGTGTCAGACGGGATCGCGTACGAGCATCCCGGGAAGTACACGGCCGTCGGCCCCTTCGAGTACAGCGGCCCCTAGGCGCGAGTGTGCACTGGCGACAACGCCGGCGCCCACGAGCACAACGGCGACACGTCGCCGCTGCGGCCGTTCAGGTTCCTGAAGCCGAGCGCATGCTCGGCCTGCATCATCTTGTGGATCTGCGTCGTGCCTTCGTAGATGATCGGCGCGCGCGCGTTGCGGAAGTAACGCTCGATGCCGTACTCCGCTGAATAGCCGTACGCGCCGTGCACCTGGATCGCCAGATGCGCCGCGCGGAACGCGGACTCCGTGGCATGCCACTTCGCCAGTGACGTCTCTCGCGTGTTGCGCAGACCCTGGTCCTTCATCCACGCGGCCTGCATGACGAGCAGCTTCGAGGTCTCGTAGCCGAGCACCATCTCGGAGATCATGTCCTGCACGAACTGGTACTTGCCGATCGGCTGGCCGAACGTCTCACGCTCGCGCGCGTACTCGACAGAACGCTCGAGGCACGCACGAATCACGCCGACTCCACCGGCGGCCACCGTGAAGCGACCCTGGTCGAGCCCGTACATCGCGATCTCGAAGCCCTGTCCTTCCTCGCCGATCATGTTCTCCGCCGGGACCGCGACGTTCTCGAAGAAGAGCTCTCCGGTCGACCCGGCCCAGATCCCGAGCTTGTGCTCGGTGTCCGCCGTCGTGAACCCAGGCATGCCGCGCTCGAGCACGAACGCGGAGATCCCCTTGTGCTTCGCGGACGGATCGGTCTTCGCGAACACGAGGGCATGGTCGGCGACGTTTGCGTAGGAGATCCAGTTCTTCGAGCCGTTCAGGATGTAGACGTCGCCTTCGCGACGTGCGGTCGACTTCATCGCTGCAACGTCGGAGCCGGCCGCGGGCTCGGTCAGCCCGAAGCACGCGAGCTTCTCGCCGCTCGCCTGCGGGACGAGCCAGCGCTGCTTCTGCTCCTCCGAGGCGTACTTGAGGAGCGCGAGCGAGTTCAGCCCGACGTGAACCGAGATCAGCGTGCGGAATGCCGCCTCACCGCGCTCGATCTCCTCGCAGGCGAGCGCCTCGCAGACGAAGTCGAGGCCGGCGCCGCCGTACTCCTCGGGAATGACGATCCCGAGGATGCCGAGCTCCGCCATCCCCTGGATGGCATCCAGGTCGAGGTGGTGGTTGATGTCGTTCTCGACGGCGTTCGGCAGGATCCGGTCGTCCACGAATTGGCGGACGGTGTCCTGCAAGAGCCGTTGCTCGTCTGTGAGCTCGAAGTCCACGACGGCCTAGTCTACGGAGGCTTTGGGCGTTGCCGCCGTCCTCACCATGGCCACCCTGCTGGGGCTGACGCCGCAGCAGAAGGCGGCGCTCGTCGTCGTCTCGGGCCTGCCCGCTCCGCCCGGCGCCGGCGGAGTGATCGTGCAGGGCTATGACCGCGATGCAGCGCGGCCGCCCGGCGCGCTCGTGTTCGTCGACCAGGAGGGTGGCAAGGTCAAGACCTTTCCCCGCCTGCCGCCGCGGTCGTCGGCTCGAGCTGTGCGGAGCGCCGCAGCGGCCTACGCGTCCGGACAGGCGACCGGTGTCGCGCTTCGCGGCGTGGGCGTCGACGTCGATCTCGCCCCGGTGCTCGATCTGCCGGACGGGCCGCTTGGCTCGCGCCAGTTTCGCTCGCCGTCCTTCGGGGTCGCCTTCGCCCGCGGGCTTGCGGCCGGTGGGACAGGTGCGTGCGCAAAGCACTTCCCCGGGCTCGGCTCGCTGCCCTATTCCACGGACGAGCATCCGTACGTGCGCGGCCACGTGCGCGAGGCCGACCTCGCTCCGTACCGAGCGGCCGTTGAGGAAGGCGTGCCCTGCGTGATGGTCGGACACGGCGTCTACCCGAGCCTCGGTGCGCGCCGCGCGGCGCTCGAGCCCGCGACCTACCGGCTGCTGCACGAGCTCGGATTCGACGGCGTGGCGATCACCGACTCCCTCGACGTCGTTCGGGGACATGCAACGGAGTGGGCCGTCGCGGCTGCACGTGCAGGCGCCGACCTGCTCTTGTTCACGAGCGGGAGAGACGCCGCGCGCGCCATCCGCGTGCTCGTTCCGCTGGCGCGTCGCGGTGAGCTCGACGAGCACGTTCGCCGCGTCCTGCGCTTTCGCGCTGGCTTACGGTGAGCCTGCGCTCGTCGCGACGAACGCGGCGACGTCGCGGATCTTCTGCGCGCTGAGTTGCTGGGCGAACGAGGGCATGCCGCCGCCTCCGCTCTCGACCTTTGCCTTCACCTGGTCGTAGCCGGGATGGAGGTCGTCGAGGTTCGGTCCGATCTGCCCGGACGCGCCGGCGGCTTTTAGCGTGTGGCACGTCGCGCAGCCCGCAGTGGCGAACACGCTCTTTCCGTCGACGGCGTGCGCGTCCGAGGGAATGACCACGGCCGCCTGCGCCGGCGGCGCCGAAGGTGCGTCGCGCGTGTAGAGCCAGGCGGCGCTCGTGTACCAGACGCCGATCAGGACGGAGAACAGAATCCCGCCGGCGATCGGCAGCACGGGAACCGGGAACCGGCGCAACCGGACGATCGTGATCTTCGCGGCGTACGCGCCGTAGAACGCGCAGCCGAAGAGCGAGTGCAGGAGGACGCGGGTGTCAGGCTGGCGGAAGCCGAGCTTGAAGATGCAGTGGTAGGCAACGGGCAGCGTGAAGACGAACGCAAGCCGGCCGGACCACCGGTGCGCCGGATTGATCCACGCGGGCTTGCGCCACGGCAGCTTGCCGTAGATCCAGGTGGCCGAGAAAACCTGGAAGCACGCGAGCGCGACCGCCGCCGAGGCGAAGCCGGCCTTGAGGTGGATCGGGTCCTGGAAGAAGAGGCGGAAGTAGCCTTTGGAGCGTGGATCATGAGCGGCGAGCAAGCCGGCGGTCAGCGAGAAGAGGGCAAACGCCAGGAGCGGGAGCGCGACCCAGCGGTATGAGCGCCGCTCGATCGGCGGGTGCAGCTCGACAGGCGCGGCCGTCTCGCTCACCCGTCTATCCAAGCGTATTCAGCGCTCGTGAGCAATTTGACTGACCAGTCAATCAAGCTACTCTAGGAGGGAGATGGCGACGATCGAGGAGCGCACCGCGGGCGGGGTTTCCTTCGGCCTCACGGACGAGCAGCGCGCCCTACGCGACCTCGCGCACGACTTCGCCGAGCGGGAGATCCGCCCGAAGGAGCGCGAGTACGACGAGCACTCCACCCATCCGGCGGACGTGATCGCGAAGGCGCACGAGCTCGGCCTGATGAACGTCCACATCCCCGAGGTCTACGGCGGCCTCGAGCTCGGTGCATTCGAAGGCATGCTCATCGGCGAGGAGCTCTGCTGGGGCTGCTCGGGTATCGGGAGCGCCATCGCCGCCAGCGGCCTGGGCCACGGCCCGGTCATCCTCGCGGGCACCGAGGAGCAGAAGCGCGAATGGCTGCCGCGGATCGTCGAGGAAGGGCTCCTCACATCCTTTGCGCTGACCGAGCCCAACGCCGGCTCCGACGTCTCCGGCATCCAGACGACCGCGGTTCGCGACGGTGACGACTACGTCCTCAACGGCTCGAAGATGTTCATCACGAACGCCGGCTACGCGTCGTGGTTCACCGTCTTTGCATCGACGGACAAGTCGAAGGGCCACCGCGGGTTGAGCGCGTTCATCGTCCCGGGTGACGCCGACGGACTGGTGGTCGACAAGCATCTCGACAAGATGGGGCAGCGCTCCACAGACACGTCGTCGCTCTCGTTCTCGGACGTGCACGTTCCCGCCGTGAACAGGCTGGGGGAGGAAGGCGAGGGCTTCAAGATCGCCATGAGGACGCTCGACTTCACGCGTCCCGGCACCGCGATCGGGGCCGTCGGCGTCGCGCGCGCGGCATTCGAGTACGCCGCGCAGTACTCCAAGGAGCGAGTCCAGTTCGGGATGCCGATCGCCATGAACCAGGGCGTCAACTTCCTGATCGCCGACATGGCCACCAAGATCGAAGCCGCGCGGCTGCTCTGCTGGCAGGCGGCCTGGATGATCGACCAGGGAATGCGCGCGACGCTGCAGTCGTCGTACGCGAAGCGTTTCGCTGCCGACACGTGCATGGAGGTCACGACCGATGCCGTGCAGATCTACGGCGGCTACGGGTACATGAAGGAGTATCCCGTCGAGAAGCTGATGCGCGACGCAAAGCTCTTCCAGATCTACGAAGGCACCTCCCAGATCCAACGGCTCGTGATCGCCCGGGAACTGCTCATGCCCCGTGATTGAGATCGACCTCTCGGGTCGGGTCGCTCTCGTCACAGGTGGTTCACGCGGGCTCGGCCGGGCCGACGCACTGACGCTCGCACGAGCCGGCGCCGATGTCGTGATCGCCGACATCCAGGTCGAGTCGGACTCGGGCGAGGATGCCGAGAGGTTCGGCCCCATGGCCCAGGCGGCACGGGCGCAGGGCCTCGTCTACTCGGAGGCGACCGCCAAGGAGATCTCCGAGCTCGGACGCCGCTCGGCCGCGATCAAGTGCGACGTGACGGACCGAGCCCAGGTTGCCGAGACAGTGCAGCGGGTCGTCGACGAGTTCGGTGCCGTCGACATCCTCGTCAACAACGCCGGCACGCTCGACCATCTGGGCCAGCTCTCCGATCAGGTGCCGGAGCTCTGGGAGCGAGACCTACGCGTGAACCTGACCGGCTCCTTCAACTGCGCCCAGGCCGTCTGGCCGCACATGAAGGAACGTGGCTGGGGTCGGATCGTGAACATGGCGTCCGTTGCGGGGACGCTCGGCGGCTTCGGGCAGGCGAGCTACTCGGCGACGAAGGCGGGTCTCCTCGGGTTGACGCGCACGCTCGCGCTCGAGGGGGCTAGGCACGGGATCACGTGCAACGCGATCGTGCCCGGCGTCATCGGCACGGAGGCCTTCAACTTCGGGAACCCGAAGATGAACGAGCGCATGGTGCAGCGCACTGCGATGCGCCGCGCCGGCGAGCCGCAGGACGTCGCCAACGCGATCGCGTTTCTCTGCTCCGACCTCGCGTCGTACATCACGGGCGTCGGGTTGAACGTGAGCGGCGGCATCGAGCTTTTCACCTTCTGAGGAGTACCTAGGCAGCCTCAGATCCCTCCAGATCGGGGGCTACACTTGACAGCTTGCCTCGGCGGCGGAAATACACCCTGGTCCGGTCCAGGCGACGTCCGAGGACGCGCGCCCAGCGGCGCGTACTCGTGCAGCGCACGGCGATCCTGGCCACCCTCGCGGCCCTGGCCGCGCTCGTTCTCGGGCTCGCCTTCGCCGGCTCTCCCTCCCGCCTGGCCAACGGCGTGCAGATCGCAGGCGTGGACGTGGGCGGCAAGACGGTTCGCCAGGCCCGAGTCACCCTCGAGCGGCGGTCTGCAGAGCTGGCCGCCGTCCCGGTGACCTTCCGCGTCGGCTCGCGCACGTGGCAGCTCGAGCCCCGGCGCCTCGGCGTTCAGGTGGATTGGGGCGCCGCCGTCGACGCGGTCCGCCGCCAGGGCGAAGGCTTTGGCCCTCTGCGCGGCTTTCGCCGGCTCGACCTGCGCTTCTTCGGCGCGGACGTCGCGCCTCCGACTCAGGTGTACGACGCCGCGCTTCAGCAGAAGCTCGACGAGATCGCAACCGCCGTGAACGTCCCGCACCGTGAGGCGGCGATCGTGCTCCACGGGCTCACCCCTCGGATCGTGCCGAGCAGGACGGGCCACGTTCTCGACCGGCAGGCGGCGGCGGCGACGATCGTGCGCGCCCTTGCAAGCCTGAAGCGCGCGCCCGTCGGGCTTCCGATCGAGGTCGACACACCGAAGGTGAAGGCGAACGACCTCACGGTTCCGCAGGCACAGGTACGCGCCGCGCTTGCGTCCTCGCTGCACCTCACGCTCGGCGCGACGCGCTGGAACCTTCGCCCGCCGCGGATTGCCCGCATCTTGGAGCTGCCCGCAGATGGGCGGAGCGAGCTTCGCATCGGCGGTGCCGGCGCAAATACCTGGTTCAAGGCGCTGGCGAAGCGAGTGGATCGTCCCGCAACGGACGCCGACTGGGCGATCAACTCAAAGGGCGGCGCCCGCGTCATCCCCGACCGGCCTGGCTATGTGCTCGATGTTCCCCGCAGCGCAAAGGCCGTGTTGCAGGCCGCACTCGTCACCGAGCCCACAATCCGCTCGGCAAAGCTGATCGTCGAGAAGGTCGACGCCGACCGGACGACCGCCGAGGCGAAGGAGATGAACATCAAGGGGCTCGTCGCGAGCTATCAGACGTTCTACGGCGGGGAGGCGAATCGCATCCACAACGTGCAGCTCGTCTCCCACCTGGTCGACAAGCACCTGATCGCACCGGGTGAGACGTTCTCGTTCAACGGAACGACCGGGGCGCGTACCGAGGACAAGGGCTTCAGGGAAGCGCCCGTGATCATCAACGGCGAGCTCCAAACCGGGCTGGGCGGGGGCGTCTGCCAGGTCTCGACGACCGTCTTCAACGCTGCCTATGAGGCAGGGCTCCCGATCGTCTCCCGCACGAACCACGCCCTCTACATCAGCCACTACCCGCAGGGCCGCGACGCGACGGTCAACTACCCCGACACCGACCTCAAGTTCACGAACGACACGGGTCACTGGCTCCTGCTGCGCACGTGGGTCGGCTCCTCGTCCCTGACCGTGGCGCTCTACGGCACGCCGGTACATCGCCGGGTCGTGAGCGAGGTTGCGCCGCTCGTCGTGACCGGCCCGCCTCCGGTGAAGAAGGTCAAGGATCCGAGCCTCCTGAAAGGTCAGACCGAGGTCGAGGAGAGCGGGTCGCCTGCTCGTTCGACGAGCGTCGAGCGCAAGGTCTACGACGCAGCCGGAAAGCTCCTTTACGACACGAAGTTCTACTCGTCGTATCGCGGAGAGGTCAGGCTGATCCGGGTGGGAACGAAGCCGAACCCCGATCAGACCGAGACGACCACGACCGGCACGACGACGACGACCACCACCACCACGAAGACTACGACGACGCCTCGGCCCTAGCGATCGCGTCCGCGAGGTTCTGCGGGATCCGGATCGGCCGCAGCGTCTTCGCGTCGACGCAGGCGTGGGAGGTCCAGCCGTCTGCGATCACCTCACCGCCGCGGGTGATCTCGTACTCGAACCGAAAGCGGGCGCCGCGGAGCTCGGCGACCCGTGCTTGGATCGTCAGGTGGTCGTCGAAGTGCGCCGGCTGGAGGTAGCGGACGTGCGACTCGAGCACGAATGACTCGACCCCCTGGTCGCGGATCGCCGAGTAGCCGCCGGCGTGTTCAGCCAGATAGGCGACCCGCGCCACCTCGAACCACACGAGGTAGTTCGAGTTGTGTGCGACCCCCTGCGCGTCGGTC
>Ga0307301_10000335_pt1 | contig 13488 bp, 12 predicted proteins | sample ER_DNA_182_FD_194506 | JGI IMG/M metagenome (GOLD analysis project Ga0307301, IMG submission 194506) | Bulk soil microbial communities from the East River watershed near Crested Butte, Colorado, United States - ER_DNA_182 | ecosystem: Environmental > Terrestrial > Soil > Floodplain | place...
AACCGGTACGACTACATCGACCTGACGGACGACCTTCGGCGCGCGATCAAGGATGCGGGTGTCACCGACGGTGCCGTGGTGGCGTTCTGTGCGCATACCACCTGCGCCCTCTTGATCAACGAGTGGGAGGACGGGGCGCTGGAGGATTTCCGGCAGCACGTCACGCGGATCGTCCCCCATGACGGGGTCTACTACGCCCACGACGACTTCGAGGTGCGGACCCAGAACATGCACGAAGACGAGCGCAAGAACGGCCATGCGCACGTCAAGGCGATGCTCCTCTCGGCGACGTCGCACGCGATCCCAGTGATCGCCGGGGAGCCGGGCTTCGGCCGCTGGCAGCGGCTGATCTTCTTCGAGATGGACGAGCCGAAGGACCGGACCGTCACGTTCCACGTGTTCGGTTCCTGAGCGGACTGAGAGACTGGCGGTCGGCATGGTCGAGCGGAGGAAGTCGCGGCAGATCCAGCTCGGCGGCGTCGCGATCGGCGGCGATGCGCCCGTCAGCGTCCAGTCCATGACGACGACGAAGACCGCCGACATCGACGCGACGCTGCAACAGATCGCGTCGCTCGTCGCCGCCGGGGTCGACATCGTCCGCGTCGCCGTGCCGCATTGGGAGGACGCGGAAGCACTCGCGGCGATCGCGGCGAAGTCGACGGTCCCGGTCGTCGCGGATATCCACTTCCAATGGAAGTACGCGATGGCCGCTCTGGAGGCCGGCGTGCAGGGTCTTCGCATCAACCCGGGCAACATCAAGTACCAAGACAAGGTTCGGCTGATCGCGCGGGAGGCGAAAGCGCGGGGAGTGCCGATCCGCATCGGCGTGAACGCAGGCTCGCTCCAGAAGGATCTCCTGGCGACGTACGGGCGGCCGACGCCCGAGGCCCTCGTCGACTCAGCGTTGCAGGAGGCACACATCCTGGAAGACGAGGACTTCTTCGACATCAAGATCAGCGTGAAGCACTCCAGCCCGAAGGTGATGATCGAGGCGTTCCGGCTGCTGGCGGAGTCGTGCGACTACCCCCTGCACCTCGGTGTGACCGAGGCCGGCCCCATGCCGATGGGAGGGGTGAAGAGTGCGGTCGGGATCGGGACCCTCCTCGCGGACGGGATCGGGGACACGATCAGGGTCTCGCTCACCGATGACCCCGTCGAGGAGGTGAAGGTCGGCAACGCGATCCTCCAGTCGCTGGGGCTCCGCACGCGAGGGCTCGACCTGGTCGCATGCCCCTCCTGCGGCCGAGCGGAGGTCGATGTGCTGGCCTTGACGAAGCGCGTAGAGGCGGCCATCGAGAACGAGAAGTTCGGCGTCCCGATCCGCGTCGCCGTGATGGGTTGTGTCGTGAACGGGCCCGGTGAGGCACGCGAAGCCGATGTCGGCATCGCGAGCGGCAACGGGCTTGGCTTCGTCATCCGGCAGGGAGAGGTCGTGGCGAAGGTGGATGAGGACGCCCTCGTGGACGCGCTGTTGATCGAGGCCAGGAAGGTGGCGGCCGGGAAGGCTGCATCGGGGACCGAGGGATGAGTCTCAGACGGACACCGGCGCGCCGGCCGCCTGCCCTGGCGCGCGCGTCCGCGCGGCTGCGAACCAGCTGATCAACACGCCGACGGCTGCTGCGTTCCGGGCCAGGACGAGCAGCTGCACCCAGCCGCTCGGTACGACGATCTGGTCGGGCCACACGAGCGCGATCAGTCCCGTGAGCGCCACCGCCACCGCCGCGATCGTTGCCGTGCGCTCCTCACCGTCGCCCCCTTCGAACGCGAGCGCCGTCCACGGCAGGAACCACGCGGCGTACTGCAACGAGGATTGCGGCGAGAAGACGGTGAGCGCGACCACGGCCGCGAGTGCCGCGCCGCCGGACGGATCGCGATCCGTCCCGGCGGCTCGACGCCAGATCGCGACCTCGCAGACGAGCAACCCCAGGAACAGCAGGCCCTTCATCCACGGGGCGGCGAAGCCGACCCGGAGCGCGTCTGCCTCGAGTACCGGGATACCGCGACCGGCGATCCACAGCACGGAGCCGACGGTGCCCTGCACGTGCCATCCGCGAACACCGGCGGACGTCAGGACCTGGAACGGACCCTTGGGGCCACCCGTCAGGTACCACCACGCGCCGAGCACGACGACGATCACCGCGAAGCCGGCGATGGCGGGACGCCAGGCTCGGCGGATCAACAGGATGGGCGCGAGCGCCAGCGGCCAGAGCTTGGCCATCACAGCGAGGCCCAGGGCGGCTCCTCCCAGGGCCTCGCCCCGATGCTTCGTCCAGGCGATCGCCCAGGCCGCCAGCGCCACCGAGATCAGGTCGAACCGCAGGTAGATGAACGACAGGAGCGGGAGCCCGAGCAACAGGTACGCGATCGCGGGGCGCCGCCCCCAACCCCACGCGAGCGCGGACGCCGCGGCGAGATCCGCGATGAAGGCGAGCAGGGCGATCCGAGCGACCGTCGCCGACGCCCCGTCGCCCCCGATCGTCCGATCGGTGGCGGTCTCCAACGGCATCGACGCGACGGGGAAGTTCCGGTAGGGGGTTGCCGGCGACGTGGCGATCCGCTCGGCCTGCTGGATCTGGACGTCGGTCACGGGACGCCGCTCGGCACCCAGGATGACGAGCGCGAGGACGAGGACCCGGACCGCCACCAGCGCCATCGGCAATGCGCGGCCGGGAGAGATGTCGCGCGGCTGCGGGGCCCCGTCGGACATGGTCCTCAACCGTAGCGGTCACCGGAGCCGATGACGAGAAGGATGCGTGGCGGCAGGGCGGTATCCATGGGGCTCGCGAGCGTGCTCCTATCGCTCTTGGTGGTTCCCGGCCCGGCGGGCGCCACCTCCGTACCGGGAACGACGTGCGCGGTCTTCCCCCGGAACAACGTGTGGCACATGAACGTGTGGGCGCTGCGGGTGAACGCGAGGTCAGCCGCGTGGAAACGGGCGACGCACGCCGGTAGGACGTTCCTCCATCCCGACTTCGGACCGCCCTCCTACGGCATCCCGTACGCCGTCGTGGGCGCGGGACACGCCAAGGTGTCGGTGAGCTTCACATACGCGAACGAGAGCGATCCCGGCCCCTACCCGTTCGGGCCCGACATCCCGATCGAGGGTGGCTCGGACCGCCACGCGCTCGTCATCGATCGGAGCGACTGCACGCTCTACGAGCTGTTCGCGGCTCGGTGGGACGGCGGGGATCCGAAGGCTGGGAGCGGCGCGATCTTCCATCTGAAGGGTCCGAAGGCGAACCGGCTTCGACCAGCGGGATGGACGAGCGCCGATGCGGCGGGACTACCGATCTTCGCCGGCTTGTTGCGCTACGACGAGGTAAAGGCGGGGTTGGTCGATCACGCGATCCGGATGACCGTCGGGTGCACGCACGACGCCTACATCTGGCCGGCTCGACATGCAGCCGGAACGAGCGATCGCCGATGCCCGCCGATGGGGGCTCGGTTCCGGCTGCGTGCCTCCTTCGCTATCGGTCGGTTCGCGCCGAACGTCCGTGTGGTCCTCCGAGCGATGAAACGGTACGGGCTCATCGTCGCCGACAACGGGAGCGACTGGTACTTCCAAGGAGCGGTCGACTCCCGCTGGACCTACCGCTTCGTCGATCAGCTGAAGCGGATCCCGGCGAGCGCCTTCGTCGCCGTCGACGAACGCGCGTGCAAGCTCGGGGATCGATCGGCGGCGTTCGCTTACGGGCCGGGATGCCCGGCACCGTCGTCAGGACCGTAGACCGAGGAAGTTCTCGACGATCCTCGGTCCTTCGGGGGTGAGGATCGATTCCGGATGGAACTGCACGCCGTACCGGGGCAGCTCGCGGTGCTGGGCGCCCATGACCAGCCCATCCTCGGTCCACGCGGTCAGCTCGAGGGCCGCCGGAAGCGCCGGCTCGACGACGAGCGAGTGATACCGACCCGCCTCGAACGGCACCGGGAGGCCCGCGAGGATGCCCCGCCCCTCATGGAACACGAGCGAAGCCTTGCCGTGGACGGGTTCGGTGCGATCCACGGTCCCCCCCGATCCGATCCCGAGTGCCTGGTGGCCGAGGCACACGCCGAGGACCGGCATCTCGGCGGGGAGCTGGGTCAGCAGCTCGGTGAAGACCCCCGCGTCGCGCGGGTGCCCCGGCCCCGGTGAGAGGACGACGGCTTCGGGATGCATCGCGAGCAGCTCCGCGGCCGGCCGCTCGTCGGACTTCACGACCCGTGTTTCTCGGCCGAGGCTCTCGATCAATTGGACCAGGTTGAAGGTGAAACTGTCGTAGTGATCCACCACGAGGATCATGCGGCGGACGGTATCATGCGGCCTGACCGAACTAGCCCCGAGGAAGCCGCCCCAGGAAGCTGGTGGGTTGCGGCGAGAGGATACCGCCAGCGTGACCGGAGCCACCGAGCGCATGATGCTCTCCATCGTGGTGCCGGTCTGGGGCACCCGCCACGACCTGCCCCACCTGCTTCCCGCCCTGCAGCGGGCGCTGGACGGGGTCGAGCCTCGCTCGGAGATCCTCGTCTGCGCGACCGACCCATCACTGCACAACGTCGTCGAAACGGCTTCGGCCACCTTCGTCGAGTCCAAGTCGTCCGGCTACGGCGACATCCTGAGGACCGGCATCGATGCCGCACAAGGCGAGCTGGTGATGACGATGGACGCCGACTTCGCGTACGCGGCCGACTTCGTGCCCATCATCTGGGCGCACCGCGACGACGCCGAGGTCGTGATCGGATCGAGGTACGTTCGCGGTGCGGTCGCGGAGATGGGCTTCAGCCGGCGGACCGCAAGCAGGTTGCTCAACTGGGTCTATCGCTTCGGGCTCTCCGTTCCGTTCCGGGACCTCTCGAGCGGCTTCCGCCTCTACCGTCGCCGCGTGCTGCTCGACATCCAGCCGCTCGAGGCCCACGGGCTGGACGTCCTCCCCGAGATCATGGTGAAGGCACAGTGCCAGGGCTGGCGCGTGATCGAGGTGCCGTTCTGGTACCGGGGCGCCGAGCCGTGGAACCGGATGCGCATGGTGCAGTTCGGGCTCGCCTACCTCGAGACGCTGGGGCGACTCTTGAGCCTCAGGAACTCGGTCCGGGCGGCGGATTACGACAACCGTGCTTTCGATTCCTGGATCCCGCTTCAACGCAGTTGGCAGCGCCGGCGCTTCGAGGTCGTGCACTCGTTCATGGGACCGCAGGCGAGTCGCGCGACCCTCGACATCGGGTGCGGATCGAGCCGGATCGTGCAGACGCTCCCCGGGGTGGTGGGCATGGATCTGGGGATGCACAAGCTTCGTTGGCTCCGGGCTCCCGGCCGTCACCTCATCCAAGGATCGCTGACCCGTCTCCCGTTCGTCGATAGTGCCTTCGACACCGTCATCTGCTCCGAGGTGATCGAGCACATCCCGAGGGATCAGGTCCACCTGGAGGAGCTCGTCCGCGTGATCGCCCCGGGCGGATTGCTGATCCTGGGAACGCCCGATTACAGCCGGCGGCGATGGCTCTTCCTGGAGTGGCTCTACGGCAAGGTGTTCCCGAACGGTTACGTGAAGGAGCACATCAACCGGTACACGCGTCGCGGACTCCAGCGGGACCTCGAGGAGCTCGGTCTTTCGATCGAGAACGTCCGCTACGTCGGCGGGTCCGAGATGATCTTCGCGGCCCGCGTCGCGGGGCCGACGTCAAGCGCCGCTGCTGCCCGCTGAGGGAGCGGGCGCGACGGCCGGGATCAACGCCGAGGCTTTCGCCTTCGTCTCGCGGAGCTCGGTCTCCGGATCGGAGTCGGACACGACGCCTGCGCCCGTCTGGACGCTGGCGGATCCTTCCGTGACGACGACGGTCCTGATCGTGATGCAGAAGTCGAGGTCTCCCGCGAACGTCAGGTACCCAACGGCGCCGGCGTAGGCGCCGCGAGCGCCGGGCTCGTGTTCGGCGATCAGTTCCATCGCCCGGCGTTTCGGCGCACCGGTCACGGTCCCGGCGGGGAACGTGACCGCGAGCGCGTCGAAGGGCTCCATGTCCTGGCGCAGATCGCCCTCGACGGTCGAAACGATATGCATCACGCGGGAGAACCGCTCCACCTGCATCAGCTCGGTGGGGCGGACGGTCCCCGGTTCGCACACGCGCCCGAGGTCGTTGCGTGCCAGGTCGACCAGCATCGCGTGCTCGGCGCGCTCCTTGGGATCGGCGAGCAGCTCGTGTTCGAGCAGGCGGTCGCGCTCGTCGGAGAGGCCGCGCGGGCGGGTCCCCGCGATCGGTCGTGCGGTGACGCGCCGCCCCTCCACCCGCACGAGGGGTTCGGGTGATGATCCGGCGAGCTCCATCCCCAGCATGCGCAGGTAGAACATGTACGGCGCAGGGTTGGAGACGCGGAGACGCCGGTAGATCGGCAGCCCACCGTCGGGTGCGGCGAAGGTGACCCGACGCGAGGGGACCGCCTGGTAGATGTCGCCCGCGCGGATGTGCTCCTTGAAGGTCGACACGATCCGGCGGTACCGATCGTCATCCATATTGGCCTCGCCGTCGCTCCCGCCCGCGCCGCCGGCGCTCATCAGCGAGAGCCCGGAGGTGCCGGCGAGCTTCTCGGCCAGCTCCTCGAGCGCTTGGATCCCGTCGTCGTAGCGACCCGCGGGGACGTGTGCGACGAGCACGAGCCGTTGCCGCCAATGGTCGAAGACGACGGCTCGGTCGATCAAGAGGAACCCGATCGGTGGACAGGGCGCCTCATCGGGGTGTGGCACCGGATGACCATCGAGGAGGGTCGCGGCTTCGTACGACGCGTAGCCCATCAGCCCCCCGGTGATCGGGGGCAGGCCGTCGATCCGTGGCGCGCGAAGCCGGTGGACCGCGGCGCGAAGGGCTTCGCGCGGCGTCAGGCGGCGCGACGGTTCCCCGGTGGGGAGCTCCCGTGCGACCTCCTGCAGGTGGAGACCGCCGCCGTCGACCACCATGATCGCGGCAGGATCGCCAGCCACGAAGGAGTACCGACCCCATCGCTCAGAACGCTCGACCGACTCGAGCAAGATCCCCGGCCCGTGCCCGGCCATGGCGGGAAACACCGAGACGGGGGTCGCGACGTCCGCGAGCAGCTCGGCCCACACCGGCACGAGCGGCCAGTCCGTTGCCAGCCGGTCGAAGGTGTCCCGATCGGGCCGTACCACCAACGGGTGGTCCATCGATGCTCCTCCGGGAGATGCGGAACCCCGGACCGCGCATCGGTCCGGGGCGCGCGATGGTCGCACGGGCGCGGCGCGAGCGTCAACGCGCACCTCCTCCGTGCGATCCATGGACGAGGCGACGGCTATACTCGATGTGTCGAGGGGTCGTTGCACGAGCCGGAGGTGGGCGCCCGCCCACCTTTCGTTTGTAGGGGGATGGTCAGGTGGACGCGGAGCCGCTGGTGCGCCCAGTCGTGGAAGGGGCTGGGCTGGAGCTGGTCGAGGTGTCGTATCACGGCGCTCGCGGTCGTCGCGTCCTTCGGGTCACGGTCGACCGGGACGGCGGGGTCGACCTGGAGACGATCGCAACGATCTCGGAGAAGCTCACCCGGCGGCTGGATCTCGAGGACTTCGGTGAGGGGGCCTACCAGCTCGAGGTCAGCTCGCCCGGCCTGGAGCGGCCGCTGCGAACCCCGGCGCAGTTCGCACGGTGCATCGGGTGGCAGGTGGACGTCAGGACAGCGTCGCCGGTCGAGGGTTCATCGGTGCACGTCGGGACCCTGGTGGCGTCGGACGACCGGGCGATCGAGGTCGAGGTCGACGGCGTGGTACGCCGTCTCGAACGACCCAAGATCGCGTCTGCGCGCACGGTCGTGGACTGGGCCGCAGAGTTGAAGGGAACGCACGTTTGAATGCCGAGATGATCGCGGCGCTCCGCGAGCTGGAGCGCGAGAAGGGTATCGCCTTCGACACGATCCTCCAGGGTCTGGAGGAGGCGATGGCCGCTGCGTACAAGTCGGCATGGAAGCAGGAGCATCCGGACGCGGACGACGACTTCGTCGGGTTCCGGGCAGAGATCGACCCCGAGACCGGCGAGATGCGGATGTTCCAGCAGCAGCTCGAGGAGGTCGAGGCCGAGGACGGCGAGACCCTCGTGATGAAGGTCCTCTCCGAGGAAGAGGTCACGGTCACCGACGATTTCAAGGGTCGGATCGGCGCGCAGACCGCCAAGCAGGTGATCTTCCAGAAGCTGCGTGACGCCGAGCGCGAGATGACCTACGAAGAGTTCGCCGGGCGCGAGGGCGACGTCGTCACCGGGATCGTCCAGCAGTCCGAACGCCGCTACACGCTGCTCGACCTAGGGAAGGTTGAGGCGCTCGTCCCGCAGTCGGAGCAGGTTCCGTCGGAGCCGTACCGCAGCGGCGAGCGACTCAAGGCCTACATCACGGAGGTCCGCCGAGGGGCGAAGGGACCGCAGATCGTCGTCAGCCGCACCCACCCGGGCCTGCTGAAGAAGCTGTTCGAGTTGGAGGTGCCCGAGATCGCGGACGGGGTCGTCGAGATCAAGGCCGTCGCGCGCGAGCCGGGTCACCGGTCGAAGATCGCGGTGTGGTCCAACGAGCCCGCGGTCGATCCGGTCGGCGCGTGCGTTGGCCCTAAGGGCTCGAGGGTGCGCAACGTCGTGACGGAGCTCCGCGGCGAGAAGATCGATGTGGTGCCGTGGTCGGAGAACCCGAGCGAGTTCGTGGCCAACGCGCTCCAGCCTGCGAAGGTCCGAGAGGTGCGGGTCGATCCCGACACGCAGACCGCGCAAGTGATCGTGCCGGACTACCAGCTCTCGCTCGCGATCGGGAAAGAGGGTCAGAACGCCCGGCTCGCCGCCCGGCTCACGGGTTGGCGGATCGACATCAAGTCGGAGTCGCAGGCGACGGCCGTCCCGGAGGCTCCCGCGGGGGCCTGAGCCGGTGGACCGGCGTCTCGGGCCGCAGCGCTGGTGCGTCGGCCGCGGAGGGCGCTGGCGTCGATCGAACGACGGCGCAGCCTCTCGGTTCGCGGGGAGCGCGCCGCACACATCGCTTCGCGTGGACGAGGAGCCGTCGCGGCGCGTTCGCTCGAACCCTCCGCTCGGGCGTCGGCCCGGAGGAAGCACGTAAGCTACGAGAGGTCGTCGAAAGGGTGCAAGGGAACGGATGAGGGTTCACGAACTGGCCAAAGAGCTCGGCGTCACCAGCAAGGAACTGCTGGAGACGCTCGAGCAGATGGGCGTGAGCGGCAAGTCGGCTTCGTCGAGCGTGCCCGAGGACATCGTTCCTCGCCTGCGCGCGTCCGGCGGCAAGGCAACCACCGCTCCGCCGAAGTCGCGCGAGGTGTTGGAGCCGCCGCCCCAGCCGCGGCGTGCGAAGCCCAAGCGTGTTGCGGCGGCGGTCAAGCCGGCCGCACCGGCACCGGCGGCCGTTCCGGCGCCCGTCGTCGCCGAGGCGGCCGCCCCGGCCCGCCCCCAGGCGCGCAAGCGCGCGGTTGAGAAACCGGAGCCGCCCGCACCCTCTGGCCCCGTGCTGCAAGTCGTGCACGGGGCCACACCCCAGGTGATCGCCGAGAAGCTCGACCGATCACCCGCCGAGATCGTGAAGATCCTGTTCATGGCGGGCGAGATGGCCACCGCGACGACGTCGCTCACCGACGACGCGATCCGCGTGATCGCGGACGAACTCGGCTACACGGCCACGATCGTCGGGATCGAAGATGAGCTCAAGCTCGAGGAGCACGAGGACGAGGCGCCGCAGGAAGGGGCGCTCGTCTCCCGCGCCCCCGTGGTCACCATCATGGGCCACGTCGACCACGGCAAGACGAAGTTGCTCGATGCGATCCGGTCAACGGACGTGGTCGCCGGCGAGTTCGGAGGGATCACGCAGCACATCGGCGCCTATCAGGTGCATGCGCGCGACCGGGAGATCACGTTCATCGATACGCCAGGTCACGAGGCCTTCACCGCGATGCGTGCACGCGGCGCCGGGGTCACGGACATCGTCGTGCTGGTGGTCGCCGCCGATGACGGCGTCATGCCGCAGACGGTGGAAGCGCTCGACCACGCGAAGGCGGCGGGTGTGCCGATCATCGTCGCCGTCAACAAGATCGATAAGGACGAGGCAGACCCCAACCGCGTCCGGACGCAGATGGTCGAGCGTGGCGTCGTCCCATCCGAGTGGGGAGGGGACTACGAGTTCGTCGACGTCTCCGCCAAGTCGAACCTCAACCTCGACGCGTTGCTGGACACGATCCTCGTCGTAGCCGACCTCGAGGAGCTGAAGGGTGATCCCACCGGCCGGGCCCGTGGGACCGTCCTCGAGGCGCACCTCGACAAGGGGCGCGGGCCGGTCGCGACCGTGCTCGTGCAGAAGGGCACGATCGAGGTTGGAGATGCGTTGATCGCGGGCACGGCGTACTGCCGGATCCGAGCGATGCAGGATGAGAACGGCCGCGAGGTCGATGTCGCGGGTCCATCCAAGCCCGTGCAGATCCTCGGTTGGAGTCACGTGCCGAGCGCCGGCGACGACTTCCGTGAGGTCGACGACGAACGAGAGGCTCGTCACCTCGCGGAAGAGCGTGAGGCCAAGACACGTCAGGCGGAGCTCGTCACGGCGAAGCGCAAGACCCTCGAGGACCTGATGCGTGAGACCGGGCGGGCCGAGGTGATCGACCTCAACGTGATCGTCAAGGCCGACGTCCAGGGGTCGGTCCAGGCGCTCGAGGATTCGCTGCTCAAGCTTCCGCAGGAAGAGGTCAGGGTCAACATCGTTCGAGCCGGTGCCGGCGGCATCACCGAGAACGACGTCACGCTCGCGATGGCGTCCGATGCCATCATCGTCGGGTTCAACGTGCGACCGTCCGCGGGGGCGCGGGAGCTCGCCGAGGACGAAGGCGTGGACATCAGGACGTACCGGGTGATCTACGACGCGATCGACGACATCAAGGCTGCGCTGTCCGGTCTGTTGAAGCCGGAGCAACGCGAACGCATCCTCGGAGAAGCCGAGGTTCGCCAGACCTTCCGCGTGCCGAAGCTCGGGGTCGTCGCGGGCTCGTACGTCCGGAGCGGTGTGATCCGTCGCAACGCCTCCGTTCGACTCGTCCGCGATGGCGTCATCGTCTACGACGGCAGGATCGGGTCCCTGCGTCGGTTCAAGGACGATGCCGCCGAGGTCCGCGAGGGGTTCGAATGCGGGATCGGCCTCGAGAACTACCAGGACGTCAAGGAGGGGGACATCATCGAGGCCTACGAGGTCGAAGAGTTCGCCCGATCCATCTGAGCCGCCCGTGCTGGTCGCACTCGAACGCTTCGATCTGCGGATCCCCGCGTGTCGCTCGCTGAAGCAGAAGCGTCACGTCCTCACGAGTCTCACGGCCGCGCTGCGGCAGCGATTCCCCGTGAGCGTGGCCGAGGTCGACCATCAGGATCTCTGGCAGCGGACCGCGATCGCCGTCGCCGCCGTCGGTTCCGACCAGCACCACCTCCGTCGCGTGATGCACGAGGTCGAGAAGCTCGTCGAACGGTGGGACGGGACCGAGGTGCTGGACGCCGAGCTCCAGCTCGTCTGGCCCGAGGACTGAGACGCGCCGGGTACCCTGGTGTTATGCCCCAAGGACCTCGGACGGAACGGGTCGGTGAGGGTTTCCGTGAGATCCTCGCGGAGGCCATCCAGAAGCTGAAAGACCCGCGGATCGGGTTCGTCACGGTCACCGGCGTGAGGGTGTCCCACGATCTGCAGGTCGCCTGGGTCTACTTCACCGCCTTGGGTGATGCCTCGGCGAAGGCCGGCTCGCGGGCGGCGCTGCGGTCCGCGACGCCGCATCTCCGGCGAGAGCTGGGACGGCAGATCCGGCTCAAGGTCGTCCCCGAGCTCCGGTTCGAGGAAGACGAGACGCTCGCGACCGGAGAGCGGATCGACCGGATCATCGACCAGCTGCATCACGAGGAGGGGGCTTCGCATGACGCCTGAGGACCTCGTCCGGGCCGCCGAGGTCCTGCGCGACGCCGAACGCGTCGCGATGGCGTGCCACGTGAACCCCGACGCCGACGCGCTCGGGTCGATGCTCGGGCTCGCGCACCACCTCGTCGCGCGCGGCACCGAGGTCACGTGTTCGTTCCCCAACAACCCCCCGCACCTGCCGCGATGGGCCGACATGCTCCCGGGGCTCGAGCTCCTCGTGCCGCCCAACCGGTTCCCGCGGTCACCTGGGGTGATGGTGACGTGCGACTGTGCATCGTTCGATCGGCTGGGGATGCTCGAGCCGTACGCGACCGCGGCGAAGGAGCTGATCTGGATCGACCACCACCGGTCGAACGATGGCAGCGGCACGATCCGGCTGGTGGACCCCGACGCGTCTTCCACGTGCGAGCTGGTGGCGAGGTTGATCGACGAGATCGGCGGAGAGCTGACGCGCGAATCGGCGCTCTGCCTGTACGCCGGACTCGTCACGGACACCGGCCGGTTCCAGTACGAGGCGGTCACCTCGCAGACGCTTCGCCTCGCCGCACGTCTCCGCGAGCACGATTTCGACCACGCCCGCCTCTCGCAGGTGCTCTACGAGGACAACGGAGCCGCGTACCTCCGGCTGGTCGGCCGGGCGCTGAGCCGGCTCCAAGAGATACCCGAGGCCGAGCTGGTATGGACGTACCTGACCCAGGGCGATCTGGCAGAGGCCGGCGTCGGTCCCGGTGATACCGACGACCTGATCGACGTCCTCCGGACGGCCCGCGAGGCGGATGTCGCGGCGATCCTCAAGCAACAGCGGGACGGCCGCTTCAAGGTGAGCGTGCGCTCGCGCGGCGGGCACGATCTGGCGATGGCCGCCGCCGCCTTCGGCGGCGGTGGCCATCGCCTCGCGGCGGGCTACACGAGCGAGCACGGCCCCGCCGGGACGATCGAGCGTCTCGTGCAGGTCCTCCGCGGGCTCCCGGTCTCGTCGTGAGCTCGCCGGCGGCCGAGGGGCTGCTGCTGATCGACAAGCCGCAGGGGATCACGTCGCACGATGTTGTCGCGATCGTCCGACGGACCACCCGAGTGAAGAAGGTCGGTCACGCGGGGACGCTCGACCCGATGGCGACCGGGCTCCTCGTACTGGGACTGGGTCGCGCGACCAGGCTGCTTCGGTTCTTGGGCGACCTTCCCAAGACCTACGAAGGGACCCTCCGACTCGGGGTCGAGACGGACACGCTCGACGCGGACGGCGCCGTGACGCGGGAGTCCGCGGTCGCCGTCACCGACGACGAGGTCGCCCGGGCGATGACGGCGAAGCTGGGCGAGTCGTCCCAACGCCCGCCGGCGTTCAGCGCCGTGAAGGTCGGCGGCCGGAAGCTGTACGACGCGGCCCGCCGGGGGGAGATGCTCCGAGCGGAGCCGCGCACGATCCGGGTGGACCGGTTCGACCTGGTCGCGAGGAACGGCGTGGACGTCGACTTCGTGGCCGTCGTGAGCGGCGGCACGTACGTCCGCGTGCTTGCGGCCGACGTCGGGTCCGCTCTGGGGTGCGGTGCGCATCTCACGCGTCTGCGGAGGACCGCGATCGGTTCGTTCGCCGT
>Ga0307301_10000336_pt1 | contig 13470 bp, 7 predicted proteins | sample ER_DNA_182_FD_194506 | JGI IMG/M metagenome (GOLD analysis project Ga0307301, IMG submission 194506) | Bulk soil microbial communities from the East River watershed near Crested Butte, Colorado, United States - ER_DNA_182 | ecosystem: Environmental > Terrestrial > Soil > Floodplain | place: USA...
GCAACCGTTGGGGCAGCCGGAGATCTTGATCCGGACGCTGCGCGCGAGCTCGCGGTAGGGAGCCAGCTCGCCCCCGTCCTCGAGGGCCGCCGAGAGGGCGGAGCCGAGGCCCTTCGCCGAGGCAATGCCGAGGCGGCAGGTGTCGGCGGCGGGACAGGTCGTCACGTCCTCCACCGTCTCCGCTCCCGGATCGGCGAGCCCGACGGCGCGCAACTCGTCGTACAGGTCCGGGAGCTCGTCCTCGCGGACCCAGGGCAGGTAGAAGTTCTGCTCGATCGCGATGCGCGCCTCGCCGGCCGAATAGCGCCGCACGACCTGGGCGAGCTGGCGCAGCGGGTCGCTCAGGATGTCCCCAAGCCGCAGCCGGACGTTGACCCCCTTGAGACCGGGGATCCTGTGGGGCAGGACCGAGTCCCGGCGCCAGCGGGCGTACTCGGGCCGCTCGCTGCGCGCGTCGCGCCCCGGGAGCCCGGTGCGCACGGGACCCTGCATGGGCGGGTGCCCTTCGCGCAGATCCTCGGGGGGGAAAGGAATCGGGCCCACCCGCTCGCGCTCGAGGTCGAGCGCCTCGCGGAACCGGGCCCATCCCATCGCCTGCACCAGGAACTTCATGCGGGCCTTCATGCGGGACTTCCGCTCGCCGTAGCGGTCGAACACGCGGAGGATGGCGGCGGCGAAGTGGTACATCTCCTCGACCGGGAGAAAGTCGGTGTACTCGTGACCCAGCATCGGCGCACCGCCCATCCCGCCCGCCACGAGGATCCTGAATCCGCGCCGCTCCGTACGCCGCTGCGCGATGAAGGCGATGTCGTGCAACCGCACCGCCGAGTGGTCCTCCGTGCAGCCCTCAAACGTGATCTTGAACTTCCGCCCCAGCACCTGGTTGTGGTCGTTGCGGACGAGATAGCGAAACAGCGCGTGCGCGTACGGCGCGACGTCGAACAGCTCCGTGGGCGACGTTCCTGAGCGGTAGCACGCCGTGATGTTGCGGACCGTGTTGCCGCAGGCTTCGCGCGTCGTGATGCCGTGGGACGCGAGGAAGCGCATCAGCTCGGGGGCCTCCTCGAGCTTCAGGTAGTAGATCTGCACGTCCTCACGCGTCGTCAGGTGCAGGAACCCCGAGCCGAACCGGTCGGCCGCGTCCGCCAGACAGATCATCTGATCGGCCGACACGACGCCGCCCGGGATTTTGATCCGCTGCATCTGCACGCCTTCCTGACGCTGTGCGTACGTGCCGAACTGCAGCCGGATCTTCTGCATCTTGACTTCGCCCAGCTCGCCGCGGCGGTACGCTTGGATGTGCGCTTCGTATTCCGCCAGCTCCTGACGCTCGGTCCCTGTCATGGACGGTTTCCTCTAGGCCTCGATGAGGGCTGCGGCGGGGGTCGCGGCGAGCTGTGCCAGCCGCTCGGGCACGCGCACCACTTCCCCCACCACCAGCGTGGCCGGGGACTCGAGGCGCGCCTCGCGCGCGAGTGTCTCGATGGTGGCGAGGGTGCCGACGACGACGCGTTGCTCGGGGAGCGTGGCGCTCGCGATCACCGCGGCCGGCGTCTCCGGCCGGGCGCCGTGCGCGAGCAGCCGGGCGGCGATGTGGGGGAGCCCCCGCAACCCCATCAGGAACACGAGCGTGGGGATGCGCGCCAGCGCACCCCAGTCGAGGTCCGATTCGCCTGCACATTCCTGGCCGGCGGCCACGGCGAAGGCGGACGCGTAGCGACGGTGCGTCACGGGAATGCCGGCCGCCCCGGGCGCCGCGATCGCCGCAGTCACGCCGGGGACGACCTCGAAGGCGATGCCGGCACGCTCGAGCGCCTCGCACTCCTCGGCGCCGCGACCGAAGACGAAGGGGTCGCCTCCCTTGAGCCGCACGACGATGAGCCCCTGGCGCGCCCGCGCGATCAGGAGGTCGTTGGTCTGTTCCTGCTCGATCGAATGCCCGTCGGCTCGCTTGCCGACAAACACCCGTTCGGCCCAGGGCGCCGCTCGCTCGACGAGGGTGCGGCTCACGAGACGGTCGTACACGACGACGTCGGCGCTGCGCAGGGCCTCGAGCCCCCGCACGGTGACGAGGCCGGGGTCTCCGGGGCCGGCCCCGACCAGGTACACCAGCCCCCGGGGTGGTGCCTCCGAGGCATCGCCCGACACCGCGCGTTCTACCAGCTCCTCGATGCGGCGCCGGGCGCCCGCGCGGTCACGACGGCGCACGTACTCGACGGCGTCCGAGTCCACGATCTGGTACCAGAGACGGGTGCGCACCTTGGGATCGAGCACGCGGGCCGCCACGCTGGGCCGCAGCTCGCCCAAGAGGTCGAGGAACTCGGCGTGCTCGCGGCCGATCAACGTCCCGATCTGCTCGCGCAGCCGGACCGCGAGCGCCGGACTCTTGCCGCCCGTCGAGACTGCCACGGCGATGTGTCCCGCCCGATGCACCGCCGGCGCGATGAAGCTGCAGTGCGGCAGATCGTCCACGGCGTTGAGCAGGATGCCGCCCTCCTCCGCTTCCGCCCAGACGTCGGCGTTGACGCTGCGGTCGTCGGTCGCGGCGATCGCGAGGAACGCGCCCTCGCTCTCCAAGTCGCCGCGGCGGTACCCACGCCGCCGCAGCTCGATCGCGCCCGTCGCCGCGAGGTCCTCGAGTTTCCAGGTGAGGTCGGGGCTGACCACGGTGACGCGCGCCCCCGCCTCGAGCAGGCCCACCACCTTCTGCTCCGCCACGGCGCCGCCACCCACCACGACGCCGCGCCGTCCCTGGAGCTGCAGGAATACCGGATAGAAGCTCATGGACACCTCGATGCCCCGGGGTTTTATCACAAAAAGGCGGGCCCGCTTCCCATAGCGGGAAGCGGGCCCATACGCGGTGCACTGGTTACGCTGCTAGTCCGCCGCCACGGTATCCGCTCCCAGGGAGCGAGGACACATCCGCCCGCGGGGCTTACAACAGGCAGTGGCGCACGAGCACCGAATCATGACTGGAAGGCTAAGAACGTCCTCGAAGTCTGTCAACGCGTTGCGCAGTTGAAAGCCTTTCGCTTCCGGTCGTAGCTTTCACTACTATGACGGGACGTTCCACGGTGCTCAAGTTCGGGGGCACGTCGGTGCAGGACGCCGGCGCGTTCGAGCGCGTGGCGGAGATCGTGCGGGCGGAGCGTCGCGCTCGTCCGCTGGTCGTCGTCTCCGCCATGAGCGGGGTGACGGATGCGCTGCTCGCCAGCGTGGCGGCGGGGAGCGCCGCCGACTTGGAGCCCCATCTCGAGCGGCACCGGCTCGTGGCCCGCGGTCTGCTGGACGCGGCTGCCGCGGCCGCGTTCGAGGCGGAGCTCGAGGGCGCTCGTGAGGAGATCGGTCGCCTCCTCGCGGATATCTCCGGGGGCGGCAGCACCGTGCCGCGGCTCCAAGACGAGGTGGTCTCCTACGGCGAACGTCTCTCGTCGTCGCTGCTCGCCGGCGTGCTCAGGGTCCGCGACCTTCCGGCGACTTGGGTGGACGCGCGCCGCTGTATCGTCACCGACGACGTCGCCGGGTGCGCCGCCCCCGATTTTCCAGAAACATGCGCCCGCGTCCAGGGCCAGCTCTCGCCCCTGCTCGCCGCAGGGCGGATTCCCGTGCTGGGTGGTTTCATCGGCGCGTCGGCCGAAGGCGTCACGACGACGCTGGGACGAGGCGGCTCGGACTACTCGGCGGCGCTCCTCGGCGCGGCGCTCGATGCGGAAGAGATCCAGATCTGGACCGACGTGTCAGGCGTGCTGACCGCGGACCCGCGCGTAGTGCGGAACGCGCACACCATCCCGACGCTGTCGTACGCCGAGGCGTCGGAGCTCGCCTACTTCGGCGCCAAGGTACTGCATCCCAAGACCATCCAGCCCGCGCTGGTACGCGGCATCCCCGTGCGCATCCTGAACTCGCGCGCGCCGCAGGACAGCGGCACCGTGGTCTCCGCCGAAGCCGAGCTGTGGCCAGGGACGGTCAAATCGATCGCCCACAAGACGGGGATCACCGTCCTGCAAATCACCTCGGCGCGGATGCTGGGCGCGTACGGATTCCTGCGCGTCCTGTTCGAGGTGTTCGATCGCCACCGCATGCCGGTGGACGTCGTGACGACGTCCGAAGTGAGCCTCTCGCTCACCGTGGAGGACGGCGCCGCGCTCCCCGCCGTCGTCGCGGAACTCGAGATGCTGGGCGAGGTTCGCGTGGAGCCGCGCCGGGCGATCATCTGCGTGGTGGGCGAGGGTCTGCGCACGACGCCCGGAATCGCGGCGCGCGTGTTCGAGACGATTCGCGACATCAACGTGTCGCTCATCTCCCAGGGCGCGTCGCGCGTCAACCTCACATTCGTGGTGGACGAGGCGCAGGCCCGGGAGGCGGTGACGCGCCTCCACGCTGCGCTGCTCGAGGGCCCCGCTGTCGGACGGGAAAGGCGTTCACAGTCTCGCCGTCCGACCGTCCGTCCGTCCGACGGTGCGACCGCCGTCGAGCTCACCCGTCGCCTGATCGACATCCCCTCGGTGTCGGGCGACGAGGACGCGATCGCGCGCTTCCTCGGTGGGCAGCTCGAGCAGCTGGGCTACAACGTGGAGTATCTCGAGTCCGCGCCCGGTCGCCCCGGTCTCTTCGCCTCGACGGACGCGGCGCCCCGCATCGTGTTTTGCACGCACCTGGACACCGTGCCGCCGTTCTTCGCGTCGTCCGAGGACGATGAGTTCGTGTACGGACGCGGGGCGTGCGACGCCAAAGGGATCATCGCCGCCCAGATCGCGGCCGCCCAGCGCCTGCGCGCGGAGGGGATTCACGAGCTGGCACTGCTGTACGTGGTGGATGAGGAGCAAGGCAGCATCGGCGCGCGCGCCGCGAACGATCATCCGGCCGCGCGGCACTGCCGCTGGTTGGTCGTGGGCGAGCCGACGGAGAACAAGCTCGCGACCGGCTCCAAGGGATCCCTCCGCGTCCGGCTCCGGACGGACGGGACGGGCGGCCACTCGGCCTATCCGGAGCGGGGCCGATCCGCGATCCACACCCTGCTCGACGTGTTGGAGGACGTGCGGGCGATCGCCTGGCCGGCTGCCCCCGAGTTCGGCGAGACGACCTGCAACATCGGCATCATCGGCGGCGGCGCGGGCGCGAACGTCATCGCTCCGGAGGCGCGGGCCGAGCTGCACATCCGCCTCGTCACCGACGCGGCCCAGGTGCGGGCGCTGCTCGAAGGCGCCGTCCGGGGCCGGGCCCGGATCGAGTACCTCAGCGCCACGCCGCCCGTGCGGCTCACCGCCATGCCCGGCTTCGACACGTGCGTCGTGGGCTTCACGACCGACGTGCCCCATCTCTCGAACTGGGGCGCGCCGCTGCTCGTCGGTCCCGGCTCGATCCACGACGCCCACACGGCGGGGGAGCGGATCGCCAAGGCGGACCTGGAACGCGGGGTGGAGCTGTACGTGCAGTTGGCGCACAGCCTGCACGCCGCTGCCGTGGCGACGGAAGTGCGAGCGTGAGACTCGCGTTCATCGGGAACGGGCGCATGGGGCGCGTGGTCATCGCGCAGGCGCGCGCGGCCGGGTACGAAGTCGGCGTGGTGCTCTCCTCGGCGGACGCGCGGGTTGGCCCCGAGGGGCTCGCCGCGGCGCTCTCGGGTCACGACGCGGCGATCGACTTCACGGCGGCAGACGCGGTGCTCGCGCACGTGGCGGCCTGTGTGCGGGCGCGCGTGCCCTTGGTCGAGGGCACCACGGGGTGGCGGGAGCAGGAGGCAGAAGTCCGCCGGTTGGTCGAGCCAGGTGGCGCGATGGTGTACGGCGCGAACTTCTCGATCGGCGTGAACCTCTTCTGCCGCCTCGTCGATCGCGCCGGGGAGTTGTTCCGCGGCACGGAGTACGATGCCTACATCGAAGAGGCGCACCACGCCACGAAGCGCGACGCGCCGTCCGGCACGGCCCTGGAGCTGCGCCGCCTCCTGGCGGGCCGGCTCGGTCGCGAAGTACCGGTGGCGAGCACGCGGGCGGGCCATATTCCCGGGGTGCACCGGGTGGGCTTCAATTCGGCGGCGGACGACGTGGTCGTGACGCACACCGCGCGGTCCCGGGAGAGCTTCGGCGCGGGGGCGCTCGCCGCCGCCCGGTGGCTCGCCGGCTCCGGGAGGCGCGGCGCGCACGCATTCGGCGATGTGCTGGATCAGATCCTGGAAGCGGAAAGGAAGGGCAAGCCATGACCGTGCGGCTGGACTGGCTCCGCGGGTGTGGGACGGCGCTCGTGTCTCCGTTCACGGCCGACGGTACGCTGGACGAGGCACGCCTGCGCGCGCTCGTCGAGCGGCAAATCGCGGGCGGCGTGAAGCTCCTGGTTCCGTGCGGTACGACCGGTGAAGCGGCGACCCTGACGCCCGAGGAGCAGACCCGGGTCCTGCGCGCGACCGTGGAGACGGCCCGCGGGCGCGCGCGGGTGCTGGCGGGGGTCGGCAGCAACTCCACGGCGTCGACGATCGAGCGGGCCAAGGCGGCGCGGGCCGCCGGAGTCGACGGCGTGCTGGTGGTCGCTCCTTACTACAACAAGCCGACCCAGGAGGGCCTCATCGCCCACTTCGAAGCCGTGGCGGGCGCCGTGGCGGGTCTGCCCGTGGTCCTCTACAACGTGCCGGGCCGCACGTCCTCCAACATCCAGGCCCCGACGGCGCTCACGCTCGCCCGCGAGGTGGACACGATCGCGGGCGTCAAGGAAGCCTCGGGAGACCTGGCCCAGATCATGACGATCCTGCGCGAGCGCCCGGCGGGGTTCAAGCTGCTCTCGGGCGACGACGCCATGACCCTGCCCCTCATTGCCCTCGGCGCCGACGGGATCATCTCGGTCGTCGCGAACGAGGTGCCCGACCTCATGGTCCGCATGACCGACGGCGCGTTGCAGGGGAGCTGGGAAGCGGCGCGAGCCCTGCACTATCGACTGCTGCCGCTCATGGACGCGAACTTCATCGAGTCGAACCCCGGCCCGGTGAAGGCCGCCATGGCACTCATGGGGTTGCTCGAGGAGCAGCTCCGCCTGCCGCTCGTCCCGGTACGGGAGCAGACGCGGGCGCGCCTGCGGGACGTGCTCCAGGAGGTCGGAGTCCTCGAGCGGCCAGCGCATGTCGCTGCGTGACCGGATCGAGGCGCTCGCCGCTTCGAGCCGCAGCGCCTTTGGCGACGCGGAGCGCGCCACGTTTGCCGAGTTCCGAGCGGCGCTGTCCTCGGGCGCGGTCCGGGCGGCCGAACGGGGAGCGGACGGCGCGTGGCGTGCCAACGCGTGGGTGAAGCAGGGCATCTTGCTCGGCTTCCGGATCGGTGCCCTCACGGACCTGTCGGTTGACGGCACGTTCCGGTTCTTCGACAAGGACACGTATCCGGTCCGCGGCACGACGCTCGCGGACGGCGTGCGGATCGTCCCCGGGGGCTCGACGATCCGCGACGGCGCCTACGTGGCGCCCGGGGTGGTATGCATGCCGCCGATGTACGTCAACGTGGGCGCCTACGTGGACGAGGACACCATGATCGACAGTCACGTGCTCGTCGGCTCGTGCGCCCAGATCGGCCGGCGCGTGCATCTGTCGGCGGCGGCGCAGATTGGCGGCGTGCTCGAGCCGGTCGGGTCGCTCCCCGTCATCGTGGAGGACGACGTGCTGGTCGGCGGCAACTGCGGCGTGTACGAAGGGACGATCCTGCGGGCCGGCGCCGTCCTCGCCGCCGGGACCGTGGTCACGGGCTCGACGCCGGTCTACGATCTGGTGCGTAATCAGGTGTATCGCCGGCCGCAGGGTGGCGTGCTCGAGATCCCGGCGGGCGCGGTGGTCGTCCCCGGAGCCCGCGCCGCGACCGGCGCGCTGGCACAGGCCGAGGGTGTGTCGCTCTACGCGCCGGTGATCGTCAAATACCGTGACGAGCGCACCGACGCCGCGACCCTGCTGGAGGAGACATTACGGTGATTCGCGTGGGGATTCTCGGGGCGACGGGGACGGTGGGCCAGCGCTTGGTGCAGATGCTCGAATCGCACCCGCAATTCACGGTGACCGCGCTCGCCGCCTCGGACCGCTCGGTGGGGAAGTCGTACGGCGAGGCATGCGTGTGGCGCCTCCCGGGCGAAATGCCCCTGGGCGTCCGGAGCCTCGCGGTGCAGCCGCCCCGGCCGCCGCTCGACTGCGACGTGGTCTTCTCGAGCCTTCCTGAAAACGTGGCCCGGGACGCTGAGGGGTGCTTTGCCGCCGCCGGCGTCCCGGTCGTCAGCAACTCGTCGGCGTACCGCATGGACGCGGACGTGCCGCTGCTCGTCCCCGAGGTCAACGCCGACCACCTGGTCGTGCTCGAGGGCCGCCGGGAGAAGGGCTTCGTCGTCACCAACCCCAACTGCTCGGCGGTCGGCATTGCGCTCGCGCTGGCGCCGCTCCACCGGGAGTTCGGCGTCGAGGCGTGCGTCGTGACCACGCTCCAGGCGATCTCGGGCGCAGGGTATCCCGGCGTGCCGGCGATGGACATCACGGACAACGTCGTCCCGTTCATCGCGAACGAGGAAGAGAAGCTCGAGCGCGAGACTCAGAAAATCCTGGGGAAGGCGCATGGCGGCGCGATCGAGCCGGCGCTGTTCCCGTTGAGCGCGCAATGCCACCGCGTCAACGTGCAGGACGGTCATCTCGCAGCGGTCAGGGTGAAGCTGGGTCGCAAGACCGACATCGGTGCGGTGCGTGCAGCCTTCGCCGCCTTCACTGGCGTGCCCCAGCAGCTCAAGCTGCACACGGCTCCCGAGCGGCCGCTCGTGGTGCGGAACGAGCCCGACCGGCCGCAGCCGCGGCTCGACCGGGACGCGGGAGGCGGGATGAGCGTAACCGTGGGGCGACTCTTCCCCGATCGTGTGCTCGACTATCGCTTCGTCGTGCTGAGCCACAACACGATCCGGGGGGCCGCGGGGGCGGCGGTCCTCAATGCCGAGCTGCTGGTGGCAAAGGGGTATCTGAAGCCGTAGCCGGACGGAGAAGAAATGGATCCAAGTATGCTCACCGCGATCGGGAATACCCCGCTGGTCCGCCTGTCGCGCATCGTTCCGCAGGGCTCGGCGGACCTGTGGGTGAAGCTCGAGTACTACAATCCCACCGGGTCGTACAAAGACCGCATGGCGCTCTCGATGATCGAGCGTGCCGAGCAACGCGGCGCCTTGAAACCAGGGATGACGGTCGTCGAATACACCGGCGGGAGCACCGGCATCTCCCTCGCGTTTGTGTGCGCGGTGAAGGGGTATCGCTGCCGCATCGTGTGCAACGACGCGGTGGCATTGGAGAAGCGCCGCAGCATGCAGGTGTTCGGCGCCGAACTGGAGGTACTGAAGAGTGAGGGCGGCAAGCTCACGCCGGACCTCGTGCCGCGGATGATGGCGCGCGCGCGGGAGATTGCCGCCCTAGGCCCGAGCTACGCGACCGATCAGATGCGCAACCCGGACATGGTGGCCGGCTACGAGCCCTTGGGCGAGGAATTGTTACGGCAGGTGCCCGGCCCGATTCACGCGTTTTGCGGCGCGGTCGGCACCTCGGGCATGCTCATGGGAACGGGGCGCGTGCTACGGCGCGCCGATCCGGCGACCAGAATCGTGGCGCTCGAGCCGGCGACGTCGGCGGTGCTCTCCGGCGGCACCGCCGGCCGGCATGGCGTCGAGGGGGTCGCACCCGGTTTCGTACCGCCGCAGTTCGATCGCAACCTGGTGAGCGAGATACGAGCGATCGATGAGGCGGAGGCGCGGCGGATGGCGGGGACACTGGCGCGTCAGGAAGGCCTCTTCGCCGGGACGTCTACGGGACTCAACGTCGTCGCCGCGCTCCATCTCGCGCGCGAGCTCGGTGCCGGCCGCACGGTCGTCACTGTGGCTGTGGACAGCGGGCTCAAGTATCTGGCGGGGGATCTGTATGCCGAGACCCAATCCCCTTGAAGAACGGCTTTCCTCTCCCTTCTCTTTCCTCACGAAAGCGAGCGAGCCTGTCATCCCGAGCGCCGCAGGCGCGAGGGATCTGCTTTTGAGATCCCTCGCTTCGCGCACGATCCTCAACAGCAGATCCCTCGCTCCGCGTGCCTTCGGCACGCTTCACTCGGGATGACAGGCTAGCCTCGCTCCTTAGGAGAAGAGAATTGGAGATCGGTGAGATCCTGCCAGAAAGGGTCGTGCCTATTGCGCAGGGAGCCAACGCGCTCGTAGACTAACTGGTGCGTAGCCGCTGGGTTTTCATTACCCTGGCCCTCTCCCTCCCCCTCCCCACCGTCGCGTCAGCCCAAGCCGGCGCGCCGGGCCTCGATCCGCAGCGACCCATCAGTCAGTACCTCCACGACATCTGGACCATCGACCAGGGACTCCCCCAAAACGGCATCCTCGCGATCGCCCAAGGTCGCGATGGCTATCTGTGGCTCGGCACCGAGGCTGGGCTGGTCCGGTTTGACGGCGTCACCTTCACGACCTTCACCACCGCCAACACCAGTGCCCTGAAGGACAACTACATCAGCTTCGTCGCGGTCGACTCGTCCGAGGAGATCCTGGTCGGCACCTGGGTCGGCGGCGTGAGCCGTCTGGGGGCGGGGCCGAGAACATCCGCCGCGATTCCCGGTGCCGAGGGGGCGTTCGTGAATGGCGTCTACCGCGATCGGGCGGGCAGGCTTTGGGTGGGACGGACGGGTGGGCTCCTGCTCCTGCGAGACGGCGTGTTCCAACCGGCCCCCGGATCGAAAGAGTCCGTCTTCAGCCTCGCTGAAGACTCGAGCGGCCTCCTGTTGTTCGGCACCACGACCGGACTCGTCACCTGGCAAGAGGATCGGCTCGTGCCGTGGCAACCGCGCGGCGGGCGAATCACGGGATCGGTGTGGACGGTCTACCACGACCGCGCGGACGGCTGGTGGTTCGGGACGCCGGACGCGCTCTACTACTCCCACGGTGCGCGGCTCGAGCGCTTCGACGCCCGCAACGGCCTTCCCCCTGGCGGTGTGACCTCGATCCTCGAGAGCCGGAACGGCCAACTCTGGGTTGGCACGGACGGCGGTGGTCTCGCGCGGCTGGTGAATCGCCGGTTCCAGCGGTTCGCCGCGCAGGACGGACTCTCCGATGATGCCGTGACGTTCCTGCTCGAGGATCACGAGGGTTCGCTCTGGGTGGGGACGCGGCACGGCGGCCTCAACCGGTTCCGGCAACCGATCTTCACCCTCTACTCGCCGCTCGAGGGCCTCTCGGCAAAAGTGGTATGGTCGGTGTACGGCGACCGGCAGGGAGCGCTGTGGATCGGGACCGAGGCGGGCGGCTTGGACCGGTTGCAACAGGGGCGCTTCACGAACTACATGCCCGGCAAGTCGGTGGTGGCCACCCTGCAAACGAGGGACGGCATCCTCTGGGCCGCATCGCGCGATGGACTGGCACGGCTGCGCGGCGGCCGCTGGGAGCCGATCAGGTTTCCCGGAAAGCACCCCACGGTGAGTGTCTCGGCACTCACCGAAGACCGGAGCGGTGCCCTTTGGCTCGGCGGCAGCGACGGGCTGTATCGCTGGAAAGGTGGGGCGCTACACGACTACACGGCGCAGGCCGGCCTCGAAGGCGCCAAAGTCCGCACCATCGTCGAAGATGGGGACGGCATCCTGTGGATCGGCACGCACGGCCGCGGCCTGCTGCGGCTCGAGAACGATCGCTTCACGGCGTACACAACAAAGGAAGGGCTTTCGAATGACGTCGTCGAGTCGCTGTTCGCCGATGAGCATGGACTGTGGGTGGGTACGGAATCCGGGCTGAACCTGGTGCGGAGCGGGGGCGGCAAGATCACGGTGTTGCCGCTCAAGTTCGCCGTCCTGATGACCGACCTGTTCATGATTCTCAAAGACGACGGCGGGAATCTGTGGCTGAGCTCGAACCAGGGATTAGGCAGCGTGAGCCAGCGCGAGCTGCTCGCGGCGGCGAACGGCACCGGGCGGGGGGATAGCGTCCTCGTGCAGGAAATGATCTCCCTCGATGGACGCCGCCGCATCGAGTTCAACGGCACATCGCAGAACGCCGGGTGGAAGAGTCCCGACGGCCGGCTCTGGTTTCCCAGCATCAAGGGACTCGTCGTGGTCGACCCGGCCCATCTCGCCAGCAACCCGCTACCGCCGCCCGTCCACATCGAACGGATCCTCGTGGACGGCCGCGCCGTGCCGGTGACCGACAGCGTGGCCGTGCCGCCGGGGGGCGGCGGGCTCGAGCTGCATTACACCGCCACCAGCCTGCTCGTCCCCGAGCGGGTCCAGTTCCGGTATCGGCTCGAAGGCTATGACAAGGATTGGGTCGACGCGGGGACGCGGCGCGTGGCGTACTACACGCGAGTGCCAGGCGGGCGCTATCGCTTTCACGTCCTCGCCGCCAACAACGACGGCGTGTGGAACGAGACCGGGGCGGCGCTGGCATTCCGGCTTGGCCTGCACTTCTACGAGACGTGGTGGTTCTACGTATTGAGTGGGTTGGCGGTCATGGCCGCTGTGCTGGGGGCCGTCCGACTGCGCGTCCGCGCCATCGAGAACCGCGCCCAACACCTGAGCGAGCTCGTGACCGAGCGGACCAGCGAGCTGCAGCTGGAAGTCGCTGAACGGCGCCGCGCGGAGGAACGCTACCGGCACCTGTTCGACTCCAACCCGCAACCCGTGTGGGTCAGCGACCGCGAGACACTCGCATTCCTGGCGGTCAACGACGCCGCCACGCGGCACTACGGCTATTCGCGTGAGGAATTCTTCGCGATGCGGCTCCCCGACCTGCAACAACCGGATCAGGGCGCGGCACTGGCGGAAGCGATCCGCGCCGCGGGCGACGGGTGGCGGGGCAGCAGCACGTGGCATCACTGCAAGAAGGACGGCACCGCCATCGAAGTGGAAGTGGCTGCTCAAGCGTTCACCTATGCGGGACGGCCGGCGGCCCTGATCGTCGCCGCGGACATGACCGCGCGTCGCGACCTCGAAGACCGGCTGCGCCAGGCGCAGAAGATGGAAGCCGTCGGTCAGCTGGCGGGCGGCATCGCGCACGATCTCAACAACGTGTTGACCGCCGTCATGGCCCACGTGGACCTCGCGGTCACGTCCCTGCCCCCGGGCAACGATCTGCACGAAGACCTGACGCAGGCCCAGGGAGCGGCGCGGCGTGGCGCCGGGATGATCCGCAAGCTGCTCGGCTTCAGTCGCCGCGAGCGCCTCGTGCTGACGCCCCTCCACCTGGAAGCGCTCGTCGCCGAGATCGCGCCCACGGTGCGGCGCATGCTGCCGAAGCTCGAAGTGGTCGTCACCGCGGCGCAGGACCTGCAACCGGTCGCGGCCGACGCGGGCGCCGTACAGCACATGCTGCTGAACGTCGCCAACAATGGCGCCGATGCAATGCCGGAGGGGGGTCGGCTGACCCTTCACGTGGAGCCGGCGACGCCGGATGACAAGTACATGGCGGCGCAGGAGTGGGGCGCCCCGGGACATTATGTCGTGCTCTCCGTGC
>Ga0307301_10000349_pt1 | contig 13264 bp, 10 predicted proteins | sample ER_DNA_182_FD_194506 | JGI IMG/M metagenome (GOLD analysis project Ga0307301, IMG submission 194506) | Bulk soil microbial communities from the East River watershed near Crested Butte, Colorado, United States - ER_DNA_182 | ecosystem: Environmental > Terrestrial > Soil > Floodplain | place...
GGCGCGCCGCGCAGTGCTTCCTGCACTCGGCCTTTGACGTAGCTGGCGTTGGCGAAGAACAGGCGATCGTCGAGCCGGTAGACGACGACGCCCGGCGTGACCTTGGCGTCGTTGTTGCGCGCGACGTCGGCCCAGCGTCCGAGCGAGTCGACCCAGCCGAGCACGGCGTCATGGGGGCGGGCGCTGCGGCGGACGACGTCGACCATCGACAGGCCCACTGCGAAGAGGATCGCTTCCAGGACGCCGGTGATGATCACGCCCGCTGCGGTCACGGCGGCGATCGTGAGCTCGACCTTGTCGGTGTTGGCCAGTTCGCGCCAGACGGCGGGCTCGATCAGGCCGATCGCGGCCGTGATGATCACCGCGCCGAGCACCGCTTTGGGCAGGTAGGCGATCGGGGCGGTCAGGAACAGCAGCACGAGCAGGATGGCGCCGGCGGCGAGCAGGCCGGCGATCTGGCTCCGCGCGCCCATGCTGTCGTTGACGGCGGTCCGGGAGCCGCTGGCGCCGACGGGCAGGCCTTGGGTCACGCCCGCGGCCGCGCTGGCAACGCTCATCGCCAGCAACTCCTGATCGACGCGGATGTGCTGGCCGTGGCGGCCGGCGAACGAGCGCGCGGTCAGCACCTCGTCGGCGAACGACACCAAGAACAGCCCGGCCGCGGCCGGCGCGAGCGCGACGACGTCTTCCCACGGAGGGCTCGGCACCCGGAGGTCGGGCAGCCCGGCCGGGATGTCCCCGACCACCGCGACGCCGTGCTCGTCGAGTCCGAGCGCCTTGGAGGCCACGATCGCGCCGATCACGACGACGAGCGCGGCGGGCAGCCGCGGCGTCAGGTAGCGGGCGGTGAGCAGCAGCGCCAGGGCGGCGGCGCCGACGGCGAGCGTCGGCGCGCTCACATCCCCGATCTCGCGACCCAGCTCGACCAGCTGGGGGATCGGGTCGCCCGCGTCGACGTCGATCCCGGTGAGCTTGCCGAGCTGGCCGACGATCAGCACGACGGCGACACCGTGGATGTAGCCCACGAGCACGGGTCGGGAGAGGTAGTCGGCCAGCCAGCCGAGCCGGAAGACCCGCGCGATCAGAAAGCACGCCGCGACCAGCAGCGCCATCGCGCCGGCCAGCTCGAGGGCCTCTGGGCTGCCGGCGGTGGCGAGCGCAAGCACGGCCGCCGCCACGAGCGCGGACAGCGAGCCCTCCGGTCCGACGATCAACTGCCGCGATGAGCCCAGGAACGCGTACGCCACGGTCGGCAGCAGCAGGGCGTAGAGACCGGCGACCGCGGGCAGTCCGGCCAGCTCGGCGTAAGCCATCGCCGACGGGATTGCGAGTGCGGCGACGGTGACGCCGGCCAACAGGTCCCGGCGCGCGGTCGGGGCGCGGTAGCCCGGCAGCTCCTTCGCCACCGGGATCGCGCGCTGCAACAGCGGGTCAGGCTTGGCCGGACGAAACGGCTTGGCGCTCGCGTAGGGCTCGGGTGCGCCCTCCCGCTCTTCCGGCCCGCTCACGCCGTGCAGCTCCTCAGGGGTCGTACCGCTCGAGGGCGGCGTCGACGTCGTAGCCGAGCGCGAGCGCGACCTTCGGGGCGCACCCGACGACTCGCGCGGAGCCCGTCACCGGCGTCACCGCCTCCAGGCAGGCGACGATCTGGTTACTCGTTACCCCGGCTGCGAGAGCGAACGCCACGGCGTGCTGAAACGAGGAAGGGGGCGCATCGACGGCGATCGTCGCGGCGACGCGCACGAGTGCCGCGGTCCGCTCGTCGATGACCGACGTTGCAAAGGATTTGGCTTCCACCGCGATCGCGTCGAGGAGCGCATCGTCGTGCACGGCAAGCCGCCGCAGGCGCTGCTTGTATTCGTCCATTGGAGCCTGCGCCTATTCCACTTGGCGCGGGCCGCCGGCGCGTCATCCCTCCGGGATGAGATTCGCCCGTGGCGGGTAGACGGAGCTCTCCAAGAGCCCGACCTGCACGGCGCGCTCGATCGCCTCACTGCGAGAGGAGACACCGAGCTTGCGGTAGATAGCCACCGCCTCGGTCTTGACGGTGTTGCGCGAGATAAACAGCCTGCTCGCGATCTCGGGAAACATGAGATGGGTGGCCAGGTAGGGAAGCAGCCGTAGCTCCGCCCCCGTCAGGCTCATCGCCCACGCACCCTCCGAGCCCGAGGTGGCGGCCAGGCGTTCGCGCAGTCCGCGCGCATCCTCGATCAGCGAGCCCATCTGCGGACGAACCTCGAGCACCCGCTCGGTCTCGGAGAGGACCGTGCGGGCGGCGCCGGCCTCGGCAAGCGCGAGATGAGCGCGTGCGAGCTCGAGCCCCACCTGGATGGTCAGCCAGGGAAGACCGTGATCCAGCAGCGGTCGCAGACGGTGCGCGCGTGTCAGCGCCGCGCGCGCATCCTCCGGTCTCGCCTCATGCAGCGCGACGCGCGCCACCGCCACGTACGCGAGCGAGCTTGATGAGTAGTCGCCCAGGCCCGTCTCGTCGACGAGCGCCTGTGCCGCCCGCGCCCGTTGCCCTGCCTCGCCCCAGGCTCCCTGGTTGGCGGCAAGGAGCCCGAGCTGCGCCTGCGCGAGGATGACCACTTCGGCGGCCCCGCTCGCCAGCCCGACTCTGACGGCCGCGGTGAGGTCCTCCGCAGCGCGGTCGGTTGCGCCGAGTAGCGCGTGCGCCGCTCCGCGCAGGCACAGTGCGGCCGGCATCCACCCACTGTCCGGGGAGAGCTGATGGACAGCCAGATCGGCGTCGGCGAGCGCCTGCTCGAGACCGTCGGGCATCATTCCCGCCCGCAGGGTGGCGACCCACGGCTCGATCGTGGCGCTTCCATCCGAGAGCGGGATCGTCGAGGTTGCCCCCTCGGCGAGACCGAGCCACCGCTCGGCATCCGCAGGGCGGCCTGTGAGGGCTCGGACCCAGGCTGCCTCAACGGCGAGTGCCGGATAGCGCTTGAAGTCGTCATCGCTAAACCAGCCCAGCCACTCTTCCAAGGTCTCCCGCCGGCCGTCGTAGTGCACCGCCAGAGCAAGGGCGTCGATCAGGCCGGCGACCGTGTCCATCTCACCCGCCGCGTGCCCGTAGACGACCGCCGCTTCCGGCAGGTCGTTGGCGATGCACCAGGCCATCGCCCGACGGTTGAGCTCAGGAGTGATGTCCGGCTCGCTGCGCTCGAGCTCGTTGCGCAGCAGCTCGCCGAAAAGGTGGTGGTAGCGATACCACTCGGCTCGCCGGTCGAGCGGTACCACGAAGCAGTTCCTGCGCTCAAGCGACTCGAGCGTCCGTGCCGAGCGCGTCGTCTCGACGACGGCGTCGCACAGCCCGCCGCACATGCGCTCCAGCACTGAGGTGTACTTGAGGAACTCCGCCTCGGCGGGCGGCAGCCGCGACAGCAGCTCCGAGCGGAAGTACTCGGACGTGAAGCGGTCACCGCCGGTGAAGCCCGCGGGGCTCGCCGGGCTCGGCGCCCCCGCCAACAACGACAGCGCGGCCAGGTACAAGCCGGCCGGCCAACCTTCCGTGTGCTCGGTCAACGCGGAAAGCGCGTCCGATTGCAACTCGACGCCGGCAGCTTCAAGCAGCAGCCCGGCCTCCTCCTCGTCCAGCCGGAGGTCCGCCACGCCGATCTCGTGCACCAACCCGTGCGCGCGCCAGCGGGCAAGCGGCAATGCCGGGTCTTCCCTACTGGCGACCACGATCTGCGAGCCGGCCGGGACGTACTCGAACAGCGCGGCGAGCGCGTCCAGACAGGCCGGGTTGCCGACGGCGTGAAGATCGTCGAGCACCAGCACCAGCGGGCGCTCGAGCGCCCCAAGCGCGCTCCCGACGCGCGGCACGCGGTTGGTCCACGTGGATCCCCCTGGACCCGACAACGCCTCGAACACCTCGGCCGGGAGCGCTTCGACGCCGTGAATCGCGGCCGCGATGTAGCGCAGGAACACGACCGCGTCGTCGTCTCGGCCGTCGAGCGCGACCCACGCGAACGGACGCGGATCAGCCTCGACCCACTTCGCAAGCAGCGTCGTTTTCCCATACCCGGCGGGCGCGACCACGGTCGCGAACGGCAAGGTCGACGCGCACAGCCGGCCGATCGCATCCGCTTTCGCCACCGTGCCCGCGCGGGCCGCTGGCGCGGCGAGCTTGACGCCCACGAGATCGAAGGGAACTTCCACGACCGCCATCGCGAGGCGAGCCTACCGTGGTGGTACGACCGTATCTCAGACCAATCGGACTACAAGGAGTGGCGGCGAACACCCAATGATCTACGCACCAGCTCGCGCGAGCAATTCGTGGCCGGAACGCCCGGCGTTCATCGACCCGGCGCCGATCCCTCGGGGATGAGATTCGCCCGCGACGGATAGACCGAGCTCTCCAAGAGCCCGACCTCCACGGCGCGCTCGATCGCCTCACTGCGCGAGGAGACACCGAGCTTGCGGTAGATCGCAACTGCCTCGGTCTTGACGGTGTTGCGCGAGATGAACAGCCTGCTCGCGATCTCGGGAAACATGAGGTGGGTGGCTAGGTAGGGAAGCAGGCGCAGCTCCGCCCCGGTCAGGCTCATCGCCCACGCACCCTCCGAACCGGAGGTGGCGGCCAGGCGTTCGTGCAGCTCCCGCGCGTCCTCGATCAGCGAGCCCATGTGCGGACGGACCTCGAGCACCTGCTCGGTCTCGGTGAGGATCGTGCGGGCGGCGCCGGCGTCGGCGAGCGCGAGATGAGCGCGTGCGAGCTCGAGCCCCACTTGGATGGTCAGCCAGGGGATGCCATGGTCAAGCAGCGGTCGCAGACGGTGCGCGCGGGTCAGCGCCGCGCGGGCATCCTCCGGTCTCGCCTCATGGAGGGCGACGCGCGCCGTCGCCACGTACGCAATCGCGCTCGCTGCGTAGTCGCCCAGGCCCGCCTCCTCGACGAGCGCTTGTGCCGCAAGTGCGCGTTGTCCTGCTTCGCCCCAGGCTCCCTGCTGCGCCGCGAGGAGCGCGAGCTGTGCCTGCGCCGCGATGACGACGTCCACGGCGCCGATGGCCATCCCCTTCTCGACGGTCGCCGTGAGGTCCTGCGTGGCGCGAGGAGTCGCGCCGAGCAACGCCTGGGCGATGCCGCGAACGAGAAGCGCGTCCGGGATCCATCCACTCTCGGGGGCGAGCTGCGTCAGCGCCAGATCGGCGTCGGCGAGCGCCTGCTCGACACCATGGGGCATCATGCACGCCCGCAGCGTGGCGACCCAGGGCTCGATCGTGGAGCTGCCATCCGAGAGCGGGAGCGTCGAGGTTGCCCCGTCGGCGAGACCGAGCCACCGCTCGGCATCGGCGGGCCGCCCCGTCAGCGCGCGGACCCAGGCGCCGATGACTGCGAGTGCGGGGTACCGCACCAGCTCGTCATCGTCGAACCACCCCAGCCACTCCTCCAGCGTCTCAATTCGGCCGTCGTAGTACGTCGGGAGCGCAAGGGCGTCGACCAGGCCGGCGACTGTCTCGGTCTCGCCCGCGGCGTGCCCGTAGACGGCCGCCGCTTCGGGCAGGTCGTTGGCGATGCACCAGGCCATCGCCCGACGGTTGAGCTCAGGACAGCTATCCGGCTCGCCGCGCTCGAGCTCGTCGCGCAGCAGCTCGCCGAACAGGTGGTGGTAGCGATACCACTCGGCTCGCCGGTCGAGGGGTATCACGAAGCAGTTTCGATGCTGGAGCGACTCGAGGGTGTGTGCCGACCGTGTCGTCTCCAGGACGGCGTCACACAGGCCCCCGCACATGCGATCCAGCACCGAGGTGTGCGTGAGAAACTCCGCCTCGGCGGGCGGCAGCCGCGACAGCAGCTCGAAACGGAAGTACTCGGACATGAAGCGGTCGCCGCCGGTGAAGCTCGCGGGGCTCGCCGGGCCAGGTGCCCCGGCCTGCATCGACAGCGCGGCGAGGTACAGGCCGGCCGGCCAACCTTCCGTCTGCTCGGTCAACTGGGAAAGCGCGTCGGCGTGCAACTCGACTCCGGCAGCTGCAAGCAGCAGCGTGGCCTCCTGCTCGTCCAGCCGGAGGTCCGCCGCGCCGATCTCGTGCACCAAACCGTGCGCCCTCCAGCGGGCGAGCGGGAGTGCGGGGTCTTCCCGACTGGCGATCGCGATCTGCGAGCCGGCCGGGACGTACTCGAAGAGCGCGGCGAGCACGTCCAGGCACGACGGGTTGGCGAGGGCGTGGAGGTCGTCGAGCACCAACACCAGTGGGCGCTCGAGCGCCCCCAGCGCGCTCCCCACGCGTGGCACGCGGTTGGTCCAGGTGGATCCCCCCGGACCCAACAACGCCGCGAACACCTCGGCCGGGAGCTGTTCGACGCCGTGGATCGCGGCCACGATGTAGCGCAGGAACACCACCGCATCGTCGTCTCCTCCGTCGAGCGCGACCCACGCAAAGGGACGCGGATCAGCCTCGACCCACTTCGCCAGCAGCGTCGTCTTGCCATACCCGGCGGGCGCGACGACGGTCGCGAACGGCAGGGTCGACGCGCACAGCCGGCCGATCACGTCCACCTTGGACACGGTGCCCGGCCGGGCCGATGGCGCGGCGAGCTTGACGCCCACGAGATCGAAGGGAACTTCCGCGACGGGCATCGCGGGGCGAGCCTACGCCTGGCGGGGACGCTCCATCTCATACCAATCGGGTGAGACGGAGCGGCGACGAACGGCTGCGGATCGGCGCCCTGGCGCTTGCGCTGCACGGTGAGCGGCGCGATCTGCAGCGCCGCGGCGAGCTTGACGCCACGAGATCGACAGGAGCTTCCGCGACGCCTCATCGCGAGGCGCCCTACGCGCGGCGGTGACGCCTTATCTCATACCAGCAGGGTGACGAGAACTCGCGTGGGCATGCCTAGGGTCGGCATCGCTTCGGACTGCAGCTGACCACCCAGGAGGTACACCATGCGAGGTACGGGTCGAGCCACATTCGCCGCGATTCTGCTGCTGATCGCGGGGACGATCAACATCGTCTACGGCATCGGCGCGCTGGACAGCGCGAACATCTTCGTCAACGAGAAGCGGTTCATTCTCGACGACCTCAACACGATGGGCTGGGTCCTCATCGTCCTTGGCGTGATCCAGCTCACCGGCGGCTTCTCGCTGCTGGCCGCCAACGCGTACGGCCGGATCATCGGGATCATCGGCGCCAGCCTTGGTGCGATCGGGGCCCTGTTCTCTATCGGCGGCACCAACCCGTGGTGGTCGCTGGCCGTCTTCTTCCTGTGCGTCTGGGTCGTCTACGGCATCGTCATTCTCGGAGAGGACGAGCGCGAGCTAGCACGCTGAGCGTCACGCGGTCACTGAGAAGGTGAGCCATGGCGGGCGACGAGCCCCTCGAACGGAAGCGGCGGCGCGTGGACCGCGAGCGCGTCGTGCGGTCGCTGACGTTCTGGCTGCGGCCGGAGTTCGTGCTGCGCGTCGTCAACCGGTTTCAGAAGGTGGCGGGCTTCGACCGCTCGATCGCGCTGGCCTCCGGCGCGCTCACGGCCATGATCCCGCTGACGATCGTCGTCAGCGCCGTGGCCTCGCAGCTGGGGGGCAAGGGCACGGCCGACCGCATCATCGACCGCTACGATCTGACCGGAGGCGGCGCCGAGGCGGTCAAGGACGTCTTCGCGCCGCCCGAGGGCAGCAGCACGAGCATCGGCATCCTCGGGTTCCTGTTCCTCATGGTCGCGGTCCTGAGCTTCACTCGCGGCGTGCAGCGGCTGGTCGAGCAGACATGGGAGCTGGAGCCGCTGAGCGTGCGCAACACGTTCAACGGGCTGCTCTGGATCGGCGGGCTCGTGCTGTATCTGGCCCTCAGCGGGATTCTGCATGCCGTGCTGGGGCGCACCCGCCTCGAGCTCAGCGCGGCGCTGCTCGCCACGCCGCTGACCGCAGCGTTCCTGGTCTGGAGCGGCCGGGTGCTCAGCGCCAAGCGGATCGAGCGCCAGGACCTGCTCCCGTTCGGCATCTTCGGCGCGGTGTTGCTCGCGCTCTACTCGGTCGGCGCGACGGTGTATGTGCCGCACCTGTTCAGCAGCTACTCCACCCGCTACGGCGTGATCGGCGCGGTGTTCGCGATGATCTCGGCGCTCTTCGCTGTCATGGTCGTCCTCGTCGGCTCGGCGGCAGCGGGCCGCGAGATCGACGAGGAGCTCGGCCGCATCCGGCGGGGCGAAAAGCCCGCCGACGACGAGGTTCAGCACCAATGGGACGAGGTCACCGCCCAAGCGCGGTCTCGCTGGGACACGCTGCGCGAGCAGAGCCAGGAACGCCGGCGCAAACGCCATGAAGGGCGCTGATCGTCAGTGGGGCGGCATGACTTTTGTGTGGGTTTCATCCCCGCTGGGTGATGCGACCCGATGGCGGGCGCTCGTACCGTGAGTTTCGCGGCAGCGGCCCGACGCCAGGCACCGCTTGTTGCACGCGCACCCCACTGAGAAGGAGAACGTGATGCCCAGCGATTCCGAGCCGACGTACGGCGAATCATCGGCCTGGAAGCCCGAACGTCCCCGCTTCACGATCTTCGGACTCCTCGTCTCGTGGCTCGCCACGGGCGTGGCCCTGATGGTGGCCGCTGGGCTCCTGCCAGGGGTCGGGATCGAGAGCTTCTGGGGGGCGCTGCTCGTCGCGGCGATCGCCGCGGCGCTCAACGCGGTCATCCCGCCCGTGCTCGCCGCGGTGCGGTTGCCCGCCACACTCGTCCTCGGCTTCCTGCTCGTCCTGGCAGCCGACGCGGCCATCCTGCTCCTGGCTGACGCCCTGACCGATGGGATCATCCGGGTGGACGGCTTCGGCTGGGCGCTGCTTGCCTCCCTGGTGGTCGCCGCGGTGAGCGTCGCCCTCGCGGTCCTCGTCGGCTCGGATGACACGTACTCGCTGCGCATCGCGCAGCGCATCGCGCGTCGGCAGGGCATCATCGACGAGACCCACGTCCCCGGGATCGTCTACCTGGAGATCGATGGGCTCGCGCTGCCCGTTCTGCGGCGCGCGATGCGCGACGGCAACGCCCCCACGATGGCCCGCTGGCTGGCCGAGGACACGCACCATCTGGCCGAGTGGGAGACGGATCTCTCCTCCCAGACGGGCGCAAGCCAGGCGGGGATCCTGCTGGGTTCCAACGAGGACATCCCCGCCTTCCGCTGGGTCGAGAAGGAGACCGGAACGATGATGACGTGCTCGGCGCCGCAGGACTGCGCGGAGATCGAGCGCCGGCGCGCGACCGGCATCGGGCTGCTCACCGACGGCGGCTCGAGCCGCGGCAACCTGCTCTCCGGCGAAGCGCAGGACGTGATCCTCACGGTCAGCCGGATGGAGGAGGAGAAGAAGGCCAACCCGGGCTACCGGGCGTTTCTGGCCAACGGCGACAACGTCACGCGCACGCTCGTGCTCTTCGGATTCGAGGTCATCCTCGAGTGGATCGCAGCCCTGCGTGCCATCCGCCGCGACGTGCTTCCGCGCGGCCATCGTGGCGGCATCTACCCGCTGATGCGCGGCGCGCTCTGCGTCTTCGTGCGCGACCTGATCGTCTCCGGAGTGCTCACCGACATGATGCGCGGGCGCCCCGCCGTCTACGCGACCTTCTCAAGCTACGACGAGGTCGCACACCACTCGGGGCTCGAGCGCGCCGACACACTCGAGGCCTTGCGCAAGCTCGACGCCCATTTCGCGCAGATCGACCGAGCCCGCCGCTATGCCCCACGGCCCTACGAGATCGTCGTCCTGTCCGACCACGGACAGACGCAGGGCGCGACGTTCAAGCAGCGCAACGGATACGGCCTCGACGAGCTCGTGGAGCGCTCCCTCGCACACGGTGACGTCGCCGGGATCGCCGGCGGCGACGAGCAGAACTCCATGGTCGGCCTCGCCGTCAGCGAGGCCACGGGAAAGCAGGCGAAAAAGGCCAAGAACGACGTCTCCGACCAGGAGGTCGTGGTCCTCGGCTCGGGCAACCTCGGCCTCATCTACCTCATGGAGGAGTCGCGCCGGCTGACCCTCGAGGAGATCGAGGCGCGCCACCCGAAACTCCTCCCCGCCCTCCGCGCCCATCCGCACGTGGGCTGGCTGCTTGTGCACTCCTCCGAGAGCGGGCCGGTCGCGCTCGGCGCCGGGGGCGCCCACTACCTCGCCGACGGGCGCGTCGAGGGCGAGGACCCGCTGGCGCCGTTCTCGCCCACCGCGCCCACGCACCTCCTGCGGACCGACGGATTCGAGCACGTCGCCGACATCATGGTGGGCAGCTTCTACGACCCCGAGCTCGAGGAGGGCTGCGCGTTCGAGGAGCTCATCTGCTTCCACGGCGGGATCGGGGGCGTTCAGACGCGCCCCTTCATCCTCCACCCGGCGCACCTGGAAGCACCCGCCCAGCCCATCCTCGGTGCCGCGAGCGTCCACGGCATCCTCGCGGGCTGGCGCAAGACGCTCCAGGGCGGCCAGCTCGTCGCGGCGCCGGCGCACGCCGAGCCCACGCCGCCGGCCGGGGTCGCCGAGCAAGCCGTCACACCCTCGGGGTAAGCGGCTCGATTGAGATGCCGCGTCCCAGGCTGATCGAGCGGCGCATGTCCCGGTTTCTCAGGGAGCCGGTATCCGTGCGCAACGCGGCGAGCGTGATCGCCCTGGCCACCACGCTGGTCGTGGTGGGCGGTGGTCTCTTGATGCGGCTGCTCGATCCCAGCGAGTACCCGAGCATCGGCCGCGGGTTGTGGTGGGCGATCCAGACGGTGACCACGGTCGGGTACGGCGACGTGACGCCGGAACACACCGCCGGTCGGATCGTCGCAGTGCTCGTGATGCTCTGGGGGATCGCGTTCGTGTCGATCCTTGTTGCCGCGATCACCTCCACCTTCGTCACGCGCGCCGTGCGCGAGCGCGAGCGAGCCGAGGACAAGGGGAAGCAGACAGCCGAGGACCGAGACCAGGCGCGGTTCGATGATCTGGTGGCTCGCCTGGATCGTTTGGAGCAGACGCTTACACGGCAGGTGAAGCCGTGAACTGACGGAGACCGCGTAGGTCGAATGATCGACGGGGGGCTCGCTGCTCCGAGCCCTGAGGACGCCGGTCCAGCGGCGGCCACCGAATCCGACAATCGGTTCTGCGCCGGGCAGGGTGCAGGCTCGTGGACATCTGAAAGGAGGCACCCATGATCCTCTGGATCCTGTTGGGCGCCCTGTATCTCACGCTGTTCGTCCTGTTCGGCCTGGCGACCTTCCGAAAGGGCCACTACGTGCTGTTCTTCATCGGGATCGTCTTCCCGGTGCTGTGGATCATCGGTGCGCTGCTCGGTCCCACGCAGAGCGCCCAGGCCGCCGGTGTGCGCTGACGCACCCGCCGCACGGGCCGCCGTTCACGCGTAATCCGCTTTCGGCGGTTCGTCGGTGGTCACATGGGCTCTTCCTGCTCATCGACGAGCCGTCGCTCACGGGAAACGTGATCTCAGCTCACTGAGGACGTGATCGGCCAGGCCGAGACGCTTGCGTCTGAGGCAGAGGGCTTGCCGAGTACGTATGTGCACCGGAACATCCGGCGCGCCGACGACGGTCGGACGTGCCGCCTGCGGCTCGCGCCTTCGGGAGGGCAAACGCGAGGCGAAGAGCTCTGCGGACCTTCGTGCTGGCGGCCCTCGGTCGGGCTGGTGCCGGCGTCGCTGGCGCCCGGCCCGCTCCCGGTGGCGCGGGATGCAGCCTGGTCGCAGGCCTGCGGCTCGAGAGACGCGAGCCGCGCTCTCAGATCGGCGACTTCCCGGCGCAGCTGCGCGACCTTTCGGCGCTCGTCGACGAGCTCGACGGCGATGCTGCGCAGCGCGAACCCGAGTCGTTCAGCGCGGAGCTCGGAGCCGATTCCCGGCAGGCCCGGCTCGTCGTCAGAGGTCATGAGCGGTGTTGCTCTCGAGCCGGGCCATCGGCCATTCAGGTGGAGTGGGCTGCCTACCGGCGTCGTGAGACGCGTCGCGCGGTGCGGCGGCCGGTGCGGCGTGCGACTCTGCGTGTTCTGAACATGTCGTGTCTCCTCGATGTGGTCAGGGCCGTCAGTTCGTGCTGGCGGCGGCGGTCTCGTGGGCGTGCAGCTGCTCGGCCTCTCCGGCGGTGACGAGGCCGATCTCGACGAGGTCGAGCGGGCTGATGAAGCGGTCGGCGAGGCGGAAGCCGCCGGCGCGCATGACGGCGTCGCGTAGCGGCACCGCCCAGTGGTGCTCGATCAGGACGAGCGCCGCCGCTGAGTCGTTCGGGATCTCCTCGAGCACGTCCCAGGCGTCGTCGTCGGAGAACACCTGCACGCCATCGGCGGCCGCTTCGGTACCCGCCTCGGCGCCGGCCTCGAGGCCTTCCTCGCCCTCGATGCCAAGCCCGACCAGCGCGCCCACCTTGCTGCCGAGCTCGATCGCCTCCTCTTCCGACAGGTTGCTCAGGTGCTCGACCTCGACGTCGCCCGCGGCGTCCTTGTAGACGGCCAGCGCGTCGATGACGCGGACGGTGTCGCTCTCGCGCAGGCGCTCGAGCTCGGCGATGATCTCGCCGTGGAAATCCGGCTGCTGGAAGCCCAGCACGATCAGCTGGACCGGGCCAATTGCCATGCCTTCTCTCCTTCGGGTGGCTTGACGGATCCGGCGCCCTTGCGCCGCTGACGCAAGCGTCGATCACCCGATAACGGCACGCATCGCCCCGCCTGGGTGATATCGGGCCCTGGCTCGCCGTCCCGCCCCACTCTCATCCCATCGCGGTGCTCGGTCGAGCAGGAGCCGACGGCCCATTCGAGGAGGTCGAACGCAATCGCGATGTAGCCGCCCGTTCCGGCGTAGTGATTCCTGCGGGCCGGTGCGCCGGTGGTTGTTCATCCCGCCGGGGTGATGCGAGGGCGCCCCGCGCGCACGACGGTATGTCCTCGTCCCCAACCGAAAGGGAACCATCATGGCTTCCGCACCCTCAGAGACCCCCGTCCTCGACACGCTGGCGGCGATGACCGCTGAGTCGGTGGCGCGCTGCGACCTCGACGCGAACTCGCTGATGGCGGCGCGCATCGCGGCCCTGGCGGCCGTCGATGCCCCTCCGGGCTCCTACCTCCTGAACCTCGGCCCGGCGGCGGACGCCGGGGTCACCCTCGAGCAGGCCCAAGGCATCCTCATCGCTGTCGCGCCGATCATCGGCACGCCGCGGACAGTCAGCGCCGCCGCCAACATCGCCACGGCGCTCGGCGTCGCGGTCATGGCGCTCGAAGCCGAGCTCGAAGCCGAAGAGGACGAGGCGTAAGGGCCCCCCGCGCGGACGATCGTTTTCACCGAGGCGCCG
>Ga0307301_10000367_pt1 | contig 12993 bp, 10 predicted proteins | sample ER_DNA_182_FD_194506 | JGI IMG/M metagenome (GOLD analysis project Ga0307301, IMG submission 194506) | Bulk soil microbial communities from the East River watershed near Crested Butte, Colorado, United States - ER_DNA_182 | ecosystem: Environmental > Terrestrial > Soil > Floodplain | place...
CCCACGCCCTGGATGTTCGTCCCTTCGGGAGTGGCTACGACCCAGTAGCGACCGGTCGCCGGCAAGTCGACGTGCGCGACGTAGAGGTCGGTCGCGTCCAGGTGGTCGTGCGGGGGGGATCCCGGTGGATGCGAGTGCGGCTCGAGCGGCACGAGCACGGCTTCGGCCCGCGTCGGCTTCGAAACCCCTGCCTCGCCGACCCAGACCGTCGCGCGCGGGCTCTGCACGAGCTGTCCGTTCTGCCGGACGATGAGAAACCCGAGGCGATTCGAGCCCACGGCGAAGTCCGAGCTCGAGAGCGTGAGCGAGACGAATCCGCCGGGAGCCGCGGCGAGCTCCGACTCGACCCAGCGTGGGAGCGAGCCCTCCACGGACCCGGTGGTCTCCGCGACCCCGATTTTGGCGGCTGAACCCGCATTGTCCGAGCCTCCCCCACAGCCTGCGACGAGGAGTGCAAGCGAGCAGGCGATGATGAAGAATCGCACTCGCTCCATTGTGGCGAGCGCGGCTATGCTCGTGCGGCGATGACGCTAGGCGATTTCATGTCCCGCGAGGTTCTCTCGGTCGCGCCTGAGGACACGATCGGTGAGGCCGCACAGCTGATGGCCGACGCAAACGTGGGCTCTTCCGTGGTGCTCGAGCACGGCCGCTTGATCGGCATCCTCACGGAGCGCGATCTGCTCCGCGCGATGGCGCAGCGCGTCCATCCGAGCGAGGCGCGGGTCCGAGAGTGGATGACCGCGGAGCCGATGGCAGTGTCAGAGTCGACGACAGCGGACGAGGCGGCCCGCTTGATGGTCGAGAACGGATTCCGCCATCTGCCGGTCGTGGACGGCGACCGGACGCTCGGCGTCGTCAGCCTGCGGGATGTCATGCGCCACGATCTCGAAACCGAGGCGGGCTCCAGCTGAACTGGCGGGACGACCGCCTAGAGCAGCTGGAGCACGATCAGGGCCGCGGCGAGTAACCACGCGGCCGCAAGTGGCCCCAGCAACGGGGCGAGCGGGCGAAGGGAAGGACGTGGCTCCATGGCGAGGTTTTCGCCAGCCGAAACGCCACTCCTTCCCTCCGGCTAGTGACCGTGCTGGAACCCACCACTCACGCTCAGCTTTGCGAGGAAGAGGGCGAGAGGGGTGAGGGATGCGATAGCGAGGGTTGCCTTTGTCTTCACTGATTTCACCTCCTTTCCTAGAACCTGAAGTCCTGGAGGGATTCGGCCGCACGGCGATAGAGGTGGGCGGCTTTTCGGTCGTCACCGAGCTTGGCGGCGAGGTCACCTTTCGCGACCCAGGCGGCCGCCCGGTGGCTGGCGGAGGAAAGTTGTTCGAAGCTCGTCTCGGCGCAGTCGAACATCTCTGAGGCCTCATCGAGCCGGTCTTGCTCGAGCAAGGCGCGTCCGAGCACGAGCTGGGCATTTCCGATCTCGTCGATGAACTCGACCCGTCCGTCAAGGAGCTCGATCGCGTGGCGCGAATGCTCCTCGGCGAGCTTGACCTCGTTTGTACGGAGGTGAACCTGCGCGAGTGACGACACCGCGTAGGCGGCGTCCACGTTGCTTCCGACCTCGAGCGCGACCCGGAAGGCGTCCTTCAGGTACGCGATCGCCTCGTCCGGCTTTCCGAGCAGGAAGTTCAGGCCGCCGAGGTTGTTCAGCAGCTTGCCTTCGTTGACGCGATCGGCGACCCGCTCGTAGATCGTCTTCGCCTTTTCGGCGTACGAGCGGGCGAGGACCCACTGGCCCTTCCGCTCGGCGATCAGGGAGGCCTGGAAATAGTGGTGGGCGACGGTGCGCTCGTCGTTCATGGCCTCCGCGAGCTCGAGTGCGCGCTCGACGTCTTCACGAGCGGCTTCCCAGTCGCGCTGGCGCTGGTGACAGCGTGAGCGCCAGCCGAGGATGTTCGAGCGGAGGCGGTCGCAGGGAAGCCCCGAGCGCTCCGCCAGATCGAGAGCCTCGGTGAAGAGCGCCGAAGCCGTGGCGATCGAAGAGAGGTTCCAGCGGCAGGCGCCGAGCCGGAAGAGCACCTCGGCCCTGTCGACATCGGTGAAGACAGGGTCTTCCGAGAGGATGCGCGCCCGCGTGAGGACTGCAACGGCCTTGCGAATTTCGCTCACGTACATGCGGGCCCAGCCCTCTGCGAGAAGCGCCCGCAGTTCGAGCTCGGGCGCACTTGCGGCTCCGAGTGACGTGACGACCGCTTCCAGCATCTCGACGGCCTCGGTGTACTGCTGGGACTCGATTGCGGCCTCGGCGCGCGAGATGATGCTCTCGGCGCGATCCTGGTCGCTCGTGGAGACACCGGACTCGAGGAAGCCCGAGTCGACTCCGAGGCGGGCGGCGAGCCAGCTCACGGTTTCGTCGGTCGGGCGGGTCTTACCCCGCTCGATCTGGCTCAGGTACTCCTTGGAGAACCGCTCGCCGGCGAGCTCCGTCTGCGTCATCCCCCGGTTGATGCGCAGTTGGCGGATCCGGTCGCCGAGGCTCGCGCGCGGCTTGGTGCCACGCAGCGTTGGCGTCCGGGTATGCGGCTGTGAGGTCGACTGCGGCATGACGGTTCTAAAGTGAACTATAGGGAGGATTTTTCACTTCACAACCCCACTTGACTTCCGATACCCCTGGGCTATAGTCAGACCCAGCTCGCATTCCGGGCCGGACGCCAGGCTGTGGAATGTGGGAGTCACGGCGACACCTGACCCGGGGGCTCGGCTGGGCCGCAGAGCCGAATCTCCGGGTCGTCGCCTGCCACGAGTCATGTCATACTCGTCGGCCTTTTCTCCTCCTTCGTGTATCCCTCGCACGAGTGCGCCGCGAGTAGTACTCAGGCCGTAGGTAGAAGCGAGCTCGTGCGCTTCGAGACGGCGCTATGAGCGGCCGGTGAGCCAGCGCCGCCGCGAGGCGAACACCGCAGGTGTCGCGGCCTCCAGAAAGCCTCCGAGCCGGTCGCTCGTCACGAGCAGAAGGCCGAGCGACACGAAGATCCAGGCCTCTGCGTCAGCGTCGCGGTCAGGAAGCACCCCTCCGGCGGCCTGTGAGCGTCGGATCACGTCGCTGACATAGTCATGCACCTCACGCAGATGGGTGCGCATGTGGTCGCGAATCACCTCATCGTCGCTTGCCTCCGACAGCGCCTGCAGCCAGAGGTTGCCGATCGCCATCTTCTGCTCCGTTGCGGCGAGGTATGCCTGCCCCATCGCGGACACCCAGGCGGCCGGGTCGGGCTCGGCTGCCACGACCTCGTCCCAGAGGCCGCGGATGCGCCTCCATGTCTCGTCGATGCAGGCGAGATAGAGATCCCGCTTCGACTCGAAATGGCGGTAGAGAACGGGCTCGGTGACACCCGCTTCGCGCGCGATCTCGGCCGTAGTAGATCCTCGATAGCTGCCGCCGGAAAAGACTCCGCAGGCGCAAGCGAGAAGCGACGCCCGCCGCTCCTCCGCCGGAAGCCGCGTGCGCCCCATTAGGCGGCGGCCAGCTCCGCGACCTCCGTCGGTCGGTGGTGCCGCACGGTCACGATGGCCACTATCGCACCCGCGAACGCGATGCCGGCCGCCGCGAGGAGGGCATGCTGGAAGCCCCGCACGAACTGGTCGGGCGCGCGGGGATCGGTCGCGGGCACACTCACCGAAGCAGCCACGATGGCCCCCAGGATCGCGATCCCAAGCGACCCTCCGACTTGCCGCATGCTGTTCAGGACTGCGGAGCCCACGCCGGCCTTGTCCACGGGGACCGACCCCATCGCTACGGACGTCGTGGGCGTCATGGTGATTGCCATGCCAACGCCTCCGACGATGAGCCCAGGGAAGATGTCCCAGAAGCTCGAGCTCCGGTCGAGCTGCGAGAAGATGAGGAGCGATATCCCCAGGAGAATCATGCCTCCACCCATGAGCCACCGGCCTCCGATGCGGTCGGTGAGCTTGCCCGCCACCGGTGCGAGCAAGACGATCAGGATCGTCATCGGGAGGAAGGTCGCGCCGGTCTGTATGGCCGAATAGCCGAGGATGTTCTGCATATAGAGCGAGACGAAGAAGAAGACGCCGAACATGGCCAAGGCGACGAGCAGCATGGTGACGTTGGCGCCCGCGAAGGTGGGATTCTTGAAAAGAGAGAGGTCGAGCATCGGAATCCGCTGCCGCAGCTCGAGTACAACGAACACGACGAGCGCTATGACTGCAACCGCGAACAGCGCGAGGATCCGGGTGGACGTCCAGCCGTACGTGTTCGCCTCAATAAGCCCGTACGTCAGGGCGAAGAGCCCGATTCCCGAGGCCAGGAGCCCCGGCAGGTCGAGTCGCTGCTCGGCAGAGGTGTCGCGGGACTCGCGAATCGCAAGCCGGGCGACGACGATGGCGAGGATTCCGACCGGGACGTTCACGAAGAAGATCCAGCTCCAGTCGATCTTCTGGGTGATGACGCCGCCGAGAAGTGGGCCGATGGCGAGCGCCATGCCGGCGGTACCGGCCCAGATGCCGATCGCCATGCCTCGCTGCCGCGGCGGGAACGTGGCTGTGATGATCGAGAGGGTCGCCGGGTTCATGAACGCGGCGCCGACTCCCTGGGCGATGCGAGCTCCGATCAGCATCTCGGGGCCCGACGCAAGCCCGCAGGCCAGCGAGGAGAGTGTGAAGATGGCGAGGCCGGCAATGAAGATCCGGCGGCGGCCGAGCATGTCGGCGAGCTTTCCGCCCGTCAGCATGATGACTGCGAAGGTGAGCGCGTAGCCGTTCACGACCCACTCGAGCTCCGAGATCCCGATTTGAAGGTCGCGCGCGATCGTAGGGAGCGCAACGTTCACGATCGTGTTGTCGAGCATGATCATGAAGAGCCCGAACGCAACCGCCCCGAGTGTCCACCACTTCCTGTTCTCCTCCGTGAAAAGCCTTGCTCGCACCCGCTGACCTCCCGTCGTTTGCCGCGGACTATGTTAGCGCGCACTAAGAACCCGCACAACCCGTTTCCGCCCCTACGAGCGCGGGGACGAGCCGTCTGATGCCCCGGAACCCCCTCGAGGACGCCGGTCGGGCCCTGCGCCAGCTCGGAGACCGGCTCCGCGAGACGGCTGGCCCTGAGGGTGAGTGGATCGCGGAGCAACTGGATCGCCTCTCGGCGCGGGAGGAACCGCGAACCGACGGCGAACGGAGCCTCGGCGAGCTCCAGGCCGAGCTCGACGGGCTCGTGGGCCTCGAGACGGTCAAGGAGCAGATGCACGCGCTCGTCGCGTTCCTCGAGGTTCAGAGCCGCCGGAAGGAGCACGGGCTCCGGGAGGCCGCGACTGGCCAGCACCTCGTCTTCCTCGGCAACCCCGGAACCGGAAAGACGACCGTCGCGCGGCTCCTGGCGCAGATGTACCGGGCCATGGGGCTCCTGCGAAAGGGCCACCTGGTCGAGGTCGATCGCTCGGGCCTCGTGGGCCAGTTCGTCGGCACGACCGCGATCAAGACCGACCGGGTCGTTCGCCGCGCGCTGGACGGTGTCCTCTTCATCGACGAGGCGTATGCCCTGACCCGGGAGGAAACACGGATGGACTTCGGACCGGAGGCCGTCGAGACGCTGCTCAAGCGTATGGAGGACCACCGCGAGCGGCTCGTGGTGATCGTGGCCGGCTACCCGGCGCTCATGCACCGATTCCTGGATTCGAATCCGGGTCTCAGGTCGCGCTTCTCGCGCGAGATCGTCTTTCCGGACTACTCGACCGAGGACCTGGCCAGGATCACGAATCGCTTCGCGTCCGACCTCGAATACCGGCTCACCGAGGAGGCCGAGGCCGAGCTCCGCGCCGTGCTCGACGCTGCCAGGCGGAGCGAGTCGTTCGGGAACGCTCGCTTCTCACGCACGGTCTTCGAGCAGGCGCTGAGTGCCCACGCCCTTCGGCTTGCCCGGCAGGGCGACCTCGCGACGGCCGGCTGGGACGTCCTCCAGACACTCACAGCCGAGGACATCGCGGCGGCCGCGCTTTCGCTCGGGGTCGAGGCACCGGCTCCCGGTCGCGGACGCTTCCGCTTCAGGCGCCCTTAAGTTGGAGCGCGAAGAGCGGCGTGATACGAACCAGATGGTTGATCGACCGTTACCACGCCAATTACCAACAACCATCTAGACTTGCCGCCGCTTCTGTCGACCGAAGGCCTAGCTCGAGCCGCGAGCCGCCATCCCTGGCGAGCGATCGGTGCCTGGCTGCTGGTCCTCGTGGTGTCGTTCGGAGTGATCGCGGTCTTCCTGGGGGATGCGCTGACCAGCGAGAGCGACGTCACGAGCAATCCAGAGTCGAAGCAGGCGTACGAGCTCCTCGCCGAGCGGTTCCCGAACGAGCCCGAGCCGAGTGAGATCGTCGTCCTTCGCTCGGACCGCTACACGGTCGACGATCCCGAGTTCAGGGAGAAGGCGCAGGCAATCTTCGCGCGCGCGCGGCAGACGGGGGTCGTCGCCGACGCCAAGAGCTACTTCACGGCGGAAGACGACTCCCTCGTCTCGAAGGACCGCCATGCCACGATCGTGCCGATCTTCCTTCGCACGGACGAGGTCGGCCCGCTGGTCGACGTCGTGGACGAGGCGGACGGCGGCGGCTTCGACATCTCGATCACGGGCAGCGTCACGAGCGACGCCGATTTCGAGAAGCTCTCGGAGGAGGACCTGCAGAAAGGGGAGCTGCTCATCGGTCTGCCGGCGGCGCTCATCATCCTCGTCCTCGTCTTCGGAGCCGTCGTCGCAGGACTGATCCCGGTGCTCCTCGCACTCCTCGCGATCGTGGTCGCGGTCGCCTTGACCGCCCTCGTGGGCCAGGTATTCGAGCTCTCGTTCTTCGTCGTGAACATGATCTCGGGCATGGGGCTCGCGCTCGGCATCGACTACTCGCTCTTCATCCTGTCGCGCTACCGGGAAGAGCGCGTCCACGGTCGCGAGAAGCTCGACGCCATCGCCGCTGCGGGGGCCACCGCGAGTAGGGCGGTCCTCTTCAGCGGCATCGCGTTCGTGCTGGCCATGATCGGAATGGTGCTCGTCCCCGACACCATTCTCCGGAGCCTCGCGACTGGGGCCATCCTGGTCGGGGTGGTCTCGGTCCTGGCCGCGCTGACACTGCTCCCGGCAGTGCTCAGCCTGCTCGGCGACCGCGTCAACTCGCTGCGCATCCCGATCGTCGGCAGAAGCGCCGAGAACGCAGGGGCAGAAGGACGCTTCTGGTCGGCGGTGGTAAAGCGTGTCATGCGCCGCCCGGTCGTCAGCCTGGTCGTGGCTGGTGGCCTGCTCCTGGCCGCGGCAGTGCCGATTCTCGACATGAACACAGGCTTCGCGGGCATCAGCACCCTGCCGGACCGGTTCCCCTCAAAGCAAGGGTTCACGGCCCTGTCCGAGGAGTTCCCGCAGGCCGGGACGAACCCGATCGAGATCGTCGTCGACGGGGACCTCGAATCCCCGGCGGTCCAGCGGAGCATCGAACGCCTGCAGCAGCGGCTGGCAGACAACCCGATCTTCGGACCGGCCACGGTCGAGACGAACGAGGCGGGAGACCTCGCCCGAATCACGGTTCCGGTCACCGATTCGGCGAGCGCCGAGGCCTACGACGCGGTCAGATCGCTGCGGAGCGAGGACATTCCGGCCGCCTTCGCCGGCGCCGACCTACGCGTGCTCGTGACGGGCGAATCGGCAGAAAATGTCGACTACTTTGACCTGATCGGAAGCTGGCTGCCGATCGTCTTCGCCTTCGTGCTCGGGCTCAGCTTCATCCTCCTCACGATCGCGTTCCGCTCGGTCGTCGTCCCCGCGCTCGCGATCGCGCTCAACCTCCTCTCCGTGGGCGCGGCCTACGGGCTGCTCGTGCTCGTGTTCCAGAAAGGCGTCGGGAACGAGCTCTTCGGGTTCCAGCAGGTGGATGCGGTCGAGGCCTGGGTGCCGCTCTTCCTCTTCTCGGTGCTCTTCGGGCTCTCGATGGACTACCAGGTCTTCCTGCTGAGCCGGATCCGGGAGCGCTACACGGCCACCGGGGACACTGCCGGCGCGGTGGCGTTCGGGGTGGGATCGACCGCCCGGATCATCACCGGCGCGGCGCTGATCATCGTCGCGGTCTTCGGCGGCTTTGCGGCCGGCGACCTCGTCATGTTTCAGCAGATGGGCTTCGGCGTCGCGGTCGCCCTGCTGATCGACGCGACCATCGTCCGCTCGGTGCTCGTGCCGGCCGCCATGAAGCTCCTCGGAGACTGGAACTGGTACTTCCCCTCGTGGCTCGCCTGGGTCCCGGAGCTCCAGGTCGAAGGGCACGAGCCTGCGCCGCGCTCGAATAGGCCCATTCCCGCCGAGTAGGCTTCCGCCCGGATGCCGGAGGTGATCTGGGAGCCGAGCCCCGAGGTGCTCGAGCGCGCGAACGTGGTCCGCTTCATGCGCCGGCACGGCTTCGATGATTACCGGGAATTCCAGCAGCGCTCGCAGGACGACCCGGACTGGTTCTGGCCCGCCGCGATCGAGGACATGGACCTCGACTTCCGCGAGCCGTGGAACCAGGTCGTTGATCTCTCGCGGGGGCCAGAGTGGGCGACCTGGTTCGACGGCGGGAAGCTCAACATCGCCTGGAACTGCGTCCACCGGTGGGCGGAGCGGACACCCGAGGCGGAAGCGGCCGTGTTCCGGGGCGAGGCCGGCGATCGGCGCACCCTCACCTTCGCGGAGCTCTCCCGGGAGGTGACGCGGTTCGCCGAAGGGCTGGCCGCGCTCGGTGTCGGCGCCGGCGACACGGTCGCGCTCTTCCTCCCGATGTCGCTCGAGGTCGCGATCGCCTCGCACGCCTGTGCGCACCTCGGCGCCATCCAGGTGCCCGTCTTCTCGGGCTTCGCCGCCCCTGCTGTCGCTGCGAGGCTCGTGGACTCGGAAGCAAAGGTGGTCGTGACCGCCGACGGCTCGTTTCGACGCGGGCGCGAAGTCCCGATGAAGGAGATCGTCGACGAGGCGGTGGCGTCGGCGCCGACGGTCGAGCACGTTGTCGTCTGGAGCCGGCTCGGCCGGGAGGACGTGCCGATGAAGCCGGGCCGAGACCTCAGTTGGGCCGAGATCGCCGCGGGACAGCCGGGCGAGTTGGAGCCCGCCTGGGTGGACTCCGAGGCGCCGTATCTCCTCGCCTACACCTCGGGCACGACCGGGACGCCGAAGGGCGTCCTCCACGTCCAGGGCGGGTTCCTGGTCTCGATTGCCAGAGAGGTCGCCTACCAGGCGGATGCGGGCCCGGCCGACACCATCCTCTTCTCGACGGACATGGGCTGGATCATGGGCCCGTGGATGGTCGTAGGCGGCGGGGCTCTCGGATCGAGGCTCGTCTTCATGGAGGGCGCACCGGACCGACCGCACGACCGCCTCTGGACGCTGATCGAGGAGGAGGGCGTGACGGTGCTCGGCTGCTCGCCGACCCTGATCCGGGCGCTCCTCCAGCACGGCGACCCGGAGAGCGACCTCTCCTCCCTCCGCACGATCGTCACGACCGGTGAGCCGTGGAACCCGGAGCCGTACCGCTGGCTCTTCGAGCAGGTGGGCGGCGGCCGCTGCCCGATCATCAACTGCTCAGGCGGCACGGAGGTGGGAGCATGTTTTCTCTCTCCCACGCCTGCGACCCCGATCAAGTCCTGCTCGCTCGGCGGGCCCGCGCTCGGGATGGCCATGGACGTCGTCGACGCAGACGGGCGGCCGGTGCGCGGCGAGGTGGGTGAGCTCGTCTGCCGGAAGCCGTTTCCCGGCATGACCCGCGGGATCTGGAAGGACCCGGAGCGCTACCTGGATGCGTACTGGCGCCGCCTGCCCGGGATCTGGGTGCACGGCGACTGGGCGTCCGTGGACGAGGACGGCTACTGGTTCCTCCACGGGCGCTCGGACGACACGCTGAACCTCGCCGGGAAGCGCATCGGCCCCGCCGAGATCGAGTCGGCCGTGGTCGGCCATCCCGCGGTTACGGAAGCCGCGGCCGTCGGTATCCCGCACGAGATCAAGGGCGAGGTCGCGTGGGTCTTCTGCACGCTCCGCCCGGACGTGGAGGCAACCGAGGAGCTCGCGGCCGAGATCGGGGAAGCGGCCGCCGATGAGCTGGGGAAGGCCTTCCGGCCCGATCGCATCATCTTCGTCCCGGCGCTGCCGAAAACCCGGAGCGCGAAGATCGTCCGCCGGGCGGTTCGTGCCAGGGCGCTCGGCGAGGATCCCGGTGATCTCTCGTCGCTCGAGAATCCGGAGTCGCTCGACGACATCGCGCGGGCAGTTTGAGAGCCCGGAGTGTGTCTGGTTTTCGCCGATGAGGCGAAAACCGCTAGACTAGAGGAGCCATGCGCCTCGCGCTCGCGCAGATCAACACCGTCGTCGGTGACCTCGACGGCAATCGCGACCGCATTCTGACGCGGCTCGCCGAGGCGCGGGACGCGGGCGCCGACCTGGTCCTTTTCCCGGAGCTCGCGGTCACCGGCTACCCGCCCGAGGACCTCCTCCTCCGTCCGAGCTTCCTGCGCGCCGCCGAGCAAAGCCTTGCCCAGGTCGCCCGCGAGGCCCGCGGAGTGACGGCGCTCGTGGGAGCACCCCTGCTCGACGGCGATCTCTTCAATGCCTGTGCGGTCTGCGCGGACGGCGAGGTCAAGGGTTTCTACCGCAAGCGGTTCCTGCCGAACTACGGGGTCTTCGACGAGGACCGGTATTTCCAGGCGGGCCGCGACCTGCTCCTGCTCCGGTTCGGGGAGACGCTCGTCGGCCCCACGATCTGCGAGGACATCTGGCAGCCCGGCCCGCCCGCGACGGAGCTCGCCCTCGCGGGCGCCCACGTGCTCGCGAACATCTCGGCCTCCCCGTTCCATCTCGGCAAGGGACGCGAGCGTGAGCAGATGCTCGCCACCCGCGCGCGGGACAACGTCTGCTGGGTCGCCCTCGTGAACGCCGTCGGCGCCCAGGACGAGCTGGTCTTCGACGGCCACAGCGTCGTGCTCGACCAAGACGGCGACGTGGTCGTCCGCGGCCCGGCCTTCGAAGAGGCACTGCTCGTCGTCGACATCGATCCGTCCACGACCATCGCCCGCAGGCTGTCCGACGCGCGCCGGCGTGCCCTCGCCCGCGAGCAGTCGGGCGCCGTCGATCCGCCGGTGATCGACATCGACGCTGCCGTCGCGACGAACGGGAAGCCCGCCGCGCCGGTCGTGGCGCCGCTCCTCGAGGAGCTCGAGCAGATGCGGCTGGCGCTGGAGCTCGGGCTCCGCGACTACGCCCAGAAGAACGGCTTCAGGGAGGTCGTCCTCGGGATATCGGGCGGGATCGACTCCGCCCTCACGGCAGCGCTGGCCTGCGAGGCGCTCGGCCCCGAGCACGTCGTCTGCGTCTCGATGCCGTCCCGCTACAGCTCCGACGAGACGCGCGCCGATGCGAGGAGGGTCGCCGAGAGCCTCGGGGCCCGATACCTCGAGCTGTCGATCGAGCCCGTGGTCGAGAGCCTGAACGCGGTCCTGGCGGAGCCTTTCGCCGGCACAGAGCCCGGGCTCGCCGAGGAGAACCTGCAAGCCCGGGCGCGCGGAGTCATCCTCATGGCACTCTCGAACAAGTTCGGCTGGCTCCTGCTCGCGACCGGGAACAAGAGCGAGCTCTCGGTCGGATACGCGACCCTGTACGGGGACATGGCGGGAGGTTTCGCGCTCCTCAAGGACGTCTACAAGACAGATGTGTTCCGGCTGGCGCGGCACCTGAACGAACGGGCGGGTCGCGAGCTGATCCCGGCCAGCATCATCGAACGGGCGCCGAGCGCAGAGCTGCGAGCGAACCAGCTCGACCAGGACTCGCTCCCCCCGTACGACGTCCTGGATCGGGTGCTCGAGGCCTACGTCGAGCACGACCTTTCGCGCGAGGAGCTCTCCAACGACGGATTCGAGCCCGGCCTCGTGGAGCGCGCGCTCACGATGGTCGACCGGGCCGAGTACAAGCGCCGCCAGGCTCCGCCCGGAGTCAAGCTCCGCCCCAAGGCCTTTGGGCGAGACCGCCGGGTTCCGATCACAAACCGCTGGAGCGGCTGATGGAGGCACGGCTCGAACGCCGGGCGCGGAACGAAGCGCTCTTCCGGGAGGTCAACGAGCGGCTCGAGCGTGTCGCCAAGCAAGCGGAGGCGCGCGGGTGGCCCCCCGAGGACGGCTACTTCGAGTTCCATTGCGAATGCGGAGGGTGCCCGGAGAAGGTGCACATGACGATCGCGGAGTACGAGTCCGTGCGGTCGCAAGACGACCGCTTCGCGCTCCACACGGGTCACGACACCCCCGAGCTCGAGGGGGTCGTCGAGCGGACCGAGCGCTACGTCATCGTCGACAAATACGGGATCGCCGAGGCTCTCGTCGCGGACGATCCTCGAGGAGCCCCGGGGTCCTAGCCGCCCAGGTGGTCATGGAGTGCCGTGAACCACCGCAACCGCTCCTCGTACGGCACCGCCGCGTTCGCAGGCGAGGTCGAGGGCAGAACGAAGAGCCACGTGTCCGCGAGCCGGCGGTCCTGGAGGCCCAGCTCGGGCCGCTCTCGGAACGCGCCTTCGTAGGCGGCTTTGCCCACGAAGGCAATGCCTTCGGGGCGTAGCTCGGCTGCGATCTGCTCCAGGCGCTCCGCGGAGCCCTCGAAATCCGCCTGGCGCAGGTCACTGCTCCCCCGAGTCGTTCGCAACGCGGCGTTGGTCAGCCCGTAGCCCAGGTCGAGCAGCAACCTCTGCTCGCTTGGGTCGAGCGGACGAGGCGTGAACCCCGCAGCGGCAAGCAGCCGCCAGAAGTCATTCCGGGCGTTGGCGAAGTGAGCACCGGCGTCGGCGGAGCGAAACCCCGGGTTGATTCCGCAGAATAGGAAGTTGCCTGCTCGACTTTCGCCGCGGCCGAGGGATCACAGTCGCTGCCACACCCGATTGCGGGACGGTCGTCGCGGCAGCGAGAGATCTGGTGCTTCTGGCGCGCGCCGGCACGGCTATCGACGAGACGAGCTCGTCACGATCATCGAAAGCGTCGATGTGTAAGGGGAGCCGCGTTGCGATCGGT
>Ga0307301_10000368_pt1 | contig 12992 bp, 11 predicted proteins | sample ER_DNA_182_FD_194506 | JGI IMG/M metagenome (GOLD analysis project Ga0307301, IMG submission 194506) | Bulk soil microbial communities from the East River watershed near Crested Butte, Colorado, United States - ER_DNA_182 | ecosystem: Environmental > Terrestrial > Soil > Floodplain | place...
CGATGTCGGCGTTTGACCAGCCGGCGGCGACCATCTCCTGCAGCACCCGCACATAGCCCGAGTCGAGGTCGTCCTCGAGGAAGTCGCAGGCCTGCTCGTAGCGCTGCCACAGCGGCAGGTCCTCGGCGTACATGCTCCGCTGGCGGTCCAGGCGGCGCCGGTTCTCCTCCTCGAACAGGGCCAGGATGAGCCCGCCCTTGGAGCCGAAGTGGTAGTGGAGCTGGCTGACCGGCACCCCGGCCTCCTCGGCCACCTTGCGGGTCGACAGGCCGGCGAAGCCGTCGGCCAGCAGCCGGCACCGCGCCGCGTCGGTGATCAGCGTGCGGGTGTCCGCGGCCGGGCCGGCGGCGGCGTGCACCACCATCGGAGCTCCTCTCCAGCACCCGGAGGGTTGGTCGGTCGATCGATTTCTTGACAAGACTTCACCACATCGGCATACTGCGTCAAGTTCGGTCGACCGACCGACATGAGAACGAAGACCGAGCGCCGTACGGCAGGGAGGCGAATGGCCATGGAGAGCGCGAGCCGCGACCGTCACGATGTCGTCGTCGTGGGCGGACGAGTCGCCGGGTCGGCCACGGCCATGCTGCTGGCCCGTCTCGGCCACGACGTGGTCGTGGTGGACCAGGCGTCGTTCCCGAGCGATACGGTGTCCACCCATTCGCTGGCCCGCAGCGGGGTGGTCCAGCTGCGCCGCTGGGGCCTGCTCGACGAGGTCCTCGACAGCGGCGCTCCGGCCATCCGGCAGGTCACCTTCAACGCCGCCGGCGAGGCGGTCAGCCGGACGATCAAGGAGAAGGCCGGGGTCGACCTGCTGGTCGCGCCCCGGCGGTACGTGCTGGACACGATCCTGGCCGCCGCCGCGGAACGCGCCGGCGCCGAGGTGCGGCCCGGCGTCACCGTGACCGGCCTGCGGCGAGACGGGCACGGCCGGGTGGTGGGGGTGTGCGGGCGGGACCGCTCCGGCGCCCCGGTCGAGCTCGGCGCCCGGTATGTCGTCGGCGCCGACGGCCTGGGGTCGCGGGTCGCCGAGCTGGTCGGCGCCCGGGTCAACCAGGCCGGCCAGGCGGGCAGCGCCGCCCAGTACGCCTACTACGCGGGCAGCCGGTGGGCCGGCTTCGAGTTCTTCGTGGCCGAGCGGTCCTTCGCCGGGGTGTTCCCGACCCACGACGGGCAGGCGTGCATCTGGGGTCTGCAACCCGCCGCCGACGCCAGGGCGGTCCGGCGCCGGAGCGGGTCGCGCGCCGAGGCGTTCGACACGCTGCTGGAGCGGTCGCACCCCGAGCTGGCCGAGCGGCTGCGTAAGGCCCGCCGCACCTCGCCGATCCAGGGCATGCTCCGCCAGCCCAACCAGGTCCGCCAGGCGTTCGGCCCCGGCTGGGCCCTGGTCGGGGACGCCGGCTACTACCGCGACGCCATCACCGCCTACGGCATGAGCGACGCCTTCCGCGACGCCGAGCTGCTGGCCGTCGCGCTCGACCGGGCGCTGGCCGCAGACGCCGATGAGGCCACGGCCCTGGCCGCCTACCAGCGGCAGCGCGACCGGGCGCTCCAGGAGATCTTCGAGATCACCTGCCGCCTGGCCGCCTTCCCACCGGTGCCGACCTTCATCGGGCTCCAGAAGCAGCTGAGCGCCGCCATCGACACCGAGGCGGCGGCGCTGGCCGCGCGACCGGTCCCAGGCCAGCGCCTGCTCGCGACCGCCTGACCGACCATCGCCGACCGGAAGGAGGCCACCGCCCGGACCCAGCACCCGACCGAACCCACCCCGCCGTCACCAGTCGACCCAGCGCCAGGGAGGCATGCACGATGACCACCACCGACACCCCCGCCGAGGTCCAGGACCCGATCCGCAACGGCGTGGACACCGCGACCCTGTTCGCCACCCTCGACGCGGTCAAGCAGGCCCCCGAGGCGGCCAGCTTCCAGTTCCGGGCCCACAACCAGTGGGTCAGCGGCACCCACAACCGCGGCACCATCGCCGACTACTTCGGTGTCGGGGAGGAGCGCACCCACGAGCGGACCTTCGTCTTCGACGCCGACCACCCGGCCGTCCTGGTCGGCCAGGACCACGGACCGACCCCGGTGGAGTTCGTGCTCCACGCGCTGGCCGCCTGCCTCACCGCCGGGCTGGCCAACATCGCCGCCGCCCGGAACATCAAGCTCACCGAGGTCCGCTCCACGGTCACCGGTGACATCGACCTCAACGGCATCCTCGGGCTGGACCCCGAGGTGCGCAACGGCTATGAGCAGATCATCGTGCGCTTCACCATCAAGGGTGACGCGCCGGCCGACAAGCTGCGCGAGCTCCTGGAGCAGTCCCGAGCCCGCTCGGCCGTCTACGACGTCATCACCAACGGGGTCCCCGTCACCATCGAGGTGGACGCCGCCTGACCCCTGACACGCGCCGCGCGGGCTCAGCTGCTGGAGCCCGCGCGCCGGCGTGGTGGCGCTCGGGCGGGCCGGCGGGCCGAGCTGTGCCGCAGGCGAGAGCGCATGGGGGGAGCGGTCAGGGCCCGGGTGTTCGGGAGGGTCGGGCCGGCGCCTCGGCGGGACCTGCCGTTGCCGGGGCGGTGCCGGGAGCGGGGGCCGGGGTGAGCCTGGCCGAGGCCACGTAGGCCACCGCGACGGCCACGATCACCAGCGGCATCACCGCCAGCCCGTCCGATCCCAGTAGCAGGGTGGCCAGCAGCACCGAGGTCAGCGGCAGCTTGAGCATCGCCACCGACATCGCCCCGATGCCCATGGCGACCCCGGCGACCAGCGGCAGCCCGGGAAGGTGCGACAGCGCGACGCCGCCGGCCGCGCCCAGGAACATCGCCGGGAACACCGGCCCGCCCCGGAAGCCGCTCATCGACGCGCCGTAGGCCAGCGCCTTGCAGGCCACCAGCAGCACCAGGGCGGCCGCCGAGTAGTCGGCGCTGTTGGCGATGAGCGGGCCCATCGCGTCCTGGCCGGAGAACAGCACGTCGGAGACGTCGTGGCCGCTGACCGTGGCGTAGGTGACCGCCAGGGCGCCGACGGCCAGGCCGACCAGCGGGGTGGCCAGCAGCATCCGCCGCTCGACATGGGGACGCAGCGCCAGCGCCAGCCGGTGGATCCCGCTGCCGACCACGGCCGCGACCAGGCCGATGACCAGCGCCCAGCCGAACTGGCCGATGTTGGGGTGCCCGAACGAGGGCAGGTCCGGCAGGGCCAGCGAGAAGGTGCCCAGCCCGGTCCGGTTGTCCAGGCCGATGAAGATCAGCGACCCGACCCCGGCGGCGACCAGGCCGGGGACCAGCACCAGGCCCAGGGTCGGCCCGCCCAGCCCCGACGCCTCCATCAGCAGGAACGCTCCCAGCAGGGGCGAGCCCAGCAGGGTGCTGATGGCGGCGAAGCTGCCGGCCGCGGCCACCACCGCCGTGGCCTGGGCAGGGGCGTCGCGTCTGGCCAGGCGCATCGCCAGGCCGCCCAGCCCGGCCCCGAGGGCGATCAGGGGCGCCTCGGGCCCCAGGACCGCCCCCAGGCTGAGGGTGACCAGCGCCGCGGCCGCGATGCCGGGGAGGTCGGCGGGCGGCGGGGCACCGGCCGCCTTGAACCCGTCGGCGGGGGAGTGGCCACCGTTGCCGGGCAGGTAGCGGATGGCCAGCGCGACCAGGAAGCCGGCCAGGACGAGCAGCGGCAGCGGCCACCACCGCGGCGTGCCCGAGAAGCCCAACGCCTGGGGAAGGTCGGTGAAGACCCACTCCTGCAGCTTGCTGACCAGGGCGAGGAACCCGTAGGCAGCCGCCGAGATCGGCACCCCGAGGATCGCCGCGAACACCAGCAGCCCGACATAGCTGCGGCTCCGGAGGATGGCCATGGGATCACGGAGTGGAGCGGACATGCACCCTCGTCTTCCGGTGACGCGGAGGTCTCGCGCATCGATCGGTTGCCGGGCATCCTCTCGCGTCTCCGGGCAGGCACGCATCACCCGATCGGGATGGCTTTCGGCGGGTCCGACCGTCCGGGGCGAAGTAAGGTGGCGGGGGAAGGGGCCGGTGAGCCATGACGAGTTCGGCGGGCGCAAGGCCTCAAAGGGGCTGGGCCCTGGGGTTCGCCCTGGCCGTGCTGGCCGTGGGCCTGGCCGTCGATCAGGCGGTGGCCGGCGCCCACGTCGCCGTGGGGCTGGGGCTGGCCGCGTGCCTGGTCGCGATCGCCCGGGCCTGCGGGCTCACCGCGGCCGATCTCGGGTTGTCGTGGTCGACCTGTCGGGCGGGCCTTCGCTGGGGAGCGGCCGCGGCGGCGTTCGTGGCCGCGGTCTACGCCCTGGCCTCCCTGGTCGAGCCGGTTCGAGGGGCGCTCCCGGAAGCGGGAGGCGACATCGGGCACACGGCGCTGACGGTCCTGGTGGTGATCCCGCTCGGGACCGTGCTCCCCGAGGAGCTCGCCTTCCGGGGCCTGCTGCTGTCGCTGCTGGAGCGGCGGTGGAGCGTGCCCGCCGCGACCCTGCTGTCCTCGGTCCTGTTCGGCCTGTGGCATGTCCTGCCGTCGCTCGGCGGTGGCGCGGCCAACGCCGCGATCGCCTCGGCGGTGGGCGGTGACGCCGCCGGGACGGGGATCCGGGTGGTCGCCACCGTGTGCTTCACGTCGCTGGCCGGGGCCGTCCTCTGCTGGCTGCGGCTGCGCAGCGACAGCCTGCTCGCTCCCATGCTGGCCCATTGGACGGTGAACGGCCTCGGTGTCATCGTGATGCTCCTTGCCTAGCTGCCAGACGGTGTGAGGTGACGGTGACCACAGAGCGGGAGGAGTCGTCGACCAGGACGGCCAGCGTCCTCGACGAGGCCGGGCCGAAGGCGGACGACGAGGCCGCGCAGCCGGAGGCGCCCCCGTCACCGGCGGCCGGGGAGCGGCGCCGGTTCCGGTACACGCTGCCCGGAGCCTGGGTGGCGCTGGCCTTCGCGTGCCTGGCCTTCACCCCCTCGCTGCTGCCCCGCAGCGCGCTGCTCCAGGGCGTCGTGTGCGGCATCACCGCCGCCATCGGCTACGGGGTCGGGGTGGCCGGGGCCTGGACCTGGCGGGCGTTCACCGACCGTGACCCGCGCCAACCGCGGCCGGGGGCATGGCGGGTCTTCGCCGTCTCGGCCGCCGCCGCGCTGGTCCTGGCCCTGGTCCTGGGGCAGTGGTGGCAGGCGCAGATCCGCGACCTCATGGGCGCGCCCACGCCCAACCCGCTGCTCCTGCTGCTGCTGCCGCCGGTCGGGGCGGCCGTCTTCACCGGGCTCGTCGCCCTGTCGCGGTCGCTGCGCGGGGCCTACCACCGGGTCGCCGAGCGGCTGCGGCGGTGGATGGGACGGCGGGCCGCGCGCGCCCTCGGCTGGGCGGTCGTGGTCGTCGGGACCTGGCTGGTGGCCAGCGGCCTGCTCCTCAACGGCCTGACCGGGCTGGCCGACCGCAGCTTCTCGGTCCGCAACACCACCACCGCCGAGGGCGTCGAGCAGCCCACCAGCGGGCTGCGGTCGGGTGGCCCGGGATCGCTGGTGTCCTGGGAGTCGCTCGGCCGCCAGGGGCGCACCATCACCGGCACCGGCCCCTCGGCCGCGGAGATCGCCGCGTTCACCGGGGCACCCGCCAAGGAGCCGATCCGGGCCTACGCCGGCACCGTCTCCGCCGACGACGTCGAGCAACGGGCCGAGCTCGCCGTGGCCGACCTGGAGCGGGCCGGCGGCTTCGACCGGGCCAACCTGCTGGTCGCCACGACCACCGGCAGCGGCTGGCTGGACTCGGGCGCGGTCGACAGCTTCGAGTACCTGACCGGCGGCGACTCGGCCGTGGTGGCCATGCAGTACTCCTACCTCCCGTCCTGGCTCTCCTACCTGGTCGACCAGAAGAAGGCCCGGGAGGCGGGCCGGCAGCTGTTCGACGCCGTGTACGACCGCTGGTCCAGGCGTCCGCCGGCCGACCGCCCCAGGTTGTTCGTGTTCGGCCTCAGCCTGGGATCGTTCGGGGGCGAGACCGCCTTCAGCGGCGAGTACGACCTGCGCAACCGGACCGCCGGGGCGCTGCTCGCCGGCCCACCGAACTTCAACACCCTCTACCGCGAGTTCACCGACCACCGCGACCCGGGCAGCCACGAGGTGGAGCCGGTCTACAAGGGTGGCCGGACGGTGCGGTTCACCAACGACGTGGCCGCCGGGGTCCCGCCGGCCTCGGCCGCCTGGGACGGGACGCGGGTGCTGTACCTCCAGCACCCCTCCGACCCGATCGTCTGGTGGAGCCCGCGCCTGGTGTGGGACCGCCCCGACTGGCTGGGCGAGCCGCACGGCCGCGACGTGCTCGACGCGATGGTCTGGATCCCGTTCGTCACGTTCTGGCAGGTCACCGTGGACCTGCCGCTGGCCACCGGCGTGCCCGACGGCCACGGCCACACCTACACCCGCGAGTTCGTCGACGGCTGGGCGACGATCCTCAGGACGGCCGGCTGGACCCCCGACAAGGCCGAGCGGCTGGGGGACATCGTCACCGCCGAGGAGTGACCGTCCGGCAGGCTCGCCACGCCGGCGGTCGGCTTCAGAGGTCGTTGACCGCCTTGAGCTTGCCGGCCTCCACCGCCGCCGCCAGCAACCGGTGGTCGTGGTCGTTGACGTCGGCGTAGGTGACGGCGAAGGTGGCGACGGCGTCGTCGAAGGCCTCGGAGGACCCCAGGTAGGCGGCGATGGCGACCTCGTCCCCACCCCGGCCGTGGGCGCGGGCCAGGGTCCATCCGCACAGGCCACCGTAGACGCCCACCCCGCCAGGCGTGAGCTTGGCCGGGTCGATGCCGCCCTTCATGTCCCAGAGCTGACGGACGTAGTAGTCGTCGCCGTCCGGTCCCTTGGACCAGCCGAGGAAGATGTCGGGCACCGTCTGCAGCAGCCGCTGCCCGGTCACGACCCGCTCGCCGTGGTTGCCATAGCCGCTCGGTTGCAGGTGCGGTTCCAGCACGGAGGCCTCTGCCTGCTTGATCTGGAGGAACAGCACGTCGTCGTGGCCCTTGCCCTGCAGCAGGGCGACATAGCAGCGGGTGCCGACACTGCCGACCCCGACCACCTTGCGCGCCATGTCGACCACCTCGTACTGCTCCACCAGCGCCCGCCGGTCGTCCCGCAGGCTCGCGCGGTAGCTGGTCAGCGCCAGGTGGATGCCCTCGGCCACCTGCTCGGCGTCGTCGGCGGTCCAGAGCTCACGGACCGGGACCAGCAGCGGCGGCCGGCTGGCCAGACGGAGCGTCCTGCCGTCGGTCTCGGTCAGCTTGGCCAGCGCGGCCAGGTCGTCGCGGGTCCGAGCCTTGGCGAAGATCCGTTCCAGCCGGTGGGGGGCCAGCTTCGGTGCCTTCACGCCGACCTCGGCCTCCAGCTGGTTGGCGATCTCGAGCAGCTGGTCGGCCGGCAGGTGCAGGCACCACAGGTCGAGGGTGGGCATCGCGGCGAAGGAGAGCATCGCCTCGCGGTAGGCCCGGACGGTCGTCCGGGCCGCCTCGAGTTGGTGGAGGCGGGAGCAGCCGTTCTGCCGGGCCGCGACGGCGACGCTGGCGGCCAGCCGCTTCACGTCCCATTCCCAGGGGCCGGCGAGCGTCTCGTCGAAATCGTTGACGCTGAACACCAGGTGCCGCTCTGGGGAGCCGAACAGGCCGAAGTTGAGCAGGTGGGCGTCGCCGCACGCCTGCACGGTGATCCCGGTGGTCGGCGTGCCGGCGAGGTCGCTGGCCATGATCGCGGGACCGCCGCGGAAGAACGCGAACGGCGAGGACAGCATCCGGCCGTAGCGGATCGGGACCAGGTCCGGCACCCGGGTCGCCGCCTGCGCCTGGAGGATCTCGATCGGGTCCGGCCGGTCGGGCGGCGGTTCCCACCCCGCATGGAGGCTTCTCGGCAGCCGCCGGCGAGCCGCCCTCCCGGCCTCCTTCCTGGCCTGCGCGCCCACGGGCTGCGGGCTCCCCAGGATCTTTTCCATTAGCCCGTCACCGGGTCAGCGCCGCCGGCTCCTCCTGGGCCAGCTCGTCGAGGGCCACGTCCGGGTTGCGGGACAGGCTGCTCGGCCACCAGATCCGCCGGCCGACGTCGAGGTTCAGCGAGGTGACCAGCACCGAGCGGACCACGAAGGTGTCCAGCAGCACCCCGAAGGCGACCGCGAAGCCGATCTCGGTGACGAACACCAGCGGCAGGGTGCCGAGGGCGGCGAAGGTCCCCGCCAGCACCACGCCCGCCGAGGTGATCACCCCGCCGGTGGCGGCCAGGCCGATCAGCGCGCCCCGCCGCGTCCCGTGGCGCTTGCTCTCCTCGTGGACCCGGGTCATGAGGAAGATGTTGTAGTCGGTGCCGAGGGCGACCAGGAACACGAACGTCCACAGGGGGAACGAGGGGTCGGCGCCGGCGAACCCGAAGAGGTTGTTGAAGGCCAGGGTGCTCACCCCCATCGCGGCCCCGAACGACAGCACGACGGTGGCGACCAGCAGCAACGGCGCCACGACGGCCCGCAGCAGCAGCCCCAGGATGATGGTCACCACGACCAGCACCAGCGGCACCACCAGGTCCCGGTCATGGCGGGAGGCACGCAGGATGTCGAGGTTGACCGCGCTGGAGCCTCCGACCTTGGCGTCGGCCGCGGGGATGGCATGCACGGTGGAGCGGAGCCGGTCGACCAGGTCATAGGAGGCCTGGCTGTCGGCGCTGCTGGTCAGCGTCCCCTCCAGGTAGGCATAGCCGTCCTTGACCACCGGACGGGTGACGGCCGTCACCCCGGCGGTCCCAGAGAGCGCGGACTGGAGCTGGCCGGCGGCCTCGGCCCTGCCCACGACCTGGACCGGGTTACCCACGCCGGCCGGGAAGTGACGGGCCAGCACCTCCTCACCGGTCACCGCCTCGGGCGCGGTGCGGAAGGAGTCCTTGCTCTGCAGGCCGTTGGCGTCCAGCCCGGTCACCCCCAGCGCCAGCAGCCCCAGCACGACGGCGGTCACCACCCAGACGACCCGGGGGCGGCGGGCCACGCGCTGCCCGATCCGCGCCCACACGCCCCGCTCGGTCGGCTCGGCCGAGCCGACCGTCGGCCGCAGCGGCCAGAACACCCAGCGGCCGAAGATGACCAGCAGCGCCGGCAGCAGCGTGATCATGACGCACAGGCCGACCGCGACGCCGATGGCCATCACCGGGCCAAGGCTCTTGGTCGAGCTCAGCTCGGCCACCAGCAGGCACAGCAGGCTCAGGATCACCGTGGCGGCGCTGGCGATGATCGCCGGCGCGGCCCGGCCCAGGGCCACCGCCATGGCCTCATGGCGGTCGGCATGGCGGCGTAGCTCCTCCCGGTAGCGGGCCGTCAGCAGCAACGCGTAGTCGGTCCCGGCCCCGAACACGAGCACGGTCAGGATGAACGCGCTCTGGCCGTTGACGGTCAGGCCACCGTTCTTGGCCAGCAGGTAGATGACCGCCTGGGCTGCCGTGAGGGCGATGAACACGCAGGTCAGGGGGAGCAGCCACAGCACCGGGCTGCGGTAGGTGATCAGCAGGATGACGATCACGATCGTGGCCGTGATGTAGAGCAGGGTGGAGTCGAAGCCGGAGAACACGTTGGCGAAGTCGGCGAAGTAGCCGGCCGGCCCGGTGACATACACCCCGAGCCCGCCGGTGTCGGCCTGCGAGATGGACCGCAGCTCCTCGACCCTGGGGGTGAGCTCCTCCCAGCCGTTGCCCTCCGCGGCCACCTTGATCGGCACGATCACCTGCAACGCCCGGCCGTCCTGGGCCGGGATCGGCCCCAGGACCTTGCCGGCGACGTCCTTGACGGTGGCGAACCGCTGCACGTCGGCGGCCACCTTGGCCTGGTCGGCCGGGGTGATGGCGCCGTCAGGGCGTTCGTACACCACCAGCGCCGGGAAGATGTCGCTGGGCGAGAACCGCTTGGCCAGCTCGACCACCTGGGTCGATTCGGCGTTCTTGGGAAGCCAGGCCGAGGCGTCGTTCTGCTGGGCGCTGTTCAGCTTGCCGGCCAGCGGACCGGCGACCGCGAACACCGCGATCCAGAACACCAGGACCATCCACTTGGTCCAGCGCCCACAGGGAAGACTTGCGATCCGTCGAGTTCCGCTCATGACACCCCCGGTTGCCACGGTCCACACCGCCGACCACCATCCAACGCGACCTCCAACAGGTCAACCGAAACCATGATGCCAGCTATAGCCCGAACCCCCGACAGCCGCCGGATGGCTGCTGGCCGCCGCGGGCTGCGGTAGCTTGGCGCCATGGAGAGGCGACCCCCTCCGCCGGCGGCGGCGCCCCCAGGGGTGCCGCCTGGTGCGGCGTCGGACGTGGTGGAGGACACCGTGCTGCTCGCCGGGCGCACCGTGTCCATGCTTCGTCCGCGTGATGGCGACGCCGTCCTGGACGAGCTCCTGGCCGAGGACGACCCGGATGAGGATCGCCTCCCATTCTGGGCCCAGCTGTGGCCCGCCGGTGCCGCCCTTGCCCAGGCGATCGCCGGCCGATCGCTGGCCGGCCGTCGGGTGCTGGAGCTCGGCTGCGGGCTGGGCCTGGTCGGGGTGGCCGCGGCCCTGGCCGGGGCCAGCGTCCTGGCTGTCGACCGGTCGCCGGAGGCGACCATGTTCGCCGCCGCCAACGCGGCCCGCAACGGCGTGACCCTCCAGACGGCCGTGTGCGCCTTCGACCGACCAGAGCCCCTGCTCGCGGCCGCGCCATGGGACCTGGTCCTGGCCGCCGACGTGCTGTACGAGCAGCGCAACGTGCCGGTGCTGGTGTGGCTGCTGCCACGTCTCGTCGAGGTGACCGGCGAGGTCTGGCTGGCCGACCCGGGCCGGACGATGCTGACCAGCTTCCTGGCCGGGGTTGACGCGACCGGCTGGCGGCGCGAGCAGCTCGTCGCGGACCCAGCCGGCATGATCATCCACCGCCTCCGCCTGGAGGAGGGAACGGCGGTGCCGCGCGTGCCTGCCTCCAGGTAGCTGAGCCCTCGTCCGTCACGGGCTTCGTGTCGGGCTATCGTTTCGCGGGAAGCGAGCGGGCGTACGCCGTGCCGAGCGCAACCCACCTGGCGAGCTGGCGCTTCGTGCGCACGTCTTCGGGGCCGACCCGCAGCCACCCCTGCATCTGCCGCCCGCCCATCTCCATGGGCCGAGCGCTCGTGGTGGCGACCAGCGCATCAGACTGCGCCGGGTCGACGCGGACCAGCACCCCACCCTGGCCGCTTGCCGCCACGGCCATGTTGCCTCCGATCAGGAACGCGAGCCCGCCGAACATCTTCCTCTCCGTCAGATCGGGTTCGCTGCCGACCAGCTCGCGAATGCGATCCGCAAGGTCCTCGTCGTAGGCCATGGAAGCGATCGTACGACAACAGCCACCGGTTGATCGCCTTCCGCGGCCAGGCATGATCACCTGGAATGGGTGAAGCCAGCTCGCCTTGCCCGGCGCGACACTGCACCATGAGAGGCCGGTGCGCCGGCGGGGGAGGAGCGGAGTCGTGGCCCAGGACAGCGAGCGGGCGTTGGTGCCGGTGGGGTCGGAGCTGGCCGACACCCCGCGGGTGCCCAATGGAGAGGTCGACGCATCGCGGCTGGTGGTCGCGGCCGCCTTCGGCCTGGCCATGGAGGTGCAGCGGCGCTCGTTCGACGCCGCGGGCGCCGTCGCGGGCCGGTTCGCGGGGCCGCTGCGGGTCCTGACCCGTCCCGCGGTGGCGTTCGCGCGAGGGTCGGTGGCGGTGGCTCGGCACCATCTGGACCTCGACGGCTGGGCGGCGCGGGGACTGGCGGAGCAGCGACGTGCGCAGGCAGCCGCCGTCAAGGGCGTCCGTACGCTGATCGCCGCCCTGGTCACGGCCGTCCTCGACGAGATCAACCTGGACGAGGTGGTGGCCCGGGTCGACATCGACCGGATCGTCCACCGCATCGACCTCAATCAGATCGCCGCCCGCATCGACCTGGGCGCGATCGTGGAGCGGATCGACGTGGGCGCGATCGTCGAGCGCGTCGATGTGGGCGCGATCGTCGAGCGGGTCGACCTGGACGCCATCGCCGGCCGCATCGACCTGGACGCCATCGCGAGCCGCATCGACCTGGACGCGATCGTCGCCCGGGTGGACCTCGACGCCATCGTGAGCCGTATCGACCTTGCTGGGCTCACCGAGCAGGTCATGGACGAGGTCGACCTCGGCGAGATCATCCGCGAGTCGAGCAGCACCATGGCCACCGAGACGGTCGACGCCCTGCGGGTGCAGGGGATGCGGGTCGACGGCCTGGTCAGCCGGATCGCCGACCGCATCCTGTTCCGGCAGGGAGAGCGCCAGACCGGTCCGCTCCCCGAAGAGGAGCGACCATGAACCGGGACATCCGCTACGCCGAGGCCAGGGCATTGCAGGGCCACCGAGCCGGCTTCGCCTCCCGTGTCGTGGCCGACGCCATCGACCTCGTGGTCGCCTGGCTGCTGGGGCTGGCGGCGTTGCTGGCCGCCGGGGTGGTCCACTACCTGCTGACCGGCCCACCGCTCCGCCTGCCCGTGCTGCCCAACTGGCTGGACGCCAGCGGGGGCGCCGCGGTGGCCGTCGTCTACCTGGGCCTCAGCTGGGCGGCGACCGGCAGGTCGGTGGGCAAGCAGATCGCCGGGCTGCGGGTGGTGGACCGCGCTGGCCGCCGGCTCTCCGTGTGGCGCTCGTTCGCCCGGGCCCTGCTGTACGTGCTGTTCCCGGCGGGGCTGCTGTGGGTCCTGGCCAGCCGCCGCAACGACTCGGTGCAGGACCTGGTCGTCCGCACGGCCGTGCTCTACGACTGGGCCTACCACGCGCCGGACGAGGCACTCCCGGCCACGGACCGGCGTTGACCTCGGCCCTGGTCTTCGTCCATGGCCGCGGCCAGCAGGGCCGCGAACCCGACGGGCTGCGGCGGCGCTGGGCGGCCGGGCTGAACAAGGGGCTGACCGCGGCCGGCCGCGCCCCCTTGGACCCGGCGGCGGTCGAGGCCATCCGGTTCCCGTTCTACGGCGACGTGCTGTGGG
>Ga0307301_10000386_pt1 | contig 12698 bp, 10 predicted proteins | sample ER_DNA_182_FD_194506 | JGI IMG/M metagenome (GOLD analysis project Ga0307301, IMG submission 194506) | Bulk soil microbial communities from the East River watershed near Crested Butte, Colorado, United States - ER_DNA_182 | ecosystem: Environmental > Terrestrial > Soil > Floodplain | place...
ACCCGCGTTGGCATTGCCGGCTTCAGCGCGATGCGCGCGCTCTCGCGTCGGAACGACGACCCCGAGGCGGCGAGCCGCCCCTTTGACGCGGAGCGCGACGGGTTCGTGATGGGCGAGGCCGGCGCCGTGGTGGTGCTCGAGGGCCTCGACCACGCCCAGGCGCGCGGCGCGAAGATCTACGCTGAGCTCCTCGGCTACGGGCTCTCATCCGATGCCCGGCATGTGACCGAGCCGGATCCGACCGGCGACAACCCGGCACGCGCGATGCGGATGGCAATGGCGGACGCCGGCGTGAACGCGGACGAGATCGACTACATCAACGCGCACGGCACATCGACGCCGCTTGGGGACGCCAGCGAGACGCGTGTGATCAAGCTCGCGCTGGGGGAGGAGAACGCGCGCGAGACACCGGTGTCGTCGACGAAGGGCTCGACGGGCCACTGCCTCGGCGCCTCCGGCGCGGTCGAGGCGATCTTCACGACGCTGGCCGTCAACCGGGACGTCCTGCCCCCGACGATCAACTACGAACAGCCGGACCCCGAGTGCGACCTCGACTACATCCCGAACGAGTCGCGAGAGGCGACGGTCCGCACCGGCGTCTCGAACTCGTTCGGCTTCGGCGGCCACAACGCCTGCATCGTCCTGCGGAAGTTCGAGGACTGACCTCTCGGTAGGGTCCCGCGCGTGCAGCGCTGGGCGACCTTCGACTGCTACGGAACGCTGATCGACTGGAACGCCGGGATCGGCGCGGTCCTGGAGCGTTTGTGGGGCGTCGAGCAGGCGCCGCGGCTGCTCGAGCGCTACCACGCGCTTGAGCCGGAGGTCGAGGCCGAGGAGTACCGCTCCTACGGCGAGGTGATGACGCTGACCCTGGAGCGCATTGCCGAGGAGGTGGGCTATGGGATCCCCGAGGGCGAGAGCGGGATGCTGGCCCAGTCGCTGCCCGAATGGCCGCCGTTCCCCGAGGTCCCCGATGCGCTTCGCGAGCTCCGGCACCGAGGCTGGAACCTCGTGATCCTGTCGAATAGCGACCGGCGCCTGATTGTCGAGTCCGAGAAGCGCATCGGCGTGCCGTTCGACCTGCTGGTCGTGGCCGGGGACGTGCAGTCCTACAAGCCGGCGCACGCGCACTGGGAGCGGTTCTTCGAGCTGACGACGGCGGACAAGAAGCACCACGTCCACGTCGCGGCCAGCCTCTTCCACGACATCGCGCCGGCGAGGGAGCTCGGCCTCCGGAGCGTCTGGATCAACCGGCTCGACGAGGACACAGATCCGGAGCCCGATCGCGAGCTCACCGACCTCTCGGCGCTGCCGGACACGCTCGACGAGCTCGTTCCTGCGCCATGAGCATCGAACTCCGCGCGCCGACACTCGACGACGTCGAGGGCCTCACCGAACTCGTGAACCGAGATGCGGGCGAACTCTACGGCGAGCAGGACGAGACGCACGAGTCGATCGCGATGTGGCTGACGGGGCCCGGTCTCGATCCTGCGACTGATGCCCGGATCGCCGTGGACGGCGACGTCGTCCGAGGCTGGGTCGACATCTACGCCCACCCCGACCCGAAGTACTGGGTCGACCTCAGGGTGCCGCCGTCCGAGCGCGGCGACGTCCGCAGGGCTCTGCTCGAGTGGGTCGAGGAGGAGGCGCGGCGGCGTGGGGCGGGGAAGCCGGGAGCGTTACTCCGCTTCTACACCGCGAGCACGGACGCGCTGACGAAGCAGCTTCTCGAGTCCCGCGGCTGCGCGCGGATCCGCGGCTCTTACCGGATGCGGATCGACTTCGAGGGCGAGCTGCCCCGGCCCCAATGGCCCGAGGGCGTGACCGTGCGAGACGGGACGCACGACGACGCGGAGCTGGCCCACGAGACGCAGGAGGAGACCTTTCAGGACTCGTGGGAGCACAGCCCTTACCCGTTCGACGAGTGGCGCCACTGGATGGTCGGCTACGAAGGCTTCGACCCGAGCCTCTGGTTCATCGCGGAGGCCGGGGGCGAGGTCGCCGGGATCTCGCTCTGCCGCGTGAGCGACGCGGACGACCAGCTCGGGTGGGTGAGCGTGCTCGGTGTCCGCCGGCCGTGGCGGCGGCAGGGGCTCGGCCGTGCGCTGCTCCTCCACACCTTCCGAGAGTTCCGGCGACGCGGGATACCGTCGGTCGGGCTCGGGGTGGACGCCGAGAGCCTCACGGGCGCCCACAAGCTCTACGAGAGCGCCGGCATGCGCGTCGTGCGCCAGAACGACATCTACGAACAGGACGTGTCGTAGGTACGGTCTAGGCGCGGTGTCCCGGCTGCGCGCGATCTGCCCCGACTGCCGGACGCACACGGCCGTCGCGCTCGACGGGGACTACGAGTGCCACTCGTGCGGCCGCACGTTCGGCGCCGGCCTCGTGCGCGTCCCGAGAGCCTGGGGGCGCGGCGGCGACGCCATGGCCGAGGCGGCCGGCCTGCGGGTGCCGTACCCCGAGGCCGCCGTCGTCGCAGAGGACACGCTCGCCGAGCAGAACCTCTCGCTCGCGCTCGAGCTGCCCGACCGGCCCGTCGTCCTCGGCGGCTGCTGCTGCGCCCACATCGGCGCGGTGGAGGGGCTGGCCGCGCGCCACGGACGGATCGCGGTCGTGTGGTTCGACGCGCACGGCGACCTGAACACCGTGGAGAGCTCGCCCTCGGGCAACGAGTGGGCGACGCCGCTCCGGAGGCTGATCGACTCCGCCGCCGTGGGCGCGGAGGACGTGGCGCTCATCGGGGCACGGAACCTCGACCCGCCGGAGGAGGACTTCATCTCGACGAACGGGATCGGCGTCGGCCCCGCCGCCGTCGCGCGCGCCGTCGAGGACACGGAAGGCGTCTACGTCGCGATCGACTTCGACTCCCTGGACCCCCGCGAGGTGGCGCCGTTCATGCCCGAGCCCGACGGCCTCGCCGTCGCGGAGGTCGAGGTGCTGCTGCACACGGTGCGCGAGGAGAAGCCGGTGCTCGGCGCCGGGTTCACCGCTCTCCTCCCGGACGAGACCAACGTGCCGCCTCTCGCGCGTCTTGCCAGCGCCCTAGGCTTCTAGACTGCTTCTCGTGGCGGAGCACATCGACGTCTCGATCGAGCACCGCAATCTTCCCGAGCCGGCGACGAACTCGAAGCCGCACCCGAACACCTGCCCGGGTTGCGGTTCCCACTACCGGGCCGACGAGCTGGCCGAGCACCTCTGGGTCTGCCCACAGTGCAACCACCACTTCCCGGTCGGCGCACGCGACCGGATCAAACAGCTCGCGGACGAGGGGACCTTCGTGGAGGAGGCGGCGGACCTCCGGTCCGAGGACCCGCTCGACTTCTTCGACCTGCGCCCCTACCAGGAGCGGCTCGCCGAGGCCGAGCTCAGGTCGGGGCTCGGCGACGCGATCGTGATCGGGCGGGCCACGCTCGAGCGCGTCGAGTGCGAGCTCTCCGTCATGGACTTCCAGTTCATGGGCGGCTCAATGGGCTCGGTCGTGGGCGAGAAGTTCGCTCGGGCCTGCGAGAGCGCGGCCGAGCGCCAGGTGCCGGTTGTCAGCGTCACCTCCTCGGGCGGCGCGCGCATGCAGGAGGGAATTCTGTCGCTGATGCTGCTGCCGAAGACCGTGTGTGCCGTCGAGGACTTGAAGGATGCGGGCGGCGCCCTGATCAGCGTGATGGCGCACCCGACGACGGCCGGCGTGATCGCCAGCTTCGCCTCGCTCGGAGACGTCGTCGTCGCGGAGCCCGGCGCGCTCCTCGCCTTCACGGGGCCGCGCGTCGTGCAGCAGACGACGCGCGAGAAGCTTCCGGACGACTTCGGGCTGGCCGAATCGAACATGCGGTTCGGCCACCTCGACGGGATCATCGGGCGGCGCGACCTGCGCCCCTACCTCGGCCGCGTCCTGCGGCTCTTCTCGCACAACGGCCATGGCCGCTGAAGACGAGGTCCACCTCCGCAACCGGCTCGGCCGGCTGAAAGCGCTCGGGTTGCTCCGCGGCGCACGGATCTCCGGCGAGCTCTCGCGGCTCCAGAAGCAGCTGGAGCGGATCTCCGAGGCGAGCGACGAGGAGATCTGGCAGCACGTCGAGCTCGCGCGTCACGACGACCGCCCGTACACCCTCGACTACGTCGAGCGACTCTTCGACGACTTCATCGAGCTGCACGGCGACCGCTCGCGCGCCGAGGATCCCGCGATGATCACCGGCCTCGCGCGGTTCGCAGGCCGCACGGTTGCCTTCATGGGCCACCAGAAGGGCCGCGACGTCCACGAGCGGGCCCGGCGCAACTTCGGAATGAGTTACCCCGAGGGCTACAAGAAGGCCATGCGCGTAATGGACCTCGCCGAGCGGCACCGCTTCCCGATCATCTCGCTGGTCGACACGCCGGGCGCCTACCCGGGTGTCGCCGCCGAGCAGCACGGCCAGGGCGGGGCGATCGCGCGGTCCCAGGCGCTGATGAGCCGGCTGACGGTGCCGATCACGGCCTGCATCATCGGCGAGGGCGGCTCGGGCGGCGCGATCGCCACGGCGCTCGCCGACCGGGTCCTGATGCAGGAGAACGCCATGTACACGGTGATCTCGCCGGAAGGCTGCGCGGCAATTCTCTGGCGCGATGCCGGCGAGAAGGTCAAGGCCGCCGCAGCGCTGAAGCCGGACGCCTCGAGCTGCCTGCGACTCGGCGTGATCGACGCCGTCGTGCCCGAGCCGCCGGAAGGCGCCCATGGCAACTGGAAGGAAGCGGCGCGGCTGCTCGGCGAGGCGCTTCAGAGCTCACTCGAGGACCTCGAGGGCGTGCCGGGAGCGGAGCTCCGCCGCCGCCGTCGCGCGAAGTTCCGCCAGCTGGGCGTTTTCGCTGCGTCCACAGAATCCACAGGCTTGTCCACCGCCGCCACACCTGCACGAAAGTAGGCAGCGAGCGGGTTACCGGGGGCGGCCTGTGGGAAACACGGTTTCCGTGAGGCCGATCTGGAGCGGAACGATCTCATTCGGGCTGGTGAGCGTCCCGGTGCGGATGTACAGCGCGACCCAGTCGCAGGAGCTTCGGTTTCACTTCCTCGACCGGCGAGACCTGACGCCCGTCGGCTACGAGAAGGTGAGCAAGGAAAGCGGTAAGCCGGTGCCCAAGGACGAAATCGTCCGCGGGTTCGAAATCTCGAAGGGGAAGTACGTCCCACTAGAGGACGAGGACCTCGACCGGCTCGACGTCGAGCTGACGCATTCGATCGACATCTGCGACTTTGTCGCGCTCGACGAGATCGACCCGATCTACTTCCGCAAGGCCTACTACCTGCTCCCGCAGGACGGCGCCGAGAAGCCCTACCGGCTGCTCGTGAAGGCGCTCGACGAGACCGGGAGGGTCGGGATCGCCAAGGTCGTGATCCGCAACAAGCAGCACCTCGCGGCGCTGCGCGCCGCGGACGGACGGCTGATCCTCGAGACGATGTACTACGCCGACGAGATTCGCGAGCCGGAGTCGGTAGACGCGAACGCTCGGGTGCAGAAGGCCGAGGTCGACATGGCGAAGTCGCTCGTCGAGAACCTCAGCGCCTCCTTCGACCCGAAGAAGTACGACGATACGTATCGCAAGGAGCTGCTCGATCTGATCCGGGCGAAGGCGAAGGGCAAGGAGCTGCCGGAGCCCGCCGAGGAGGAAGAGGGCGAGGTCGTCGATCTGATGGCAGCGCTGCGGGAGTCCGTCGAACAGACGCGCAGCAAGAAGCGCAACCCGGCGAGCAAGAAGGCGTCGCGCAAGGCGAGCTAGCTAGGCTCGGCCAATGGCCAAGCTGGCCGAGTACAAGCGGAAGCGCGACCCGAAGAAGACCCCCGAGCCGTTCGGCGGGACGAAGAAGGGCCGGGAGCCGACCTTCGTCGTGCAGCGGCACGACGCGCGCCGGCTCCACTATGACTTCCGCCTAGAGCGAAACGGCGCGCTCGCCAGCTGGGCGGTGCCGAAGGGGGTCCCGCTCGAGCCCGGCCAGCGGGCGCTTGCCGTCCACGTCGAGGACCATCCGCTCGAGTACGCAAGCTTCGAGGGCGAGATCCCGAAGGGCGAGTACGGCGCGGGTCTCGTCGAGATCTGGGACAGCGGCACCTACGAGCTGGTCGAGGAGAAGCGGGACGGCGGTCTCACCGTCAGGCTTCATGGCAAGCGGCTCGAAGGCACCTGGACGCTGGTCCCGGCGAAGCTCGACGGCGACCCGAAGAACTGGCTGCTGCTCCGGAAACGGGACGAGACCGCGCCGGCGCCGCGCCGGCGCCGGAGCTACAAGCCGATGCTGGCGACGCTCGCGAAGGACGTCCCGAAGGGGAAGGACTGGCTCTACGAGGCGAAGTGGGACGGGTACCGCGCAATCGTGGACGTCTTCGGCGGGAACGCCACGCTGACGAGCCGCAACGGCAACGATCTCGCCACCCGCTTCGACACCGTCCGCCGCGCGCTCGAGCGCAGCGTGAAGACACCCGACTGCGTCCTCGACGGCGAGGTCTGCGCCCTCGACGAGCAGGGGCGCGCCACGTTCTCGGCGATGCAACAGGGGAAGGCGGGAACGCAGTACGTCTTCGTCGCCTTCGACCTGCTCGAGGTGGAGGGGGACCTGCAGATCGACCTGCCGCTCACGGAGCGCCGGAAGCGCCTGAAGAAGCTGCTCGACCTCCGGAACAGGGGTGTCCTCTTCTCCGAGTCGTTCGACGACGGGGAGGCGCTGCTCGAGGCGGCGAGGCAGCAGCAGCTCGAGGGGATCGTGGCGAAGCGACGCGACTCGCGGTACCAGCCGGGCCGCCGCGGCGCCGAGTGGCTGAAGATCAAGACCCACGGCCGCCAGGAGTTCGTGATCGCCGGGTACACGAAGGGACAGGGCCGCCGCTCGGGGCGCTTCGGGGCGCTGATCCTCGGCTACGGGCAGGACGGCGAGTTCGTGTACGCAGGCAACGTCGGCACTGGCTTCACGGACGACGAGATCGACCGGCTGCTCGCCAAGCTCAAGCCGCTGGAGCGCAAGGACCCGCCGTTCGAGACGGTTCCGAAGATGCCCAAAGTCCGGAAGGATGCGATCGCCTGGGTCGAGCCGAAGCTCGTCGCGGAGGTCGAGTTCGTGGAGTGGACGCACGACGGCCGGCTGCGGGCGCCCTCGTACCAGGGCCTGCGGGAGGACAAGGCCGCCACCGACGTCGCGCGGGAGGAGCCGGGAGCAATGGCCGAGGAGCAGCTCCCGACCGAGGTCCGCAAGGGCAAGCGGGTGCTGAAGCTGTCCAACCTGGACAAGCCGTTCTGGCCGGAGGGGATCACGAAGGGCGACCTGCTCGCGTACTACCGCGACGTCGCCGACGCGGTCGTCCCGCACCTGAAGGATCGCCCGTTCACGATGAAGCGCTACCCCGACGGCGCCTCCGGCAAGTTCTTCTTCCAGAAGGACGCGCCGAAGCACATCCCCGACTGGATCAAGACGGTCGACGTCGTGGTCTCGACGCGCGAGACGCCGCGCCAGCGCCGAAAGATCCAGGCGCCGCTCGTGAACGACGAGCTGGCGCTTCTCTGGATGGTGAACATGGGCTGCATCGACCTGAACACGTGGTACTCACGGGTCGACAAGCCGCACCGCCCCGACTTCGTCCTCTTCGACCTCGATCCGTCGGAAGACGTCGGCTTCCCGGAGACGATCGAGGTCGCGCGCTTGGTCAAGCAGGTGCTGGACACCGTCGGGCTCGAGAGCTACGCGAAGACGTCCGGCTCGGACGGGATCCACGTCCTCGTTCCGATCGCCCGGCGCCACACGTACGACCAGACCCGCGAGTTCGCGGAGATCATCGCCTCGGCGCTTGCCCGCACCCACCGGGGGCTGGTCACAACCGAGTGGACGAGGGCGAAGCGCCGCGGCGTCCTGATCGACTCGAACCAGAACGGGGAGGGGAAGACGATCGCCTCGGCCTACTCCGTCAGGCCGCGGGAAGGGGCGCCGGTCTCGACACCGCTTCGCTGGGACGAGGTCGAGAAGGGCCTCGAGCCAGGTGCGCTCACGATGGACGTCGTCCGCAGCCGGATCGCCGAGCACGGCGACCTGTTCGAGCCCGTCCTGCACGGGACCCAGTCGCTGACGGACGCGCTGAAGACGGTCCGCGGCTAGGGCTAGACGGCGATCGTCTCGGGCGCGCGCTCGGCGCCGAGGACGCGCTCGAGTGCCGAGACGCAGCGCCGGTCGAGCTTCGTGCCGGCCTCGTCGTGCAGGAGCGCGATCGCCCGCTCGTGCGTCCACGCCTCACGGTAGACGCGGTTCGAGATCAGCGCGTCGTAGACGTCACAGACCGCAAGGATGCGCGCGTCGAGCGAGATTGCCGGGCCGCCGAGCTTTCGGGGGTAGCCGGTGCCGTCGAGCCGCTCGTGGTGGTCGAGGACGAGCCGGCGGATCGACTCGCCGAACCCGAGCTCCCGCAGCATCCGGAAGCCGTACTCGGGGTGGCGCTTGATCACCTCGAACTCGTCGGGGTCGAGGTTCGCGGGCTTCTTCAGGATCGCGTCGGGCACGGAGAGCTTGCCGATGTCGTGGACGAGCGCCCCCGTCGCCAGGGCGCGGAGACGAACCGGCGAGAGCCCGAGCTCCTCGCCGACCTGGACGGCGCGCAGGGCGACGCGGCGGGTGTGTCCCTCGGTGTACTCGTCCTTCTCGGCCAGCGAGATCGTCAACGCGCGCACATGCGAGCCGAGGTACGCCTCCTCGGAGCTCACGAGGTCGCAGGCGCTCAGGTCGCCGGTCAGTGGGCGCGACTGCGCCGCACGCCGCAGGTCGAGCGCGACGGGGATCCCGACGATGCCGATCCCGATCAGCTCGAACGCGTGACCGAGCCACCAGCCGAGCTCCCACCAGTGCAGGAGCATCGCCGGCGGGAGCGCCGCCGCCAGCCACATGATCCCGACCACGACGAGCAGGTCGGCGTGGCGGTGGGTCAGCAGGAAGGTCTTCAGCGCGCGGAGGGCGAGCAGGCCGTAGAAGGCGAGGCCGACGGCAAGGAGCATCAGCGCGGCCGGGCTGCCGGGCTCCGGCACGGCCGGCACGAGCTGCGGGAAGGCGATTCCCGTCGCGCCGAGGCCGAGCACGGCTGCGAGCAGGATGCCCTGGAGCAGGAGCAGGCTGCGTACGTCCTCGGGACGGCGCAGCTGGGGCAGCGCGGCGAGCGCGAGGATCGCGCCGCCGATCGGCAGCGTCGCGCCGCCGGTGAAGGAGACGACGCCGTTGTCGCCCATCACGATCCCGGGTGTCGCGATCCCGTGCAGCGCGAGCAGGGCGCCCATGACCGAGAACGCCGTCCCGATCAGCACCGTCCGGCCGTCTCGGCGCTTGGCGCCGATCAGCGTCAGGACGACGGCGGCCGCCGTCGCGGCCGCAGCGGTCAGCCCGACCCCGACGAAATGGACGTCAGCTCCGAACGCGACCTTGTCGCGTGCGAAGAAATGTCCCGCCGCAGTCGGGAACACCGCCATCGCTCCGCCCACCGCAAGGATCGGAGCGACCCGATCGCTCGTACTTCGCCGCATGCGCCACGAATGATCGGAGCGGTTTCACGACCCGGCGTCCCCCGAACGGGGCACCTGCTATGGGCGAATGAACTTGTACGAGCGCCCGACGATCTCGAACCCGAGGCGCTCGTAGAGCTCCTTCGGCCAGTCCTCGTCGTCGGCGACCAGGAAGATCAGGTCGGCGCCGGCCGCCTGGGCCTCGCGGACCGCGCGCATCACGACCGCCGAGGCGTAGCCCTGTCCCCGGTGCTCTTCGAACGTCGCGACGTCCTCCACCTGGGCCATGCCCTGAGCAAGGTAGAGGTCGGTCCACGCGACGATCTCCTCGTCGACCGGGACGCCGAAGAACCGCGTCTCGGCGCGATCGCGGAGCAGGACCTTGGCGTCGAGGAGCTCCTTGGCGAGCTCCGGCGACCCCCACGGGTAGGAGCAGATCGCGCGCGTCCGCCCGGGTCGCAACGCCGCCTCGTCCACTTCGCTCACCGTCGACAGGTCGACCTCCTTGGTCGGCTCCCGGCGGTGTGCCATGAAGACGTGCCGCTGCCGGCCCCAGCCGGACGCGAGGAAGGCGGGCTCGAGCTGGCGGCCGAGCTCCTCGTCGAAGGTGAGAATCACGCGGTGGTTGGCGCCTGCGCCGCCGAGGATGCGGTCCGCCTCCGCCATCGCCTCCCGCGCGGTCTCTGCCCGCTCGAGGAAGAAGTAGTTCGAGTCGTGACGCCGTGGGAGCTCCGGCGTCAGCACGCCGACGCCGAGCGGCGAGGCGACGGTCTGCGTCCCCGCCATCTCCACCTCCCGCTCGAAGCGGTGGATTCGCGCGAGGTCGTCAGGCACCGAGCTCGCGGGGCCGCTCCAGCGTGCCGAGCTCGGCGATGTCCCGCCGGAACAGGAGGGCGACGGTCCAGTCGGTCACGACGCGCAGTTTCCTCGAGAACAGGGGCAGCTGGTACAGGTGATACGTCCGCGTCACCCACCAGCCGAGAAAGCCCTTGAGCGGGATCCCGAAGACGCTGGCGATCCCGCGGTACCGGCCGAGCGTGGCCACCTCGCCCAGCATGCGGTAGCGGTACGGGCGAAGGTCGCCGCGGAGGTTCTTCGCGAGCCGGCGCGCCTGCCGCAGCGCATGCTGCGAGGTCGGCGGATCGACCATTCCGGGCGTCGCCTGGTTCGGCACTGCGGCGCAGTCACCGAGCGACCAGATGCGCTCGGCGCCCTCGACGCGCAGGTGCTCGTCCACCTTCACCCGTCCCCGCTCGTCCAGCGGCAGGCTGAGCTCGCCGAGCAGCGGGTTCGCCCTGACACCCGCGGTCCAGACGACGGTGCTCGTCAGCAAGCGGTCGCCGTCGGAGAGCCGGGCCGCGTGCGGCTCGACCTCCTCCAGCCTCGTCTCGACCCGGATGTCGACGCCGCGGCGCATCAGCAGCTCGGCGGCGTAGTCGCCGAGGCGCGTCGGGATCTCGGGGAGGATCTTCGGCGCGGCGTCCACGAGCACCCAGTGCTGGGGCTCGGACTGGAGGGACGGGTAGTAGCGCAGCGCGTCGCGGACGAGGTCGGCGAGCTCTGCGAGCGCCTCGACGCCGGCGTAGCCGGCTCCCACGAAGACGAAGGTCAGCTCGCGGCGGCGATGAGCCTCCGTCGTCGCGGAGGCGGCAGCCTCGAGCCGCTGCAGGACGTGGTTCCGGAGGTGGATCGCCTCGCCGAGCGACTTGAAGCCGAGCGCGTACTCCGCGAGCCCGGGGATCGGCAGAGTCCGGACGACTGACCCGAGAGCGATGACGAGCTGCTCATAGCGGATCCAGAAGACCCGGTCCTCCGTCATGACCTGTAGGCGGCGCCGATCGGGATCGTGTGCGGTCACCTGTCCGACGACGAGGTCCGAGTGGGGGCACATCTGGCGGATCGGGACGACCACGTGCCTGGGCTCCAGCGTGCCGGAGGCGGCCTCCGGCAGCATCGGCGTGAAGAGCATGAAGTTCTCGGTGCTGACGATCGTCGAGCTGCGGCCGCCGAGGAGACGTGCGACGTAGGAGCCGGCGAAGCCGCCGCCGGCGATCAGTGTCCCGCCTCGGGCCTCCTGGTCGGCCATCTCGCCATTCTGCTACCCAACCTGCGCGAGACGACGCTCGAGGTACGCGCGCTCGACGGGGCTCGGGGCGAGCTCGAGCGCCCGGCGGTAGGCGCCGGCCGCTTCGGCGCCCCGCCCCAGTCGGCGAAGAAGGTCCGCCCGCGCCGCGTGCAGAAGGTGGTAGTCGTCCAGTCCCTCGATCTCGTCGATCAGGCCGAGCCCCTGGTCGAGCCCGTCGGCCATCGCGACGGCGACGGCCCGGTTGAGCTCGACGATCGGCGACGGCGCGAGCTCGCCAAGCTGCTCGTAGAGCGCGGCGATCGCTGCCCAGTCGGTGGTGTCCTCGGCGTGGACGGCGGCGATCGCGGCCTGCAGCTGGTACGGGCCGGCCCGCCGCATCCGTGCCGCGCGCTCGAGCACGCGGCGGCCCTCGTCGATCCGGTTCGCGTCCCACAGTGAGCGGTCCTGATCCTCGAGCAGCACGAGGTCGCCCGCGGTGTCCGTGCGGGCCTCACGTCTCGAGTCGTGGAAGAGCATCAGCGCGAGGATCCCGAGCACTTCCGGCTCGTCCGGCATCAGCACCGCCAGGAGCTTCGCGAGCCGGATCGCCTCGTCGCAGAGGTCCCGCCGGACAAGGTCGTCGCTCGCCGTCGACGAGTACCCCTCGTTGAAGATCAGGTAGAGGACCGCGAGCACGGGCTGGAGCCGGTCCGTGAGCTCCTCGTCCGGCGGCACGCGGAACGGAATCCCCGCCTCGCGGATTTTCCGCTTTGCCCGGACGAGGCGTTGCGCCATCGCGGGCTCCGCTGCCAGGAAGGCGCGTGCGATCTCCGGCGTCGAGAGGCCGCCGACCTCGCGGAGGGTCAGCGCCACCTGGGCATCGGTCGCGAGCGCGGGGTGGCAGCAGGTGAAGACGAGCGCGAGACGCTCGTCCGGGATCGCGCTCACCTCGTCCTCGTCGCTCGGCAGCTCGGCCAGGCGTTGGAGCAGCTCGGTCTTCCGGGCGAGCGTCCTATCGCGCCGGATGCGATCGATCGCCCGGTTCTTGGCCGTCGTGACGATCCAGGCGCCAGGGTTCGCCGGGGTCCCCTCCCGGGGCCAGCGCTCCAGCGCCGTCGCGAAGGCGTCCTGCACAGCGTCC
>Ga0307301_10000393_pt1 | contig 12551 bp, 8 predicted proteins | sample ER_DNA_182_FD_194506 | JGI IMG/M metagenome (GOLD analysis project Ga0307301, IMG submission 194506) | Bulk soil microbial communities from the East River watershed near Crested Butte, Colorado, United States - ER_DNA_182 | ecosystem: Environmental > Terrestrial > Soil > Floodplain | place: USA...
CCTGATCGGCGATCAGTCGAAAGGCCATCCGCTCGTCGACATGATCCAATCGGAATTGCCGGCCACGCCGCTGACTGCGTATCCGGAGCGCACGCAAGGAATCGGCTACTACCACACGGCGGCGTTTCAAGATCCTGGCGAATACCGAAACCGGCGAGCTCGAGATCGGCGATGGTGGCTTTGTTGGATGGACTGCCGAGCTGATTCCGGACGCAAAGGAGCGTTGTCTGATCTCCTGCGTAGCTCCCGAACGCCTGGCCGGTTTGATGCGGGAGAATTAGGCCGGACATTCCCGGAATTCTGGGATCGACTCGGCCGCTTATCCGCAGTGTTCGGACCCTGAGGCCGGTAGTGACGGCACAATGTGGGCCATGGCAGCCACCAGTGATCGCGTCCGCGTCGTCCTCGTCACCATCGCCGCGGTGGCCCAAGGTGTCTCAGGGCCGTTAACCACCCTGGCGCTTGGACCAAGCTCGAATACTGGCGCGATCTCCGACGCCAACGCGAGTCCGGTGACTCCGGCAGGTTACGCGTTCGGCGTGTGGGCCTTGATCTATGCAGCGTGCCTCGCGCTCGCTGTCTATCAGCTATTGCCTAGCCAGCAGGAGCGTACGGTCCACCGGTTGACGGGTTGGTGGCTATTCGGCGCGTTCACCGCAAGCGCACTATGGGTACCGGTCTTCGGAACAGGTGCGATCTGGCTCTCCCAGATCCTGATTGTGATCTTGGTCGTCTATCTGGTGATCGCCGCTCGAGCCTTCCTGGCAGTCGGACCGGCAGCCAACACGGCAGAGGAAATCTTGCTCCGGCTGCCGGTCATGCTTTATCTCGGCTGGGCGACTGTGGCCGCGGCAGCCGGCTTTGCAACCACGTTCCGCTCCTGGGGCATGCCGGCATCAGCGCGCTGGGTGAATGAGATCGGCGTCGTACTGGTCCTCAGCGCCACGATCATGTCGCTCTTCGTGGTGTCCCGGCTGGTCGCCGTGATCGGATTTTTGTTGACTGCCTGCTGGGCATTGCTCGCTGTCGCAGTAGCCACCGACTCGAATTCGGTACGCAATGCCACGGTGATCGCGATAGTGATCATTCTGGCCGCCGTCGTCGGCCGGACCCTACGAAGCCGGAACCGCCGAGCCGTGCTGCTCGGATGAGCGATTGCTGATCGCGGGTTGGCAGCCCACTTCGCATCAGTAGCTTGCAATCCGCACTATCTGCAGGTAGTGCCAAGATCAAGTAATTGCTGCGAAGTTGACGAAGGGTCGTCAGCCGGTGACGCGATAGTGGAGATGGAGCGTCCCATTGCCGAATCGGTCCTCGTCCAGCAGCTCGAGCCCCACGCGTACGCCGTCCGGCAGCGCTGGTAGTCCGCCGCCGACGATGACGGGGCAGAGGAAGAAGTGGCACTCGTCGACCAGCCCCAGCTTCAAAGCCTGGGCCGCGAGGGTTGGGCCACCGACGGTGATGTCTCGAGCAGCAGCTGCCTTCATCTGCTCAATTGCTTGAGAGTCGAACTCCCGCTCGATCCTCGTCCTTGCGGTAGCCGGGCTCTTCAGGGTTGTGGAGTAGATGATCTTGTCGGCATCCTGCCAGATCTGCGCATAATCCTGCTCTGCTGACAGCTCGCCGTCGCCCGTTGGCGCGGTTTCCCAGTAGCGCATCACCTCATACAGCCGACGCCCGTAGAGATGAATTCCGATCGGCCGCTCCAGGTCATTGACGAACCGATGCACTTCCTCATCGGGGGCGCTCCACTCGAAGTTGCCTTCGTCGTCGGCTACGTACCCGTCGAGCGAACTGATCGTCGTGTAGATCAACTTCGCCATCGTCATCCCCCTCGCCCCCGCTAGCTTCGGGCAGCCAGCGCCGCCGTCGTACTGGAACTGATCATGCGCTTGCCGACCAGTGAAAGCAGGGCGCCGACGAGTTTTCCCTTGATTCCGTAGCCGTTCCGGACTGCCGTGACCTCGACCCGGCTACCCGTACCATCGGGCATGATCGTGTAGTTCCAGCCGCTGCCAGACGCCCAAATGTTGGAGTTCAGAGTGACCGCCGAGACGGTGCCCGCCGCCGCGTCCCACGTGTAGCGCTGCCGCTCCCAGCCGACCTTGTTGCCCTCGGTGATCTCGGCCCAGCCATCGCCTTGACCATGCACCGTGAAGCTGTTGTCGTCAACGCCTGCCCAGTTCTCAGCCCTCGTAGGACTGAAATCAGTCAGCCGCTGGAGAGCTTCCTGCGGCGGAAGAGGGGAGGTGACGGAAACGTGCAGGACGGGCACAGTCTGCTCCTCAGAGTCGGCCAAGGAAAGTGGTCGCAGACCACACGATAGCGGGACGGATGAGGAGTTGCTGCTGACCAGTTGCCGAGAGGAGTGGGTGGTCAGACGGGCGTGAAATCGATGATCCGATACTCCGTAGCAGGCGTTTCACGCGTGGCACGGCAGGTCAACTGGGCATCGGTACGCCGGAGAGAGAGCACGTGCACCCTGACCACCAGTCGCTGTGGCTCGATCAGTAGTTCGACGAATGTCTCCGACCCGTGCCCGTGGTGCGGCCCGATGTGCCGGGTTGCACGTACGGACACATCTGAGGGCGCCATGGGACCGTAGTGCTGGTACGCAGCGATGGCAGCCGCCTGGACCGGTGGCAGGAATCGCGCCATGCCACGCAGCCGGTCAGGGAGGACGGTGCCGGCCAGATGCGCCTCGACAGTCGCCAGCGCGCTCGCGGGATCCAGGTTGCCGTAGTAGAAACCGTCGGGCAGCAGCACGACATTCGAGGCGAACCGATCGCCGCCGATGTGGCTACATTCCCAGACCAGTTCAGGCCATCGGGACCCCAGAGCAGCGGCGACCGGACGCCCACGGAGCGCGCAGCATACGTCGTGTACGCCGTGTGTGCAGACGAGTACGACCGGCTGGGATCGTGCGGCGCCAACCGAGTCGCCGACGAGTGCGGCAGCGGCGTCCAGCAGGTCGTTGTCATGTCGCCACGGACCAGTGATCGTGTCGATATCCAGGCCAGCGAGTATCCAGCTGCGAGGTGCGCCCCGATCGATGCGGCCAGGGCGGCGCACCAGTAAGACACGGGTGTCAGCGCCAGCCCTTGCGAGCAAGATCGAAAGTATCTCAGGGGCTATTCCAGCACCGGCTATGGCATCGATTCGCCAGGGACCGGGATGCTCGAGGAGGAGCCAGCGGCGCGTTGGCGGAGCCGTTCCCGCCATCGGGTCCGCACGCACTCGTGCCGCGTCCGCGCAGCGGAATGGCGAATCTGACGGACTCACTCCAAGGTGACCAGGCCGGCGAGCAGCAGGCGCCGCGTCAGGTCAAGACCAAGATCACCAGCGGTGGCGGTGCCAGCGCTCAGCAGCGTCTTGAGCGGTGCCACATCGGCCTCGCTGACGGTAAGGTCGCCGGCGCGACTGCGTACCACCAAGCCCGACCGAGTGTGATCAATGGAGGCGACAAGGTGACGCCTGAGCGCGATCGCGGAGTCGTCGGTGAGGGCCTCGGCATCGCGCAGCTGCCGGAGCGGACCTACTGGCGCCGCGCGCTGATTGCGACGGGCATCCTGCAGCATCGAGTCGGACAATTGATCAAGATCTGGATGCTCGATGGCGTCCAGCAGCGCCGCAGTGATCAATGCGATGTCGGGACGCATGGCGGTGGCATCGGCGACGTCCACTCCCAACGGCAGCGACGCGCGCATGGCCGGATTTCCCGCGAGGATTCGCATGACCTGGCTCATGACACGCTCAGCGAGCGCGAACCGGGTCCACACGTGAATCCCCAGTGTGAGGTGGGTGCTGACACCACCAAGAGCTGTCGCCGCGTGGAGATATCCGCGGGGCAGATACAGGCAGTCGCCCGGACTGAGGACGGCTTCGAGCACTGGAGGTTCCTGGGCCTGCTTCTCCACCGAGGACTTCCGGTCGTTCCAGGGTTGATCCCGTAGTGGCGATTCCAAGACGGGGGGATGAATCCGCCACTGCTTCTCTCCTTCGATCTGCAGTACGAAGACATCGTGCACGTCGTAATGGGCACTGAAGCCTTGGTTTTGCGGAGGCGTGACGTACGCGTTGGCCTGCACCGGATGGCCGAGTTCGCCCGCAAGCTGCTGACAGAATTCGAGGATCGGCGGCCACACGCGATGCAATGCCTGCAGTACCAGCGTTGAGCCGTCGGCAAAGAGCTGGACAAGCCTGTCGTCGCTGACTTGATCGGTGATGCCTGCGCCGACGCCGCCCTGGGCCGTAAAGGCCTTGTCGGGAAGAGTCGCGCCGTTCTTGGCAACGCGGAGGAATGGGGTTCTCAGACCTCGCTGGGATACCAGTTCGTCGATCGCGTCCGCACTGAGCAATGCCCCGAACCCGCCGGGGAGATCGGCAGCAGGGGACAGCAGCGGTTGCTGTCCCCAGTACTGATCAGCAAATCGATCGCGACCGACTGCGATGAGTCGAGCGAGAACCGAGTCCTCAGCGAGCGGCGCCGCCATCTGCTCCGCCGTCTGCGCCACCGTCGGCTCCTCCATCTGCGCCACCGTCGGCTCCTCCATCTGCGCCACCGTCGGCTCCTCCGTCAGCACCACCGTCGCGCACACCCGCGACCCCGGCGGCTCCACCGTCAGCCGGACCCTCGGCTTCGCCATCAGCGCCACCGTCTTGGATGCCAGGGGTGCCCTCGGCGCCGCCGTCTGCTGGACCCTCTGCTCCGCCGTCGGCGCCGCCATCTGCTCCGCCGTCAGCGCCACCGTCGCCGCTCACACCGAGGCCTCCTGCGTCGGCAGTTCCGTCAGCGCCTCCATCCTGAACACCTGGGATCCCATCTGCACCACCGTCAGCTGGCCCCTCGAGGCCGGAGCCACCCTCATCGGGACCCTGCGTTGACTCGCTCATCGATCCTCCCCACTTCGTTGTTTGCCCGCTATGGGCCTCGGAAACTCGTCGCCTGAATGGCGCTGTCGACATCCTGTCGCACACTTCCAATACCCGATGTGCGGGGTCGTACGCGACCTTGTTGAGAGGTTGGTTCGGATCGCGCCCCGGCGTGCTGAGGAGGAGGGAGCAGACACGCTTTATCGTCTGCGAGTGACGACGAAGTAGCCGGGTTCCAAGCGCGATCCGCGCCCGCGATGTTCGCGCCGCCGATCTGCAGGAGGAGCCGACGAAACGTTGTCGATAACAGAGTTGGTTCCTAACGCAATCGTTTCGTCGGATCCGACGAAGACGGCGGCTCGCAGCGAACATCGCAGCGAGCGGAGCGAGCAATCAGACAGAGCGAGCTTGGCGAGTGAGGCAATCAAACTTGTGAGTACCGGCGACTAAGGTGCAAGGCGTGGTTGCTGCGTCGTGGAATTCGCTTCTCAGTCATGAGGCGATCATCCAGATGGTCGGCCACGAAGCGTTCGCCAGAGCGATGGTTTACGTCAAGTCCGGCCACGTCTACGACGTGGATGTCGATGCCGATGCGCTTACCGTCACGGGCCGAGTTCGGGGCACCGTCCGCGATGACTACGCCGTCACCGTGTTCTTGGCGAGCTCCCGGTCGGGGGCGATCAGCGTGTATCGCAGCCAATGCACCTGCCCGGTCGCGTTGGATTGCAAGCATGCCGCTGCGGTCCTCATCGTCGCGCGCCATCTCGTCGCTGGCACAGCTGTGGAACGACCCGAGTGGGAGCGGATTCTCGACAAGCTGCTGGCGGCCGAGCCGACCGTGCCTGCCGCCGATGTGGCTCCGCTGGCGCTGGAGTTCAGCGTGGAGCGCATTCCCGCATTCCGGGGCTACGTCGGACGTCAGGACCTGCGGATCCGGCCTGCCCGGCGGAACCGCAGCGGCTCCTGGGTGCGCTCCGGGATCTCCTGGGACGATCTTGATTTCGTTGCACGCTCCTACGTTCCAGAGCAGCGAGAGCTGCTGCTGCAGTTTCGCGCGGCAGCCGGCGCGAGCGCACGTTATGCCCTGCCGCGCACCGCCTGGCTTTCGCTTGGCACGGTCAGCAGTGCTTTTTGGGGATTGCTCGACCAGGCTGCCACCACCGGGTTGACAATCCTTGCGGTGAAGCCGCTGCTCGGGCCCATCCGGACCGAACACCGAGCGTCGGTCGTGCTCGACGCTCAGCGCAATCCCAGCGTCGGGCTCTTGGTCGGTGCGCGGGTGCTGCTCGATGATCGCGAGCTGGAACTCTCATCGCTCGGCGTGCTTGGCGAGCCGGCCCACGGCATCTTTCACGTTGGTGAGGAGGTTGCAGGTGTTCAGGAGCTTGTCGTCGCACGACTGGGTGAACTGCTCAGCCGGGAGTTGCGGCAATTTATTGTTGATCCTCACTCGCTGCTGATTCCGGCCGAGGATGAGGCGCGGTTCTTGACCGACTTCGTGCCACGTTTGCGCCAGAAGATCAACATCACCTCTGCCGATCGATCGGTGCGGCTGCCCGACTACGTCGAGCCGATCTTGGGCCTTGCGGTGCACTTCCGTCCCGAGCACCGCGTACGCCTGGATTGGACAGCGCATTACGACCGCATCGGCGGCACCGAAACGTATGGGATCGACGATCCCCCGGAGCGGCGGAGCATCCGTGACCTCGGGGAGGAGCAGCGCAAGTTGGTGGCGCTGCCGTTGCCGTACGGTGAGATCCCGCAGCTCGCCAGCTCGCGCAAGGAGCGGCCGCCGCGGCCGGCCCCTCACGTGTTGCTGGACGGCCTCGTTGCCCTCACATTCGTTGAGCAGATCCTGCCGCAGCTGGAACGTGAAGGGGTACGCATCATCCTGGACGGCGAGGTGCGCGAGTACCGCAAAACCACGTCTTCGCCCAGCGTCGAAGTGGCTGCGGTTGAGCGTCCGAACTCCGCTGACTGGTTCGACCTCCGCGTCAAGGTATCGATCGATGGCGAGGTGATCCCCTTCGAGGATCTGTTCGTCGCGCTGACCGAGGGGCAAGACTTCCTGATCTTGGAAACGGGAGTCTACTTCTCCTTGGACCGACCAGAATTCGTCCAGTTGCGGGAGCTGATCGAAGAGTCCAAGGCGCTGCATGATCATCATCGACCCGAGCTGAGCATCAACCGATTCCAGGCCAGCTTGTGGGAGGACCTGACCAATCTCGGCGTCGCCATTGATCAGTCGGCTCGCTGGGAGCAGACCGTGCGCGGACTCACCGATGTCTCCACGATCGAGGACGTGGATGTTCCGGAGACGTTGCGCGTCACGCTTCGGCCCTACCAGCTCGAGGGATACCGCTGGCTGTGGTTCCTGTGGAGTCATCACCTGGGCGGCATCTTGGCGGACGACATGGGCCTGGGCAAGACGCTCCAAGCGCTGGCGCTGATCTGCCGGGCCCGCTTGGTCTGTCCCGAGCAGCCCCCGTTTCTGGTCATCGCGCCGACCAGCGTTGTGTCGAACTGGTCCAACGAAGCAGCCAAGTTCGCACCGGATCTCCGCGTCGTCTGCCTGACCGAATCTGAGTCGAAGCGGGGCGCCTCGACAAGTCCGGCACTGGTCGGGGCCGATGTGGTGATCACCTCATACGCCCTGCTCCGGATCGATAACGAAAAGCTCGCTGGGCTGGAATGGTCCGGAGTCATTCTCGACGAGGCCCAGTTCGTCAAGAACCATCGCGCCAAGACCTACCAGTGCGCCCGCCGCCTCGCGGCGCCGTTCAAACTGGCGATCACCGGAACCCCGCTGGAAAACAGCCTGATGGATCTCTGGGCATTGCTTTCGATCGCCGCGCCCGGGCTTTTTCCTGATCCGGACCGGTTCTCGGAGTACTACCGCCGACCCATTGAGCGCAGCAAGGATGCGATTCGCCTGCGCCAGCTGCGTCGGCGGATCCGTCCTGTGATGCTGCGGCGTACCAAAGAAAGCGTCGCAACGGAGCTGCCGCCCAAGCAGGAACAGATTGTCGAGGTCGAGCTCCACCCGAAGCATCGTCGGATCTACCAAACGCATCTGCAGCGAGAGCGCCAGAAAGTCCTGGGGCTTATCGAGGATCTCGATCGCAACCGATTTACGGTGCTCCGCTCGCTCACCCTCTTGCGAAGGCTGAGTCTCGACGCGGCCTTGGTCGACGAGACCCAGGGCACGGTACCCGCGGCCAAGACCGATGTCCTGCTCGAGGATCTCGGCGAGCTCGTCGGCGAAGGCCACCAAGCGTTGGTGTTCAGTCAGTTCACCACGTTCCTGAGCAGAATCCGGACTCGCCTGGCCGAGGCACAGATCCCCTACGCGTACCTGGACGGGCGTACCAGGAATCGCGAACGGGTGATCCAGCGGTTTCGGGACAAGACCGCGTCGGTCTTCCTCATCAGCCTGAAGGCGGGCGGTTTCGGGCTCAACCTCGCGGAGGCCGACTACTGCTTCGTACTTGATCCGTGGTGGAACCCGGCTATCGAGGCCCAGGCGGTGGATCGTACGCATCGGATCGGCCAAACCAAGACCGTGATGGTCTACCGGCTGGTGGCCAAGGACACCATCGAACAGAAGGTGATGGACCTGAAAGCTCAGAAAGAGGAGCTCTTCTCTGCGGTCGTCGGCGGCGAGGCACTGGCTGGGGGAGCACTGACTGCGGAGGAAATCCGCGGGCTGCTCGGCAGCTAGCAATCTGCTGTAGCGTTATGCGCGCTATGCAGTGCGAAGTTACTCGGGGTCTTGCTTCGACTACTCACACATCCGCCCAATGTCCACTTTTTGACATGTCCAGAAGGTGACAAACCGGCGTATTGGGGTCGACACGATTTGGTCTCTTTCGCTAATTTCTTGCTGTGTCAGGAGTTGGTTAGCCAACAAATGACGGGCATCGCCCTTCGACAGCGTTCATCTTGAACGTTCCTCTTGGGGGAGGGAACGTCGGGGTGTGGTCGGGTGAGTGGTCTTCATGTTGCCGGTGAGGCGCGCAAAACGCGCTTCGCAGTCAGCGAGTTGAGCACTCACTGTTGGGCCCGCGGCCGCTCACGCTCGGGGAATGTGCTCGTGCCTCTCGCCTCTGGTGGGAGGCACGAGTGTTTTCCAGCCAAGCTCCTTGGGCGGCCTCGCAGAGCTGAGAATCCGTGAAGAGCCAAGTGCGGCAGCGCACCGCCTGCTGTATCGAGACCTGTAGTGGTTTGGGACACTCCACCCGTGAGGATGGTTGGCCGGGAGCAGGAGCTCGCGCTACTGGTCGACATGTTGGATCGCGCCGAGGTTGGGGCCGGGGGACTTGCGGTCCTGACCGGTGAGGCGGGGATCGGTAAGACACGCCTTGTCACGGAATGGGCGGCAGAGGCCCGCCGTCGTGGGTTCGTCGTACTGATGGGCCGCGCCATAGACAGCGGCGGATCGCTACGCCCAGTTGCCCAGGCGCTGATGGAGGCGGTGCGGGACCGTGCGCTGCTGGATGCTCCTGCACTGCGTCCGTTCCGCGCGGCCCTCGGTCGCGTCCTGCCAGGCATCGTCGCCGAGGAACCAATCGCTTCCACCATCGATCCGACGGTCGTACTGGGCGAGGGTGTGTTGCGGCTCCTGCGAGCAGTTGGCGGATCAGGAACGCTCTTGCTGCTGGAAGATCTGCATTGGGCCGATCCGGACACGGTGGCCATGCTCGATTCCCTCGGTGCCGCCCTCAGCACCTCGCCCATCATCGTCGCCGCGACCGTACGCGACGACTCGCCTGGTTCATGGGTGGCTCGAGACTTGGCTCGGGTACCGGGTGCGATCCATGTCCGTTTGGGCCAGATCAGCTACGCGGATGCCACGGTCATGGTCGAGCAGTCGCGTCCTGATCTGACCGAAGCCCAGCGTCAGTTGGTCATTGCTCGGGCTGAGGGCGTTCCGCTCGTGATCGAGGAGCTGTTGAGCGGCACATCAGATTCGTCTCGGAGCACGGCGGCTACCGTTCCAGAGTCGTTTGCCGAGCTCGTCCAAGCGCGGCTTGGCCTGCTGACCGATGAGCAGCGTCGAGTGTTGAGTGCGCTGGCGCTGATCGGTGGGGAGCCGGACTGGTCACTCGCTGCCGCCGCTACTGATCTTGACGAGCAATCGGTCTGGTCTGCGGCTCGCGCCGCGGCGGAGGCTCATCTGCTCGTCGCGGAAGAAAACCGGCTGCGCTGGCGGCACGCGCTCACCCGGGAAGCGGTGGCGGCCGTACTGCTGCCTCCTGAGCGGTCGGCTCTCGCCGTACGCGCGGCTCGGGCATTGCTGGCCCGCGGCGGAGAGGACGATGAGTCGGCTGCAGCGGACCTCTTGGCGGCTGTCGGCGACCGCGGGGCAGCGGCGGAGATCCGGCTTCGCCAGGTCGGACGCGACATGACGAAAGGGGCGATACGCAGCGCCGAACAGCGCCTGGACCAGTTGGCCGAGGAAGCTGCTCTGCCAGTCCAGGTGGCGATGGAACGCGTACGCCTCTACACGCTGATCGGCGATGCCAACCGGGCGCTCGAGGTCGGAGCTACGGCATTGGATGTCTCGACCGGCGATGATCACGCGGAGCTGTGCTTGCGGCTTGCCCGGGCAGCAATCATCGCCAGGCGCTGGAAAGAGACCGAAGAGTATGTCGGCCAGGCCGGCCGGCCGGACGACGCGCGATCCTCAGTGCTGCTCGCTGAGGCTGCTCACGGAGCCGGACGGATCGACGTCGCCGTCGAACACGCGAACCGTGCAGTCGAGCGGTCCGAGGTCGACCAGCATCCCGAAGTGTTGTGTGAGGCGCTGTGCATTGTCGGACGGCTGGCTCGGCTCAGCGATCCTGCTGCCGCCTCGGCTGCTTTCCGCCGGGCCGGTCGGGTCGCCGCGGAGTTCGGCCTTCGGCCATGGCGGGTGGAGGCCGAACTTGGGCTTGGCACGGCTGAGGCGCTGGACCAGGAGTTCTCAGCGAAGCTGGTCAGCGCGCGGGACCTGGCGCTGGACGGTGGCTTACTCCTCCAAGCCAGTGGCGCTGAGGTCATCCTCGGCGAGCAGGCATACGTGACGAACGGCACTCATGGCCTGGAAGAGCCGGCACAGCGAGTGCTCGATCTTGGAGCAGTCCTCCACTCGCCATATCTACTCGGACTCGGCGATCTGCTACTGGCACAGAGCAACGCAGTGCCCGGTCGTGAAAGGCAGATGACGGCCAAGCTGGCCGCGGTCGAGGCTCACGGAGGATTGCCCCCGGATACTTTCGCCCAGATCTGGGCAGTCCGGGCTCTGCCGCGGCTGCTGAGCCACGATCTGCCGGGAGCGTTGCTGTTGCTGGACCGCTTCGCCGAGGCTTTGATGGGCCACGCTGCGGCTGCTCCGCTGCACCAGTTCGGGCTCTGGGTGCTGGTCCGCACCATTGTCGGCGAGAACGATGCCGAGGCCCGGACAGCTCTGCGGCAATTGCCGGCGGGCCTGCGTCGGGCGAACAAGGGAGCACTGCAGTATGCCGATGCCGTCGCCGAAGGCCGCCAAGGACACCGTGATCGAGCGGAGGAGGCATTCGCTGAAGGGGAGCATTACCTGTCGCCCGTGCCGTACTGGCATCGACTGCTGAGGCTGTTCACCTGTGAGTGCGCGCTCCGCGATGGCTGGGGCGACCCGTTGAGTCAACTCAGAATCGACCTCGTCGCTCACGAACGCAACCATGACGCGGCGCAGGCCCGGATCTGTCGGGATTTGTTGCGGCAAGCCGGGGCATCCACGAGACGGGGACGCGGTGACTCCGATGTCCCGTCGGCGCTCCGTGGCCTGGGCGTCACGAGCCGCGAGATGGACGTTTTGCGCCTTGTTGCCGGCGGCCTGTCAAATGGCGACATCGCGCAGCGGCTCTATCTTTCACCCAGGACCGTCGAGACCCATGTGTCCAGCTTGCTGGCCCGCACCGGATGCCGAAGCCGACAGGAGCTCCGTGGTTACCTCGACCGGCTAACTCCGTAATAAGCACGGATCCGTGCGCGGCGGCCAGCACCAAAACTGAAGGTCATCTGCTACCTCGGTGAAGGAGCCATGGCCATGAGTCAGCTGGACACCCCGTACGACGTGCTGGTGATCGGAGCCGGACCTTCCGGCCTCGCCACCGCTATCGCGGCGGCGCGCTATGGGGCGCATGTGCTGCTAGTCGACCGGCACTCTGGGGTCTCGATCTTCCCGAAGGCCACCGGAATCCGAGGCCGCACGATGGAGATCATGCGCGGCTGGGGCCTGGAGGATCAGGTCCGCAGCGGAGACATGACGTTGCCAACCACGATGTCGATATCGGAAACGCTGGCCCAGCCGGCACAGGAGGTCTCGTTGGGCGTGCCGCCGCTCGGTTTGAGCCGCACCGTTAGCCCGACAGACCTGGTGACCGCGCCCCAGGACTATCTTGAGCCCATCCTGCTTGATCACTTCCATGATGATGGCGGCGAGTCGAGGTTCGGCACCGATCTGTTGTCGTTCAGCATGGACGACGATCTGGTCCGAGCGGAGCTACGCAGCCGCGACCGCGGTGACCGCCATCAGGTGCGCGCCCGCTACATCGTGGGAGCCGACGGCCGGCGCAGTCTGGTTCGAGATCAGCTTGGTATTGAGCTGGCGCCGCTTGGTATGGAGGGTGTCCACCTCGCCGCCCTGTTCGAGGCAG
>Ga0307301_10000396_pt1 | contig 12498 bp, 11 predicted proteins | sample ER_DNA_182_FD_194506 | JGI IMG/M metagenome (GOLD analysis project Ga0307301, IMG submission 194506) | Bulk soil microbial communities from the East River watershed near Crested Butte, Colorado, United States - ER_DNA_182 | ecosystem: Environmental > Terrestrial > Soil > Floodplain | place...
CCCGTCGATCGTAAATGATCTTGGGGGTTTCGCCCAGTTCCCCTGGCTGTTCTCGATCTATCTGCTGGCGCAGGCGGTATCGGTACCTGTCTTCGCCAAGTTCACCGACATGATGGGACGCAAGCCGATCATGCTCGTCGGCATCGGCCTGTTCGTCCTCGGCTCGATCTTGTGTGGGATCGCGTGGAGCATGCCGGCCCTGATTGCGTTTCGCGCACTGCAAGGACTCGGGGCCGGGGCCGTACAGCCAACCGCAATGACCATCATCGGTGACATCTACTCCGTCGCCGAACGGGCTCGGGTTCAGGGTTATGTCGCCAGCGTGTGGGCGATCTCAGCAGTCGTGGGGCCAACGCTGGGTGGGATCTTCGTGGACTATCTGAACTGGCGGTGGATCTTCTTTGTCAACATTCCCCTTGGCGGATTCGCTGCGTGGTCGTTGTACCGGAGATTTTCTGAGCAGGTCGTCCGTCGCCAGCATCGCATCGACATCGCAGGCGCGGCGTTACTCGGTGTCGGCGCCTCGCTGATCATCCTCGGACTTCTCGAGGGCGGCATCCTCTGGTCGTGGCACTCGTTGCCGAGCATCATGATCCTCACGGTCGGTGCGCTGCTCATGATCGCCTTCGGCTTCGTGGAGCGACGTGCGGCCGAGCCCGTACTTCCAGGCTGGTTGTTCCGCAGCCGGCTGCTCAACTCGACCAATCTTGCTGCCCTTGGGGTAGGGACGCTGCTGATCGGTCTGACCTCCTTCATTCCGCTCTACGCCCAGGGCGTGCTGCATACCAGCGCGCTCGTCGCAGGCTTCGCGCTGGCAGCCCTCACCCTCGGCTGGCCACTGGCCGCGTCGGTAGCCGGCCGTATCTATCTGAAGATCGGCTTCCGCCGGACCGCGCTGATCGGCGGAGCCGTGGTCGTCATCGGCTCTGGCCTGCTGACCTTGCTGTCCGCGCATAGCTCGGTGTGGCTCGTGGCTGCGACGTGCTTTGTCATCGGCTTGGGCATGGGGTTTGTGGCCAGCCCGACGCTGATCGCTGCGCAATCGTCGGTCGAGTGGGAGCGCCGCGGGGTGGTCACGGGCACGTTCGTGTTCGCCCGATCGATGGGTAGCGCTCTCGGCATCGCCGTCTTCGGCGCGATTGCGAACGCGGCCCTGAGCCGGCGGATCGGTGGGCACATCTCCTCCACCGCCAGTGCCATTCCGGTTGGTGTCCTCAACCATGCCCTCCATGGAGTCTTCTTGGCCTCTGCTGTGGTCGCCGTCCTGCTGGCCGCCGCAGTGCTGATCATGCCCAACACATCGGTGAGTAATCCGGGCGCTTCACCGTCGTAACATCGATGCATGCTGCGAGCGTCGCTGGCTGCGCTGCTCGCCGTTGCGTGCCTGGCAGCCGGCTGCAGCTACAACCAAGCGGAGCCGAGTCTCTTCGACCGTCCTAAGACCCGTGAGACAACGGCCCCGCCGCTACGCCCAGTCACTCCTGTCGACACCGCCCAAGTCGCCAACCCTGATTTGCCAGTCGCAGGAGAGGCGATCTGGACCTCCGCTGATGGCCTCGACATCACCATGCGGATTGCGGTGCACGCCGTACGGCGCGTCGCTGGCGGTACCGTTCTGGATTGGTCAGTCACCCCGCTGCATGGACCGGGGCTGCAGCCGAACGATCCGCTACCGAGAAGGTTCGACCTCGGCCTCACCCGCCCCGGCGAGGGTTATCCGAACATCCTCTTGGTAGACGCGACCCGATCACGCGTCTATCGGCCGCTGACCCTCAGATCAGCGGCCTCCCGCTGCCTGTGCACACCAGTCACCCTCGTGCAGCACAACCTGCGGATCGACTACACCACCTTGCTCCAGGTGGCGTTTCCACCCTTGCCGAATGATCTTGCGACAGTCGATGTGCAGCTGGCCACGGTGCCGCCATTCTGGCAGGTGCCCGTGACCCCGGCCGGCATGCTGCCGCTTGCCAGCTACCCGACCGAGCTGACTCGCGGCGCCGACGGTACGTCGGTTCTCTCCAGTACGCAGGCATTCGCGTACCGCCCGGCAGGGCAGCACTACCTCATCATGATCAATGGCGTCTACGTCAGCAGCACCTTTACCTCGATCGCATGGACCATTCAGTCGATCGGGGCCGGTGGAGGTCTGCAGTCGGCCTCCAGTCCGCCGTTCGCGGACGCGGCGCCACCCACACGTCCCTTCAACCAGATTTCAGCAGGGGGACCTCAGATTCGTCTGGGCAGTCGCGTGTCGCGAGCGCGCCTGATCACGACCAAGCTCGCCGGCCGCGGAGCGCTCGAATGCCTGTGTACGGATTTGCGCATCGGGGCTGCCGCACTGCGTCATGTCGGCGCACAAATGCGCGTTGTCACCACCCTGCCGCCCCTTCCCGCCGGCACCTCGAGGGTTGACATCGTGTTCCCGGGCTTGACCACCCTGCGCCATGTGGCTGTTACAGCTGCTGCCGATGCGACATTCCGTTCCGCCGGACCCGCCGTACGTCCGACGCAGTTCTGGACCTATCGGGCTGACCTACCGCATCCTGGCTGGGCGCCGCACGACTGGCCGACGCCGGTGCCGCGCCTGTACCAGCTGCGGATGTATCGGGCCACGGTGGACACGACTGTCCGCTAGGCCGCCGCCGCCGTTGTTAGGCAATCGCCCCGGCAGGCGCGAGCCGGCCGACCAGATCGACCACGTCGGCAATAGAGTCGGCAACCCTGGTTGGGCGGTAGGGAAATCGCTCGACGTCCCCGGCGCCTGTCGAGCCGGTCAGCACCAAGATGGTGCGTAGTCCTGCCTCGATACCGGAGATCACGTCCGTGTCCATCCGGTCGCCGATCATCATCGTGGTCTCGGAGTGGGCATCGATGGCGTTGAGCGCCGATCGCATCATGAGCGGGTTGGGCTTGCCGACGAAGTAAGGCCGGATCCCCGTTGCCTGGGTGATCAAGGCTGCGAACGACCCGCACGCTGGAATCGATCCCTCAGCTGATGGTCCAGTTGCATCAGGGTTGGTTGCGATGAACCGCGCCCCGCGCTCAATGAGTCTGATGGCGCGCGTGATGTTCTCGAACGAGTACGTCCGAGTCTCGCCGAGCACCACGTAATCCGGATCTCGTTCCGTCAACACAAATCCGACATCGTGCAAGGCCGATGTGAGCCCGACTTCTCCGATGACGTACGCGGAGCCACCACTCTTCTGATCGCCGAGGAACTTCGCGGTGGCCAATGCCGATGTCCACAGGCAGTCCTCAGGAACATCGATGCCGCTGCGCAGCAGCCGCGCTCGAAGATCACGAGCGGTGTAGATCGAATTGTTGGTCAAGATCAGGAACCGGCGTCCATGCTCTTGCAGGGCGGCAATGAATTCCGTTGCACCGGGCAGTGCGTGCTCCTCATGCACCAAAACGCCGTCCATGTCAGTGAGCCACGATTCGATGGGCTTGGGGTCGCTCATGGGAGTCATTCTTCTCTATCCCACTGAGGGCGCACGCCACCTGGGCTGATGACCATGGCAGCGGCCCCGCCCCGCACCTGCTGAAAGACTTCGGGCTATGACCGATGCGCGGCTCCCGGACCCGGCTGTGGTGGTGCTGGCCGGGGCGGCGGGTTCGGGGAAGTCCACCTGGGCGGCGGCACGGTTTCGTACCGCCGAAGTGGCCAGCTCGGATGCACTCCGGTCGGCGGTCGGTAGCGGCCCGGCCGATCTGGACGCATCCACCGAGGCTTTCGCCATCCTCGACCAGATCGTCGCGGCGCGCATCACGCGTTCACTGATGACCGTGATCGACACCTTGGGGCTCGACCCGGTACGCCGCGCGGACTATCGGCGCCTAGCCCGGGAAGCCGGCCTTCCAGCGGTGCTGGTGATCATCAACACCGCGCCGGGGTTGTGCCGAGCACGCAACCGACAGCGCGACCGCCCGGTCCCCGCGCCGGTCCTCACCGAGCAGCTACGCAAGATCAGCAAGCTTCTCGAGTCGGCGCCGGACGAAGGCTGGGACCAGGTCGTGATCATCGATCAGGACGACACCTTCGAAACCACAGTCGACGAGCCCAGGTCCGATCATGATCATGGCCCGACTGCGCTGCCCCGAGTCGTGCTCCAGGTGTCGCGGTTTCCGTGGGGAGACGAAGATCCCGCCGGCTGGCTTCGGGACGTGGCGCTGACGGCTGACGCCATCGGTTTCGATGGCATCGCATTGATGGACCATCTCATCCAGATCCCGCAGGTCGACCGCGCTTGGGAGCCAATACCCGAGCCGTGGGTGACCCTCGGCATGATTGCCGGCCTGGACACCGACCTTCGGCTGGGCACGCTCGTCTCACCTGCGACGTTTCGGGCACCGGGGATCATAGCCAAGACCGTTGCGACCCTTGACGCGCTGAGCAACGGCCGCGCCTTCTGTGGGCTCGGCGCCGGGTGGTGGTTGCGGGAGCACCAGGCGTACGGCCTGGACTTTCCCAACGATCGGGAACGACTTGATCAACTTCAGGTCTGCATCGAGACCCTCCGAGCACTCTGGGCCCCAGGCACCAAGCCCTACCACGGTCGCTACGTGCACCTGCCGGAGACGACCTGCTATCCCCGCCCGGTCAGCGATGTGCCGATCATCGTCGGAGGCTCGGGAGAGCGGCGCACACTGCGAATCGTCGCCGAGCAGGCTGACGGCTGCAACCTGCCAAGCGATCAAAGCGTCTTGGCAAACAAGATCAAAATCCTGCAGCAGCATTGCGCAGCCGTGGGCCGCGACCCCAGCAGCGTAGAAATCACAGTCCTTGATCTGCCGGTGATCGGTATCGATCGGGAGGACGTCAGCGTCCGAGTGGAGCGGCTCCGTGGACGCCTGCCTGCCGCTACCTATGCCGCCCGCCACCATGCGGCGCCGGCACTTGATCATGGGCAGCGCTATCTGGAGCTCGCCGAGCTCGGTGTTAGTACGATCTTCCTTGCGCTGCCCGATCTGGCCGGTGCAGATGATCTTGCGCGGTGTACGCCTTTGTTGGCGGCACTGCGTCGAGGATGATCACGAGGGTTGGAGTCGCCGCTCGGTCTCCGGGTCCGGACCATCGAAATACTGGTCGAGGACCTGGCTGAAGATCGCTTGCTCGGGATCGGCCCGGGCGAACAAAGTCATTGACGAACGCAGCTTGATGGCATCGATGCCGCCGAAGATTTGCTCGGCGCTGAGTCCGTGCTGCGACGCGACGATCTCCGCGCATTCAATCAGCCGCGGCCCGAGCACAGCATGGCCGAGGTAAGCCTGTGCCTCGGCCAGATCACTGATCGCGTACGCCTGGGCCGTTGCGCTGCGTCCGAGACCGGCGATCTGAGGGAAGACGAACCACATCCAATGGCCTGTCTTGCGGCCGTTACGCAGCTCCGCAACTGCCCGCCGATAGGTGCCGCCACCGTCTTGCGCTGTGACGAAGCGCTCGAGATCCATGATCGCCACGGTATCGGGCGACCGGCGCCGACCTCGGCTCCCCCGATCGGCTACGGCAGCTGATGGATGGCCAGCGGCAGCACCGAGGTTGCTCCCGCATCGGCGAGCAAAGCTGCGGCCACGGTCGCCGTCCACCGCGTACGAATCGTGTCGTCGACGAGCAATACCGGGCCCGCGAAGCTCACGCCCGGCGCGAGGGCCGTGCGGTAGAGCAGATCCTTGGCCCGTGCGACAGACGCGGCATCGACCGCCGGCGGCGGCCCGCTGATGGTGAGCGCGTCGACCAACGGGAGCCGGCCAACCGCCGCAAGATGCTCGGCCACCGAGCGAACCAGCGTAGGAAAGCGTCGCGACGGCATGCCGACCACCGCGACCGGCCTATCCCAGCTGCGCGACCAGCGACGCAGCACGTCGACCAGTCCGTCCATGATCATCGGCGGCGCCGGACCGTCCCGCAGCCGCAGCGCCGCCAACTCCGCGTCCCAGGCCGGATCGTCGGCAAAGGCCAAGGCTCGTCCAGGTGCAAGGAAGCGGATCTTGCCCTTACGGTCCGGCAAGCCCGACGGCCACATCTTGCGCGGCTCAACCACCACATCTTGACCGCGGAAGTACCCGCGTGCTGCCTCGACGACGTCTGCGGATGCTCGGGCACCGGGCGCCGGCAGCGTGCCCGTACAGACTGAGCATCGCCCGCAGGGCTGTGGATCGGGATCGTCCAACGCCTGCTGCAGGAATTGCATGAGGCAGCCGTCTCCGTGTGCGTACGCCCGCATCAAGCCCGCTTCCGCCGCGCGTACGCCCCGCAGCGCGTTCCACTTCTGCTCGTCGAAGTACCAGGGCCGGCCCGTCGCGACCCAACCGCCGGACTCGCGTCGCACCGCGTCGTCGACGGCCATGATCTTCAACAGCCCCTCCATGCGGGTGCGCCTGATCCCGGTCGCTGCCTCGAGTGCTGCCAGGCTCTGCACAGAGTCGCCCAGCGCAGCTAGGATCCGCTCGACCTGCTGGTCGTCGGGAATCCCATTGGTGGCGAAGTACTCCCAGATCCGCTCGTCCGACGCTGCCGGCACCAAGATGGCCATCGCATCATCCAGAGCACGTCCCGCCCGGCCGACCTGCTGGTAGTAGGCGACCGGCGAGGCCGGCGAGCCGAGGTGGACGCAGAACGCCAAGTCGGGCTTGTCATAACCCATGCCCAGCGCGGACGTGGCGACCAGCGCCTTGATCGTGTTGTCGCGCAGCCGATCCTCCAGCTCGACGCGATTCGTGGTCTGTCCCGAGTACGCCGCGACGTCGAGACCCTGTTCGAGCAAGAAGCCAGCCACTCGTTCGGCCTCAGCCACCGTGAGCACGTACACGATGCCCGAGCCAGGCAGCGACCGCAGCGCCTCGGCGACCCAGGCGTATCGCTCCAGAGGATTCAGGTGCGGGACAACGGCCAGTCGGAGCGAGGACCGGGCCAGTGAGCCGCGCAAAGTGACGGTGTCCACGCCCAGCTGACGCGCCACGTCGGCGGTGACTCGCTGGTTGGCAGTCGCCGTGGTGGCGAGCACCGGGGTGCCCGGCGCGAGGGCGAGCAGTGTCCGGGTCAGCCGCTGGTAGTCGGGCCGGAAGTCGAAGCCACAGTCGGAGACGCAGTGCGCCTCGTCAATGACCAGCAACCCGCACTGGCCGAGCAGCTCCGGCAGCTGGGCGGCGAACGAGGGGTTGGACAACCGCTCCGGGGAGATGAGTAGCACGTCGGTCTGCCCGGATCGCAGGTCCGCCATTACCTCGCCCCACTCCTCCACGTTGGTCGAATTAACCGTCGCGGCTCGCAGTCCGGCTCGCTCGGCGGCAGCGATCTGATCCCGCATCAATGCCAGCAACGGCGAGACGACCAGCGTCGGCCCCGCACCTTGCGCCCGGAGTGCGGCGGTCGCAGCCCAGTAGACCGCAGACTTGCCCCAGCCCGTAGCCTGCACGACCAGCACCCGCCGGCGGCCCTCAACCAAGTGCTCGACTGCGCGCATCTGGTCGGTCCGCGGGCGCGCATCCGGACCAGCCATAGCGGCGATGACTCGTTCGAGCGCGACAGCAGACATGCGCCTTATCCTGTTCGCAGCCGCTGACAGCACAACGGATCGACGACGACTTGCCGCCCCCGGCCCGGTATCTTGATCAGCCTCCCGCGACGGCCGGAATGATCGAAATCTTGGTGCCCTCGGTGACCTGGGCGTCCAGGCCGCCGATGAATCGCACATCGTCGTCGCCGACGTAGACATTGACAAAACGCCGGAGTGCGCCGGCATCGTCGAGGATCCGCGCCCTGATGCCAGGATGGCTGTTCTCCAGGGAATTCAACACCTCGGCCAGAGTGCTGCCATCGGCACTCACTTCGCCCACACCACCGGTATAGGTGCGCAGGATGGTGGGGATGCGGACGGTGGCACTCATGAGTTCGTCTCCTTCCAGAAGTCGATGAACGACTCATAGCGCGGTGGAATCGTGATCTTGGGCCCGACACGATCGGCAACCGCGTCGAGGGTCTTCAGCCCGTCACCTGAATTGATCAGCACAGTCTCGACCTCGGGGTCCAGCTGGCCGTCGGCGATGAGCTGAGCCGTGACACCGACCACGACGCCGCCCGCGGTCTCGGCGAAGATGCCCTCGGTACGCGCCAGCCGTTGGATGCTCGACGCCAGCGTGTCGTCGTCGACGTCGGCAACCACACCGCCGGTGCGCCGTACCACATCGAGGACATACGGCCCGTCCGCTGGATTGCCGATAGCAAGTGACTTCGCGATCGTGTCCGGTTTTACCGGCGCGACGAAGTCCCGGCCAGCACGGAAAGCCTGGGCGACAGGTGAGCAGCCGCTCGCCTGAGCACCGAAGATCACGACGGGCTTCTCCTCAACGAGGCCGAGCTTGATCAGCTCGCGGAATCCCTTGTCGATCTTGGTCAGCTGGGCGCCGGACGCAACCGGGACGACGACTTGATCAGGAAGTCGCCAGCCAAGCTGCTCGGCGATCTCATACGCCAGAGTCTTCGAGCCCTCCGCGTAGTAGGGCCTCACGTTGACATTGACGAACGCCCAGCCCTCTTCCTCCGCCGCGATCTCACTAGCCAGCCTGTTGACGTCGTCGTAGGTGCCTTCGACGGAAATCAGCGTCGTGTCGTAAATAGCAGAAGCCAGGATCTTTTGCCGCTCGAGATTGGCAGGCACAAGGACCACCGAGGTGATACCGGCCCGAGCAGCGGCCGCGGCTACGGCGTTGGCGAGGTTGCCGGTTGAGGGACAGGCCAGCACCTGCAGTCCCAGCTCACGAGCGGCTGAGAGTGCGACCGCGACAACGCGGTCCTTGAAGGAATGGGTCGGGTTGCCCGAGTCGTCCTTGACCCAGAGCTGCTTCAGACCAAGATCATCCGCAAGGTTGCGGGCATCGACCAGCCGGGTGAAGCCGGGATCGGTAGAACGGAAGGTGGCGATGTCGGCTGGGACCGGCAACAGCGGGGCATATCGCCAGATGCTCCGCGGGCCCGCTTCGATCAGTTCTCGTGTGATGGCCGGAAACTCGTATCCGACCTCGAGCGGACCGAAGCACTCGGTACAGACGTAGTAAGGGCCGAGCGGCGTACTGGCCCCGCATTCTCGGCAAACCAGGTGCTTGGCATTCCCAAAGGCGCCGGCCCGGACGCCAGGAGGGAAAGCTGGATCGGTGTCGACTACCGGAGTCATCATGAAGTCCTTCTTCATCTTTCCCAGCCGACCTTCGACTGAGCCGGAGTTGGCACCGTTTCTGATCCGTCAGCCGGTTGCCGGGGAGTCGTCGGGCCGGTCCCTCGTCCCCTCTGGATGAACACGGCTCAGCCTAGGGGCGGGTTCGGACATGACGCACGTCCGGTCCGCATCTTGGGAACCCCGTCCAGATGCTGAAAAATCAGGACCACGCCGCTGGCGGCAAGCCGCTCCCGGCTGACCGGTAGGTCAAGCGTTCACCACACTGGGACGTGAGCTGCGACAGCGCCCGCCACGTGTTTGACGACCTTGGCCCGAGGCTGCTCCCCGGATCCTGCGGGCATCTGCCACCTTCACTGCCACCAGGTCCTCGCGGTCGGGGCAGGCGTGCCTCAACAAACGGACGCAAAGCCCTCATGGCAGCCACGCATCGGCTCAGCTCATAGGATCCCGCCCTCAACACTGCCAGGATTGAGACCGTGAAACCTGGCTGGCCCGCGACCCGGTGGCAGTGGGTGCGCTTCGTCGGCAACTTCGCCAACCTCAGTACGCCTGTTGGACTCGCCGTTACCGCGATCGGCGGTGCCGCCATCAAGCGCGGACCGCGCGGTCTATTTCTCGGCGAGGGTTACCGCTTCAGGTTCCCCGTCGCGGGCGGATTCACCATCGGCAATGTGATTACTACCGGCAGTACCTGGGATGCGATGCTGCGCAACAATCCCTTCTTGATCAAGCATGAGGAAGTTCACACCTGGCAATATCTCTACTGTCTCGGGCTGCCTTACTACATCCCGTATGTCATCTGCATGGGCTGGTCGGTGCTGCGTACCGGCGACCGAGCAGCACGGAACTTCTTTGAGCGCCAGGCCGGGCTGGCTATGGGCGGCTACGTCGACTACCCAGTCAGGCCGGTCGGGGAAGGCATTCTCGCCGTACTCGGAAAGCTGAAAGTCACTCGATCGTGAGGTCGATGCCGAGCCGCTTAGCTGAGCGATTCCGCTGCCGTGTCGCGCGCAGACGTCTGAGCCGCTTGACGAGCAGCGGATCCTGGGCCAGCGCCTCCGGCTTGTCGATCAACGCGTTCAAGACCTGGTAGTAGCGCGTCGCCGACATCTGGAACTTGTCGCGAATTGCCTGCTCCTTGGCGCCGGCAAACTTCCACCACTGCCGCTCGAACGTGAGAATCTCGGCATCTCGAGCGCTCAACTCGCCAACCGGCTCCTTACCGTCATGCTGCGGACTCGACGCGACGATCATAAAGTCATCGTAAAGCGAAATTACATCGATGTCATTCGTAGCGTCCCGAGATTTGGCGTCAGTTGAGCTGGAACTCCCCACAGTTCGCCACACCCGGAGCAACATAGCCGCTGAGGCCGGACTCGGCCACTCGCCGCGGTGCTAAAGCGAAATGTTGTTGGATGGGACCATGACTGATCTCGTGGGTTGGGGCATCCTCGCCACCGGGCACATCGCATCGGTGTTTGCTCGTGATCTTGCCTTGCTCACAAACGAGGCGCGGCTGGTCGCCGTCGGTTCACGCAGCGTCGATAAGGCGATGACATTTGCAGCTGATCATGGAATCCCACGAGCCTATGGCTCCTACCAGGAGTTGGCCGGAGATCCCGATGTCAATGTGGTCTATGTCGCCTCGACTCATTCTGATCATTTTTCTTCAGCGAGGCTGTGCCTCGAGGCCGGGAAGTCGGTGCTGGTTGAGAAACCGCTGACCACTAGTCCTGCCGAGACTGAGGAATTGATCGACTTGGCCGGCGATCGCGGGTTGTTCTTGATGGAGGCCATGTGGACTCGGGCCAACCCATTGCTCCGGAAGGCGGTGGCGCTAGCAGCGTCCGGTGATCTTGGGGACATCCGGCATGTCTCGGCGGACTTCGGATTCGCATTTCGTGGCCCAACAACGCACCGGCTGCTCGACCCTGCTCTGGCTGGCGGTGCGATCCTTGACGCCGGCGTCTATCCGCTCCACGTGGTAAATCTCTTCCTTGGCGAGCCGGCGGACTTGACTGGGTTTGGCAGCCATGCCGCCACCGGTGTGGACAGTCACGCCGCTGCTGTGCTCAGCTATCCGGCGACCGAGGATCGTCCGGCCGCCACAGCGACGGTGATCTGCTCACTGGAGGCCGACCTCGCCACCAGCCTCCAGGTGTTCGGCAGCTCAGGCCGGATCATGATCAATGACTTCTTCATCCGGCCGAAGGAGATGCTGGTCTATCGCGGTCATGATCGTGATGTTGCACCGGAGGTCTTGGTCACCCAGTGGCTAGGCGGCGGCTATACCTTTCAGGCCCAAGAGGTGATGCGTTGCCTGCGGGCAGGCGAGCTGGAGTCATTCATGGTGCCATGGCAGGACTCGCTCGCTGTGGCGCGTACGCTCGCTCTCTGGCAGGCGGCGGTCGGCGAGGTTACGCCGACACAGGAGGAATCATGATGGAGCGGCTGACGGGCGTGATCCAGCCGTACGCGTGGGGGTCGCGGACGGCGATTCCGGAGTTTCTCGGAGTGCCGCCCACTGGGAAGCCACAGGCTGAGCTGTGGTTTGGCGCGCACCCGCTGGCACCATCCACGGTGGACGGCGAACCGCTGGACAAGATCGTCGCTCACGATCCCATGGGCGTCGTCGGAGAAGCCTCTGTGGAGGCATTCGGGCCGCGGCTTCCTTTTCTGCTCAAGGTGATCGCTGCCGCACAGCCGTTGTCCCTGCAGGCGCATCCCTCACGCGAGCAGGCTGAGGCCGGATTCGAGAGCGAGCAGTCGGCCGGGATACCTCGCGACGCGCCAAACCGGACGTACCGCGACGGTTGGCCGAAGCCTGAGGTGTTGTGTGCCTTGGTCGAAACCGATGCACTCTGCGGCTTCCGCGAGCCGAACGAGACGTATCAGATGTTCTCGATGCTCGGCGCTGCGGACGCGCTAGCACTTGTCGGGCCGTTGGCCGATGCTGCGCTATCCGCTGAGGAACGCTTGGCCACGGTGTTCGCCCGGCTGCTGCGGCTGTCATCCGAGCAGCGTTCCATGATCACCGACGTCGTCCGGATTGCTGAGAAAGTGGGAGGATCCGACCAGCTAACCTCCTTCGCGCGTACCGCCATCGAGCTTCATGCGTGCTATCCCAACGACCCCGGAGTGCTGGCGGCTCTGCTGATGAACCGGATCACGCTGCAGCCAGGCGACGCTCTCTACATGCCGCCTGGAAATCTGCATGCCTACCTCAGCGGCGGCGGAGTGGAGATCATGGCCAACTCCGACAACGTGATGCGAGGCGGCTTGACGCCGAAGTACGTCAACGTCGAGGAGCTTCTCGCGATCGTAG
>Ga0307301_10000404_pt1 | contig 12338 bp, 13 predicted proteins | sample ER_DNA_182_FD_194506 | JGI IMG/M metagenome (GOLD analysis project Ga0307301, IMG submission 194506) | Bulk soil microbial communities from the East River watershed near Crested Butte, Colorado, United States - ER_DNA_182 | ecosystem: Environmental > Terrestrial > Soil > Floodplain | place...
GCGATGACCGCGACCATCACCGTCCCCGCGAAGATCGTGAGCAGGTCGAACTGGTTGGACCGCGGGATCCACCCCCCGGTCCACAGCCAGCCGAGCTGGATGTCGAACAGCCACCGGATCGCCTCTTCGATGAGCGCCACCACGATCGCGATGCTGATCACCAGGCCCAGGAGGGCTGCGGCCTGGAAGAAGGTCCGGACCGCCCGCTCCTTGCGGTGCCGTCGCTTGCTTCCCCGCATGACCTCGAGGGTGATCGGCTGCCGGGTGGTGGCGGTCGCGCTCATGATTCGGTCGAGCCTACCCTCCTCGTGCGAGGGTCGCGGACGGACCGGGCGCGAAGCGCGCCCCGGTCCCGTCCCGACGTGATCGGCTACGAGCTGCCGGTCGCTCCGGTACCACCCGACGCAGTGGTCCAGGTCGACCGACTCGACTCGATCTGGTCGGACGGCAGATCCACGTAGCCCGTCTGCTGGACGGCGTCGACGATGCCGCTGTCGCTCAGGTAGTAGTCGACGAACGCCTTGATGGCGGGGTCGGAGATCTTGGCCTTATTCACATAGACGTACAGCGTGCGCGAGAGTGGATAGGACTGGTCCGCGATCGTGTCGCGGCTGGGTGCGACGCACCCGCTCCCCTCGTCCACCTGCAGGATCTTGACCTGGTCTCCGGCGTTCTCCGCGAAGGCGAACCCGACGAACCCGAGCGGGGTGTCGGAGCCTTCCATCGCCGTGATGATCGTGTTGTCGTCCGGCGAGGAGTGGTAATCCGTCCGTAGGGTCGCCGCCTCGTCCTCGGGCACGCCCTGCGAGAGTGCCGTGTCCTCGATGCCGGCGAGCTCGATGAACGCGTCGTAGGTCCCGGACTCCGTCCCGGGCGCAGTGATCTCGAGCGGCGCGTCCGGCAGGCCGTCCTTGCCGCCGACCTGCTCGGCCAGCGTGTCGGCGCCGTTCCACGTGTCGATCCCGTCGGACTCCGGGCCGAACAGCGCGTACAGGTCACCCTGGTCCAGGCAGGTCACGTTGCTGTTCGCCGGGTTGGTCATGACGGTGATGCCGTCGTACGCGACCGCGAGCTCGACGTACTCGATCCCGTTCTTGTCGCAGGCCGTCTTCTCCTCGTCCTCGATCGTGCGCGAGGCGTCCTGGATGTCGGTCTCGCCGTCGCAGAACAGGACGAACCCGTCACCGGTGCCCGGGCCATCCACCGTGATCGAGACGTCGGAGGACACGTCCTCGTTGAAGAGCTCGGCCACCAGGCTGGTGATCGGCTGCACCGTCGAGGATCCCGAGATCGTGATCGTCCCGCTCAGGTTCTGGGCCGTCGAGCCGCTCGCACCCCCGGTACCGCCCGTCCCGTCGCCGTTGTCATCGCTGCTGCATGCGGCCGCGACGAGCGCCAGCACGGCCACCGTCGCGAGGACGAGCAGACCCTTCCTCCGCTTCCCCATCCCTACCCCCTTGTCGAGCGGGCATCACTATCGGCGGACGCTATCCAGCGACGGTGAACGCCCTTCGGCGCCCGGATGAACGCCGGATGAACGCCGTTCGGCATGTGAACGGTGGATGTCCTGCACGACATCCCCGCTGCCTACACTCTTCGGCGATGGACGCGGTGCTGGTCGTGCTTGCGGTCGTCGGGGTGGCGATCGCCTTCGTGGCTCTCGTGTTCCTCCGGCGGGAACAGGCGGGCGCGCGCCGCTCGGACCGCGAGCGGGCCGCCGAACACGAACAGGTGTGGACCCGGCTCGATGTGTCCGAGGAGTCGCGCCGGGCGGCCGACCTCGCGCTCGCTTCGATGGAGGAGGGGGTCCTGCTGTTCGGGGCGGACGGCGCGACGCGCCTGGCCAACCCGGCCGTCGAGGGGCACCTCGGGGTCCGGCCGGCATCCGTGGACGCCCTGCTCCCGCTCGGGCTGCGGCGGCTGACGGAGCGTGCCGACAAAGCGCGGGCGGCCCTGGCCGCGGAGGTCGAGATCGGAGCCCCCACCCGGACGCTTCGGGGCTTCGCCGCCCCGACCGAGGACGGCTCGGTCGTCCTTGTGCTCCGAGACATCACGGAGACGAGGCGCCTGGACCAGGTCCGCCGCGACTTCGTCGCGAACGCGTCGCACGAGCTGAAGACCCCGGCGGCGTCGATCCAGGCGGCCGCCGAGACGATCCGGACGGCGGCGAGCGAGGACCCCTCGGTCGTCCCCCGGTTCGCCGCGCAGCTCGAGCGCGAGGCCGCGCGCCTGTCCCGGATCGTCTCCGACCTGCTCGACCTGTCGCGGCTCGAATCCGGGAGCGCGCTCGACGAGTCGGTCGCGCTCGACTCGATCGTCCGTGACGAGGGAGAGCGGTTCGAGGAGCCGGCCGCCGAGGCCGGCGTTGGGCTCTCGGTGCGGGCCGACGGCATCCCGCGCGTGCGCGGGTCCTCGCGCGACCTCGCCCTGCTCGTGCGGAACCTGGTCGACAACGCGATCCGCTACACGCGACCGGGAGGCCACGTCGACGTCGACCTCACGAGCGACGACGGCGAGGTCGTCCTCGCGATCGTCGACACGGGTCTCGGGATCCCGAGCCGCGACCTGCCCCGGATCTTCGAACGCTTCTACCGGGTCGACCGCGCGCGGTCGCGCGAGACGGGCGGGACGGGGCTCGGCCTGTCGATCGTGAAGCACGTCGCCGAGAACCACGGCGGCCGGGTCGAGGTGACGAGCGAGCTCGGCCAGGGGACGCGGTTCGAGGTGCGGTTGCCGGCCTCCGCATGACGGGATCGCGTCTCGGGGCCGAGACATGCCCCGGGTACGCTACGCCGCATGGCCACGCTGCTGTTGGTTCGGCACGGTCACACCGACGCGGCCGGCAAGCGCCTGACCGGATGGGCGGCCGGCGTGCACCTGAACGAGGCCGGCCGGCAGCAGGCCGAGCACCTGGTCGGGCGGCTGGACGGGATCCGCGTCGACGCGATCTACTCCAGTCCCCTCGAACGCTGCCGCGAGACCGCCGCGCCGCTCGCGAAGGCCCGCCGGCTGAGCGTGCACATCCGTCGGCGCCTGATCGAGACGGGGTACGGCGAGTGGACCGGGCGGTCGATCGCGCAGGTGCGGAAGACCAAGCTGTGGCGGACCGTGGAACGGGTTCCCTCGGCGATGCGCTTCCCCGGGGGCGAGAGCCTCCTCGAGGTGCAGGCGCGGGCGGTCGACGAGGTCAACCGGATCGCCCGGGACCATCCCAAGGGGGTCGTCGTGGTGGTGTCGCACGCGGACCCGATCCGCCTGGTGATCGCCCAGGTGGCCGGCGCCGACGTTGACCACCTCCATCGCCTTGTGGTCGACACGTGCTCGATCACGGCCGTGGCGCTCGATGACGCGGTGCCCCGACTCCTCAAGGTGAACGACACGGGGGACCTCGCGGGACTCCGGTCGCGCTCGAGGAAGGTGGGAGGATAGGTCCGTGGATCTCGAACGCGTCGACCGGATCACGGCGGGCGCCGTCGGCGAGCCCGGCGAGCGCACCTTCTTCCTCCAGGCGCGCGAGGGCGACCGATCGATCACGATCCTGGTCGAGAAGGAGCAGGTCGAACTCCTGGGGACGTCGATCCTGGAGATCCTCGCGACGGTCGGACGCGAGACCGGCGAGGGTCCACCGAGCGACGAGCTCGGCCTGGAGCCGCCGCTCGAACCGCTCTGGCGCGCGGGACGCCTCTCGATCGGCTACGCGGAGGAGCGCGACCTGATGCTGCTCGAGATCGAGGAGCTCGTCGAGCTCGAGGACGAACCAGAGGACGAACAGGACGAATCGGTGGACGAGCCCGAGGACGAGACCGCGCCCGTCGCCGAGACGGAGGGTCCCGAGCCCGATCGCGTCCGCCTGTGGGCGACGCGCGAGCAGATGTTCGCGCTCGCCCGACACGGGGCGGCCGTCGCGGAACGGGGACGGCCGAGGTGCCGCTTCTGCGGGAACCCGATCGATCCGGAGGGCCACATGTGTCCCGCGATGAACGGGCACCGGGAGACCGCGGAGCGGTGATCGGCGGGGAGGCGGAACGGCGATCGCAGTCGGGCCGGTCGGACGGCGCCGACGTCGAACGGATCCCAGACGACGGCGAGGCGCTCGCGCTCCTGGAACGGGGCACGATCGAGGTCCTGGGCCTGCTCCCTCGCGCCTCGAACTTCACCTTCCTCGCCCGGGTGCGCGTCGATCAGGATCAGATGCTCGCCGTGTACAAGCCTCGCTCGGGCGAGGCGCCCCTCTGGGACTTCGAGGACGGAACGCTGGCCGCCCGGGAGGTCGCCGCGTACGTGATGGCGGACGCCCTCGGCTGGCCGTGGGTGCCGCCGACCGTCCTGCGCGATGGGCCGCAGGGGCCCGGTTCGGTGCAACGGTTCGTGGCGTTCGACCCGGACCAGCACTACCTGACGATGCGGCGCGATCGCGCCGACGAGTTCCGCAGGATCGCGCTGTTCGACCTGGTCGCGAACAACGCCGACCGCAAGTCGGGGCATTGCCTGCTCGCCCGGGACGGGAGAATCTTCGTCGTGGACCACGGCGTGTGCTTCCACGTCGAGCCCAAGCTCCGAACGGTGATCTGGGACTTCGTCGGCGAGCCGATCCCGGAGTCCCTGCTCGAGGACCTGGGCGGGCTCCGGCCGAACCTTGCGAGCGGGACCTTCCGCGACCGTCTCGAGACGCTGCTCGCGCCCGCCGAGATCGACGCGATCGCTGAGCGCGTCGACGACCTCCTACGCTCGGGCAGGTTCCCCGAACCCGGTCCCGGGCGCCCGTACCCGTGGCCGGTCGTGTGACGGGCCGGTCGGTTCGCGTCTCACGCAGGTCGTGCCCGGTCCGTTGTTCGCCGGGATGACGCTTCCACCGTTCCAGCGACTGCTCGACGAACACCGGACCGACGTCTACGGGTTCCTGGTGGCCGCCGTCGGCCGCCAGGCCGCGGACGACTGCTTCCAGGAGACCTTCCTCTCGGCGCTGCGCGCGTACCCACGCCTGCGCGACGCCAGCAACCTCCGGGGGTGGCTGTTCACGATCGCGACCCGCAAGACGTTGGACCACTGGCGGGGCGAACGACGACGACCGATCCCCGTCGAGCGGTTGCCCGAGCCGGCCGCGCCCGAGCCGCCCGACGGCGACCCGGAGCTCTGGTCGGCGGTCGGAACGCTGCCGCCGATGCAGCGGGCGGCGGTGATCCACCGGTACGTGCTCGACCTCTCGTACGCCGAGATCGCCGACGCGCTCGGCATCTCCGAGGAGGCGGCGAGGGCCAACGCCTACGAGGGGCGCAGGAAGCTCCGATCGATGCAGGAGGTCAACGCATGAGGCCGCAGGTGGGATGGGACCGGGGGTTCGAGGAAGCGTCGCGCCGGGCGGCAGCCTCCACCCTGGAGGTGGCTCGGCGCCGCGGGCTCGTCGACATCGGGTACACGAACGTCGACACGCCGGTGGGAACGCTGTTCGTCGCGAGCACGAGCCGAGGGCTGGTGCGGCTCGCGTTCCCGGAGGAGCCGTTCGAGCAGGTACTGGAGGAGCTCGCCGACACGCTCTCCCCCCGGTTACTCGAGGATCCGAAGCGCACCGACGCCGCCCGCCGACAGCTCGAGGCCTATTTCGAGGGACGGGTGCACCGGTTCCGTACGGCGCTCGACTGGTCGCTGACCCCGCCCGGGTTCTCCCGGCGCGTCCTCGAGGCGACGGCCGCGATCCCGTTCGGGTCGGTCTCCACCTACGGGGACGTGGCCAAGCGCGCGGGGAGCCCGCGCGCGGCCCGGGCCGCGGGGAACGCCCTGCACGACAACCCGATCCCGATCGTCGTGCCGTGCCACCGCGTGGTGCCCTCGGGCGGCGGGGTGGGCAAGTACGGCGGCCAGGAGTGGCGCAAGGAGTTCCTGCTGGACCTCGAGGGAGCGCTCGCGCAGCCCTAGGTCCTTTGGCCGGGCCCCTCGGGTGCCGATACTCCTGCCGTGAGCTCGCTGTTCGAACGTTCGGCCGAGACCCTGGACCGCGCAAGGAGCGGGGACGCATTCGCTCCCACGCCCGGGGCCGAGCCCGAACCCGAACCGACGGCCCTGGCCGCGATCGCGCTGGATGACGACGCCGCTCGCCGCTGGTTGGCGAGCGCGCAGCTGCCGGACGGTTCGTTCGGCCTGACCGCGGGGCCCGTCGAGAACGACGCCGCCACCGGGCTCGCGGCGCTCGCCCTCCCTCCCAGCGACGAACGCGAGCGAGCGCTCGACCACCTCGTCGCCACCCCGGCCCGGACGCTGCCCTCCGACCCCGTGGTCCCGCACGACCCGAACGTCCCGGGCTGGGGCTGGGCGCTGGGGACCGCAGGATGGGTGGAGCCGACGGCTCGAGCCCTGCTCGCGTTCCGTAGGCTGCGCCCCGGCGCGACGACCCAGATCGACGGCGCCGTCGGGTTCCTCGCCGACCGCGAGTGCGTCGGCGGCGGGTGGAACTTCGGCAACCGATCGATCTACTACGTCGACCTCCCGCCGTTCGGGCAGACGACCGCCGCCGGCCTGATCGGACTGCACGCCCTTGCGTCGGGCTACGGACTCGTCCTGGGAGGGGTGGATGCGCTCCGGCGACTGTGGCCGGTGGAACGCGGTCCCCTCACCCTTGCGATGTCGTTGGCCGCGTTCCGCCTCCTCGGGCTCGCCGACGCCGAGGAGGTCGAGAACGCCCTCGAACGCACGCTGGACGGGGCACCGCCGGACGTGATCTCGCTGGCGTGGATCGCCCTGGCCTCCGGGCCGGGGCTCTCGGAGTTGGCGGTCCCGTCATGACGCCGATGGACCGCCGCACGTTCCTCCGCAGGGCCGGCATCGTCGCCGCCGGCTCGGCGGTGGTCGGCCTCGGTGCCGGCGCGGCCATCCCGAGCCTGCTCGATCGGTTCCACCGTCCCTGGGACGACGACGCCTTCGCGCCGCCCGGGCGCCCGAAGGTCCTCGTGGCGCGCGCCGCCTCGTACGGCGTCGACCTGGAGAGCATCGTCGAGGAGGGATTGGCCGAGGTCGGCGGTTCCCTCGCCGGTCGTTCGGTGCTGCTCAAGCCCAACTTCGTCGAGTACGACCCGGAGACCGTCATCAACACGGACCCGAGGCTCGTCGCTGCCACCGTGCTGGCGGTGCGAAGGCTCGGGGCGTCGTCGGTCCTCGTCGCCGAGGGTCCCGGACACCGGCGCGACACGCCGTTCGTGGTCTCGGCCTCGGGTCTGGGCGAGCGCCTCGGCGAGGTTGGCGCGAGGTTCGTCGACCTGAACCTGGCACCCGTGACCCGCGTCCGGCTCCACAGTCGGTTCACCGAGCTCGGCGAGCTGTGGCTGCCCGCGCCGGTCGTGGACGCCGACGCTGTGATCTCGATGCCGAAGATGAAGACGCACCACTGGGCGGGCGCCACCCTGTCGATGAAGAACTGTTTCGGGTGCGTGCCCGGGCGCATCTACGGCTGGCCGAAGAACGTGCTCCACTGGGCGGGACTCCAGGAGGCGATCGTCGACGTGGCATCGGCCGTGCGTCCCGAGCTACAGATCGTCGACGGGATCGTCGGGATGGAGGGCAACGGCCCGATCGACGGGACCCCCGTGCAGGCCGGCGTGCTCGTCTTTGGGACCGATCCTGTCGCCACCGACTCGACCGCGGCGCTCCTGATGGGCCTGAACCCGGCGGGGATCTGGCACGTGAACGAGGCCGGCAGGTTCCTGGGCCAGGCCGATCCCGAGCGGATCGTGCAGATCGGGGAGGACCCCGAGCGCTCGATGACCTCGTTCGACGTGCTGCCCGTCTTCGAGGGCCTCACGATCGGCTCGAACCCGAGCGACGCCGCGCATGCGGGCCTCGGGGACGCGAACGCCTGACGCTACCTTCGATCCCAGGGCAAGATGGTCCGCGTGAGACCGATCCGAACGCTGACCGCCCTGCTGTCGCTCGGCCTGCTGGCCACGGCGTGCTCCTCGGACGACCAACCGCCGGGGCCCACCGGGTCGACCGGCAACCCCTCGGGGATGGTCGCGGTGGCCGCCAGTGTCGACCTGTACACACGAGATCCGCAACGGGTGGATCTCGGGCTCGTGATGCCCGACAACAGCTTCGTGAGCTTCGGGACGGTGGACGTCGCCTTCTCGCTCCTCGGTGACGCCGCGCACGCGAGCGAACAGCCCGGCCCGACCGCCACCGCCGTGTTCGTCCCGACCTACGGGACCCCCGAGCGTTCGAGCGGCCCGGTCGTCACCCAACCGAACGAGGGACGCGGCGTGTACGAGGCGACCGACGTGGTGTTCGACACCGCGGGGGTCTGGGTGGCCGAGGTCACGGCGGACGTCGAGGGGCTCGGCCCGCAGACGGCGCAGGCGTCGTTCGCGGTGCAGGAGCATCCGACGCTGCCGGCGCCCGGCGACCGCGCGCAACCGACCAAGAACCTCACCGTCCGATCGAAGGGCGTGCCGCTCGCGGCCGTCGACTCTCGCGCCACGACCAAGGGCACGATCCCCGACCCCGAGCTCCACGAATGGACGATCGCCCGTGCGATCGCCGAGGGCAGGCCGGCGCTGGTCGTGTTCGCCACGCCGGTGTTCTGTGTCAGCAGGTTCTGCGGCCCGGTGACCGACATGGTCGAGGACCTCTCGCGCACGTACGACGACCGTGCCGTGTTCATCCATGTCGAGATCTGGAGGGACTTCAAGAACCAGGTCCTGAACCAGGCCGCGGTCGATTGGCTGTGGCCGCAGATGCCGAACGGCGATCTCACCGAGCCGTGGCTGTTCCTGATCGGCGCCGACGGCACCATCGTGGATCGCTGGAGCTCGATGTGGAGCGAGCGCGAGGTCGAGACGGAGCTCGAGGCGCTCCCGCCGATGAACGGGTAGCCGCGGTCTGGAGCCCGCACGGTCGTACGGTCCAAGCGCCCGTAGGATGAGCTTCATGGCCGAGGACCATCTGCCCTCCCCTCCCGCGCCCACGATCGAGGTGTGCTACCGGCATCCCGAGGTGCCGACACGCGTGCACTGCACACGGTGTGAGCGCCCGATCTGCCCGGACTGCATGATCCCCGCGCCCGTCGGCTTCCAGTGCCCCGAGTGCGTCGCGGAGGCCCGCCGCGAGTTCCGCAAGGGTCCGGGCCGACCGCTGCGAGGCGGGGTGACCGTCACCAAGGCCCTGCTCGTGGCCATCGCGATCCCGTTCGTGATCGAGATCGTCGTCGGCGGGCCGCAGGCGCTGTTCGACCCGAGCGGCCAGACGCTGTTCCAGCTCGGGGCGATGCAGCCGATCGCGGTGGCGAGCGGGCAGTTCTGGCGCCTGTTCACCGCGATGTTCCTGCATGCCGGCATCCTCCACATCGCGCTGAACGCGTACTTCTTCTACCTGTTCGGGCGAACGGTCGAGGGCAGCTTCGGTCGGACCTGGATGGTGGTCATCTACCTGGTGTCCGGGTTCGTGGCGAGCGTGGCCTCGTACGCGTTCGGGCCCGTCACCACGCTCGCCGTCGGCGCGTCGGGAGCGATCGCCGGGGTCTTCGGGGCCTTCATCGCCTATGCCTACCGCCGCCGCCACATGGCCCTGCACGCCGCGAACCTCCGGATGGCCCTCACGGTGATCGTCCTGAACGCGCTCATCGCGTTCGGCTACCGGGCGATCGACTGGCGCGCACACGTCGGCGGACTGATCGCGGGCTTCGTGATCGGGTATCTGGCCGACCAGCCCGCAGCGCAACAGCGTCGCTCGCTCGCGATCGGCGGGGTGACGGTCCTGGCGGGGATCGGCGTCGCGCTCGTGCTGTGGCGAACCGTCGACATCCGATCCATGCCCGGGTTCGACGAGTTGGTCGCCCAGGTCTTCGCGTTCTTCGGCTGAGCGAGCGCGTCAGCTCTTGCGGTCCTCGATCCCGTAGATGCCGCCGCCGCGCGTTCCCACCCAGATCATGTCCTCCAACACCGAGGGCGTGGACTCGATGCACGAACCGAGCGAGAGCGACCAGAGCTCCGGCGGCTCGCGGAACGGCTCCGAGATGTCGAACGCGTGCAGCGTGCCCCCGCAGTCACCCTGCAGCAACACGTCGTCGATCGGCACCGGTGAGGACCAGGTCGGGCCGGCGAGGTGGATGCGCCAGCGCTCGGTCCCGGTCCGCCGGTCGAGGCCGATCAGGTCCCCGTAGTTCGTCGCGATGTAGACCATCCGTCCGTACAGGGCCGGCGTGGCCCAGGCGCCGCCGGCGCCCTCCAACCCGCGCTCGGTGATGGGGAACGACCACTCGAGGGGATCGTTCGGGCGGCGAGGGTCGAGCTTCATCAGCTGGCCCACCTCGCTCGCTCGGGCCGTGAACCGCTCGAGCTCGCTCGCCACGTACAGGAACCCGTCCTCGTCGATCACCACGCTCGCGTCCGTGTCCTCGCCGGTCCAGAAACGGAAGACACGTTCGGCCTTCGACTCGCCACGGAGCACGCGCGAGAGGTCCCAGCCCTGGACGAGCCCGCCCGAGTTCGCGAAGTAGGCGACCCCGTCCCGGAACGCGACCGAACTCTCGATCGAGACGTTCGAGTCCGGCAACGACGCGAGCAGTTCGTCGTCGAACCCCGGCACCGTCAGGACGACCTTCGGGTGGACCGTGACCCGGCCCCGCTCGTCGTAACCGCGGTGCAGACGGATCACGTAGAACCAGGAGTTCTCGCCCCCCTCGAGCAGGTAGTCGCCGACCACCAACGGCGCCCCGTCCCAGTCGTTGTTCCAGACGGGATTGGGGACGCTGGTCTCGGCGTTCAAGACCCACAGGGCCGTCGGCTCGGGTCGATCCAGCGCGATCACCCGGAGCAGGTTGTCGCGTGAGCCCGCGTAGTACAGCGGGTACCCGTCGGGATCGCTGCTCGCCGACCCCTTCGCGAGGTCGCCCGTCTGAAAGGACGGCCGCACCTGCTCGCCGGTGCGGCCGTTCAGGAAGTGGTACGCGCCGTCGTACGCGTTGATCCGCACCTCGATCTTGCCGTGCTCACCGACGAGCACGTTCGGCTGGCCGGTCCAGCCCGTCCCGCACCACTCGCGGGCGTCGTGCTGATCCGTCGAGGTCGAGCACAGGCTGCCGTCGGGGGGGAAGCGCCACGCGATCCTCGGATGCATCGGGACCGGCCCGGACCCGTAGTAGGTGCGCGTCTGATTGCCCCGGAACGTCGTGATGCCCTCGAACGCGGTGTTGGCGGGCTGCGGGCTGGGCGCGGGGCTCGGGGTGGGCGGCGGCGAGGTCGCGGTGGCCGTCGTCTGGCTCGGCATCGAGGGCGACGGCGCGGCAAGGGCGTCCTCGCGAGCAACGGGCCAGAGCTCCAGGCGCCAGGCGAGGACGCCCCCGAGCACCACCGCGGGGATCGCGGCGGCGAGGACGATGGGAACGCGTGGACGGGCCGCGTGCCGAGCCCGGCGGCGCGGGGACATCCGGCGCATCATCCCACGGCCGGATCGGGGGGTTATCGGGTCAGACCGGGCCCTTGGAGGCGGGGTACGAACCCAGGACCTTCAGCATCGAGGTGTGCAGCTTGACCTCGTCGAGCGCGGCCGCGACGTTCTCGTCCTCCGCCGAGCCGTCCAGGTCGATGTAGAAGACGTACTCGAACGGCGATCCCCGCCGGGGACGCGACTCCAGCTTCGTCAGGTTGATCCCGCGATCGGCCAGCGGCTTGAGCGAACGGAACAGCGACCCCGGACGGTCGTCCCCGGTCATGACCAGGGAGGTCTTGTTGGCCGGGCCGAGCCCGGCGTCGTTCGTCCCGATCACCCCGAACTTCGTGAAATTGTCCGGGTAGGTCTGGATGTGTTCGGCGAGCACGGCGAGCCTCAGGTTGGCGCCGGCCTCCACGCTGGCGATCGCCGCGTCCTCGAGCCGCCCGGACTCGGCGACCATGCGGGCGCCGCCCGCCGTGTCGTGGACCGGCACCGGGTCGATGTGGCGTGTCGCGAGGAACTCCTCGCACTGGGCCAGCGCCTGCCAGTGGGAGTAGGCGCGCCGAACGCCCTCGAGGCGGGCGCCCGGAAGCCCGAGCAGGGCATGGTCGACGCGAAGGACGACCTCGCCCACCACCTTGACGAGGCTCGAGCGCAGGAGGAGGTCGTAGGTCTCGTTGACCGACCCCGCCTGCGAGTTCTCGACGGGCACGACCCCAAGGTCCGCCTCACCGCTGGTCACGCGCGAGAACGTCAGCCGGATCGTCTCGCAGGCAAGCGGTTCCGCGTCGGAGAACAACACCTTGATCGCGCGTTCGCTGTACGCGCCGGGCTCACCTTGGTAGGCGACCTTCGGCATCCGCGAAGCCTAGCAGTGAGCCTGTTGCAGCCTGACTCGGTTGCGGTTCGCTCAGTCGATCCGGATC
>Ga0307301_10000421_pt1 | contig 12011 bp, 8 predicted proteins | sample ER_DNA_182_FD_194506 | JGI IMG/M metagenome (GOLD analysis project Ga0307301, IMG submission 194506) | Bulk soil microbial communities from the East River watershed near Crested Butte, Colorado, United States - ER_DNA_182 | ecosystem: Environmental > Terrestrial > Soil > Floodplain | place: USA...
CCATCGGGTCCTGAGGCGCTCGCTCACTCCCGCCGGGCCGGAGCCGCGGCCGGCGCCGCCGCGGCCAGGTACTGGTGGACCAGCTGGACGGCGATCGCGTCCTCGCCGACGGCCGAGGCGACCCGCTTGACGAGCCGTGGCGGACGTCGCCGGCCGCGAACACGCCCGGCAGGCTGGTCTCCAGCAGCAGCGGCGGCCTGGCCAGCGGCCAGGCGGGCGGGCCGCCGGCGCGGGCAGCGTCCGGGTCGTCCCGGTGGCCCGGTCGACGATGGTGACCGCCTCCAGCCGTCCTGTCCCGTGGACCGCCGCCACCTCGGTGCCCAGCAGCACGGCCCCGGGCGGGCACACGCACCCGGGCGATCCGCGAGCCGGTGGGCAGCGCCCAGAACCGCTGGCCGGCCACGGGCGCCGGCGGCAGCCGCGGGTCGCCCAGCGGCAGCAGGGCCGTCACCACGAAGGTGGCCACGCCGACCAGGACGCAGACCGCAGACCCGGCCACCCGGGCCCGCCGGCGCCGCCGCCAGGGGAGCCGGCGGGTCGACAGCACCACCCCGGCCGCCGTGGCAGCCAGGAACACGGCCAGCCCCGCGCCCAGGAACACCGCCGGCCGCGCCGACACCACCGCCACCCCGACCAGGGCGAGCAGGCCGGCCACGGCCGCCACCACCGCGACGCCCAGCAGCCGCAGGGCCGCCCGGGGGGTTGTCATCCTGCCTCCTTCCCGAACCGCCAGACGCCGACGGCGACGGAAGCATCCGGCGGCGATGCCGGGTGAGACATCCGCCAGCCGGCCGATGTCACGGCCGGGCGGCCGGGAGATCGTTGCGGGCATGGAGATCCGGATTTCACTGGAGCGGGTGGAGCCTCCCGCCGGTCGGCTGTGGCGGGACCCGGGCCCGGGACCGACGCCACGGGCCGCCGAGGGCGGGGAGGTCCCGTTCACGGGCTGGCTGGGCCTGCTGCGGGCGTTGTACGAGGTGCTCGGCCAGCCCGGTGGCCACCCGCCCGGAGGGGGGCTGAGCAGGGGCGGGTAGCATGGGCGGATGGCGACGCTGGCGCCCACCTCGCGCCTCCGCGGGCGGACGGTGGAGCTACGGACGCTCGTCGACGCCCTGGGTCGGGCGGCGGGGGGACGGCCGGCGATCGTGGTCGTGGAGGGCGAGGCGGGGATCGGCAAGTCCCGTCTGCTTGCCGAGGCGCTGGAGGCCGCCCGCTCCCGTGGCCTCCAGGTGGTGGCCGGGCGGGGCCAGGACCTGGAGCGCAACCGGCCGTTCGGCCTGCTGGCCGACGGCTTCGGGTGCTCGCGGTCGTCCCCGGACCCGCGCCGCGCCGCCATCGCCGCGCTGCTGGCCACCCACGGTGGCGACCGGGGCGCCACCACGGTGAGCAGCGACCCGGCCCTCCAGTTCCAGGCCGTCGACGCCTTCCTTGACCTGGTCGAGGCGCTGGCGCCGCGTGGGCCGCTGGTGCTCGGCCTCGACGACCTCCAGTGGGCCGACTCCTCCAGCCTGCTCACCCTGGGCGCGCTGGCCCGCCGGGTCACCGACAACCCGGTGGCGCTGCTGGCCAGCCTGCGCCCGCTGCCCCGGAGCGCGGAGCTGGACCGGACGCTGGAGGCCCTCGACGCTGCCGGGGCCCGACGCCTGGTCCTCGGCCAGCTCGACCGGGAGGCCGTGACCGAGCTGGTGGCCGAGGTCGTCGCCGCCGAGCCCGGCCCCAGGCTCATGGCCGCGGTGGCCGCGGCCGGAGGCAACCCGCTGTTCGTCACCGAGCTGGTGGCCGCGCTCCTCTCCGAGGGCGCCATCCGGACCGTCGACGGGCGGGCCGAGGTGGCCGAGATGACCCTGCCGCCCAACCTGCGGCTCACCATCCTGCGCCGGCTCAGCTTCCTGCCCGACGACACCCTGGAGGCGCTGCGCGCCGCCTCGATCCTGGGGGCGGGCTTCTCGCTGACCGAGCTGTCGGCGACCACCGACCGGTCGGTGCTGGAGCTGTCGTCGGTGCTGGGCGAGGCGCTCCGGGCCCGCGTCCTGGAGGACGACGGCGACCGGCTGCGCTTCCGCCACGACCTCATCCACGAGGCCATCTACGAGGACCTCCCGGCCAGCGTGCGGCTGGGCCTGCACCGCGAGGCCGGCCGGCGGCTGGCCGGGTCGGGCGCCGAGGCCCTCCGGGTGGCCGAGCACCTGGCCCGCGGGGCCACCCCGGGGGACGCCGAGGCCATCGCCTGGCTGACCCGGGCGGCGGGCGAGGCCGCCCCGCGGTCGCCGGCGGCCGCGGCCGAGCTGCTGGAGCGGGCCGTCGCCCTGGCCGACCCGGCCGACCCCGGGCGGGACCGGCTGCTCGCCGACCGGGCCGCCGCGCTGATGTGGTCGGGGCGGCTGGCCGAGGCCGAGGCGGCGTTCCGCTCGCTGCTGGACCGTGGGCACGACCCGTCGGTGCGGGCGCAGGCCCGCATCCTGCTGTCGCGCACCCTGGGCACCCAGGGACGGGTCCGCGAGGCGCTCCAGGAGCTGGAGCGCGTGCAGCGGTCCCCGGGGCTCGACGACCAGCCGCGCGCCGCCGCCTGGGCGGCCGAGTCCATGGCCCGCCTGGAACTGGGCGACCTCGAGGGCGCGGCGGCCGTGGCCGAGCGGGCCCGGACCGCCGCCGCCCTGCCGGGCGACCACCCGGCCATCGGCCTGGCCATGGCCTCGCTGACCATCGTCGAGGAGCTGCGGGCGAACCTGGGCCGCGGGCTCGAGCTCATCGACGAGGCGGTGCGGCTGGCCGACCACAGCCCCCAGCGGTCGGGGCACCGCAACCCGCTCCACCTGGCCCGGGGCAGCATCCTCATGGACCTGGACCGGCTCCAGGAGGCCCGGGCCACGCTCCAGACCGGCCGGCGGATCAGCGAGGAGCTCGGCGTCCGCTGGCGGCTCCCCTTCTACCAGGCCGTCCTGGGCATGGAGCGCTTCCTGGCCGGCGAGTGGGACGACGCCCTGGCCGAGCTCGAGGAGGCCCTCGAGCTGACCAGGGAGACCGGCGAGCGCTCCAGCCTGGTGCTCAACCACACCGTCGGGAGCCTGATCGCCCTGCACCGGGGCGAGCTGCGGCAGGCCGAGGAGGCGGCGGCCGCGGCCGAGCGCGAGCTCGCCGACACCGGCCCCCGCTTCCGCACCCACTGGGCGGCCTGGGCCCGTGCCCTGCTGCTGGAGGCCGAGGGCGCCACCGGGGAGGCGTTCGCCACCCTGGCGGGCTGCTGGGACCGGTGCGCCGGCTTCGGCCTGGCGGTCGAGTACCCGGTGTTCGGGGCCGACCTGGTCCGCCTGGCCCTGGCCGCCGGCGAGCCGGCGCGGGCCGAGCGGGTGGCGGTCGCGGTGGCCGAGGTGGCGGCCCACAACGACGTGCCCTCGATCGCCGGGGCCGCCCTGCGCTGCCGGGGGCTGGTCGACGACGACCCCGAGGCCCTGGCGGCCGCCGTCGACGCCTACGGACGGGGCCCGCGCCCCCTCGAGCTGGCCCTGGCCGCCGAGGACGCCGGCGCGGCCGCAGCGAGGCGGGGCAGGCCCGAGGCGGCCGCGCCCCTGCTCCAGCGGGCCCTCGAGCTCCACGAGCGGCTCGACGCCGCCCGCGGGGCCGCCCGGGTCGAGGCCGGCCTGCGCTCCCTGGGCATCCGCCGCGGCCGCCGCGGCCCGCGCAAGCGGCCCCGGCTCGGCTGGGAGAGCCTCACCCGCACCGAGCGCCAGGTCGTGGACCTGGTCGTCGAGGGACTGTCCAACCCCCAGATCGGCGAGCGCCTGTTCGTGTCCCCGCGCACCGTGCAGACCCATGTGGCCCACGTCTTCACCAAGCTGGAGGTGTCCTCGCGCGCCCAGCTGGCCGCCGAGGCGGCCTGCCGCCGCGAGGCCGCGGGCTGACGGCGGCGCCGGCCGGAACCTCCGCCGACCGGCGGATGTCTCGCCCGCCGGCTCCAGGGGAGGGTGGTCACCATGAACCAACCAGGGGAGGAACATGATGCGAACCACAACCCGGAGCGGCCTGGCCGTGGTGGCCGCCGGCATGGCCGCCGCGCTGGTCGTCTGGGCGGTCATCCGGCTGCTCGGCGTCGACCTGACGGTCGAGGCCGGCTCGGGCACGACCCAGGTCGACGCGGTCGACGTGCTGCTGGCGAGCCTGGCCGCGGGGCTGGCCGCCTGGGGCGTCGCCGCCCTGCTGGCCCGCTGGCGCCGGGCCCGATGGTGGCCGTTCGTCGGCAGCACCGCGCTCGCCATCTCCATGCTCGGGCCCAGCTACCTGGCCGACGGCAGCTCAGCCGTCGCCCTGATCTGCCTGCACATCACCGTGGGGGTGGTGCTGATCACGGGGTTCATGCGAGCGCTGCTGGGACCGTACCGCGCCGCCGGCTACCGGCCGTCCCGTGGCTGAGATGGTCCTGCCCGGGGTCAGGCTGGGGATCGTCCGCAGCATCAGCTACGGCCTGTTCGGCAAGCCCGACCAGTTCGTGCCCCGGCTCCGCGAGCTCGGGGCCGGGCTGGTCCGGGTCTACCTCTACTGGTCGCAGGTCGAGCCGGAGCCCGGCCGGTGGAGCTTCGACGCCGTGGACGCCTTCCTGGAGCAGCTCGACGGGTCCGAGGAGGTCTGGGTCACCGTCTCCTCCAGCTCGCGCTGGGCGACCCGGCGGGCGACCGACTTCCTGCCGCCGTCGCCGGCCAAGGACCTGGAGGCCTACCGCCGGTTCGTGGACCGCCTGGTGCGCCACTGCGGCGGGCGGGTGCGGTACTGGCAGTGCGACAACGAGCCCTCCAACGTCGGCCTGCTGTGGGCGGGGACCGCGGCCGAGTACGGGGCCCAGCTCGAGGTGATGCACCAGGCGGTCAAGGCCGCCGACCCCGAGGCGGTGGTGGTGCTCGGCGGCGCCCCGTTCGGGCTGCCGGAGAGCCCGCCCGACGGTCCCGACCGGCAGTTCTTCGACATCCTGCTGCGCGACGGCCGCGACCACTTCGACCTGTTCGACCTGCACCTGTACGGCGAGGCCAGCCGGATCCCGGCCGACATCGAGGCCGCCCGCGGGCTGATGCGCGCCTTCGGCTACGAGAAGCCGCTGGTGGCGGGCGAGTACAACGCCCCCTGGCCCAACCTGTATCCCGAGGCGATCAGCGCCATGCACGCCGCCCTGGCCGCCGCGTTCGCCGACGGCGGCGACGCGACCGCCGGCCAGGGCCCGGACGCCTCCCAGCAGACTCCGGAGCAGGCGGCCATGGCCAGCCTGTACGAGCGCATGGCCAGCCTGCCGCCGCAGCTCCAGATGTTCATGCGCGGCTGCCCCCCGGAGCTGGAGGCCAAGCGGCACCGCATCAACTGCCGCGAGATCGTCATGCGCAACCTGCTGGCGCTGGCCTCCGGGGTGCGCCGCACGGTGTGCTGGAACCTGGCCCCCGAGATCCCCGGCTACGAGAACCACCTGTCGGTGATGGACCTGCTCTTCGGCAAGTTCGCGCTGCTGGACTACGAGGGCACCGAGCTGTCCCACCGCCACCCCGCCGCCGACACCTTCGCCCTGGTCGCCGGCCAGCTGACCGGCGTCGAGAGCGTCGTCCGCATCGAGGTGCCCGGACGGCCCGGCCTGTACCTGTTCGAGGTGCGCCGCCGCGGCCGGGACCCGCTGCTGGTGGTGTGGGACCAGCGCGACTCCTTCACCGGCGAGGACGACCCGCCGGTGCCGTTCGACTGGTCCTGGCCGGCCACCCGGGCCACCGCCGTCGACGCGTTCGGCCAGGCCCAGCCGGCCCAGGTGCTCGACGGCCGGCTGCGGCTGCAGGTCTCGGCCACCCCGCTGTTCGTCACCGCCGGCTGACGGCTGGCCTGGCCGGATCCTCTCCTGGCGGTCGACCCGCGCATCCGGTGGCCGGGGCTGGATACTGGGGGCATGGACCTTCCGGTGATGCCGCCGGTGGCGCCGATGCTGGCCAAGCCGGTCGCCCAGCTCCCCGACGGGCCCTGGAGCTTCGAGCCCAAGTGGGACGGGTTCCGGACGATCGTGTTCCGCGACGGCGACGAGGTGGAGCTGGGCAGCCGCAACGAGCGGCCCCTGACCCGCTACTTCCCCGAGGTCACAGAGGCCGTCAGGGCCCAGCTGCCGCCCCGCTGTGTGGTCGACGCCGAGATCGTGGTCCCCGACGCCACCGGCCGCCGGCTCGACTTCGACGCCCTGCTGCTGCGCATCCACCCGGCGGCCAGCCGGGTCGCCCTGCTGGCTGAGCAGACTCCGGCCCGCCTGGTCGCCTTCGACCTGCTCGCCCTCGGAGACGTCGACCACATGGGTCAGCCGTTCGCCCGGCGGCGAGCCGCCCTGGAGCAGGCCCTCGGGGGGGTGCGGGCGCCGGTGCACCTGACCCCGGCCACCACCGACCGGGACCTGGCCGCCGAGTGGCTTTCCCGGTTCGAGGGCGCCGGGCTGGACGGCCTGGTGGCCAAGCTCCTGGACGGGGTCTACGAGCCGGACCGGCGGGTGTGGCGCAAGGTCAAGCACACCCGCACCGCCGACTGCGTGGTCGCCGGCTACCGGCTCCACAAGCGCGGCACCGACCTGATCGGGTCGCTCCTGCTCGGCCTGTACACCACCGACGGCGAGCTGGCCATGGCCGGGGTGATCGGCGCCTTCCCGATGGAGCGGCGCCGGGAGCTGTTCGCCGAGCTCCAGCCGCTTCGCACCACCTTCGAGGGCCACCCCTGGGACTGGGGCGCCTGGCGGCGGGAGGCCGAGGCCTCCGGGCGCATCTGGCGGGGGTCCAACAGCAGCCGCTGGAACCCGGGCAAGGAGCTGTCGTTCACGCCGCTGCGGCCCGAGCGGGTGGTCGAGGTCCGCTACGACCACTTGGAGGGCCGCCGGTTCCGCCACACCGCCCAGTTTGTCCGCTGGCGCCCCGACCGGGACCCCCGCTCCTGCACCTACGACCAGCTGGAGGAGACCGTCAGCTTCGACCTCGCCGAGGTCCTGGCGACCAGGGCGACCCGAACCGCCGGCGATTGACCGCCACCCCCGCCCCGTCTAGCCTCGGCCGAGGCCGATCAGGACCTGGACCGTTGCAGGAGGACGGCGATGCTCATCACCACCACGCACGCGATCGAGGGCCGCACCGTGACCGAGTACCTGGGCGTCGTCACCGCCCAGGGCGTGCTCGGGGTCAACGCGTTCAAGGACGTCGGCGCCGGCATGCGCAACATCTTCGGCGGCCGGTCCAAGTCCTATGAGAACGAGCTCGCGTCCGGGGTCAGCGACGCCCTGGCCGAGATGGAGCAGCAGGCGGCCCACCTGGGCGCCGACGCGGTCATCGGCGTGGACATCGACTACGAGACCGTCGGCGACAAGATGCTGATGGTCAGCGCCTCCGGCACGGCGGTGAGGCTCGGCTGACCGTCCCGCCCGGCACGGCGGCTACAGGCTGCGTGCCGCCATGGGCGCGAACCGGGAGTACTGGCCCTGGAAGGTCACGGTCACGGTGTCGGTCGGGCCGTTGCGGTGCTTGGCCAGGATCAGGTCGGCCTCGCCCTTGCGCGGCGACTCGGGATCGTAGAGCTCGTCGCGGTAGATGAAGACGACCATGTCGGCGTCCTGCTCGAGTGAGTTGTGCACGACGATGCCGTCGGCAATGAAGTTGTGCGTACCAAGCACGGTCGCGTCGTACACCGGTTCCTCGCCCAGTGGCTCGATCGCCACGATGGCGTCCCAGAAGATATCCGAGTTGGCGAGTCGGGCCAGACGATCGTCATCGAGCACCGCCGCCACCCGTGCCAGGCGGCCGCGTCCTGGTGTCGCCTTGTAGAGCGTGCCTCCACAGTACCGGGTTCCGGGTGTCGCCTGGAATGCCCGGGTCGTGACCCCCAGCTCGCGCATCCGTGCCCCAAAAGTGGTCCAGATCTCCCTTGGAACGGTGTCCAGATTCGTGTTGGCGGTGGGCAACACGGACCGGAGGATGATTGTGAGTGGCTCGACAGCCGCTCCTCGAGCCCCGTGGACGCCAACCAACTCGAGGAAGCGGAGCTGATTCTCCGCGCCAGACAGGTAGAGATGGTAGCCGGGCCGGTGGCTGCCCTTCTGGACCCGCTGTACGCGGCCGCGGATACCCAATCGGAGCAACAGCGACTGGACATCGTCGATCAGGCGTCGGCTGGTGGATGCATAGCAGATCCGGCCCATTCGGCCGTCCCGGCGCACGCTTCCGTCGGTTGCCCACAGGTGCCGCAGGAAGAGCGCTATCTGGGACTCGGGGAGGCTGAAGACCCAGGGCGGGATGAATTTCTCGTGGCTGCGCAGCCCGAACAGTCCCATACCGTCGAGCCAGGCGGCGACGGGATTCCGCTTGCCGTGAGTGAGTCGGAAAGGTGCAGGCAGGTACACGTGTGTCCACGTGTTCTGGGCTACACGGCGGGGAGTGACGCCGAAATGCGCTGCGGCCTGCTCCACGGCCTCGAGATTGGCTGAGTCGCCACTGGTGTAGTGGAGCGGTTGCCTGGATACGAAGCAGCCATCCCCGAGCAGATGGGCGAGCAGAATGACTTCAGGCTCCGGCCACGCCTTCGTCCTGAACGGGGGCGGGAGCTCCCGAGGGACGGCCAAGCGGTCCCCGACCATTAGCTCGTCCAGTGGGCGCCATCCGTCGACCGTGAGGAACGGATGGTTGGCACTTGTCTTGACCCGGCGGCCGGACGCGAGCCTGAGCTCGTATACCGGCTTCACCCCGCTGGGGAACACATGGGTCATGGTTCCCCGGACCAGTCGGAGCTCGTCGTCCAGCGTCCAGACGGGGATATTCCGCTCCTGGCGGAGGAGCAGCTGGCCGAGGCTCTCCTCGACCCCGTTGTCCGCACGCATGACCCTTGTGTCAGCGGTAAGGCAGCCGCTCTCACGGAGGTCACTGAGCATGGGACGGCGGTCGGACCGGCTCTCTGGCTGGCGCGACAGCTGGGAGATGGCGATCACCGGCACCTCCAGCTCCTTGGCCAGGAGCTTCAGCGACCGGGAGATCTCGCTGACCTCCTGCTGGCGGTTCTCGAACCGCCTGCCCGGCTGCATCAGCTGCAGGTAGTCGACCACCACCAGCCCGAGCCCGTGCCGCTGCTTGAGCCGCCGGCACTTGGCCCGGATCTCCATCATGGTCGTCCCCGGCGAGTCGTCGATGAACAACGGCGCATCCGCCAGCTTCCCCAATGACCTGGTCAACCGCGTCCAGTCCGACTCCTCCATCCGCCCCGTCCGCAGCCGCTGCATGTCCACCGTGCACTCGGCGCACATCAGCCGCTGTACCAGCTCCGTCTTGCTCATCTCCAGCGAGAACACAACTGTGGAGACGCCCGCCTTCACAGCTGCATGCCGGGCGATGTCCAGCCCCATGGTCGAGTTGTGCGTGGGGACCATCGAGCGGCCGGCGAGGTAGAGATGGTCGGCGCTGTCGACCTCGACGCACCGGACGGGAACGCTCGGGACGGGCCGCACGGCGGTGATGATCCGCTTGCCGGTGCGCCCCGGACCCCTCCGCTCCTTGTGCAGCAGCCGCTTCCGCTCCAGCCGGAAGACCTCGTCGGTGGTCGAGAACGTGAGGGTGTAGGCCGTGGAGGTGGCCGCTGTCCGTCCCTTGACCGGCCTGGTCGTCAGCGAGCAGCGGTACCCGAGACTGACGATCAGCTCGCGGGTATCCTCGGCGAGACGCCGCGAGGTCACGCTGAACTGCACCGCTCCGCTTGGGGCGACAGTCCCGTCGGTGTCGAACAACCCGGCCAGGAGCGACCGACGCTGCGCTTCGGAAGCCCGCAGGTACGCGGTGGGGATGTGCTTGTTCCCGAGGACGCCCAGAGTCCGCAGCACGCCCTGCACGGTGCCATGATGGTTCCGGCACGCCTGGCACTGCGCCATCCCGCTGGACGGCCTGCCACAGTCAGGGCAGGTCGGGGGCCGCACCGGGGGTGAAACAAGGCGCGCCCGCCCGCCACATGACTTGCCGCAGGTACGGACCTGGGAGGTCTGCGGGCGGAATCGCTTGCCACAGACGACACAGGAGCGCTCCGCAACCGGGGGGCGCTGAGGAAGACGCAAGGAGTAGTTCAGGCCGCCGCCGGGCACGACCCACAATCCATCTGCCTCCAGGTGGACGACGATGTCCGGGTCGGCGGTCGTGATCCTTGTGTCTGCCGCGTGGCCGTCCCCGAGCCAGACGCCGAGGGCGTAGGGCGCCAGCGGCAACTCCTGCGCGGGCAGGTCAAGGGGCCTGGTGTTGACCACGGCATGGTTCAATCGTCGCTCGGTCCCATTGCAGAGGAGCGTCGCGAGAAGATCTTCGGTGGTCCTGACCGAGGGGAACGTCCGCTGGGTCCGGGTGCGGTTGTACCCTCGGGCGGCCGCCCAGGCCGACTTGCGCGACGCCCGGGTCTCGGTCAGCCATTGGTGCTGGGCGTCGGCTACGACGACGGTTCCGTCCGAGAACTCGACCTCGTAGCAGGGGCGGCCATGCATGACGTCGGTCGCTGCGACAACGGTGGTCGGTTTGCCGTCCGCAGCGATCAGCTGGTCGCCGACCGCGACCTCGCCCATCGTCGTCCACCCCGTCGGGGTCGGAAGTGGCGTATCGAGGGCCAACGCTTTCCCCACCGCGGGCCTCGCCGCGACGATGACCAGGTTGGACGGCTGGAGGCCGGAGGTGAGGCGGTCGAGGTCGGGGAAGCCGGTGGGGACGCCGGTGATCTCGCGGTGGTCTTCGTGGAGGCGCTCGATGGCTTCGAGGGTGCCGGTGAGGACGTCGCGGAGGCTGTGGTAGTCCTCGGTGACCCGGCCCTGGGCGACCTGGTAGACGAGGGACTCGGCCCGGTCGACGGCGCTCTCGGTGTCCTGGGGGGTCTCGAAGCCGAGCTGGACGATCTGGGTGCCGGCGTCGATGAGGCGGCGCAGGACGCCGGCCTCCTTGACGATGCGGGCGTAGAAGCCGGCGTTGGCGGCGGTGGGGACGGTGGCGACCAGGGTGTGCAGGAACGGGGCGCCGCCGATGTCGGCCAGGGCGCCGTTGCGGCGCAGCTCCTCGGCGACGGTGACGGCGTCGACGGCGTCGCCGTGGCCGTACAGCTCCAGGACCGAGCGGAACACGGTGCGGTGGGCCGGGCGGTAGAAGTCGTCCTCGCGCAGCAGCTCGAGGACCTCGGCGATGGCGTCCTTGGAGAGCAGCATCGAGCCGAGGACGGACTCCTCGGCCTCGACGTTGTGGGGTGGGACGCGCTCGTAGGCTGGGGAAGCGCTGGCCCGCGAGCCGCCCTCGGGGACGGGGCGGATGGCCATTGCTGTGCTCCTTGCTCGCTCCTCCCCCCGCCTAGCCGGGCACGACCTCCACGTTGACGGTCGCCTCGACCTCGGGATGGAGCCGGATGGTGAGGCGGTGGGTGCCGATCGACTTGATGGGGGCGTCCAGGTGGATGCGGCGCCGGTCGATGGAGGTGCCGCCGGTGCGCTCGACCGCGTCGGCGACCTGCGGGGTCGTGATCGACCCGAACAGGCGGCCTTCCTTGCCGGCCTTGGCCGGGATCGTCACCTTGAGGGCCTCCAGGTGGCCGGCGATGGACCGGGCCTGTTCGAGGTCGGCGATCTCGCGCTCGGCCCGGCGGGCCCGGATGCCCTCGGCCTGGCGGATCGCGCCGGGGGTGGCCAGGCGGGCCAGGTTGCGGGGCAGCAGGTAGTTGCGCCCGTAGCCGGCCGAGACGTCGACGATGTCGCCGGGAGCCCCGACCCCCCGGACCTCCTGGTTGAGGATGACCTTCATCTGGGGGCTCCTATCGGATGGAGTACGGGAGCAGGGCCATCTCCCGGGCGTTCTTGACGGCGGCGGCGACGTCGCGCTGGTGCTGGGCGCAGTTGCCGGTGACCCGGCGGGCGCGGATCTTGCCCCGGTCGCTCATGAACTTGCGCAGCAGGTTGACGTCCTTGTAGTCGATGTAGTCCTGCTTCTCCGCGCAGAACTGACAGAACTTGCGCTTGGGCTTGCGCTGGAAGG
>Ga0307301_10000436_pt1 | contig 11766 bp, 15 predicted proteins | sample ER_DNA_182_FD_194506 | JGI IMG/M metagenome (GOLD analysis project Ga0307301, IMG submission 194506) | Bulk soil microbial communities from the East River watershed near Crested Butte, Colorado, United States - ER_DNA_182 | ecosystem: Environmental > Terrestrial > Soil > Floodplain | place...
CGGATCGGGACGGCAATCTTTGCCAGAGTTGCCATGCGAGCAGTCGTCGCCCGGGGATCCAGGGACCGTCGTGGGAGAACCGTTCCCATTCCCATTCCCGTTTCCGTTTCCGTTGCCGGAATCGGCAAGGGCAGCTGACACACCGACACCGGCGATCAGCAGACCCACCATTGCCACGACTTTCGCGGCCTTCAGCGTCCATCCAGTCATGCAAGTTCCTCTCGTTTCCGTGGATGGGGCTAGCCACCGCACGCCCGTGTCGCACACGAGCGCGGAAAAGCTTTTCCCCCTGTGCCTCACTTTGGGAAAAGCCAGATGACAGGCGCGCCACGAAGGTCCTGATGTGCCTGGACCTAGAGGTTGGGTCGACCACCGCGCCGATTTGCACCGGCACGCGCCGCATGGACCCACTGGCCCCGGGAGGTGACTAAAGGCGGTAGGCCAACCAGACGATGTAAGTCGGGAAGCAAAGGCCAACGTTTGCCAATGAAGCTCTACGTCGCAGTCATCGTCACCGTCGCCCTAGGAGTCGTCGCTCCGTCGGCGGCTTCAGCGCAGACTCCTGCCGGCTACCGCGCGCAACTGAACGGCCTCTGTCGCGGCTACACCCCGAAGTTCAGAGTCGACAAGAAGGCGATGCAAAAGGCGACCAAGGCTAAAGACTGGAAGGCCTTCGGCTACGCGCTGGGTCACTACCTCGCGCTCGCGCTGGCCCAGGACAGGCAAATTGAGAGCACCCCGGTCCCTTCCGCGATGCGCACACAGATGACGCCGATTCTGCGCCTACTCAGGACGGCTGACGGCCACGCTCGACTCGCCCTCCGCAAGGCCGCCATGGGAGACAGCCGCGGGATGGTTGCCGAGCTCGACAAGATCAGCAAGCTCGCCCAGCCTCTCAATGGTCGGCTTGACCGCGCCGGTCTCCGCGACTGCGGCTCCAACCAGAGCTAAGGAGGAGCCGACGCCCGGACTCGAACCGGGGACCCCTTCATTACGAGTGAAGTGCTCTACCAGCTGAGCTACGTCGGCAGGGCTCCTACTTTAGCCGGATCGGACTCGAACCCCAGACCCCCGGACGGGGTGCGTTAAGCGTTTGCGTTAAGTTCGAGCGCTCAATGGAGCCGTGGACGATCGGGCGTGTGGCCTTCGCTCCCTTCCGCTGGACGGCGGGCAGCTTCAATCGTTGGACGAAGCGGCGCGGCGCTGACCGGCTGGCGCTCATGCGAGCAGGGTCGGAGGCGCTTACGCCCATGATGGAGTTGGCCAGGAAAGTCGGCCCCGCCGGGATCATGTGGGGCGATCGAAACGAGATCGACCAGCGTTTCTTTGGATGGGCGGATGATTGGGAGCGGATGCGCTCGGTGCTACTCACCTATGCGAACGCCCATCCGTCCGACGACATCAGAGAGTTGACGGGCGAGGTTGTGAGACGGCGATCGGTACATCACTGAGCGCAACGCGCTACCTCTTCCTCTCGCTCAACACCGCAGGCATGGGCGATGGGATGGACAACTTCCATAAGCTTGAGGAGCGACAGTCGGAGTCCCTCGCGCTGGCCGAGCGCCTTCTGCAGAAGAGGCTTTGACGGCCGCACGGCTGACACGGCGAAGGTCTGATTGGGCCACGTCGCTCAGTTTGCCATCGCAAAGGGTCTTAACCCTTGGCCGTTGCTCGGCCACCGGAGATGTTCATCCCCCTCGCCGGCCAGGCCCCGTAAGTCGAACCGCCGTGTTCGTTAGGTCAGCGGGGGGCCAACGGTGTGAGGCGCTCGATCAGAGACTCGGGATGCATCGCTTCCCAGACGGTGAGGTAGCCCTCAAGCTCAACGTCTTGGTGAGGAGCCGCGAGAGACTGTGGCCTTGCTGTGGCGTCGATGATCCGGCCGTCGATGACCTCGACGAGGCACTCGCAACGTCGCAAGTAGTCAGCGAGGGAGGCGGCAGAGTCCGCTGTGTCGGTTCGTATTCGCATTTCGCCGCATGGTGGTTCCGTTCGGGCCCCGAATCCTCGTGAGCGGGTCCTGCCCTGGGCCGAGCTAGCCGGGGAGGGCGACGTCGGCAGGGGCCTGTTCTCCGTCTACCAGGCCGCGAGGATCTCCCGGGACGGCGGGACCGCTCGCCCTCTCCCAGGAGAGGACGACGTCCCCTTCGAGCCAGATCATCGAGCTGAGCGTCTCGTCCAGCTCCTCCTCGACGACCGGCATGATCTTCCTGCGCAGCCAGTCGAAGTCCTCGTTGTCGCAGTCGATGTAGATCACGAGCGTCGACCGCTCGCCGGTTCGCCCGACAGGCTTCCGTTTCTTCAGCTTCATTCCGTGCTCCTCTCGTCCGCCGCCCGGACCCCGCAGGCGACCACCCAGCGGCTCTCCCTAAGCGTTCTCCGTTTGTCCGATCGGATCACCATGCAAAGGGTCGGATCGACCCAGCAATTAGTCCTGGCCGGCAAGAGTGCGGGGGCTCGCGCTCCTAGCCGGGGAGGGCGACCGCGCCATTTAGGAAGCTAGGATCGCGGAAGCCGTCGCCCCAGCGGCCATCCACGATGACCAGCAGGGCACAGCACACGGACGCTTCCAAGGCGCCATCCATCGCCGTCCCGTTCAGGCCGCGGAGATGGCCGCACGGGAGATGGGCGGACTGTCGCTCGCCGACGCGCTCTTGCTCTGCGAACTGCTGGCGAACACCGATCCAGCACGGTACGAACGAGCGGCGCTGCGACTGCGATGGCTTGAGCGGTTCATCGAAGAGCGGTTGCCGCCGCTCACGGAAGTTGCACTAGCGGCGTCAGCTCTCGCCGAACTGCGGCACGGCAACCGCAATGTCGGAATCGAGGCGCTGAAGCGGTTGCTCCGCCATGGCTAGTTTTCACGCGGTGGGAGCACGGCTCCGACAGTCAATGTTCGTCTTGCGGGCTGCGAGCCGTGACCTAGACGCGAACCAGCGCCCAATTTTTCCCAAGAGCGGCGTCGACATCCTCGCCCATCGCCACACCCTCGTCGTCGAGCGCTTTCTGGATCTTGCAGAGGTCACCGTCGCGTAGGAGAGCCTTGTCTGTATCGCTCAGCGCAGCCCATAGTCGGCCGACCTTGGTATCACCGTCGAAGGCGTCGGCGCCGCGGCTCCACCACTTGTCCAAGAGATCATGGTCGTGCCCGACCGCCTTGAGGAACCTGCGAAGCGGGCCGTCCTGCTCGGTGCTGACGGGACGACCGTATTCCTGCTTGACCTCGAGTGCAAGAGTTCGGCCCGAGTTGCACCGGAAACCGCAACGAACGTAAGGCCACTCAATCCCAATTTGGGGCGGGCGAGGAGAGTTTCCCCGAGGTCTCCCCTCAGAGCCTTTGCCACAGTCGCAACGCGGCGACGGGGAGAGACAAGTCGCTCACGTTACAGAGGCCGCAGGCCCGCCCCGCCCGATTGTTACCCAGGTGCGGCACAGGCACAAGAGCTGTATCGCGTCTTCAGCGCTTCTCGTCACACCAGGCGACAGCATGTTCGCACGACTCAGCCCGCTGGTGCTGGTCAGCCTCGGTGAAAGTAACGAAGAGGCCAGCCTTGCCTGCGCACCCCAATAGCGAGTCTCCCCTCTCGCTTGCGCAAAACTGCCAAGGCCAGCAACGCCTCTTCGGAGCCAAAGCTTACTCACGGAAGGGGCGCGAGAACCGGGGGCTGCCCCGGAGACACGAGGCAAACAGTCCGCTAATTGCGGACGGTGCCCGGGGGGAGATTTCGAGCATCCGCGATCTGGGGAGAAAGCCACGCTCACGAAGCACCCGCCCGCGCAATCCACACTACTCCCGATGGTGCTCCGCTCCGGAAGTGGTTTTGCGGAAAGCGCTCATAGCGGGAAATACGGCGCCCTGTTCACGCGTTCGCCTCCTGCTATCAGTGCTCGGCGGCCTGCTGGGACTCGTCCCTGCGGCGCATCGCCTCGTAGACCGCGTCCCAATGACTTGAAATCTCCTCCATAGCGCGAGCTGTGGTCAGTGCAGCCTCTTCAAGCCGCGTGTTCACGTTCTCGACAGCGGCGAGACGTTTCTCGATCTCGTCGAGTTTGTGTGCAAGCGCGCTCAACTCCTGCGCGATCATCTCTGAGTCGTGACCCTGGATGGACACGAACTAAGTATGCGCCGAATGCGATGCTGTTGGTGCTAATCAGCGACAACTTCGGCTAGGAGGGAACACCATGAAAGGCAAGCTCACTGCGCTGATCGTCGGGCTCGTACTCGGCTCTACAGGTGTCGCCCTCGGATCAAGTTCGATCGCTCCCTGGCAAAAAAGCGCTCCGTCGTATGCCTGTCACGGCTACTCAGCGGCGGCCTGGTGTCGCATTCGATATACGCCCTACGAGTCGTTCGTGAGTAGAGGGCGGCTAGACCTTGTCTATCGCGGACACGTGTTCTTCGAGTGCCAGCCCGGCAACGATCCCGTCTACAACTGCCAAGACTTTCGCTAGGCACGTGGATTCACGGAGCTTGACCTGTTTGAATGACGTACGAAGGAGCCCGGCACTACCCCACCCCCTCCTCCGACGTGGGGCTAAAGGTTGACCAACCTCGTGCCAGGGCTCCAATTACCTAGATCCCCGGAAGCACCGCGTCCTTCTCCTTTTTGCATAGGTGGGCCAGGCGCAGAACTGGAAACGCCGCAGTTGCCGTCCCCAAAGGCGAGACCCCTTCGCGCCTGGCCCCCGGGACAGAGATCGGCACTTCCGAGAACGGTTAAACCCAGTCGTAGGCAACCCGCATGTTTCACGTGGTGGACAGGGGTCAGGAAGGCAGAGTCTTACCATCGAAGAAGGGGGTCTTCATGAGGATTGCGCTGAGTTTGCGCAAGCTGGGTCTTACCAGCGATGTTCTGCACGGGCTGGGCTTCGGCTCGATGCTGGCCGCGATCTCGCTGTGGGGTCGGTCTGCGGGCGTGAGCGACTGGCGTGCTAAAGCACGGTCGGAAAGGCTCGCGATCTTCGTCGGGCTTTGGCCACCAACCTTCTTCCTGCTCGGAAAAGTGATGCAGGACTTGGAGGCGTCACCGGCGCAACAGGTGCTTCGGGCCAGGGGCGTGGAGGAATCGCAGCTAGACGACGCCCTGCGACACGAAGCGGCTGCTGTTCCCTCGTCGAGCTAACAGAGAAGGAGGAGCAACCATGGCAACAGAAACAGCACCCGGCGCACGAATGGAGCAGACTGGTGAACGCGTTGCGGGCGCTCACGACGAAACAAAGTGGGCGCCTCTGACGACGGAGTTCTGGGCGATGTTGGGACTGGTCGTCGCGATTCTCATTGCGGCCGCGATCTCCGACAGCCTGAACGACATCCGTGCGTGGACACTCGTTTCGATTATTGGGGCGGCTTACATCGTCAGCCGCGGCCTCGCAAAGTGCGGAACAGACCACGCACCTTTCGTCGGAAGAGGCCACCGCCGAGCCTAACCTTCGGAACGATTGCGGGATGCCGCCCAGAACCCTGCGGCAACTCCCCTGACACCTGGTCATTCGCGAAAACGAACCTCGAGCGTGTCATCTAGGGTCCTCATTCGGCCGCGATCGTCGGGGCGTGGCCCAACAAGACCAGCGACGCCGCCGCAGTCGATGGCGGCGTAGTCCACGATCGCACAGCGGCCGAGAGAGAGGGGCTCGGCCGCGGCGGTCCTCTCGCGTCAAGTTTTGCGTCAAGTCGAGCCCGTCCCAGGATGTCCGCAGCCAGTTCGAGAGCCTGAGCGGAAGGGCTTAAGGAGCCGTGTGCGGCCGACGGAGGCCGTGCCGAACGTCGTTACGAGTGAAGTGCTCTACCAGCTGAGCTACGTCGGCAGCCGGCTCAGTTTAGCGCCAGGTTGTGCGGCCTCCCGGCCCGTCAGGGCGCCTGGTTGCCGCGTCCTACTTGTCTTTGCCCGGCTTGTCGGGCTTGTCGGGCTTATCCGGCTTGTCGGCCTTGTCAGACTTGCCCGTGTCCGTGCTCGGGCCCTGCTCGGGCTGCGCGGGCGGATCGGCCGGCGGTGCCGGTGCGGGCTCGGGTGCGGAAGCCGGAGCAGGCGTCGTCTCGGTCGGCTGAGTCGTCGCCAGCGGCGTGCGCTCGTCCTTCTTGTCCTGGCCGTTGCCGGACGGCGCCGCCGGGGCAGGCATGGCGATCGTCACTGCAGGAGGCGCAGGCGTCGGCTCGGTCTGTGCAGGCTCGGGGGTGGGGGTCGGCGCCTGGGACGTGTCGGATGCCGGCGCGTGAGTCGCCTCGGCGGCTTGCAAGGGGGGCAGCGAGACAGGCTTCGGCAGGCTCCGCGCGCCCGAGCTCGCGGACTTCCCGGTTCGTGTCGTCGTGTAGTGCGCGAGTGTCGGGCTCGTCAGCGCCGATGTCCTCGGCGCGGCCGCGCGCGTGACGTGAATCGTCATGGGTGCGGGCTGCTTCCCGAGGCTCAGGTGGTACGCGTCGTGTTTCGGTCCTTCCGTGGTCGCGGCCGCCACCGCCGTGGTCGCGACCGCGAGTGCGGTCGCAGTGACTTTGACGGCTGCCGCGCCGCCGCCGCCGAGCAGCGCTTTCACGCAAGCGAATACGCCGCCGACGTCGGCGCCGCGGCGCAGCCGTCTCTTCCACGAGTCCGCGTCTTGCTCCAGGCCCTGAGCGAGTGCGCGTCGTGCGCGGAAGATCAGTGTCTCGACGGCGCCCTGGGTCAGGCCAAGCTCGGTCGAGATCTCTCGGTACGTGAGCCCCTGCCACTCGCGCAAGAGAATCGCGCGGCGCTGGGTTTCCGGCATCCCCTCGAGGACGTCCTGGAGACGGATGAGCTCGTCCGCCGCATGGTCCGGCCCTGCGACGACCTCCTGCAGAACCTCGAAGTTGTTCGGCGACTCGACCTTGCCGCGGCGCCAGGACGAGCGGTGCCGAGACAGGCAGACGTTGTGGGCGATCTTGAACAGCCACGCCGACTCGAGCTCTGGGACGATGCCGCGCTGCAGGCCGCGCAGGGCGTTCATGAACGTCGTCTGAACGGCGTCCTCTGCCTCTTCGCGCGAGCCCAGCTGATGCAGGCAGTAGCCGTGGATCTGCTCCGAGTAGCGCTCGTAGAGCTCGGCGGCAGCGTTGACCCCCGGAGCGATTGGTCGCTCGACGCGGGTTGCCCGACCTATCTGCGGAACTGCGGCCACCGGTCCTCCTGCTGCGGAGCGCTCTGCGGGGCGCTCGTACGTCGTGTGTCGGCAGGCCCGGGAGGGTGGGCGACCCTAGAACGAGGGGCTAGGCAAAAACAGGGATGGCGCCCAGTTCGCGGCGGAGCTTCACGAAGAGCGCCTCGAGGGCCAGCGGGGGGCTGAGGTTGAACTCCTCGAAGGCCCGCCAGGTCTCCCGCGTGAGCTCCGCCGCCCGCTCGGCGCCGGCGAGTCGCTCCGTCTTGCCGTCCTGGGTGAGGAGGTCGAGACGGTCCGCGTGGACGACCGCGCTCTCCGCCCCCACGGCCACGACGACCAGGTCCCGGTACCAGGAGGCGAGCTCTTCAAGCGAGGCGAGGAGCTCGTCACGTTCGGCGCCGCGGGCGGCCCGGCGGACGCGCTGCTCGGCCTCGCGCGTCGGCAGGTCGAGCGTCTCGAGCTCCTCCTCGGCTTTCACCTTCGCCTCGGCGGCACGTTCGCGCGCGCCGTCGAGGAGCCGCTGCGCGGCAGCGCCCGGCTCGAACGCCGGATCGGTGTAGACCGAGCGGGCGATGTCGAGCAGCGTGTCGCGTCGTCGGGTGGATTCGGGATCGAGCAAACGTGTGACGCGGTCGAGGCGGCCCGCCGCGAGCCGAGCGAGCGACGCGGCCTCGTTCGGGGAGAGCCCGGGAGCGCGCGCGTCGATCTCCGTGCGGATCGCGCGCTCGGAGAGACGCGTGAAGGGAACGAGCTGGCAGCGCGACCGGATCGTGTCGGGCAGTGGGCCGAGGTCGTCGGCGACGAGGACGATGACCGCGTACGGCGGCGGCTCCTCGAGGTCCTTGAGCAACGCGTCGGCGGCGTCCTCGTTCATCGTCTCGGCGCTGTAGAGCAGGTAGACGCGGCGGTCGGCCTCGAACGGCCGCATGTGCAGGTCGCGGCGGAGCTCGCGGATGTCGTCGATCCGGATCTGGTCCCCGATCGGCTCGATCAGGTAGACGTCGGGATGCGCGCCGCGCTCGACACGGCCGCGGTCCGAAGCCGCCGACTTGGCGGCGGCGTCTGGAGAGCTCGCGGGCTTCGCCCGCGGGCTCGTCGCAATCAGCTCGCCGGCGAAGGCGATGGCGGCCGCGCGCTTGCCGACGCCGGACGGGCCGTGGAAGAGGTACGCGTGCGCGGGCCCTTCGTCCGCAAGGGCCGCCCGCAGCAGGCGCTTTGCCTCTGCCTGCTCAGGAAAGCTCTCGAAGGCGTTCACGGATCTCCTCTGCGATCACCTCGGGCGGGCGGTTGCCGTCCACCGTCGTGATCCGGTTCGGGAACATACTCGCCAGCTCGCGGTAGGCGGCGTCGACCTTCCGCTGGAGCTCGAGCCCCTCGCGCTCGATGCGGTCGCTTCCCGTGCTGCGCTCCGCTGCGACCTCGGGATCGACCAGCACGACGAAGGTCAGATCGGGGAGCAGGCCCTGGGTGGCGTTGAGGTTCAACATCAGGACGCGCTCGACGCCGAGGCCCCGCGCGATGCCCTGGTAGGCGAGCGAGGAGTCGAGGTAGCGGTCGCAGACGACCTCCCGGCCCGCGGCGAGGGCGGGCGCGATCACCGTCGCGGCCAGCTCCGCCCGGGCGGCGGTGAAGAGGGCGGCCTCGGCCCACGGGCTCATCTCCACCCCTTCGAGCAGCAGGCGCCGCACCTCTTCGCCAAGCGGTGTGCCTCCCGGCTCGCGGGTGGAGACGACGTCTCGACCGCCCGCACGGAGCGCTTCGGCGAGGAGCTCCGCCTGCGTGGTCTTGCCGGACCCGTCCAGGCCTTCGAAGGTGACGAACACCGCGGCCGTACGATACGGCGCGTGCGGGCGGTCGTCACTGGAGGCGCGGGCTTCATCGGCTCGCATGTCGTCGATGCGCTGGTCGCGCGCGGCGACGAGGTGCACGTCCTCGACGACCTCTCCCGCGGAAAGCGCGAGAACGTCCCCGCTGAGGCGCGCGTGCACGAGGGAGACATCCGTGCCGACACAGGCCGTGTCTTCGACGAGGCTCGTCCCGAGCTCTGCTTCCACCTGGCGGCGCAGGCGGACGTGCGTGTGTCGGTCGAGCGTCCCGACTTCGACGCGGACGTCAACGTCGTCGGGACGCTGCAGGTGCTCGAGGCCGCGCGACGGCATGGCACGAAGGTCGTGTTCAGTTCGACGGGCGGCGCGATCTACGGCGAATGCGACGGGCCGGCGGACGAGGATCATGCGCGTGAGCCGCTCGCGCCCTACGGCGTGTCGAAGCTCTCGGGCGAGGAGTACCTCGCAGCGTACAACCGCCTGTACGGCACGAGCCACGTGTCGCTGCGGTTCGGGAACGTGTACGGGCCGCGCCAGGATCCGAAGGGCGAAGCCGGCGTCGTCGCGATTTTCATGAACCGGCTGCGCGACGGCGGGACGCCGAGGATCTTCGGCGACGGGACGCAGACGCGGGACTACGTCTACGTCGGCGACGTCGTCGCGGCGTCTCTGGCGGCGGCGGAGCACCGCGGCGGGGTGGTGAACGTCGGCACTGGCGTCGAGACCTCGGTGCTCGACCTGTTCGAGCGGATCCAGCGCGTCGCGGGAGTCACGGGCAAAGCGGAGTTCGCGGAAGCCCGCGCGGGCGAGCTGCAGCGAAGCGTCCTCGACCCGTCGCGGGCGCGGGCCGAGCTCGGCTGGGAGCCGCAGCACTCACTCGACGAGGGCCTCGCGGAAACGTGGGCCTGGATCTCCTCCACGTAGACCTGTCCGAACCCGAGCGGGACCGCGGCGTGCCGCCGTCGAACATATGCGCCGCGAAGCGGCGAGACGTGCCCGCGCGAGCCGGGTGTGGAAACAAAGTCACACATTCGTGACACCCATCCCGTCCAAAGTCGCCGTGCCGCGGACCTCTCGCACCGGGACGTGTCCGGGACAGTCCCCGTCGTGGCTCGAGCCGGCATGTCGGGGTAAGACACTCCCCGGGGTCGTGACCGTTCCAGACGTGTGCCAGGGACTGTCCCTGGCACAGGTCCGAACGAGCCGGGCTTGAAGGAGCGGGGACGCGCAAGACGAACTCGCTCCGGGCGATGCAGCATGTGCACGATCTGATCGACCCGATCCGGCCCTGGCGCCGCGCGACCATCGCCGTCAGCGCTGTCGCGACGATCGAGCTCATCGCCCTCGCTGCGATCGGGCTCTTCGTCTTCGGAAACCCGCTCGCGAGCCACCTGCGCGAGAGCGCCGCGGCCGCGAGCACGCCGCCGGTTCGCACCGCCCAGCCCGCGCCGGCCAAGAAGCCCGAGCTCGGCCGCGCCGAAACCTCCGTCATGGTGCTGAACGGCGGCGGCGTCTCGGGCGCCGCACACGCAGCAGCCGACAGGGTCACCGCCCACGGCTACCTCCTCGGGCAGATCGGTAACGCCGCCGGCGACACGCCGCGCACACTGATCATGTACCGCCCCGGCTACGTCGCCGAAGGCAAGCGGCTCGGACGCGACCTCCACGTCCGGATCGTGCGGCCGCTCGACGGGATGCATCCAGCTCAGCTGCTGGGAGCGCACCTCGTGCTCATTTTGGGCAGGTAGCCGGGTCGACCTGACAGCGGGCAGCATCGAGAGCACGACCCGGCAGGGTCCCGGGTCCGAAGATGTTGTGGTCGAGCGTGTACGCGTGATTCAGGTCGCGGTACGCAGCACGCGGGCGGCGCAAGCTCATCAGCTCGAAGGAACCGAGCTCGTACCAGGTCTCCGCGTTCTTCGGCTCGAGGTCGACGGCCTTCCTGTACAGCGTCAGCGCCTTGGCGTTCCGCTCGACGAGAGCCTGCGCGAAGATCGCGTCGACCGACAGCGGATTGAACGCCCGCGCCGACAACGCATCCGTTCGCGCCTGCCGGATATTCCCGGCCGTCAAGGCATCGAGAGCGGCTGAGACGCGGTTCGTCGCGAGCCACGGCGAAGCCAACGAGTAAACCGCCGCGACCGCACAGACGCCCACGGCCGCAGAGGTGAACCAACGGCGCGCAGTGACCGGAGACCTATCGACGGGACCGGACACGAGTGCCCCCACGGTAAGGAAGAGCGGCCCCAGCACCGCCAGGAAATCCCAGTCGATGTCGACGAAGGAATGGACAACACACAGCGCCACACCCAGTGACAGCGCCAGCCACACGCGCGTCCGGTCCCGGCGCAGCACCGCGATCACCCCCGCGGCAATCACGCCGGCGTACAGCAGGAACCCGACGATCCCGGTCTCGCTCAGAAACTGGAGCGGCACCGAGTGCGGCTCGGTCGTGGCGAGCTGCGTGTCGCGCTCGAGCCGGTCCGTGAGCTCGAACGTCCCCGTGCCCGTTCCTTGGAGTGGATGCGCCGTAAACGCGTTCCAGGCTTCCGTCCACCAGCGCCAGCGGTTGCTCGAGCTCGTGCTGATCACTCGGCCCGGCGTATCCGGCACCTGCGAGCCGACTCTGTTCGAGAACTCGTGCCACCGCGCACTGACGAAATCGCCAGGCCCGCCCGCGCGCACCACCGCGGCCACGAGCGCCACAAGCAACAGAACGACGAGCGCGACGGCCGCCCCGCGCGCCACCCGCGCATCGACGGCTCGCTCCAGCACGAACCGCGTCGCAAAGACGACCACGATCCCCCCGACGAGCAGCACCGCCCCGAAC
>Ga0307301_10000444_pt1 | contig 11705 bp, 10 predicted proteins | sample ER_DNA_182_FD_194506 | JGI IMG/M metagenome (GOLD analysis project Ga0307301, IMG submission 194506) | Bulk soil microbial communities from the East River watershed near Crested Butte, Colorado, United States - ER_DNA_182 | ecosystem: Environmental > Terrestrial > Soil > Floodplain | place...
CAACTGCTCGTCGTCGTCGACCGCCTCTGCGAGAGCCCGGCGGACCTCCAGGCTGAAGATCAGCCGCCCGGCCGTGGTGAGGAAGACCTCCTCCGAGCCCGCGGGCCGGTACTCGATCGGGCTCTGCAGCTCGATCTGCTCCGCATCGAGTGCGTACTCGACCTCCTCCTCGGACTGGAAGCGCTTGATGCCCTTCACCCCGAGCGTCTTCGCCAGCTCCCCCGAAGTCGTCGCTTCGAGATCGTGCTCCGAGAAGGTCATGAAGTAGCCGCCGAGGACCATGTCCTGCGTCGGCGTGGCCAGCGGCCGGCCGCTCGCGGGCGAAAGGACGTTGTTCGCCGAGAGCATCAGGATGCGGGCTTCGGCCTGGGCCTCCGCCGACAGCGGGAGATGAACGGCCATCTGGTCGCCGTCGAAGTCCGCGTTGAACGCGTGACAGACGAGCGGATGAACCTGGATCGCCTTACCCTCGACGAGCACGGGCTCGAACGCCTGGATGCCCAGGCGGTGGAGCGTCGGAGCGCGGTTCAGCAGCACCGGGTGCTCGGCGATGACCTCTTCGAGGACGTCCCAGACCTCGGGCGTCATCGAGTCGACGTACTTCTTGGCCGCCTTGATGTTCTGGACGGCCTTCCGCTCGACGAGCCGGCTCATGATGAACGGCTTGAAGAGCTCGAGGGCCATCAGCTTCGGCAAGCCGCACTGGTGCAGCTTCAGGTACGGGCCGGCGACGATGACCGAGCGGCCGGAGTAATCGACGCGCTTCCCGAGCAGGTTCTGCCGGAAGCGGCCCTGCTTGCCCTTGAGCATGTCGGAGAGCGACTTCAGCGGCCGGTTGCCCGGGCCGGTGACCGCGCGGCCGCGGCGCCCGTTGTCGAACAGCGCGTCGACGGCCTCCTGGAGCATCCGCTTCTCGTTGTTGACGATGATCTCGGGCGCTCCGAGGTCGAGCAGCCGCTTCAGCCGGTTGTTCCGGTTGATGACGCGGCGGTACAGATCGTTGAGGTCGCTCGTCGCGAAACGGCCACCGTCGAGCTGCACCATCGGGCGGAGCTCCGGCGGGATCACCGGGACCGCCTCGAGGATCATCCACTCGGGCCGGTTGTCGGACTTGATGAACGCGTTGACGACCTTCAGCCGCTTGATCCCGCGCTGCTGCTTCTGACCCTTCGAGGTCTTGATGATCTCGCGGAGCGAGAGCGCCTCGGCGTCGAGGTCGAGGTCCTTGAGCAGGTCACGGATCGCCTCGGCGCCCATGCCGCCGGTGAAGTACTGGCCGAAGCCGTAAGGCGAGCCGAACCGGTCCTTGAGCTCCCGGAAGATCTGCTCGTCGTTGACGATCTGCTTCGGCTCGAGCGCCTTGAAGGTCTCCCAGGTCTCGGTGAGCCGGCCCTTCGCATCCTCGGCTGCGTCGCGCGCGTCGCTTCTCCGCGACTCGATGTCGAGGTACATCTCGCGCACCTTCAGCGCCCACTGGACGAGTGCGTCGAGGTCCTCCTTCTGGATCTTGCCGTCCGTCCGAAGGCAGAGGTCGTTCGCCTTCTCGCGGATCGAGTCGGGCGAGTCGAGCTCGGGCAGTGACTCGAGCAGCTCCTTGAGCAGCCCGGCGCCGAGGTCGCGGACCTTCTCGAGGTTCTTGGCGTCGACGCCCTTGACGAGCTCGACGTCGTCGCCCTCGAGCTCGCCGCCCGAGAGCAGTGCGTCTTCGATCTTCTTGATGTGCTTGGTGATCGCGCCCTTCTTGGAGCCGGTCGCCTTCGCGGCCTGCTTGAAGAGCGGCCGCAAGGCCTCCTCGATTTGGATCGCGGCGGTCGCGACCTGCTCCAGCTCGCGGTTCGAGAGCCGGCGGTCGTCCCGGATCGCCGAGCTACGGACCAGCTCGCGGATCTTCTTCGAGTCCTCGGTCGTGATCTGGTTCGCGACGTCGACGAACATGCCGCCGACGAGCTCGCGTGAGTCCTCGAGCGTGGGCAGTCCCTGCTCCTCGGCCCAGTTGTTGAGACCGCGGACCCAGAACTCGTCGTCCTCGTCGAAGTTGCGCTCCTTGCCCTTCGTGAAGTACTCGCGACGGCGCTTCAGGCGGTCCTCGAGCGCGGCGAGCGCCTCCTCGCGGTCGACGTCGATCCGCTCGTACTCGGCGGTGACCTTGTCCTCGAGGTCGTTCAGGTCCTTCTGCCGCGCGTCGTTGTCAACGGTCGTGACGATCGACGCTGCGAAGTAGAGAACCTTCTCGAGCTCACGCGGAGCGATGTCGAGGAGGTAGCCGATCCGGCTCGGAACGCCCTTGAAGAACCAGATGTGCGAGACGGGCGCAGCCAGGTCGATGTGGCCCATGCGCTCGCGCCGGACCTTCTGCCGCGTGACCTCCACGCCGCAGCGCTCGCAGATGATGCCCTTGTAGCGGACGCGCTTGTACTTGCCGCAGTAGCACTCCCAGTCCTTGGTCGGACCGAAGATGCGCTCGCAGAAGAGGCCGTCGCGCTCGGGCTTGAGCGTGCGGTAGTTGATGGTCTCGGGCTTGGTGACCTCACCGGACGACCAGTCCCGAATCTGCTTGCTGGACGCGAGCCCGATTCGGATCGCGTCGAACTCATTGATGTCGATCAAAGCTCTCCTTCGCCCTTCGGGTTATTCCTCAGCCTCTACGTCCGCGAGCTCGTCGGCGAGCGGGCCCGCCTGGGCCTGCGCCTCCTCCTTCGCGTCTTCCGCCGGCGCGACCTCGACGTCGGCCAGGTCGCCCAGCGCCTCGTCCTTCGGGAGGGTCAGCTCGCCCGTCTCGTCGACGCGCTCCTGGCCCTCTTCCGCCTCCTCGGCGGTGGGCTGGCGGGCTGCCGCCCGCAGCGAGCCCGGCGAGAGGTCGATGCCGAGCTCCTCGGCTGCCCGCAGCAGCTCGTCGTCCTCCTCGCGGACCTCGACCTTCTCGCCCTCGTCGGAGAGGACGTTCACGTCGAGCGCGAGGGACTGCATCTCCTTCAGCAGCACCTTGAACGACTCGGGGATCGACGGCTCGGCGATGTTCTCGCCCTTGACGATCGCCTCGTAGGCCTTCACGCGGCCGACGGTGTCGTCGGACTTGATCGTGAGCATCTCCTGCAGCGTGTAGGCCGCGCCGTAGGCCTCCAGTGCCCAGACCTCCATCTCGCCGAAGCGCTGGCCACCGAACTGAGCCTTGCCGCCCAGGGGCTGCTGCGTCACGAGCGAGTAGGGGCCTGTGCTCCGCGCGTGGATCTTGTCGTCCACGAGGTGGAGCAGCTTCAGGATGTACATGTAGCCGACGGTGACCTTCTGCTCGAAGTTCTCACCGGTGCGGCCGTCGAACATCCGCACCTTGCCCGAGCAGTGGCGACCCTCGGGCCGCTTCGGGTCGACGACGAACGTGATCGGCGAGTCGGGGTTCTGCTTCGTCCACGCGACGAGCGCCTGGTCGACGTCGATCTCGCTCGCGCCGTCGAAGACGGGGGTCGCGATCGGGCTGGCGTCGCCGTTCTCCGAGGCGCCGTTCTCGTGGAAGACACCATGTGCCGCCGCCCAGCCGAGGTGCGTCTCGAGGATCTGCCCGATGTTCATCCGGCTCGGCACGCCGAGCGGGTTGAGCACGACGTCCACGGGCCGCCCGTCCTCCAGGAACGGCATGTCCTCGTCCGGAACGATCTTGGCGATCACGCCCTTGTTGCCGTGGCGGCCGGCGAGCTTGTCGCCCTCCGCGATCTTGCGCTTCTTGGCCACGTACACGCGGACGAGTTCGTTCACGCCCGGCGAGAGGTCGTCTCCGGCCTCGCGCGAGAACGTCTTCACGTCGATCACCTTGCCGCCCTCGCCGTGCGGAACCTTGAGCGAGGTGTCGCGGACCTCGCGCGCCTTCTCCTTGAAGATCGCGCGGATCAGCTTCTCCTCGGCGGTCAGCTCGGTCTCGCCCTTGGGCGTCACCTTGCCGACGAGCAGGTCGCCGGAGCCGACCTCGGCGCCGATGCGAACCACGCCGCGCTCGTCGAGGTCCTTGAGCGACTCCTCCGAGCGGTTCGGGATGTCGCGCGTGATCTCCTCGTCGCCGAGCTTGGTCGAACGCGCGTCGATCTCGTACTCGTGGATGTGGATCGAGGAGAGGACGTCCTCCTTGACGAGGCGCTCCGAGATCACGATCGCGTCCTCGAAGTTGTAGCCCTCCCACGGCATGAACGCGACGAGCAGGTTCGCGCCGAGCGCGAGCTCGCCCAGGTCGGTCGAGCTGCCGTCGGCGAGCACCTCGCCGGCCTTCACCTTGTCGCCCAGCCGCACGATCGGCTTCTGGTGGATCAGGGTGCCCTGGTTCGAGCGCATGAACTTCGTAAGCGGGTAGTCCTGCTTGCCGTCCTTGCCGTCGACCACGATCCGGTCGGCGTCCACGTCGGCGACGGTGCCGCCGTCGTCGGCGAGGATCACGTCGCCGGTGTCGATCGCGGCGCGGTACTCGAGGCCGGTGCCGACGAGCGGCGCCTGGGTGATCATCAGCGGCACTGCCTGCCGCTGCATGTTCGCGCCCATCAGCGCGCGGTTCGCGTCGTTGTGCTCGAGGAACGGGATCAGGGCCGTGGCGACCGAGACGATCTGCGCCGGCGCGACGTCCATGAACTCGACGTCCTTGGGTCGCGCGGTGACTGCCTCGCCCTCACGTGAGCGGCACAGCACCATCTCGTCCACGAAGCGGCCGGTCTTGTCGTCGACCTGGGCGCTCGCCTGGGCGATGGTGTACTGCGCCTCCTCGGCTGCGTCGAGGTAGACGATCTGGTCGGTCACCTTACCGTTCGTGACCTTACGGTAGGGCGTCTGGACGAAGCCGAACTCGGAGACGGTCGCGAACGAGGCGAGCGAGCCGATCAGGCCGATGTTCGGGCCCTCAGGGGTCTCGATCGGGCACATGCGCCCGTAATGGGTCGGGTGGACGTCGCGCACCTCGATCGGCGCGCGCTCGCGCGTGAGGCCGCCGGCGCCGAGCGCCGAGAGCCGCCGCCGGTGCGTGAGCCCGGCGAGCGAGTTCGTCTGGTCCATGAACTGCGAGAGCTGCGAGGAGCCGAAGAACTCCTTCAGCGCGGCCACGACCGGGCGAATGTTGATGATCGTCTGCGGCGTGATCGTGTCCACGTCCTCCGTGGTCATCCGCTCGCGGACGACGCGCTCCATCCGGTAGAGCCCGACCCGGAACGCCTCCTGGATCAGCTCGCCGACCGTGCGCAGGCGGCGGTTGCCGAAGTGCTCGTACTCGTCGAGCTCGGCGCGGACCGGATCGCGCGGGAGCACGATCGCGTCCGCGGCGTAGTCCTTCGACTCGGGATCGACGCCGAGCATGTCGGGCATCGAGACGAGCTTCTTGACGAGCGAGAGGATGTCTTGCGTCGTGAGCACGCGGACGTCGTCCGGCACATCGACGCCGAGCCGCTGGTTCAGCTTGTAGCGGCCGACCTTGGTCAGGTCGTAGCGCTTCGGGTCGAAGAACAGCGACTTCAGCAGGTTGCGTGCGTTGTCCAGCGTCGGCGGCTCACCGGGGCGCTGCTTCTTGAAGACCTCGATCAGCGCCTCGTCCTCGCGCGTGGACGGGTCCTTCTCGAGCGTGTTCGCGATGTAGATCGAGTTCCCGAAGAGCTTCATGATCGCCTCGTTCGAGCTGGTGTCGAGCTGCCAGCCCGTCGTCGGGTCCTCCTCGGGGAGGGCGCGCAGGAGCGTCGTGATCGGCAGCTTCCGCTTCCGGTCGATGCGCGCGTAGACGATCCCCTTCTTGTCGATCTCGAGCTCGAGCCACGAGCCACGCGAGGGCATCAGGTTCGCCGTGAAGACCTGCTTCGCCGGGTCCTTCGGCTCCATCAGGTAGGCGCCCGGGCTGCGCACGAGCTGCGTCACGATCACGCGCTCGGTGCCGTTGATGATGAACGTACCCCACTCGGTCATCATCGGGAAGTCGCCCATGAAGACCGTCTGCTCACGGATCTCGCCCGTCTCCTTGTTGACGAAGCGGACCGTCATCGAGAGCGGCGCCTGGAAGGTGAGGTCCTTCTCGCGGCACTCCTGGATCCCGACCGGAGGGTCGCCGAACTTGTACTCGCCGAACTCGACGGCGAGCGTGCCGGTGTAGTCCTCGATCGGGGAGATGTCGTCGATCGTCTCCCGCAGTCCCTCGTTCAGGAACCAGTCGAAGGAGGCCTTCTGGATGTCGATCAGGTTTGGTAGGTCGAGAACGTGCTTGAGACGTGAAAAAGTTTTGCGCGCGCGAGGCGCAGCGACCCGGGTGGTCAAGTCTGGGTGCCTCCCTTAACGGCTATGAGGTGAAGTTCGAGATGCGGACAGGCGGAGTCGGCGCGGAACCGCCAAGAATAGCGAACAAAGCAGACGCGGCGCAAGCGCCACCGGCCGGGGGTGCCGCCCGGCCCGGAGAACTATAGCCAGCGGGTCGAAAACGCGCCACCTGAATGGTGTCCTGGCCACTGAAACGACGGAGGGGCCGTTCGCACGGCCCCTCCGCGTGTCCGCTTCAGGACGAGCTAGGACGCCGGCTCGGTGGTGGCAGCCGGATGCGCGCCGACCTTGCGCCCGGTCAACTCGGGCATGCCGCCGTTCTTGAGGTCGGCCTTGCAGGCCTTCGCCGTGACGTGGACGCGATCGTTCGGCGCGAGCGCGCCGAGCGTCTTCTCGCCCTGACGGCGAACGCGTGTCTTGGCGTCGACGAGGATCGTCGCCGTGCCGGCCTGCTTGTAGGCACGGCCGTGGCGGTTCGAACGCTGGACCGTGAGGACGAACGAGGTGTCGCCGTCGGCGGGATCGACGCTTGCGTCGAGCACTCCGGCGAGCATGACCGTCACGGACGGCTTGCAGCCGTGGCCCGTCTTGGGCTTCTTCGGGCCCTTGCCCGGGTGGTCCTTCGCCACCGCCGCGGAGACCGCGACGAGCGAGGCGACCAGTGCGAACACGAGAATCTTCAACCGCATGTGGATGTACCTCCGTAGGGGGTGGGCTTCCTCCAACTGACGGCGTTCTCGGCGCACACCTGCGCTCTGGCCGCGGAAATCCCTGGAATGAGGGACGAACGGCCCTGAAACGGCCGAAGGGCCGCTGTGCGCGGCCCTTCGCGGTCGTTAGAGGAGTGCGCTCGCTACTTGACCTCGACCTCGGCGCCGGCCTCTTCGAGCTGCGCCTTGATCTGGTCGGCCTCGTCCTGCGGGACGCCCTCCTTGACGGGATTGGGCGCACCGTCGACGAGGTCCTTGGCCTCCTTGAGGCCGAGGCCTGTGATCGCGCGGACGACCTTGATCGCCTGGATCTTCTTGTCGCCCGCGTTCGTCAGCACGACGTCGAACGAGGACTTCTCCTCCGCCGCCGCACCGTCGCCCGCGGCCGGTGCGCCCGCTGCGGCCACCGCAACCGGCGCCGCTGCGCTCACGCCCCACTCCTCCTCGAGCTTGCTCTTCAGCTCGACGAGGTCGAGGACGGTCATGCCGCCCAGGGTCTCGACGAGCTTCTCGGTATCGGTCTTAGGCACTCTGCTCTTCCTCCTCTGGTTCGGCCGAAGCCTGCTCGGCCTCTGCCGACGGCTCTTCGGACTGCTCTTCCGTAACTTCCTCTGCAGGCGCCTCGGCCTGCGGCTCTTCTGCCTGCGGTTCCTCGACGGGCTCCGCCTGCGGCTCCTCGGCCACCGGCTCACGGACGGTCTCGCCCTGCTCTTCGAGCTGGCGGATGCGCGCATCGAGCACACCGACCAGATCGCGCAGCGGCGCCGTGAAGAGGCCGACCACCATCGTCAGCGGCCCGGCCACCGCGCCGACGAGCTGGGCGCGCAGCACCTCTGCCGACGGCAGCGTTGCGAGCCGCTTGATCTCGGCGTCGCCCACAACGTTGCCCTCGAGCAAGCCGCCGCGGATCACGAGCACGTCGTTCGTCTTCGCGGTGTCGTTCAGCACCTTCGCCACCGCGGCCGGATCGCCGTCGGCGTCGAGGAACGCGATCGCGGTCGGGCCGTCGATCAGCTCCAGGACCTCCGTCGTTCCGGCTGCCTCGGCCGCGAGCTTCGTGAGCGTGTTCTTCACCACCGTGAAGCGCGCCCCGGCCTCGAGCAAGCGGGTGCGCAGCTCGTCGATCTCGGGCATCGTCAGGCCGCGGTAGTCCGCCACCATCAGTGTCTCCGTTGCGCGCAGGCGCTCGGCCAGCTGCTCGACTACTCGTTCTTTCTCGGATCTCAGCATCGCTTCACCTCCTTCACGAATCGAGCCCGCACGCAGGCGGGCTCGGAGAGGCTCGATGCCTTTCCTTGCTCCCGCCTCGACTGGTCTTCTGCCTTTCGGGCTGCCAGCGTTCTTCGGCGTGGGCTCTACGCGGTCACTGCTTCGGCTGCAGGCTCTCCTTCGGATTCCTCGACGATGCCCTTCGTCCGCGCCGGGTCGACGTGGATCCCCGGGCCCATCGTGCTGGTCAGTGTAACCGTCTTGATGTAGCGCCCTTTGGCGGCGGACGGCTTCGCGCGCATGATCTCGTCGATCAGCGCGGCGTAGTTCTCAAGCAGCTGCCGCTCGTCGAAGCTCTTCTTGCCGATGATCACGTGGACGTTCGCGCCGCGGTCGGTGCGGTACTCGAGCTTGCCCGCCTTCGCCTCGCGGACGGCCTTGCCGACGTCCATCGTCACCGTGCCGGTCTTCGGGTTCGGCATCTTCCCGCGCGGGCCGAGGATACGGCCGAGCTTGCCGACGACACCCATCTGGTCGGGGGTGGCGACGGCGACGTCGAAGTCGTCGAAGCCCTCCTCGATCTTCGTGGCGAGGTCGTTGGTGCCGACCACGTCGGCGCCGGCCTCCTCCGCCTCGCGCGCCTTCTCGCCCTCGGCGAAGACGGCGACGCGCGACTCGCGGCCGGTGCCGTGCGGGAGCATCAGCGTCCCGCGCAGCTGCTGCTCGGCGTGGCGCACGTTGAGGCCAAGGTTGAAGTGCGCCTCGACCGTCTCGTCGAACTTGGCGGTCTCGGAGCCCTTGAGCAGGCGAACGGCCTCGACCGGCGAGTAGAGCTGCTCTCGGTCGATCGTCGAGCGCGCGTTCCGGTAGGCCTTGCCGTGGCTAGGCATCAGAGATCGGTCTCCACACCCATGGAGCGGGCCGTGCCGGCGACGATCAGCATCGCGTGCTCGACGTCTCGGGCGTTCAGGTCGGGCATCTTCGCCTCGGCGATCGACTGCAGCTGGGCCCGCGTCAGGCGGCCGACCTTCTCGCGGTTCGGCTCGCCGGAGCCCTTCTCGAGCCGGAGCGCCTCCTTGATCAGCACGGCGGCCGGCGGCGTCTTCGTGATGAAGTCGAACGAGCGGTCCTCGTAGACCGTGATCTCGACCGGGATGATGCGGCCGTTCTCCTGCGCGGTCTGAGCGTTGAAGGCCTTGCAGAACTCCATGATGTTGACCCCGTGCTGGCCCAGCGCAGGGCCGACCGGCGGAGCCGGGTTCGCCTGGCCGCCGGGGATCTGGAGCTTGATGAGTGTCAGGACTTTCTTGGCCATCAGTCGATCTTCTTCACCTGGTCGAAGCCGAGCTCGACGGGCACCTGGCGCTCGAAGATGTCGACGAGCACCTTCAGCTTCTGCTGGTCGGCATTGACGTCGACGATCGAGCCGTCGAAGTCGGAAAGCGGGCCGGAGGTTACCTTCACCGACTCGCCGAGCGAGAACTCGACCTGCGCGCGCGGCCGGTCGCCGGTCTGAGCTCCGGTGCGCAGGATCCGGTCGACCTCGCCCTGCGACAGCGGCACGGGCTTGGAGCCGGCGCCGACGAACCCGGTCACTCCCGGCGTGTTCTTCACGACCGTCCAGGACTCGTCGCTGAGGTCCATGTTCACGAGCACGTAGCCCGGGAGGATCCGCTTCTCGGTCTGCACCTTCTGGCCGTCCTTGGTCTCCACGACCTGCTCGGTCGGCACGACGACACGCCGGAAGCGCTGCTGCTGTGCCATGGAGTCGATGCGGTGCTCGAGGTTCGTCTTGACCTTGTTTTCGTGCCCGGAATAGGTGTTGATCGCGTACCAGCGGAACAAAGAGATCAGCCTCCCAGCAGGACGTGTTGGACGAAGCGCCGGAAGATCTGGTCGGCGAGGAACAGGTACGCGCCCGTGATCAGACAGGCGACGAGGACGACGGCGGTGCCCTGGACCAGCTGCTGCTGGCCGGGCCAGTCGACCTTCTTCAGCTCGGCCCACGACTCGCTGACGAAGCGCTTGCCGCCTGCGCCGGGGACGTGGTGGCCGTCGGTGCTCTTGGCGGGCTCGGCAGGCGCGCGCACCTGCGGCTGCGCCGGCTGCGGCTGCTGCTGAGGGCGCTGAGGCGCGCGCTCGACGGCTGCGCGGCTCTCGGCCTGTGCCGCACGGCGGGCGCGGCGCTCGGAGCGGGTCTGTCTCGCCACTACCTGGTCTCCCGGTGCGCGGTGTGGCGGCCGCACCAGCGGCAGTACTTCTTGAACTCGACGCGGTCCGGGCTGTTCCGCTTCGACTTCTCGGTCTGGTAATTGCGCCGCTTGCACTCCGTGCAGGCGAGCGTGATTCCGACTCTTACTCCGGTTGCCATGTCTGCTCTCTCTTGCTCCGAATACTCGAGGAGGTAGCGGCGGGAGGACTCGAACCTCCGACACGCGGATTATGATTCCGCTGCTCTAACCAACTGAGCTACGCCGCCGCGCGCGGGTGAGTGTAGCAGTCCATCTTCAACGCTAGGCTCCCGCGAATGGCTGCGATCGAGGCAGAGGGACTTCGGCGGACCTACAAGACCCACACGGGGACGCTGCGCCGCCGGACGAAGGAAATCGAGGCCGTTCGCGGGGTCGACTTCGCGATCGAGGCGGGCGAGCTGTTCGGCCTGCTCGGCCCGAACGGGGCCGGCAAGACGACCACGATCAAGATGCTGATCACGCTCCTGATCCCAACCGCCGGGAAGGCGACCGTGCTCGGGCTCGACGTCGTCGAGAACGCGCGTGAGGTGCGCAAGCGGATCGGCTACGTCTTCGGCGGCGAGCGCGGCGTCTACGAGCGCCTCTCGGGTTACGACAACCTGCGCTACTTCGCCGAGCTCTACGGCGTGCCGCCGCGAGACCAGAAGCGGCGGATCGAGGAGCTGCTCGAGCTCGTGGGGCTTAAGGGCCGCGAGCACGAGCGCGCCGAGGGCTACTCGCGCGGGATGAAGCAGCGCCTGCACGTGGCGCGCGGGCTGTTGCACGACCCCGAGGTGCTCTTCCTCGACGAGCCGACGATCGGGCTCGACCCGGTCGGAGCTCGCGACGTGCGTGCCATGATCGCCTCGCTCACCGACGCGGGCAAGACCGTACTGCTGACGACGCACTACATGTTCGAGGCCGACGCGCTCTGCGACCGGATCGCGGTGATCACGCAGGGCGAGATCGTGGCCGAGGGCACGCCGGAGCAGCTCAAGCGCGGCGTGGCCGAGGGAACCGTGGTGGAGGTCGAGGTCTACGGCGTCGGCGACGAGGCCCTCGCCCGGGTGCGCGGGCTCGGTGGAGTGACGGCCGTCGCCGTGGAGGAGCGCGAGCAGGCCCAGGTGCTCGTCGTGCAGACGGGGCCGGGTGCACAGCTCACACAGGCCATCCTCGGCTGCCTGAACGGCTCGGAGATCGGCCGGATCTCACACCGCGAGCCCACGCTCGAGGATGCCTACGTCGCGCTGGTGTCCGAATGAGCTCGCTCCGGTTTGTAATCGTCAGCTGG
>Ga0307301_10000450_pt1 | contig 11647 bp, 9 predicted proteins | sample ER_DNA_182_FD_194506 | JGI IMG/M metagenome (GOLD analysis project Ga0307301, IMG submission 194506) | Bulk soil microbial communities from the East River watershed near Crested Butte, Colorado, United States - ER_DNA_182 | ecosystem: Environmental > Terrestrial > Soil > Floodplain | place: USA...
GACGCGCTTGAGCTCGGGGATCGCGTTCTCCTGGTTGGACTGGACGTACACGGGCTGGACGTACAGCAGCGAGTCCTGGAGCGGGATCACGAGGAAGTCACCGAACACGATGCTCGAACCGCCCTGGCCGAGCAGGGTTCGCTCCGATGAGAAGCGCGCATCCTGGTTGATCCGCGAGAAGACCTGGGTCGGCCCGTCGACGTTGACCCCCGAGGGGAACTCGAAGCTCACGATGTCGCCGTAGTCCGGGCCGGGGTCCGACTTGGCGGCGAGCCAGGCGACCATGTTCTGGCGGTCGAGGGGTGTGAACGGCAGGATGAGCACGAACGTCTCGTCCTCCTCGCCCGGCAGGCGCATCAGGACGTAGTAGGGACGCATCAGGACGCGGTTGGCCTCGCTGGACAACGTCGGATCGATCGGCAGGGCCCAGAAGTCCTGCTTGCCGTAGAACACGTTCGGGTCCGTGACGTGGTAGTTCGTGTACTCGAACGCCTGGATCTGGAAGAGGTTCTCGGGGTACCGGAAGTGCGCGAGAAGCTCCGGCGGCGCCTCGTCCAGGTCCGTGAACATCGTGGGGAACGCGTTTTTCCACGCCTGGATGATTGGGTCCGACGGGTCGGCCACGTAGTAGCGCATCGAGCCCTCGTACGCGTCGACGACGACCTTCACGGAGTTGCGGAGGTAGTTCACGTCGCCGCCGAGCGACGGGGCCTGCTCCTGGGCCGAGGGCGAGGCGACCTCCGCCAGGTCGACGAAGTCGGAGTACGGATATTGGTTCGTCGTCGTGTACGCGTCCCAGATCCACACGAGCCGCCCGTCCACGACGGCGGAGTAGGGGTCGCCATCGAACCGCAGGAACGGGGCGGCCTTCGGGACGCGTGCCGTGATGTCCCGGTAGATCATGATCCGGCTGTCACCGGTGATCAGGTCCGAGATCAGCAGGTTGACGTCGCGGTAGCGCCACGCGAACAGGGCGCGCTGGAACAGGCCGCCGACCGGGATGCCGCCGTCGCCGTCGTAGCTGAACGTGGCTTGCGCCTGGTCGTCCGTCGCCGTGCCCTGGTAGTCGAGCTCCTCGGTGCCGGTGTCGACAACGACGAAGGCGGCGTCGCCCGGCGCCCCCTCGCCGTAGTAGACCCGCTGCCCGTTGCCCTCGAGCGCGGGGTCCCCCACGGGCGGGATGTCGCGGAGCGTGAAGACGGGTTGGCCCTCGGTCGTGGAGGTGTTCACCTGCGACGCCACCGCCCCGAACCCGTGCGTGTACTGCAGGTGGACGTTCTGCCAGGTCTTGCCGCCCTCCGGGATGCCGGCCTGGCTCACCTCGCGCGTCGAGACCATCAGGACGCGCCGCTGCCCGTCGACGATGTACCGGTCGACGTCCACGTCGTTGAACTCGTAGTACGAGCGGAAGCGCTGCAGCGAGATGTAGTTGTCGCGCAGGACGTCTGGCCGCCACAGGCGGATGTTCGAGATCGTCGCCTCGTTCGCGCGCACCTCCTCGGTCGAGACGGACTCCCCGATCGGCCGCGAGCTGCTCTGGATCCCGTCGAGCGAGAACGCTCGTCGTGTCGCGTCGATGTTGTCCACGATGTAGGGCTGTTCGCGCTGGAACTCCTGCGGCGCCACGCGGAACCGTTGCACGAATGCCGGGTACGCCGCGCCGGCGATGATCGAGACGAGCGCAAGCAGGCCGACCGCGATGACGGGCAGCGCCCATCCCCGGAGCCGGATGTTGACCAGGAACAGGATCGCGCACGCGATCGCGATCACCACCAGGATCCGGAGCGCGGGCAGCTGCGCGTTCACGTCGGTGTACGACGCGCCGACCACGACTCCTCGGGTCGACGTGAGCAGGTCGAACTGCCCCAGGTAGTACCCCCACGCCTTCGTGAGCATGATCAGGCCCAGCAGCACCGACATGTGCGCCTTGACCTGTGGCGTGACCTTGTCGACGAACCCCGGCGCCTGCGGACGGATCCCGCCCCACAGGTAGTGGGCGAGCGCGGTCAGGAACGTCACGCCGACCAGCGCCGAGAACAACCAGCCCTGCATGAACTTCAGCCACGGCAGGCTGAACACGTAGAAGGCGGGGTCACGATGGAACAGCGGCTCGGGGTCCCCGAACGACAACCCGGAGCCGTTGCGCCACAGCAGGTACGTCTGCCACTGGCTCGTGACCCCCAGCGCGACGAAGAACGCGATCACGAGCGCGAACAACGGCAGGAGCCAGCGGATGTACGGCTCGAACTGCATCCGGTAGCGCTCGATGATCTCCTGCTCGGGCGTCACGGCGTGGAACCGCGGCGTGATGCGGCGGACGATCCACAGGTTCGAATACAGCAGCACGAAGAACGTGAGCCCGAACGCGAGCCCGAGCAGAACCTTGGTCCGCAGGACCGTCCAGAACACGTCGGAGAGGCGGACCTCGCGGAACCACAGGACATCGACGAAGAACCCCGAGAGCGCGGTGAACAGGACGAGGAAGGCGGCCACCACCGCGACGACGATGATGATGAGCCGACGCCGTCCCGGCGCGGGTGTTGCGGTCGGAACGCGTACGACCATAGGTCCCTGGTGTCCGTCCTTCGCGGTCGACGGGAGAGCGGCGCAAGCCTATCACCGGTCCCCGCGGAGAACGGTGCCTGCTAGCGACCGTGGAGGAACGCGAGCGCGTCGTCGAAGGTGGCGACCGGAACGAGCTCGAGCCCGTGGCCGCCCGAGGCCCGTGCCGCCATCATGTTGCCCTGAGGGACCAGGAAGACCGAGGCGCCGGCGTCGGCGGCCGCCGAAAGCTTCTCGTCGATGCCCTCGATCGGGAACACGGTGCCGTCGAGGGCGATCTGACCGGTCCCGGCGATCGTCCGGCCGTTCGTCAGGTCCCCCGGAGTCAGCAGGTCGTACAGACCGAGCGCCCACATCAGCCCGGCCGAGGGCCCGCCGATCTCACCGCTGGAGATGCTCACGTCGAACGGGAAGCTGTTGATCATCCGGACCCCGACCAAGGGCTCCTCGCTGTTGCCGCACGGCTCGCGCACGAGGTCGACGGTCTCGGGATCGCCGTCGACCGACAGGTCGAACGTGAGCGTGGACCCCGACGGGGAGGACTCGATCGCCTGGCTCGCGTCCCGATAGCTGTCGACCGGCTCCCCGTCGATCGACAGGATCCGGTCGCCCGGGAAGAGCTCGCCGTCCGCCGCGCAGTCCGAGACGACGCTTTCGACCAGCACGCCGTCGCCGTGGTCCTTCGGGTAGCCCTCGAGGGCCCGCAGGACCACCGCCGACGCGTCGAGCTTGCTCGAGTCCATCTGCGAGATCGAGCGCTCGCGTTCGACCTGGACGTCTTCCCCGTCCGGATACAACACCGAACGGGCAACCACGGCGCGGTCGGGGTCGAGCCAGGCCAGGAGCATGTCGAGACCGGTCAGCCGCGTGTAGCGCACGGAGGTCATCACGAAGCTGCCCTGCGATTCGTACCGTGTCCGGTCCTCGAACCGGATCAGCGGCTGGACCGCGCGGGCCGGGCCCGGGCCGACCGCGTACCACGGGAGATAGACGGTGACCGCAAGCCCCGCGATCACCCCGACGGCCACGTAGAGGACGACGCGCTTGCGGCGCAGCATGGGAGCGATGGTACGGGGAGATCGGCGCGGAGGAGGGAGCAGGGGGTACGCTCCTCGCCATGCCGTTCATGATCGTGGCCGTGTTGGCGGTGCTCGTCGGCTGCGCCGTGTACGTGGGGACGGTCCGCCCTCAGGGGGCGCCTCCGGCGACCGGGTTCGGGGAGTCGGAGTCGGATGGGGCCCCGCGGGCGATCGAACCGGGGGCTCCGGCACCCGGGTACACCTACCTCCAGGTCTCGACGCAGGGCCCGGAGCTCCGCGAACGGCTGCAGGGAGTGGTCGGCGTCATCGTCCTGCTCGGGGTCGGCGCCACGGCGCTCGCGTTCGCGCTGTACGAGCTCGGCCACCTGATCAACAAGACGATCGAGGCCTTCCTGGACTAGCGGCCGGTCCGGATCGGTCGCTGGTCAGCGCTTTCGGACGAGCTGGAACGACGTTCGGTAGTCGTCGAGGTGTTCGAGCATCGCGCCCAGGCCGAGGACCACGGTCTCGAGCGGGCGTTCGGTGAGGTGCACTGGTACCTCGCACTCCTGCGACAGGAGCAGGTCCAGCCCTCGCAGGAGACCGCCGCCGCCGGTGAGGAACATGCCGGCCTCGAGCACGTCGTGGGTGAGCTCCGGGGGCGCCTCGGCGATCGTCCGCCTCGCGGCCTCCACGATCTGGTGGACGGGCTCGGACATCGCCTGACGGATCTCGTCCTCGGTGACGCGGATCTCGGTGGGGGCGCCGGTCGCGAGCGCCCGACCCGTCACGATCGCGGCGCGTCCCTGCGGGGCCGGGAACGCCGAGCCGATCGCGATCTTGATCTCCTCGGCCGACTTCTCCCCGATCGCGACGTCGTACTCGCGACGCAGGTGGTCCTGGATCGCGGTATCGAGGTCGAATCCGCCCAGCCGCGTCGAGCCGCCGGAGACGACCCCGCCCATCGAGGCGACCGCCATCTCGGTCGTGCCGCCGCCGATGTCCACGATCAGGTTCCCGATCGGCTCGTGGATCGGGAGACGCGCGCCGACCGCGGCGGCGAGCGGTTCCTCGACCAGTACGACGTCGCGCCCGCCGGCGAACTTCACGGCCTCACGAACGGCCCGGCGTTCGACCTCGGAGGACTGACTCGCCACGCACGACACCACGCGGGGTCTCGGGAAGCGGGAGACCCCGACCCGGCGCAGGACCACCTCGATCATCCGCTGGGTGATGTCGAACTCGGTCATCACGCCGTGACGCAGCGGGCGCAGGGCGACGACGTTGCCCGAACGCCCACCGATCATCTGCCAGGCCTCGTCGCCCATGGCCTCGACCTTGCCGTTCGACGCGTTCATCGCGACGACGGTCGGCTCGTTGAAGACGATCCCCTCGCCCTGGCGGTAGACGAGCGTGTTTGCGGTCCCGAGGTCGATCGCGAGGTCGCGCCCCATCAGCGGTCGGAGGTCCGGTGCGTCACGACCCCATCACCCAGCTGGAGGCGCCGGTGGTGAGGTGCTCTTTCTTCCAGATCGGGACGTCGCGCTTCAGCTGCTCGATCCCGTGGCGACACGCCTCGAACGCCTCGGCGCGGTGGGGCGACGAGCAGGCCACCACGACCGAGACCTCGCCGGGGGCGAGCTCGCCGACCCGATGGAGAAACGCCACCTTTCGCAGCGGCCAGCGCGCGAACATCTCCTCGGCGAGCTCCTCGAGCCGGCGCTCGGCCTGCTCCCCCCAGGCCTCGTAGGTGAGTCCCGTCACGGCCCCGGCGTCCGAGTGGTCGCGCACCGTGCCCAGGAAGACGCAGGTGCCGCCCGCCGCCGGGTCGCTCACGAACTCGACCGCCTCGCCGGCGCCGATCGGATCCGCCGTGACGCGTACGAGCAGGTCGGGTCGCACGCACCCATCGTAGCGAGCGGTCCGGGCGTTCGAGGCGAGCATAGACCCAGGCCCGGCGTAACTCGGGCGCGGCCGTAGGATGGCCGCATGAGCCCAACCCCCGAGGAGCAGCCGTTCGGCGTCTCGCCCGGCGACGTCTGGAATGACGTCCCGCTGTTCCGAGAGATCCAGCGGGTCCTGGCGTCGTCGAGCGGACCGGTGAACTGGGAGCTCGCGAGGCAGGTGGGGATCGCGTCGGCGTCCTGGGGCACCGAGGACGCCGCCCCGAGCGAGGAGGATCGTCGCGGGTTCGACGAGGCCGTCCGGGTCGCCGAGCTCCAGGTGGCCGGGTTCACGGGCCTCGAGGCCCCCTCCGACATCCCCAGGGTCGAGGCCGTTCGGCGCGGGCAGTGGGTGCAGGCGAACATCGAGGGACTGCGGGCGTTGCTCGAACCGGCCGCCGCGAAGGTCGGCGACGCGATCGCCGCAGCGCAGCGCGATGCGGTGCCGGAGCAGGCGCAGGCCGGCGTCGCGCAGATGCTCGGACAGGTGTCGCCGCTGCTCCTCGGGGCACAGGTGGGGACCGTGCTCGGGACGCTCGCCCAGCAGGTCTTGGGGCAGTACGACATCGCGGTGCCCAGACCCGACGACGCCGGCGCGCTGCTGTTCGTCGTCCCGAACATCGCCCGCTTCGAGGAGGAGTGGAGTCTGGACCCGATCGACTTCAGAACCTGGATCGCGATCCACGAGGTGACGCACCGTTTCGAATTCGCGCGGCCCTGGGCCCTCACGAGGTTCCGGGAGCTGATCGACGACTTCACGTCCACCCTCACGCTCGACGTCGAGGAGCTGCAGCAACGACTCGCGTCACTCGATCCTTCGAACCCGGAGGGCATGCAGGAGATGCTCGCCGGGCAGGACTCGCTGTTCGGCGCCGTGATGGACGACGAGCAGCGGCTCAAGCTCCGCCGGATCCAGGCGTTCATGACCACATCCGAGGGCTACGGCGATCACGTGATGCACGCGCTCGGCGAGCGGATGCTTCCGTCCTATGCTCGGATCGACGAGGCGATGCGGCGGTACCGCGAGACCGAGCAGGTCGATCCCGTCTTCGAGCGATTGCTCGGGATCGAGGTCAAGCGCGAGCAATACCGTCTGGGCCGAGCCTTCTGCGACACGGTCGTGGAGCTCACCGACGAGACGACCCTCGCGCGGATGTGGGACTCCGCCGAGGCGCTCCCGTCGATGCCCGAGCTCGAGGAGCCGCGCCTCTGGCTCGCGCGCAGCGCCTGATCCGGCGTCGTAGCCGAAGACGTGAGCCCACGGGAGGTGCGCGACACGTGAGCCGGCAGGCGTCGGGTATCCTCTCGCGGCGATGACCGTCGGCGAGCTCGTCTCGGCCAACGTGGTGGACCAGCGGGTCTGGGACACCTACGGCGAACAGGGTCCCCCGGGCGTCTACCTGCTCGGCTCGCCCGGCACGGCGCTCCCCTTCGTCGTGACCCGCGCTTGGAAGGTCGGCACGGGCATGGTGACCGAGGAGATCCACTTCTACGGACCGTCCGGGCGCCTGGTGCATCGCTGGGGTCCCGCGGTCCGCCGCATGACCGGCTCGATGGATCTCACGGTCGAGACGGACACGGTCACGGACGCCTCCTTCGACGAGACCGGGAGCTACGTCGTGTCGTTCGTCATCGACGAGGAGATCGTCGGCGAGATCGAGGTCCCGGTCCTGGTCCAGCTCGCGTCGGCGAAGCTCCCCAAGGCGATCGAGGACGGACTCAAGCGGTCGGACGTGATCTGGGTCGGCGTCGAGGCGAACGGCCGGCGCAAGCTGATCCCATCCTGGTTCGCCTACCGCAACGGCAAGATCTTCGTGCTATCCAAGCGCGAACCCGGGCCCGAGGATCAGAGCGTGCCGGGCATCCCCGGCGCGTCGGAGCTCGTCGTCGTGACGCGCCGCAAGGGCCGCGACACCGCGGCGGACGAGTTCCACGCGGCCTCCCGCCTGCTGCAGGGCCCCGAGTGGGAAGACGCGGCCAAGCTCCTGGTCGACAAGCGCAAGAGCCGCGCGGGTGCCCCGAACGAGTGGCTGACGCGCTGGCGCGGCTCGTGCGACATCGCCGAGCTCACCCCGGTCCTGCCCGGCTAACGGCCGGACCCGCGCTCGCGGGCCCGGCGCTCCTTCGGGGAACCTACGGCTTCGCCACGATCCGGGTCAGCGGCGGCACGACGATGCCGCCCGGCTCGTTCGCGCCGAAGTAGGCGACGAGCGCGTCGATGTCCTGCGCGCCGCCGAGCGCGTTCGTCCCCTCGTTGAAGACGGTGAAGCCATCCCCTCCGGTCGCCAGGAAGTTGTTCATCGTCACGCGGAACGAGTCGGTGGGCTGGACCGGCACGCCGTTCACCCACATCCTCCCGATCTTGTCGGCGCACGCCGCCGCCAAGGGAGCCGACTCGTAGCTGAAGGTGCTCGAAATCTGCAGGATGCGGCCAGCCGCGGGCGCCGTACCCCCACACCCTTGGAACTGCTGCTGGAGGACCCGCCGGATCATGTCCCCGGTCATCGTCTTGGTGACGAGGCTGTTGCCGAACGGCTGGACCGTGAACGCCTCGCCGTACGTGACCTCCCCGAACGCTTCCCCTCCGGAGGAGATGTCGCCCTGCCTCAAGTCGGCGCGGATGCCTCCCGGGTTCATCAATGCGAAGTCCGCGTCCCCGAGGTTCACCGGCGCGGTCGCCGCGAGCTGGGCGTCGGCGATCACGTCGCCGAGCGCCGACTCGCCCTGAGCTGTTCCGGTCCGGGTGAGGTCGCCCTGGATCCTCCCGATCACGACGTTCGCGAGCGGCGCCGACGCCGTGACGTATTGGTTCACGACCGCCTGGACCTGCGGGTCCTCCTTCGACGGGTCCGGGACGCGGGTGACGCCGGGCCCGGGGGTGTTGAGGGCGTTCGCGACGATGACGTTGTCGGCGCTGGCCGAGACGAGCTTGCCGTTCTTGTCGTCGATCGTGAGCGTGATGTCCGAGAGGATCCTGCCGAACGACGAAGCGCTCGTGATGAGCCGCGTCACGCCGCCGGTCGTGATCGTGCAGCGGTACTCGGCGTGGGTGTGGGCCGAGATGATCACCTTGATCGATGGGTCGAGGCGGCTCGCGATGTCGGCGATCGCGCTACCCGCCAGGTTGCCGGCGCACCCGTTCAGAGCCGCCGGGCTGGACTGGAACCCTCCCTCGTGGATCACGAGCACGGACGTCTGGACCCCTTGGTCCCGGAGCTCGGCGACGGCGTCGTTCGCGGCATCGGCCTCGTCCCGGAACGTCAGGCCCGCGACGCCGGTCGGCGTCACGATCGTCGGCGTGGACTCGAGCACCTCACCGATGAATCCGATCTCGAAGACCTTGCCCTTGCTCTCGGAGACAAAGTTCTTGACGCCGTATGCGGGGAACAACGTCTCGCCGGTGGCGTCGACCACCACGTTGGCGGACAGGTACTGGAAATCCGCGCCCGGGTAGGTGTTCGTGGTTCCGCCGTCCGCGAGCGCGTACGGGGCACCCGTGCACCCGTCGGGGTGACAGCCACCGTTCTGGATTCGGAGGAGCTCGGCGCTGCCCTTGTCGAACTCGTGGTTGCCGACCGACGCGAAGTCGACGTGCATGAGGTTGGACGCGATGGTGATGGGCTCCTCATGGAACAGGCCGTTCGCGAGCGGGCTCGCGCCGATGTTGTCGCCGGCGAAGACCGTCGCCTGGAGGTTTCCGTACTCGGTCTGGCGATCCTCAACCACCTTCGCCAGGTACGCCGCACCCCCAGCGAACGTGCCGTAGATGTTGTTCCCCGCCGCCTCGAGCGTACCGTGGAGGTCGTTGAAGGCGAGCAAGTGGACGTCGGTCGTCGGGTGATTGTCGGCCTTCGCGAAGTCGACCTGGACCTGGTCGGAGATCGTCCGCGCGCCCGAGATCATCACCCGGTCGTTGGCCGTCGATCTCGTCGACGCGAGCGGGGCCGCGAGCACGACCGCGACCGCGAGCGCGGCGAGCGCCACGTGCGTCACCCAGCCTCGGAACGACGTCCGCCTCATCCCATCCTCCCTCGCTCGTGCAGCTAGCTGACCCATCGTCGCGTGATGGGATGGCCTCTACATATCGTGACCGTGAACGACGGCGCAACTCGCCCGGAACCGGTTGTATGCTCGCCGGCCATGGCCCGCGCGGTCGCCGACGACGCTGCCGCAGGCGGGGGACGCCCCGGCGGGCGGGAGGAGCACGAACGCCCGCGTCCCCGCGCTCGAGACGTGGGACTCGCGATCGTCGCCCTCGTCGTGGTCGCGGCGGCTGTGTTCCGTCCACTCCTCGAGGACCTCCTGGACCAGCCCGCGATCGCGCACTGGGCCACGGTCTTCGTCGCGATCGTCGTCCAGGCGATGCCCTTCCTGGTCCTTGGGGTCACGATCAGCGCCGCCGTCGCGGCGTTCGTGCCGGACGATCTCCTGGCAAGGGCGCTGCCGTCCCGCCCCGTGTTCGCCGTCCCCGCGGCCGCCGCTGCGGGCGTCGCCCTGCCCGGCTGCGAATGTGGGTCGGTGCCGATCGCGGGTCGTCTGGTGGACCGGGGGATGCTCCCGGCCGCTGCGCTTGCGTTCCTGCTGTCCGCGCCCGCGATCAACCCCATCGTCCTGGTCGCGACCGCCGTGGCGTTCCCCGGCAGGCCCGAGATCGTCGCCGCGCGTTTCCTTGCGAGCCTGCTCTCGGCGATGGTCGTCGGGCTGGTGTGGGCGCGGACCGGACGGGACGAGCTGCTCAGGATCACCCGAGGGAGGAAGGTCGACGAGGGACCCCCGCTGAGTGTGATGATGGCGACCGCCCAGCATGACCTGCTCAACGCGGGCGGCTTCCTCATCATCGGGGCGGCGACCGCCGCAACCCTCCAGACGGCGGTGCCCCGGTCCGCGCTCGACAGCCTGGGGGGCTCGAGCGTCCTGGCGTTCGTAGCGATGGCCGGACTCGCGGTGGTCATGGCGATCTGCTCGGAGGCCGACGCTTTCGTCGCCGCGAGCTTCACGGCGGTCCCGATGACGGCTCGACTGGTCTTCATGGTTGTGGGGCCGATGGTGGACGTGAAGCTCATCGCGCTGCAGGCGGGCACGTTCGGACGAAGCTTCGCCGCGAGGTTCGCCCCGCTCACGCTGCTCGTCGCGATGGCGTCGAGCGCGTTGATCGGATGGTGGTTGCTCTGACGGCCGCGGGCGGGACCATCACCCTGCTCATCGGAACGGTGCTGCTGCGCCTGGCGGTCACCGGTACCTACCGCCGCTACGTCCGCGTCGGGATGGGCCCTTGGCTCGCGGTCGCCGGGTGCGCGTTGGTCCTGCTCGGCGTGCTGACGCTGGTGCGGGTCATCCGGCGCGACCGACTCGACGCCGATCCCATCCACGATCACGGCGCCGGTGGGGTGGGGTGGCTGCTCCTGGCCCCGATCGCCGCCCTCCTCCTGGTCGCTCCCCCCACCTTAGGGAGCTTCGGCATCGAACGCGGCGCGACGGTCGACGTCCGCGCGGGCCCCGCCGTGTTCGAACCGCTGCGCGGCGCCGGGCCCTTCCCCATGACCCTGCTCGAGTTCGGCCAGCGCGCGTTCGAACACGCCGGTGCAAGCCTTGCCAACGCGACCGTGAGCCTCACGGGGTTCGTGGCCGCGCCCGGTGCCGGAGGGTTCGAGCTCGCTAGGTACCAGATCGCTTGTTGCGCGGCCGATGCCACGCCGGTGGTCGTCCGCGTCATGGGCGTGTTCGGCGACGTGCCGCCGGCCGACCAGTGGGTGCGCGTGACCGGGAGGTCCGGGTCGGTGAACGGCGACATCCCCGAGCTCGTGGCGACGAGCGTCGTGGAGATCGCGACGCCCGACGACCCCTACGAGTGAGGGGAACGAGCGCCCCTACTCGGCGTGGTTGAAGGGCCGGCCGAGCGCCGCGGCGAGCCGCTCGAGCTCGCCACCGAGATCGAGCATCTCGTCGGGCGTGAGCGCCTGTGGGCCGTCGCACAGGGCGCTCTCGGGATCGGGGTGCACGTCGATCATCACCGCGTCCGCACCCGCGGCGAGCGCCGCGCGCGACATCGGCGCGACGAGATGGCGCTTGCCGACCGCGTGCGACGGGTCGACGATCACGGGCAGGTGGGACTCGGTCTGCGCG